>ERZ827471.29-NODE-29-length-181997-cov-20.860214_pt1 | contig 181997 bp, 151 predicted proteins | sample MGYA00519772_ERZ827471 | MGnify/ENA primary metagenome ERZ827471 (study PRJEB31778, sample SAMEA3449315) | human gut metagenome | biome: human gut; feature: human-associated habitat; material: faeces | place: United Kingdom | collected 2010/2012 ...
ATTTATCACATCCAGTTTGATAATAATTCTTTGTCTGTTAAATTACTTTTTTATCCATATAGTTTCAGTCCTTTTCTAACTCGCACAAAAACGCAATATTACAAGCCAAATGCCACAAATGCGGCAGTCCGCTTTCTTCATCTGCACCCAAAGGGTCATTTATGTATGACACAAAGTGCCTGAAAGCCGCGTCTCTATATCTTTGCGGCTCAACATCTTTCCAGCTGTCACTATCTCCATACTTTTTTACTCCGTATTCTCTTACCCTGGCAACCGCTGTGATTATTTCTGTCGGGCACAAGGTAAGTTTCGGCTTTCCTTCGTCATATTTCACTTGACTTCTCCTTCGTTATAGATTTATTTCCCAATAAGTTCTACATCACTTAGTTGCACATGAATAACACAATTTGCATTCTCGTCATATAGTTCTCCGTCATATTCGATTCTATCTGCATGAATATTTTTAAAACACCTACTGGCATAAAAGACATAGTTTTTATTTTTATAACGAACTATACTTTGCTGCATAATTGCTTGTTTAACTTGTTTTAACTCCATCTTACAAATCCTCTATCCTGATATATATTCCGGGCTTTTCAGCCCAAAATTTTTCAACAATCTCACTTGCCACCAAATTATCATCTACCCAATACCCCAGCTTTGTCATTACATCCTTGAGTAACTTCTGTAAATTATCCGTATCCGGTTTAGTTATTTTATATTCACCGTCTCTGTGACTTTTTCTCGGGAAACACCATTTTACAATAAGCCGAACTCCACCAATATATTTTTTTGATGGAACAAATCTAGCTAAATGTGACATAAGTTTTAAGCGGGCGTCTTTTAAATTAGGCGGCTCATAAAAAACCGGTTTACCTTTTATCACACTGACTTTCTTTTCTTGATGAGTAACAGTTGGCGGAATAATTGCAACAAAAAATTCAGTTGTCATAATCAACACCACTCCAACATCCTGATTCAGCGTCATATTTTATCGCTTCGGAATTTTTTATATTATTCCAGATATAATTTAAAATTTCAGGTTGCATTATAAGCCATTTGATAACTTCGCTGTTTTGTATTTTAAATTCTTTGCCCGGAATTGAATGTCTCAGTTCAGGCATTCGTTTAACTGCATCTAACAATTTACTTCTCTGTGTTCTCATATTTTTTGTTCACCCCTCAGTTTTTGTTTTGCTCTTGAAAAAATTTTTTGTCAGTGACAGGGGGAGGCGTTGTTGTGCGTGAGCTTCGCACAACGACTTACCCCACTGACCCGTGAGGGAAAGGGAAAATTATATATTTATATATATAAATTTCCTTCCCGATTTCCCGATTGCGCTCTAACCCACATTTTCACGCGGTTTTCAAGACTTGAGGGAAAAAGGGAAATTTCCTTGTTTTTTCCCAATTTCCCTTGAGGGAAAAAGGGAAATTTCCCTGTTTTTTCCCAATTTCCCTTGAGGGAAAAAGGGAAATTTCCCTGTTTTTTCCCGATTTCCCTCTCGAGATTCAAATCATTTTTCATATATAAATCCGTTTTTAATATACAGATTAGAGCTTGAATTAACATAATTTCTTATAGTTTTTTCTGATTTTTCCATATATTCCGCAATCATTTTGAGTGTCACATCACCATCAATTTTACAAACTTCATATGCCGTTTCAATTGTTTTTTTATTTTCTCTTTGTTTAACATTTTTTTTATTTGATTTAGATTTCCAAGAATGAGTATCAGATTCAGCTGATAAATCCTTAAGAATATTTGTATCATCTATTCTGTGAATAGGGTAATCGAACCATAAATCAATTGGTTCAAATTTAGGAAATTCTCTTAACGTTCCTTCTATACGCCATGCTGTACGGCTTTTATTTTCATCTTTAACCTTCTTAATATCTTCAATCATCAATTTATATGTATTACTCTGTAACAGTTCTGCTGAAAGTTCTAACATAGTCCTAGCGCTGCATAAATCATCCTGAGAAACCTCATTATCTTTACTAAAACGTTTTATCCATTTGTAGCATGTTTTACACACTAAAACATCTTCCTGTTGTTTTAAAACATCTTCTGTTAATTCTAATTCTATCAAATCAATAAGAGCGTCAGGATCACGAGCAAATACTCCGCTGCCGGATGCCCTATCCATACTTCTTTTGCCGCCTTGCGCTCCCTTTGAATGATGATGGCAATATATTACCGCACAGCCCAATTCGGTACAGACCTTGTCAAACTGATTACAAAACTTTGCCATTTGGTCCGCGCTGTTTTCATCTCCTGTAATAACTTTATATATTGGGTCAATAATTATTGCTATATAGTCTTTTTTCACGGCTCTTCGAATTAGTTTAGGCGCCAGCTTGTCCATTGGCGCTGATTTTCCTCTTAAGTTCCATATATCAATATTATTAATGTTATCAGGATTCCATTTTAAAGCAGTATAAACATCTTTAAATCTATGAAAACAGCTTGCCCTGTCCAATTCTAAATTAACATATAAAACTCTGCCTTTAGTACAATTCCATTTCAGCCATTTCTTACCTTCCGCTATAGCGCAGCACATTTCAATCAGAGCATATGATTTTCCGGCTTTTGAAGGTCCGGCTATAAGCATTTTATGGCCTTGTCTTAAAACTCCATCTATAAGAGATGGCGACAATTCGGGTAGATTATCCCAAATGCTTGCAATGCTTTCAGGTTCCGGCAAATCATCATTAATTGTTTCAATCCATTCTTTCCATTCTTCAAAACCGGATTTTCCAATGTTAGTAGACAATAAATATTGTTTTTTTCCATTTCTTATAATTCCGGGCATTCTGGATAAGCGTGATGGATTTTTATTTTGTTTATCTATAATTAAGCCATTCTTTTCACAAACCTTATATAGATATTCAACTCTTTCTCTATATTCACTATAATTGTATGCCTCAATTTTTACTATAGCGTGGAGGCTCTTCCCTGCACTGTACACAAGACATGCAACAGGCAATTCCAGTTCCTCAATAATAGCTTTTTGGCGTCCTAAATCCATTACATCTGATTCAACCAAAGCATATCTAAAATCCGTAACGTTTTCATTTTTTATACCTTTACCATCAAGAGGGTTAAAACGTATCCAAGCTCCTGCCTTTTCACTATAATCACCAATAACCTTACATATATCTCCTTCACATTTTGAAAGCTCCTGAATTAACCTTCCGGCCGTCCTGTCACACAAGCCTTTAGACGGGAGGTACTTTCCGTTTTTCTCCCAGCTCCGAGTGACATATCCAACGTTTTCATTTGCTTCAAACAGTGTTTCTAAATATGTAGTTAATTGTTCAACAGGATTCCATTTTTGTGGTATGCTAAATTCACTTGTTTCAATCCACCCTTTATCGATTACAACTAAATCATCTTTATTGCCTATCTCAGAATTCCAATCAAAAGCAACATCTTCTTTATGAAATTTAAAACCATTATCCTGTGCCATTTTCACTATGGTTCCTGCTGTTATAGGAGAACTTGAACCGGAAAAAGTATTCCACTTTTTCTCACATTCCCCAGCATGATAACGGTTAGCGTCACGTTTGCTCCAATCATCCCAATCCTGTACTGTATATCCTTCATATTTAAGTGCCATTCCAACATTAACCCAATCCTGATAATCAAGAAATGATGGTTCTATATATTCAAGCAGTTCAACCAAATTAATGTTATTTTTCATATCCTATGCTCCTAATTCGGGATTAAATGTAGCGGGGTTAATACCATTTGGAACTCTCCACCCATTAGCAGATATTCTCGCAATCAATTTGCTTGCAGCTTCAAACTGCCATGTTCCAACATGTTTAAATCCTTTTTGCTCTAAGCATCTAATTTGTTTTGGCGTTGTCAGTCCTTCATTTTTACGTTTCTCAAGTCTGTCTAAAATTTTCGCAGCTTTACCGGAGTTTTCAATTTCATCAGGCATAATACCCAGCTTTTCGAGTGCGTTTTTCTGCTTATCCGTTGGCGGCGACATTTCCCAGCCAAATGCCGGAACATATCCTGATAAATCTTCTGCTTGTATACTCATTTCAAATTGTATAGGGTCCACTAATTTGCGTTTCCTCTTTTTCATTTCCGACAACTGCTTAGCAAGAGCTTCTTCACGCTGCACAACAACATCTTCACTGGCTTGAACTTCTGCTTCTTCTATATCAATCGGACAGCCTGAAGCTTCAAGATTTTCAGTCATTTTTTGAGCAACTTCTTCATTTTCGCATATTAGATGAGCCGGTCTGCAAAGTTCATGTCGCTCAGTGTGCCAAAGGAAATCAAGTATTAACAATTCAGTTTTACCGGTTTCAGGTGATAAACGTGTCCCCCTGCCTACCATTTGACAATATAGACTGCGTACTTTAGTAGGTCTTAATACAACAACACAATCCACACTGGGGCAATCCCAGCCTTCCGTAAGCAGCATGGAATTACAAATAACATTATATTTGCCTGAATTAAAATCGTTTAAAATTTCTGACCTATTATCACTATTTCCATTTATCTCTACAGCCTTAAAACCATTTTCATTCAAAATATTGCAAAACTTTTGACTGGTTTTTACCAGCGGCAAAAAAACTACTGTCTTTCGACCATCACAATATTTTTTCATTTCATCCGCAATCTGATATAAATATGGCTCAAGAGCTGTACCTAAATCACTTGTTTTAAAATCTCCGGCCTGTGTTCCCACTTCTGTTAAATCAAGCTTTAAAGGAATTGTTTGAGCCTTAATTGGTGATAAAAATCCTTCTTTAATGGCTAATGATAATGAATATTCATATGCCATGCTCTCAAAAACCTTACCAAGATTTTTCATATCACCTCTGTCAGGCGTAGCTGTTACTCCCAATAATTTTGCTTCATTAAAATAATCTATCACTTTTTGGTAACTGTCTGATATACAATGATGAGCTTCATCAATAATTATAGTGTCAAAGTAGTCTGTATCAAATTGGTTAAGACGTTTCTGACGCATCATTGTTTGAACGGAACCAACAACTATACGATACCAGCTGCCTATACAACTTTCTTCTGCCTTTTCAACCGCACATTTTAGCCCGGTTACTTTTTTAATTTTATCCGCTGCTTGTTCCAATAGCTCAGCACGATGAGCGAGTATTAGAACTCGCTCGCCATTCTTTACACATCTTTCAGTTATCTTTGCAAATACAATAGTTTTACCGGTGCCTGTGGGTAATACTAGCAAAGTTCTTTTATTTCCTTTTTCCCATTCGGCAAATACTGCCTTTTCAGCTTCTTGTTGATATGGTCTTAATTCCATTAGAATTTACCTGGCGTGAATGATTTTTTTGGTGCAGATTCATCGGGAGCGTAAAACCTTTTTATATCATTATAAATATTTCCATTATATTCACGATGTCCAATTTTTGCTCTTCCTCTTGCTCCGACAACTTCATTCCAATTCATTTTCAATTTTTCACCATGCTTTCTCTGACCAATACAAGTAAAAAATGCACACAACAATCCCTCACAACGACTATGTAAAAATAATCTGTTTTGTATAAAACAAATTCCTTTGTCATTCTCTATTTCTAAAGTGATAATTGCCATATTACAAGCCGGAATTTTCTCTCCGCCTTCATATCTGCCGCGTTCAAAACCTGTTACTTTAAAATTATAGTCTCCATCCGGCAAAACGACATATTCCGGTCCATCATTTTGTATTTCATCATCCCAGCCATATTCTCTTTCTGATTCATTACTCATTTTTATTTCCTCCAAATTTTATTATTTATTTTTCTTCCCAAGGAAGTGTCTCATATTCAACTATTACTTTATATACATCATCCCAGGCGCCTATCAGAACCCCTTCTATAAACTCAGTATCAAAATTTTCAATTGGTGTACCCGATGGATAATAACCTTTTTGATGCACAACATTTTGAATCATTTCTTTAGTAACATTGTTTTCAATCATTAATTTAGCTAATTCTTTAGGGATTCCGTCAACATTAATTTTCTTCATTTGTTGTTTATTTGTTTTAGTTTCTTCATCTTGTTTCGGAATTTTATCAATAACAGCATCAATTTCTCTTTCTATTTGTTCTGTCTGATTAAGTTTAACAGGTGTTTGGCTCTGTGGTTCAAAGTTATCAAATATATTTGCAACATATTTATAATCAAATGGCAGCTCGCTTTCTAATCCATGCCTGTTTTTCGCATCCCAGCATGGATGATGAGTTGTATACATTACACGCTTTCCACCTTGAGCTTTATGTTTTTTTCCATCTTTATCAACAGCTACAGAAATTGTTTTATAATTTGCAAATAGAACCATATCAGCCCATTCCTTCACAAGAGGTGCTGTTTGTGAAGAAGTTTTCTTTCCGAGTTTCAGTTCGTATCTGTCATATGCACCAAGTTCATCAGGCTGCTCAAATTTACGTATTTGTGCATGTGCAGCTAAAGCAACATTTATTCCTGCCTCAATAACATTATCCAGCAACTTTAAAAATCTTCCAAATTCTTCTTTTACATATACATATCCGGTACCATATCCAAAATCCTCAATTCCATTTTTACCGTACTTTTCAAGTATGTTTTCTGTACAAAGCTGTTCAGCCCAATCAATTGTATCTATTGTAAGTGTTTTACAGCAGCCAGGATTTTGAATAACGTAATTAATTTCTTCTAACAATTCCATCCAACTTTGCGGGTTTGGCAATCTAGATACATTCATATGTTTTGTGCTTCCTTCTGTATCAATAAACAACGGCTCCGGAAAACAAGATAAAAAAGTTGATTTACCTATCCCTTCCGGTCCATAAACTACAACCTTTTCAGGCGTTTTTTGTATACCTTTAATTATCTTCATGAATACCTCCTGCTTCTACTTAATTTGAATATTTTGATTTTCTTCAATATGTAAACCATCAAGTAATACACCTGATTTAATAGCTTTTTTGGCCTCCACTTTGTCAACCGCCGGTTCTGTATATTTTAAATACTGCTTGTCTACTTTGGTAATATCATCAATAACAACTGATTCACTCTTACGATATGTGATATTAACCTTTGGTGATTCAAACTTCTCGCCCGCAAGAAATTCATTCAAAAATTTCTTAATACTCTCCGCTTTATTTTTGGCCACCCTTTCACGCTTTGCAAAATAATCTTTTTCGGATTTATACGCATTAACCTCAGCCATCAAATTTTTATAATAGAGAGCCAAATTTTTTATTTTATCATCTCTCATCATCTGCAGCTTATCAGCTCTTTCTGTATCAATCCCAATAACCTCGCCTGTTTCTTCATCAATTAAGATACATTGTTCAATTTCTGCGTCAATTTCATATAATTTCATGCTAAATTTCTCCTTTTCCCAGTTTGATAATTGACAATTTAATATTTTGGTGGTATTATTAAACTGATTTTATGTTATATACTTTTTATTGCCCGTTTAGTGTTCCAGCACTTGCGGGCTTTTTATTTTCTAACAACTCCGATAATTTTAAGTTTACCAACACTTTTGACATCTCCAAATATTTCATAAAATTTTTTCTTGCAGACACTTTCTGGCGGAAAGTTCCTCACTCTTAGTTCAACAATTCCTTGGTCAATATGGCTTCCGTCTTTTCTGTACAATTCCTCAAACTCCATTGCGACTATCATATTGATAACACCTCACATTACAATTTTATGTATTCTTTTGCTTTCCGGCCTTTTGGTTTCTCTATAGCACTCTTCGTCGTCTACCTCCGCGCTAAAAGCTTAATTGACTATTTATTTCATCAACTTTTTTGTCTATTTGCAAAAATGTTTTGTTATATTTAAAACAAGAACTTATAATGTTTTGCTCATTAGATAACAACATTAATTTGTTCCACAATTCCGTATGGCATTTTTTTAAACGTGCAAATTCTTTATATGAACAGTTTGGACAAAACCAGCAACCTCCGCGTTTTGCGAATTTATATATAGGAGAAAGTAAATCATATTTCTTGCATAAATCATATGCCATTTTTTCAGTATAGCCGTATCTTTGAAGCAACGATATTTTATTCGTTCCTTCAAGTTTTTTTAATCTTTTTTGCTCGTCTGTCGCGATTCCGATATATTGAATAAAAGGTTTCTTGACAGTTTTTAAAAAGTTTTTAATCGGTGGAATTTTTAACTGACTATTCGCTGCACACATTCCAGCAAGTAAAAAACCTGCATATTTACCGTTCCTTTCCGGTTTTTTGCTGCGAGTAACGACGTGATAAAACAAATCTAAATAATCCTTTTCGCTACGTAAAATTTGAACGTCATATCCCCATTCACGGAATTTTGGTATCGCTTTATTATGTATAAAATCAATGTGTTCGGGTAACTCACCGCTTATGTTATTTTTGTTGTCAAACATGACTTCGCTGAAAATTATTTTTGAAGCCGGTAAATTATGAATACGCTCAAGTATGATGCTTGCTGTGCTATCCTTTCCACCGCTCCATGAATGAATTGTTATAATCTTATTTCACCTCCACATTAAAAGTTACACTGTTTTGCGTACAGGTCTCTTTATTTTTCTCATTCTCATTTTATCTCACTCCTATACCAATTTTAATATTTCTTTGATTTTTTTCTTCTATCGTTTTAGATGTTCTGCTACACTCTTCGTCATCAAAGTCCCAACGCCGGTTATCCGGCCTTATTACGACCTTACGTACATCATCAGCAACAGGCCGTCCCTCACTGTCTTCTGCACAGTCCAAAAATGCAAAAAGTATCATCATAATCGGGAATATGTAAAGTATAGGGTTAAAATTTAATGATTTAATCATTACTAATAACACCGTACCTACTGTCGCCGCTGATACTCTTATTATCCATTTATACATTTGACTTCACCTCCATATAAATATTTAATATTTTAAAATTAGGGAAACTCGCTATAAATATTTGTTTCGCCTTTTCTGTTGATTTGGCGTCAACAATTGCATAATCAGTCTTAATTATCGGCACCCCATCATCAGGTATATAGCTATATTTAATTAGATATTTTTTCATTTTCAATCACCTCTTTCTATATCAGGTCAAATTTAATTTTTTTAACTACCATTTAACATTTAATAGTTAGTTTTTTTATTCACTCAAGTTTTTTGCAAACGTCTCAGCCGAAATATATTTTTTACCACCCAAAAATGTGCGTTTTGCAAAATCATAACAAGTCCCTGTATAGTCCTGAACATCCTTAATACACAAAAGATGTCGTCTATCTCCGTATTTATCGCCAAGAAACTGTAAAACGCTTTCTAAGTTCTCCCTATATGCTGCCTTCTCCCTCGGCATTTTGCTCACCTTCTTTCTATACTTTATTTTGCAACTTTGCTAAATACGTATTGAAATAGTAAAAGCTTAATTTTCGAACGTCACTTCAATAAATAGTTGGTCGTTGGGGTGACGTTCTTTTATTTTTTCAACTAAATCAAGAATTGTTTTCAATTCGTCGTTCCAATCGGTTAAAACTCTAAACTTTAAATTGATCGTCATTGTTACACCTCCTAGGCTGATTTTCTTCCACCACAATATCTAGTGGTTGTTTTTTTACTCAATTCGTGGTATTATTTTTTTAGGTGATGTTCTAGGCTGATAAATCAGCTTCCCACTGCTCCAAAGTCTCATATACTATTTTCATTACGGCTTGAGCCTGTGGCGTAGTATTGGCACCATTGATGTAAGAACTCAATTGCGGCGGTTGTAAATTCGAATAGCCTTTTGACCTTATTACTTTCAACAGGTCCACTTGCTTTTTCCCTAAATTTAAAAGTCTAATTTTGACTAGATTTTCCATCTTTATTTCTCCTTTTCTGTGTTTTTTTCTTTAAATTTTCTTTCTGCGCGTTTTTTTCTGAAAAATAAAAATAAAGCAGTCCATGTAGTTATCCCTTCAGGTATTACCCAAAAACAGGCTAATATCAACAAATTTGCACTTAATAATATTGCTGCAATCCCATTAACCATTTTTTTCACTCCTTTCAAAAAAATTTACAAACCTATTGCAAAAGCGAACCAAATATTGTATAATTAATTTGTCGATTAAAAAATATATATTTAGCCGCTTTTACAGCTGGCGTGTTTTTATATGCTTAATTTATTTATTAAGTTGATATTATTATAGTGCACTAAAGAGCACTTGTCAACAACTTTTGTGCACTAAAGAGCACTTTTGGCATATTGCATAAAAATGTGGAGGTGGTTTTGTGTTTTTTAACCAATTAGAAAAACGCTGTAAACAATGTCAAATAAAATTAACACCTTTGGTCTTGAGTATCGGAATAAGCAAAGGAAACATTTCTAAATGGCGCAATGGAACTATCCCTACTGGAGACATTTTGATAAAACTTGCGGATGCGCTTGACTGTTCTGTTGACTACCTCCTCGGACGTACCGATGTTATCGAAGTTAATACAAAAGAAAAACCTTTATCTATTGCAGAACAATTTAGAGAATTAGATACATCACAGGTGGCCGCTTATGGCGAAAATGAATTTATAAATGATAAGGAGAATTAGTGAGATGTCAGTTAATGACTCTTTTGATACATTAATAAAATGCCAAAAAATTGTATCAATTCAAGAAAATTTATTAAAATCGAAAATACGCAATATTGATAATGCATTGAGCTATATTACTGGAGTTAAAACTAAACTAACACCATTTAGCGAAAGTCCTTTTACAACGGATATGTCATTTAAAACTGAGTTAGAGAAATCTTGTATTCCTAGGATAGAAATGATTAATAAAATAAAATCTAATAACGTTGTTTCAATTATATCAGAAACGACTCTTTCTTCTATTGCAAAGAAATTTCAAAACATGAACTATAAGCTAAGCAACAAGTTAAATACTATAAATTTTAATGACAGTATTACAAAAATGAATATTCAAAACATTACAGATATGTATTCATCATTACCAAGTTTAGATATATCAAATACTCTCTATTCTAAATTTGAAAATTCCATGAGTTCTGTATTTTCAAATTTGCCAGAACAAACAATAGAATCTTTTTTTGACGATATTATTTCAATGGAAAATAATTTTATTGATACTTTTGTTGAAGCAGAAACAAATGAAGATTATATAAAATGTGAAGAATCTGCGGAATCAAATACTGAATACACCATAAATGCTATAAGAAAACTGAGCAATAGTAATGACACTTCTGATGAAATTGTTTCACTTTTTAAAGAAGTAAAAGATGAATTAGTAAAAAGTAATTCATTAAAAGAACAAGAAATTAATGAATTAAAAAAAAGTAATTCTTTAAAAGAAGAAACAGAAAAAGAAAATGAAAAATATAACAAAATATCACTTTATATTGAGATAATTCCTATAATATTGAGCGTATTTTTTAGCGGTAATACCGTTGATTACATTGGCCTTCAACCCCCTCAAGATATATGTAATAGAATTCAAATAGAATCTCCCGTTGAAGAAACTATCAACGAACAACTCCAAAATATTGATTTTTCACAAACAAATGAATATAGTGAAGAAACTGTTACTGAACAATTTCAAAACATTGATTCTTCACAAACAGCGGCATATGGTGAAGAATCATCATTTGTCGATGATGAACAGTAATTTACATTTATTGCCACTTGAAATAAAAAACATATAGCATTATGATATCTTTATATGAAATTGATTTCAGGAGGTATCATAGTGTTTGCAAGATACAGTGCAGTAATTACTTTGTTAGAAAATAAAATAAACAAATTGCCAATTACTATAAATCTTATAGAAGACTTATTAAAAGCAAAAGGCTGGAGCATCTTAAAATATGATGTAAACAACGGCAAACAAATTGAATTGCTCAAACAATACAACATTTTTGCAATTGCAAAACGGACAAAAGCGTTCACTTATAAGCGTAAAACAGAAAAAATTATATTTATACGCTCCGGTTTGTCCGCTAATGAAAAACGCATGTTGCTAGCGCATGAACTGGGTCATATAGTGTTAGGGCATATGGCTGACAATAATGTGTTGGGATATAAGCCAGGTGGATTAATTGACGAAGGTCAGGAAGATGAAGCCAATGAATTTGCACTTGAATTTCTTGCCCCAATATGCGTTTTAACTAAAAAACATATAAATACGCCTCAGCTTGTATCAGCGACAACTTTATTGGACGATAAACGCAGCCGCCTGGTAGCTGATGAAGTGCAGCATCACAAAAAATATACAGAGTATGAAGAAAAATTATGTAATCAATTTAACGAAATAAAAGAAAAAAATATAAAAATCAGATATATTGTTGTGGCAATAATAACAGCGTTAATACTAGTAACTGCTACAATAACAGTTAACTATAAAAGTCAAGAAAATATAGAACAAACACAAGTAATACAAGAAGCGACGCCGACATCTGAACCTCAAATAATGGACATTGACGTAGTAGTTACAAAATCAGGTCAAAAGTTTCACACGTCAAACTGTAAACATATAAAGGACAAATCTAACCTAATACATATGACAATCAATGAAGCCATACAAGCTGGCTATGAGCCTTGCGAAGATTGCAAACCTGATAGCTATTAGAATATAGTGTTGCGAATATAAAGCTCACATAATTCCCCGGGAGGTTCACACCACTTTTTTACAAAAATATATAACTCTTATATATTTTTGCTGTCGCACCCTACACGGGGCGCATTGATTGAAATAAATATATATAGATAAAAGGTGAATACAATGAAAAAACGAGCCGATGGAAGATATTGTAAACAAATACGGATTAACGGAAAAATTAAATCCTTTTACGGCAAATCTGAGCGAGAAATTAATAGAAAGATTTTAGCCTATCAAGACACCAAAGAAAAAGGAGAAATTTTTAAAACTGTTGCCGAGGAATGGCTTGACGAATATTTATTAAACACACCTTATACTACTTTTAAAAAATGCGGGAAAAGCGCATATTTATCGCTATTACAAGAGTTTGGGAATGAACGTATAAAAAATATTACATCCCATGACGTTGATATATTTTTGAAGCGGCTTGCCGCAAAAGATTACGCACAGAAGACAGTGGCAACATATAAAAGTATTTTTAATCAAATATTTAGATTTGCTATAGTTAATGGATATACTAATATAAATCCAGTTACATCAGTTTCATTGCCAAAGAATTTAAAAAAATCAATACGTAAAATGCCCGACACCAAAGAAATAGAAATCGTTAACACCTTACATGATGGATTTGGATTTTTGGCCTACTTTCTGTTATATACCGGACTTAGAATTAGTGAAACGCTTGCTTTGGATTACGAAGATATTGACAGAGAAAATAAAATTATAAATGTAAACAAAAAAATTATACATGACGGAAATAATCCAATATTAATAAATGAAACAAAAACAGAATCCGGAACAAGAACAGTTATACTTTTGGACAGAGTTGCAAAATATTTGCCGAACAAAAAACATGGCATAATTTTTTGCAATGAGCATGGAGATTATTTAACCAAAAAACAGCTTGCTTGTCGCTGGGACAAAATGCGCAAAGAAAACAATTTAACATTAACCGCTCATCAGTTGCGGCATGCTTATGCGACAATGCTATTCGAAGCTGGAATAGAACCAAAAGACGCTCAAGAATTAATGGGGCACAAAGACATAAAATTAACTCAAGATATTTACACGCACATCAGAAAAGAACGTAAATCCGAAACAGCAAAAAAGTTAAATTCATTCAATTTTTAAAGTCAATTATCAGTCGGCATTCTAATATATACGGATATAACGTTGTTTGTTCCAGGTTCAAATCCTGTCACCTCGACCATTTATTAAAAGCTGTCGATTAAAATCGACAGCTTTTTATTCTTTACAAAATAATAACCTTTTAAAATTACTGCATTTTGTGTTATTCACACAATAATTCATATAGTTTAATATCTTTGAAAATAAATCCTAATTTTAAAAATTCTATTTCCGGCTCAGATGTCGGAGCCAAAGGAACAGAAATTGCATTAATTTCACCTTTGGCTCGACTTAGAGGGATAATTACATCTGCGCCGTCCCAAATATATAGTTTAAAGATGTTTTCTATAAGATTAAATATTACAAATAAAAAATTTATTGTTTCCTATTATGTATTAAAGAAATAACTTGTTATATCTTATAACACTTTTTGAATACAAATTTATAATTATATCTCTGTACACTACTATATTCTAAATCACATTTTGTAAATTTAACAGAGCCAGTTAAAACAATTTTTATAGTACCAGTTTATTTATTCTAAAAATTTAAATAATCAATTAACAAATATTTATTTATATAGAAATTATATTTAGAAATTTTTTGTTCTCTCTTTTCATACAAAAGTCTTTTGTCTATATTAAAATTACATCATACTATGGCACAAAGCCATATACAGATAAAATATATCCTCTAAGTTAATATTTTTGAACATTGATAATAATAATCTAAATTTTTACCACTAACTCCATTTATTTTTAAATAGTTAAATTTATACCCGAAATAAAAATTTCAAAAACCACACATAGTTTTTATATCACTTTATGTGGTTCTTAATTATAACATAATTTAATCCGTCAAATATTATCAGAAATAAATATAACTATTTTCTGTATCTGTAAAATCAATCTAACCGACTCTATACTTATAGTAATATATTGCAAACCTAAACTTTATACACATCTACACCAAATATAAAACCAGATTCTTGTACTTGGTTAATTATAGATATTATATTTCTACTAACTCAGAATCTGTTACAGGAACAATATCATCCATCTCTTCAAATACAAATACTTTAAAAAAATCTATATTAGTATTTGATGTAGATTGAGTATTAATATTTGAATCTGTACTTTTTACTATCTGTATTGAAATTAACACACCTTTATTATCATAAGCCGCTACAACCACTGAGGAACCGGGTTCAATATTTGTGAGTTTGGTACTAAGCCAATATTCTCCGTTTTCCAGCTTAATTTCTGTATCAGTATAAGAAAAATTCGGCAGCGGTGTCGGTTTATCGGTATGTATCGGTGATGGGCTTGGGGATTCAATATAATCATGCTTATGCGGCTGTTTTTCTTTGACCTCCTCGTCTGACGCGTCTTTAAATGAAAAAACTGCAAAATCTTCCTGATTATTGCCGGTATCAGAACCTATCCTGATTAAAGACTTCTGCTTTGATAAACCATATGAAGGCACAGTCTCATAAGCGTCAATTGACGAATCTCCATTCTTCTCCACCACACCAAGCAAATCTATAACAGCAGCTGTTGTTGCTTTGGCGTTAATATCCTCAGAATTTTTTGTAAGCGTCAATTTGAACATCTTGTTATCTATAACCATATCATCAAAATAAATATCAGCGTCAATCTTTATCCTGGCATTTATGGAGTTTAGCTTACCTCCAATCAAATAAAAATGCTTCGGTTTTATAACAGAGTTTTCAGGCATAACAAATTTTTGCCATCCATCTCCAACTGTCGATGAATACTGCAAAGCATACCCTGAAATATCTACCGGAACATCTAGAGGATTATACAGCTGTACGCAGCTTCTATCCATAATTGCATCAGTTTTGCCCCCATCTCCGAAAACTTGATAAATCACTATCGAATCTGAAATCAATTTTGCCGTTTCGGTCTTTTCAAAAATGGTCTCAACAGTCTCATCAACCGACATATCTAAGTTAACGCAGCTGTCATATACCTTTTGTCCATTTATTAAAAAATAACTAAATTTATATCCATTCTCTGCCACTGCATTGATTTCTATCGGGATATTCTTATAATATTGTGCGGAATAGTTTCCCGGATTTTTAATCTGCCATTTGTTATCAGAACTAAGTTCAATATTATTTACCTTTATATATCCTTTTGATAAATCCGAGATAAATAACGCGTTCACCATTTCATGTACGCCCCAAGTTTCTTTTATCTCATTTCTTGCGGCGGTTTCCCTTAAATTGATTTGAGATTTTATACTGCTGCGGTTGTCATTTTTCATGCTAAGCGGGTATCTGCTTTTTTGCTCGGCAACCAAATGTGAAATATTATTATACATTTCATCCAATCTTGAAGATAATATATCCTTATCAAAAATAGTGTTCATATAGTCATTATAACGCCTAATTGTCTCATTTCTAAAATCATCGTTTTCCAAAAATGCCGCAAACAGCTGACTAAGCTTCCACCCCTTAGCTGAAGCTGACGGTTGGTCTTTGCCATATATTCGGTTTTCAAGGATATTATCAGTATTTAGCTTTCCGTTTGCTTCAAGAGTGTAGTCGTTATCCAGCATAGCAAACCGCCAGCGGTCGTCAAAATCATTTTGTGGATTGGTATTTTTCCAAATTACCACATTGTTCTGAGGCCAATCCCAATTTTTAAAATACACATTTGCAATCACATAGTCAATCATATTTGACGGATCAAAGTATTTACAAGCAGTCTCATAATTATCCGGAACCTTAAGACTGTTTTCCAAAATCCAATTATAATGCTCAAGGTACTCATTAAGATATTGTTCTTCTCCCTCTTCTAGCGTGAGAATATCACGAACACCATCTTCAGATGACATTTTTAGCATAGCAACATCTTTATTGTCATTCAGCTTATAGTGATATCTAAAATATTGGTCATCATACCGCTCACGCAAATCATACATACCCCAAAATTCACCGTTAATAAATGCAACAGACGGACGATAACCCTGTGTATCAAAATCAAGAGGAGCACATATATCCTGGATAAACGCATCCTGGATAAATTTCTTATCCCAATCATTTCCGCCGTTTCTTAGCATAAGACGCTTATACTTTGTTATTATACCACCCTTAAAATCAGTAACAGTTCCATCAAATAAATCGCCTTCAAAAGTTTTCAGACCGCCGCTCTGATATTCCGGATTCTCACGGGCATAAACACGAAACGATTTTTGCTGATAATTTCTTGACGCGCCGCCATGAATACGGATACCCGCCGGCTGGGCTATTTGACAACTTCCGTCAGAATCAAACACTTCAACAAAAGCGCTCCGCTCATAAAGTTCTCCTGATTCTAAATAATTGGGCGACATATATATTCCATTTTGCTTTGAAAACAAATTATCACGTTCAGTAGTAATAGAAATAACTTTTACGCCATATCTAGTCAAAATATCGTCACTAACAAAATAAGAGTTTACGAATATAGGAGTTTTAGATTCAACGTTTACAGCTCTGGCCTTTATAACCGTTCCTTTAAAAACTAGACCGTTTGGCGCTTTAAAGCTGGTTGAAACACCGGAAATTTCAGATAAATCATTGGGCTGTGAAGTACGGTTCTCTATAGTGATATTTCCATTGTAAAGAACTGAATTTTCGGTTGGGTCGCTTCCGTCAGTCGTATAATAAATTTGTGCATTTTCAAGGTCGGTAGAAAGTGTTAAAGAAAAAGGTTTCTGATACAAACCGCCGTTTACAGAAAAAAACACTGAATAATTTTGATTAATAATACCCTCAGCAAATACAACAGAAGCCGAACATACCAAAATCACCGTCACGAATAAAAGCATTGTTAGTTTGCATATTTTTTTATTCATACTCTCACCCCAATAGTATATATTTACTAAAATTATACCATGAATAAATATGAAATGCAATGGATATGCAATAAAATCTGTTAAAAACTCCGACAACTATATACTGACGTCAAATTGCTCATGTTGACTCTTTAAAGATTACTGTTTTTTATTTTAATAATCTAATTCATTTCTCAAATATCAAATAAAAATAATATATAAAAACTAAATATATTTAATAAAGACTTTCCTCATTAAAATAACCTTATCAATTATCTCATTCATTAATTCAGAATAATTTTCGTGGTTATCAAAATTTAATCCATATATTAAGTATTTAATTCTTGAAGCTTTTCTATTATTCAACCTTTGCCAATCTAAAGATAATCCAAGCTCACTTTCAATCTCAGTTTTATTACCATATAATTTATCAAATAGTTCTTTATTGTTATTAATATATAATTCTATGACAATGCTGGATTCTTTATTGACAAGATTAATACATATATGTGCTTCACTTGTTCCAATTGCAACATTATACCAATTATCTGTCGACACTTTTCTGATATTAAAAGGTTTGCCCCTGTTAACTACAAGCTCATTAAACATTGTCCAAAATATTACTCTCTCGGACTGAGTTTTACTCATATCATTTGAATCACTGTTTCCTTTTGAATTCTTAATAAAATCATTTGGCTTTTCAATAATTTCGAATTTTGGAGCTGGTATCGAATCGCCAATTTTATATGCATGAAGTTCAATTAAAAAGAAATTTAATTTTTTATTGGTATTATTATTCAACCACTCTATTGCACTTCTATGTTCCTCACGCGCTTCTTCAACTATCCATACAATCACTTGAGCATCAAGACCTGACGCATATGTTATTATCTTACCTAAATGATCATGGTTTGAACATTCAAGTTGATTTTCTATTATTATATTTATACCTGTTGCTTCATCTCTGGCAACTAAATCACATCTATATGCCCCAACATATACTTCTTTATTAATATCTATTAAAGTCAACCCTAGAATATCATTTAAAAGTTCTATATTTTCTTCTTCAGATAACCAATTAGAAAAATCATACTGTTCGTGATGCCATAAATCCCTGACATTAACTTCTTTTAATCTGCCTAATTTCATAATTAAAATCCCTTCTTATTTTTAATATAAGTAACATCATATTAATAACCATCTTCACATAAATTTCAGCTCCTGCATATGTTTAATTCATAGTATCCATAGATTCTACTACAAAATTTTTGCTGTTAAAATAATAAAACACAAATTAACTTTTATGATTAGTTTTACATCACTATTATAAATAATATATCAAAAAAACTCAAGATGCTTTATATATTTATTAAAATATTAATAATATTCAATATCACTTTTGTTTAATTTAAATACATTTAATTAACTAAATTTTAAGTCCATTTTACCAGTAATTTTAAATACAAAATACCGTCAGCATTTTAATACTGACGGTAATAAATAATTCATTCTTTCTTTAATGTTACTAAACATTTCTAATGTTTTTTTATATTTATACCAACCAAAAATCCCACCAGCATACCTATACTAATAAAATATGTGATATTAGTTAAGAAGCTTGCTCCAATTCCGGCGCCCAAACATAAGCCTATTGTTAATCCCTCATTCATATAATTTTCAATTTTGCCATTCTTCTTATGCTCTTTAATAATAACTAAAATTACAATTACAGAAGATATAGCTGCAACAATTACAGGCAGTAGAACTTTAAAATATTCCATCCCCACACTTCCTCTCTAAAAAGCAATAATTTTGAATTAAATTTTGTTTTTTGCTGCTCTGCAAGACTATAATTATTTTTGAATATACATTGTTTTTGAAATGATATTATATCTAATTTATATATAGTTATATCACTGCTATAATAATTTCTAAATATTACCGCCTCCAAAACAATTACTCTATTTTATAAAACAATTAGTATTTTGAGTTGAAGTAGCATTTTTCTAGAAATTATCACTGTTATGTTAAACAAATAAATTTATACTGCTACCCAAAAATCAGCATAAAGAACGCTGTTTCCGATAATATATAGTAATGGCACAGAAAATCGGAAAATATCATAGCTTCACTCGGGAATCTACAAGGATACTATAATAATTATCTTCTATTTTCTTATCCCGCAACTTCTAAATTTGTAAATAATTCTTTAAATAGTCTTTATAATTATTAAAGTATTTTATTTTTAACAAATAAAACTTATTTTTATATTCTTTTTCATTGTTTTATAAATAGAACCATGATGTACAAGTTCTTTTATAATACAAAACAAAACTAGGCCAGCTGCACTTTTGCTCGTATTTTTACTTAAATTTACAGTTAAAACGGCTTCCTCTACTTAAACTTATTTTAATTTGCCTAAATTTTTCAATATAAGTTTTATATTTAAATATTATCTATATATAAAATTCAATTCTATTAACATATATCTATACGACCATTAAAATCTTTAAAATATTTCATATAATCCACTAACTTATCATTATTATAATTCTGTTTATACTTTTTAAATCCTCTTTTTATTAATGTTAATTTTTATAGAATAAAAACAGATATGGGTAATAATTCGATTATTAAAATTCAACACTCTCATATCTATTGAGTCAATAATAGATTTATTACCAATTATTATCCACCAATTAAAATATATAATAAATAACAAAGTTCTAATAACTGAACAATAAAATATAAATACATAAAAATAGAAATTATATATTCACTTATTTGTTTTAATTACTTCATTGTTTGTACAAACTACTAATATAATAATTAATTTTACAATAAAACAGAGCGCCTGAGAAATTATTTCTCAGGCAGCTTTTTTGGGAAGAAATCTATAATTATTTATTATTTCTCAAACTTTTATTTATCTCAATGTAAATTTTTCTACAATTATATGAAATATTGACATCGCCTCAAAGTATATTCATAAATGGCAGTCATTCTCTGTAAACTGCAGACTTCTAACAATGAGTATAAGCATATTAATATATTAGTTATTAAAATGAGAAGCATTATTTTCTATTTCATTTTAACAACTTATGTATTTATATCTAAAACCTCGAATCAAAACACATATTAACAATTTGTCAATAGCTGACATCTCATACATAAATCCATAAATAAGTATATTAAATCATTACTACAATCCATACCTGCTTACCCTATAAATCGATATTGTTATTCAAACCTATATACACTTTCAGTTGATATATATATAAATCTGTTTTTTCAATAAACTGCGATTATGCTAGCATTATATACCAAAGCAATGTATCGGTCAGTTGACAGTATTGCTGTATTAACTGCCAATAATTGACTTATAGATTGACGGAAAATATATCCGCATGTTATAATAAATATATTAGAAGATAATAAAATAAAGGGAAGATAATTTATGTTTAATTTTTATGAGGTACATCAATATGAACTCGACGTTGTTCATCATCACCGGGCACTCAAATATAAAAGCCATCTGCATAACGAATTTGAAACAATATTTCTGTTCGAAGGAGAACAGGGACTCATTGTAAACGGCTCCGAATATGTTCTTCACGAGGGCGATTGTGCTGTAATTTTCCCAAATGTTCCTCACTCATACACACGTCCGGATTCCATAAAAAAAGTCAATAATGCTGCCGACAGCGCAATAATATTTATGCCTGCTGACGCACTGTATGCAATGTTTCCCGACACGCGCGGCTCATATCCCGATGAATGTATTATCAATGCTGATACATTAAATGAAAATGCGGTACTCGCTTTTCATAAAATTTTTGAGGAAGCGAGTATAAACGCACAAATAGGTTGGGCGTATATTATCTTCAGTCATACAATTCCTCTCCTTATGAAAAACACACTTCTTTCATTACAAAATTCAGACACTATTACTCGTTTGCTCTCATATATTTCATTGAATTTCAGAAAGAGTTTGACGCTTGATATGATTTCCGACGAGTTGGGAATAAACAAATATTATATATCAAGAGTTTTTTCAAATCAAATAAAGGTCAGTTTCAGAACCTATCTAAATGTTCTCCGCACAAACCATGCCGCCTCGCTTATAAAAATATCGGATGACAATCTTGAAGATATAGCCACAGACTCAGGCTTTGAATCTACACGCTCATTCTACAGAATCTTTAAAGATATATATGGTGTTTCTCCATCCCAATACCGTAAGATGATACGCAGATATTCAATATATTAAATAATAGCCGGCGGCAGATGATAATCATCTGCCGCTTAATTTTTTATTTTCTGCTGTCTTTATTTACTGATATCCGCCGCACATAACGGTCTCATAGTATCTGTTGAACTCCACAGCATAACCTTTACACTGTCTGCACCGACTGTACTGAAATTTAATGGTGTCACAACATGTTCTCCGGGCTCTGTAAATGTCACTGGTATAAACTCTGTACTTGTCAAAATATCATTATTATATGCTGCGAAAATGACAGAGAAAGTACCGGCTTCAGGTGATATTACATGCGCCTGACCATCTTTTGTATATTCTATACTGAATTTCAAAGGCTCAGGCGTCGGACTTGCAGACGGTTCAGACGTAGGCTCTATCGTTGGACTTGCAGACGGGTCTGTTGAAGCCAAAACCTTTACATTACATGTTGCTGAGAATCCACCGTCAACAGTTTTTGCGGTAATAATTGTATCACCAGGTGAAAGAGCAATAACCTTTCCGGAATTATCTACAGAAGCAATGTCACTCTTTGAACTGCTCCATATTATTCTTGTATCTATAGCATCTGATGGATTTACGGAAGCTACAAGCTGTTTTTCTGCACTTACGTTTAATTCAGCCGAAGCATCACTGATCGTAATACCTTTTGCACGGCTTAAATATATAGGATCCCAACCATTCATCATATTAAGTACGCTGTAATATTTTTGTTCAGCTTGTTCCTGGGTCAGCAAACCATGCATATTATCGGTTGTATTTTCACCGACTGACGGGTCGTTTAAATCAAAGACATACAATGGCGCGTTTGATACTGTTCCCCAGCCGCCCCAGCCTGACGGCCTTGTTACTCCTTTGTCAACTTTAGTGTTTATAAGATAGACTTCACTTGTGTCTCCGCCCCAATTACGTCCCCACGCGATTGAACCAAATTTTCTTCCTTTAACATCCGAATTTTTGACTGTACAGTCTCTAAACAAATAATAGCCGTTATTTCCTTTCGCACCGTTAGCGGTTATATATCCGCCTCCGTTTTGGTCGCTGTAACCGGCTGAGACCAAATCACACTTTTCAAACACGCACCAACCGCCGCCGAAAATATAGTCGACGTTTCCGCTTATTGTGCATTTGTTAAAATATAGTCTAACAGGTCCGCCTGTAAACAATGTGTCCTGATTTGATATAATTACACAATTATTGAACTCACTCTTATCAGCTGCCGCAAAAACAGCAACGGCTGTAGTCTGCACGCTTCTTGAATCGGCAGATTTATAACCGGCGTCATTTGGCGTCAGCATTCTGTCATAACCGCCTCCTGTATCTTCAACACCGTCTGCTCGCTCTTCGTCAGTATATTCCACATTAAATGAATTTATAAATTTGATATTTTCTGCTTTAAAATCTGTCGCAGTTTCTTTTATTTTAAAAGCCGCACCCCAATCGTTTTGAATATCATTTTTAACAGATTTTGCAACCGCATAGTCCTTATCATACTCGCCCGTAGGACCAACACTGTAATATCTATGATATGAAGCATAGTACCATGTGACTGTTGCCGGATTATCCTTGTCGCTTGTCAGTGTAATGTACGGCGTAGTAAGTATAACCTGCTCCCTGAAAGTTTCTCCGCCCTTTAAATAAATAGTAACACGTTCAGCTTCAGAAGCTGGGTTGCCATTTGCCTTTACAGCGTCAAGAGCGTCATTAAGCGTTGCGTAATCACAATTCGTTCCAACAGTTATATATTTTTTTGTTTCCGGCTGAACAGGATATACAACTAAAACATTTTTTATTTTATTATTATCACCAAGTACTGTAAAACTGTTTTTTGAAAGCGTCGACAGCGTTCCGTTTTTATCTGATATAATTGTGAAAGTATACACTCCGTTTGGAACGGACGCAATCCATTTACCATTCGAAACAGTAATTTCATAATCTTTTGTTCCATCGTTAAGCTTTAATATGTCGCCGTCTTTTAAATCAACAACATCACCACCGATAATATAATCCTTTAATTCTGTTATAGCTACATTCTGAACCTGACTGGTTCCTGACGGGATTATTCCGCCAATATCTGTAGAGTTTGTTTCAGATACTTTGAAAACACCATTTTCATATGTTCCAAATTTTATCACATAAGATTGTCCGCTTAGTAACTCCGCAGAATATGAACCGCCTAAAATCTCAGCATACTGTATATCGCCTGATGAAATATCATTAAACATTATACATCCGGCGTCCGTTCCCGTTACAGTTCCGGTAACTGCTGTTCTAGTAAGCGGTGTTGTTGTAACGGAGGATGCATAACCGCCGCTTATAACATTTATTACTGCATAGCCATTATCATTGCCGAGATAATAATAATCCTTAGTACCGCTGAAATTCTGTCCGTTCACAGTATAAGTAAATGAAGAAGCATCAAGCGTCACCTTAGTATCCTTAACTACAGGAACTTTTAGTACCGTACCCACAGCGCCATCTCCGGAGCCGCCGTTAATCTGCATTGCTCCATTTCTTCCGTATGTATGAAATTTACCGGTTTGTGTGTTGACAAGCATATATACATCAGCGTCAGTTTTTTCACCCTGCTTAGCTCCGGCTACAGCTATATCAGGCTGATGCTGAACACTATTTATATAATGAAGCGATTCAGGTTTATAGCCGTTTGAAGCGTTCCATTCGATTACGTTATTTTTTATAGTTTCATAATTTGTTTCAGGTAAATTTTGAGTTATCAGCTCCGATGTCACCGTTACATTTGCACCGTTGGTATCGGTTACCGTGATTTCCGATGGTACCGCCTCTACTTTATATGTAGCCGGCGCATACGACTTTGCTTCAACGGTATATGTTCCAGCTCCAAGTGCGGCTGTTACACCGGTTGACTCATATGTTTTACCGTTTTCTGTATTGGTAAAGACAACACTTTTTGTAAAATCATTTTTGGTTATGCTTACAATTTGATTTCCCTCTGTGCTTTCTTTTATAACCAAATTTTTAAAATTACCGGTCAGTCCGTTGCTTCCGGAAACCCACGAGGTCTGTAAAAATATTGCTTTTTCACCCTGCGCAGGATATTGAGATGTCAGAGAAACCGTAGAAAAGTTCCAGCCTCCGTCCGCGCCTGTATAATTATCCAGCTGCGCTATCAAAACTCCGTCAGAAGCCAAATCAGGAGTTTCTGCCGAACTTATTTTATTACTATCAAGGTTCCGTGTGTAAAATGCGTCTGTCTCCTCCGCTGTGGCGTTTCCATCATTATTTGTGTCCTTAAGGGGAAGTGCATATATAGATATTCCGCCAACATAAGCACTTGTAAGCGCCCAGTCTATCGAAACACTTATTTTATCTATTAAATTTGCCGTACCTGCATAAGCGACAGCACCATTTGAAGTTCCATCCAAATAATCAGATTTAATTGATAAATACTTGTTTTCTCCAGTGCCTTTCCAAACAGACTTAAAATTTGCAAACTCCGCTACTGTACTTGAATCTGCCAGTGCAGGAATATAAATACTGCCGCAAATCATAATTGCAGCTATGCACAACGACAAAAGCTTTTTAAAATTTTTCACATCGATACTCCCTTTCATAATATGTTGTTATAATTATATCACAAATTCAATATGCAATCAATTGCCAAAACCTGACTAAAACATGTCAAAAATTGACCAACAAACTTTAAGTTACTGTCACTCGATGATTATTAAAATACACGGCATAAAACTAGCACAGCAGTTATAAAAACACAATGCTAAGAAAATCTAACTTTTTGGTGTTATATCAAAATGTGGTTACATTTTTGAATTGTTTTCATTAACATTTATATCTTTGTATTCTATTAGTAATAGATTCTTCTTTATCATTTTCCACAAAAACAATAGTATGGTGTTCTAGAAACATTTATTACTTCATTTATACCATAATAGAAAACGAAAATGTGATATCTGCCGTAAATATTATATAACCACCTCATTGCTGGATAAATGGCTGAAGCAGTCAGCAGCTAGCGGCTCTTTTCACGAAAAAAATAATCGTTCTGCAGAAGATCAGGAATACGAAACACTGGAACAATTGCAATATGAATTATCGGATTATGTAAACTGGTTTAACAATCACAGGATTCACTCATCACTGGGCTATATGCCCCTGAAAGAATATCGACTTACTAACCTTAGATAAATTGTCTAAATTAGTGTTGACTATCCATTTAACAACAGACTTACAGTTGTAATTACGCAGAAGTCGCAATAAGTTTTTCTGACAACCGTGAAATCACCGTACATATTGATCCAATTAGTTGAAAGGTATTAAATGCTGAACGGCAAGATTACTATTGAAAATTATATAACTGCCTCTATATTTGATAAAGGTTGGGATGGTTATTACCAAAGAATTGCAATAAATGGATCTGGTATCACTTTCAACAAAGTGGATTACAATAATTTTAATGATTGGCTTGGCAGACGCAAAACTATATCAGAGGGACGTGTTTCATGTGAATATTTATATATAGAAAATAATCAATTATTACGTGATTTACTATTGGTGGCAGAAGCTTGTCCAGTAGATGAATATCTTAGTGATCAAATTGTTTTAACATCATATTTTTATGAGACTTTTGGATATCTGCCAAAATACAAATTGTTTGAAAATGATTATTAAATTATATTTTGCGGCAAAGTTTACTTTTTTGATGGAAATATGAATTATAAATATTCTACAGATAAATAGATTGGAGATTATAAAATGAAATTAAAAAAATCAGTAAAATTTATAGCAAATGTGAAATAATGTCTATTTGGATTTATGTGTTGATGAGCATAGTTATTTCTACATTGCTCACATTTTTGGTTTGTGAAAGATACGGTATGACTGATTATTTATAATATACCGTGCCAGTATATTATATAGCATTTTTAGCATAGTTGGAATAATCTTTTTAACAACGTTTATATATTTCTTAATACGAATATCTATTAGAATAAATACAAAATGGATAATAGTTTTCAAGTATGTTTCTCTGAGATTATTAACGTCTTAGCTTATCCATTAAACGACAAAATAATAGAATCCCTCCATGTCCTAACTAAAACGCTTGACTACAATATTAAATGGAATAAATCCAGTAACACAGATAAAGATGAAAATAAGCATGATACTTGATACACAATCTATTACACTGATTTATCAAATAACATAGAAAATATGGATTTTAAACACTACGTGAAGCTAATAATACGAGCGAGATGATTTCCTTGCTAATGAATACAAAAAAATGTAATATTACTTATAAAACACCTGTTAATAAATACCTTCAAATATGAAAAAGAGGTCTAGAAAAATATCTATATCAAACAACAGTCCATATCTGACACCAAATAACAGTGTATCTAGGTCAGATAATAATAAAAGAAATAACAACTTACCACCACAGTTCGTAAATAAAAAATTAAGTTTTGTAATTGCAAAATATTTTCCAACATATTTAACAACCAATTATCTGCCGTGTTTATTTACGCCATAATATATTATGATTTACAAAAAAATTCTTGTCGTACAACCGTAAGTATAGAAAAAACACGCAAACAAAACAAATATATTGACGCAATAGCAATTTGAGAAATTTATTAAAACCGAAAATAATTCTGCAAATAAGCTTGTTTTGAACTTATCTTTTGGATAGGTATGTATATAGTAAAATGCTTACCTTAACTACTGCAAATATACTACCTGATAAACCCATATCAATAACAAAAAGTTTTACAAGATTTGGCGGTAAGGAAATTATATCAAAATCAAAAAAGCCAAAAATAATAGAAATAACAATTCTTTATTTTCTTTAAGATGGAATACAAGAATATATAAATTTGATATATGGAATAAATTCTAATGAACAGGTTTTCTATTTTACAAAACATCACCTTGATTCAGAAATGAAACGCTGCTCCAAATTGGCAAGAATTGAAAAATTAGAGTACATAACCTTTGTCATAGTCATTCATCAATGTTGATTAATTATGATTATAATATCTCATTTATTTTTGAACGGTCTTGGACACGATAATTTTGAAACAACTTTGGATACTTATGGACATTTATATCCAAACAAAATAAATTTGCTGACGACCTTCAAAAATCAAGGTAAAAAAATGGCCCAACAAGCAAAAACAGCTCTAAAAACTACGCGAACGAATTAGTTTTCAGGGCTGTCAAATTCTATTACCACTTCGTACGTTATAATGTTAATTACATTGTATCTTCTTATTTTAAAACTTTTTCCCACACAATTTTCGTTTAAAATCTTTTAATTAGTTCGTGTCTGTGATTGTCTGTTATAAATTATTATAGAAGTACACTAGACCCATTATGCAGCAAAATTGTTTAATTTTTTATAAGAATCTATATCTGTGTTGTCACTAAGCACAACTACCTGTCCATAATAATTACAATTATATGCAATTATTGCATGGGTTTCCCCCGTTTTATACATATCGTTTACCTTTTCTTCTTTCTCTTAGGAAAACAAATTCTTTACATAAGAATTCGTTTTCCTAATCCTATCATTCAGAGCTATATATAAAAACCTTTAATAATATCGTTAAGTTCGTTTTTTATCAAAATTCCTATTTCAGATCTTTCTTCTCACCTTTCTACTTATGATACATTTTTCCGTCTGCATATCTTTTAATATATACAATCCATATTCTCTGCATAACTTATCTGAAGATGCAGCAGAAATTTAAATACTAAAATATCATCTGCTAGAACGCATACTTAGTTTTTAAATATAACTATAAATACTCTACCTTTTTGGATTTTGAAAATTTAGAATTTATGTGGTTTCAACATCTCTAAATAGAAACATAGGCATATCGCTCAGAAAAACAATATGCCTGTAATACTATTGTTCATATTTTCAATTAAGATTTATATGATTATATGAATAAATTGTAAAATTTATAATCGATCTATTGACAAATATTTACATAAACATTATAATGTTATCAGCACTCAAATCATCTGAGTGATAACATATGTATTAATGATAGGAGGATGGATAATCTTTATATGAGAAGTGAAGAATTGCGTAAGCAAGATTTATTAAAACTAATTGACGGCTTGGATATTTCACCATCAATGTATAAAAATGCAACTGAAAAGTATAAAGCCGTCGGCACATATTTGCAAGAACAAGGCTTGATTTGCGATATATTTCCGCAGGGCTCATTTAGTATTGGTACTGTTGTACGACCATACAACAAATCCAAAGATGTAAATTACGATTTAGATTTTATTTGTTGTATAGATGAAGAAAAGAGTTTTACAAGTCCTGAGCATATAAAAAATGTCGTAAAAGACACTCTATGCGGATCTAATGTATATAAAGATAAGCTACAAAAAACAGAATGGGATAAATGTTGGACTTTAGAGTATTCAGATATTGGTTCTGTAGGATTCAATATGGATATTGTACCAGCAGTTTCAGAATCGGATGATATTATTCTATCAATGATAAATCCTAATTTAAGCGCAGATCAAGCAGCCCTTGCAGTTGCCATTACTAACAAAAATGGTTCAGATTATACATGGGCTACCAGTAATCCCAAAGCATACAAGAACTGGTTTCAAGCTATAAATAAACCTTTTTTAGAATATGCCATATTAAATCAAAGAAGGATTCTCTTTGAAAATGCAAGCGCAAATAATATTATAGAAGAAATCCCAGAAGACCTAAACCGTTCACCACTTCAAAGAGTTATTCAAATTTTAAAACACCATAGAGATGTACATTTTAGTGTGATTGGCAAAGAAAATCTTAAGCCTGCATCGGTTATAATTACTACTCTTTGCGCTGAAATAGCAAAAAAACTAGATTCTGCATTAACTACATTTGAATTGCTACAAGAAATAGTTAATGATTTAGAAATATATTCTCAGCATCAAACTTTAACAGAGGATATGTTTTTTATGAAGTTCTCAGGAAAAAAAGTTATCAGCAAAACTGATGGAATGTGGAAAATCATTAACCCAGTCAATCCTAATGATAATCTAGCTGACTCTTGGATAGAAACCCAAAAAAAAGCAGAATACTTTTTTAATTGGGTACAAAAGCTTAAAAATGACTATATCAATACTATAAAAGAAAGTGATAATGATTTTATTGCCGTTCTTGAAAATAATTTTGGAAAAGATTATGTTAAAAAGAACATTGATATTTCTGAATATCATACTAGCGCCCCTATAAACATTATCAACACGCCAAAACCGTGGAGTGAATAATGATGAGTGTTGAATATTATCTACGTCATATACACGAGCAATATCCTCATTTAGAAATTTGCAAAGGGCAAACTGGATATATCTTGCAAGGAAATTTTGTTTTGAATCATGATTTTAATGGCATACGCATGACTGGAAATTTTAAATTAATGATATTTATACCAAATAATTACCCTGTTGAACTACCAATAGTTAAAGAATTATCAAACTGCATTAATCAAAACTATCCGCATCGTTATACAAATGGCCAATTATGTCTTGCTTCTAATATAGAATTAAAGTTATATATCTCTCAAAATGCAGATATTTGTTTGTTTATTGAAAATTACATATTTCCATATTTGTACACATATAAATACTACGAAAATTATGGTGTATATCCATTTGGTGAACGTTCCCATGGAAGATATGGAGATTTAGAATATCTAAAAGAGTTGTTCAATATAGATAATGTAATACCACTGCTAAATATAATATTATTTTTAGCTACATCTAAGTATCGCGGACACTGTATGTGTCCCTGCGGAAGTAACAAAAGATTACGCAATTGTCATGGTGATATATTTCAAAAAATCATCAATGCAGGTTTGCAAAATGAATTTAAAGATATTTTATTAGAAATAAAAAAATGGGATAAAAGATGAATATGCAAAACACAATAAAACAATTAAAAAAACTTAGAACTGATGCAATTTACGGAAAGAAAAAACATTATAATGCTGCTTCTAGAAAACGTGAACACAACAGAAATATAGTAATTGCCCAAATATTAATTAGTGCCACAACAGGAACTTCTCTGCTTCATGTTGTGTTTGGACAGGGAAATAAAGTAGCAGAAATCATCGCTCTTTTATTAGCTATCATAACAACAATTTTAGCAGGATTTCAAAAAGCGTTAAAGCTAGAAGAACAGGCTACAGGAAATACAAAAGCAGCAGATATGTATTTAAGATTAATAAAAAATATTAATATGATTTTGGCTCTTATAGAGGATAATAAACTATCTGAAAAAAACGCAATCTCAGAACTACAAAAAATCACTAATTTTATTTCAGATACTAATGAAGTGGCCTCTCAATTCACGACAAACAATCGTGATTACCAAAAAGCTAAAATAGGCATACAAAATGGTGAGGAAACTTATACAGAGGAAGAATTGAATCTTTGCTAAATTAATGCTCTACAATATTAATAATAATTATCATTTAGAAAAATAGACTTTACGCGATTTCCAAAATCTATAAATAATATTATACGGGCATATTGCTTTTTTGGCAATATGCCTTTTATATTTCCATTCATATTCATGATTTCTTCGATAAGAATTATTACTGTTATTCCCTAAAAATGCGCTGTATTAAATTATTTGTATGATTGACTGGGTTTTTTCGTACATTTCATAATTTACTGCTTTTTTGAATTTTGTGAATCTGTCATAGACATATTTATTTTCTAACCAGACCTGAACTGATCGAGAATAGGATTAATAACACCTGCCACTTTCTAACCAAATTTCTTTCTTAATACAAATAAAATTTTATAAAAATTATGATTTTGTCATTCTCACTAATTCATATAACATATTAATATATTCCAATATCGCGTTTTATAAAAATCCATTATAGTTATTGTACGAATACCGCATAAACTCTTAGAATCAGTGAGTTCATCTCAGACCTCGAGACACAAATATTACTTGTTTACTATTAATGTCGATTGTTCAAGTCAAAATCATTGGGAGTAAAGGCCGGCAACTAATCACACTCTTACCGCACCAATACAGAATTTCAAAGGAGCAAAAAATTAGGACTTGTCTATAATCTCATTTGCAAACTTTATTATTCCTCTTTTTCCAGATTATTATCTTTTTATCTTTTCATTTACTATGTTTTCAGCTTTTCTTACCCACTTTACACAAATTATTAAAGTTGACGGCATGATTTAATATTGCGGACAGTTGATTATTCATTGGACGCAGATACAGATACGTCTGCAAATACCCGCCTTCAATCAACTAATTTTGTCATTTACAAATAATTATACTCATATTCCTTTTTTCCGAAATACGTCAATATTTTTAAGTTAATGGTGTATTTCTTTATTCACATAATATGTTCACGAATTCGATATGTCCTATCTTCCTCTTCTCAAATCTCTTATTGAAATCCGCATGCAGCGACATCATAAAATTAACTGACCCTTCTTCCGCCTCCCTCTTAGTGTTAAAAACTCGTCTTGTAGATTTCTTACAGTTTCCCAGCCAATCCGTATATCTGTACTAAATCAGCCATTTGCCTGTCTTTTGTCTTTTCCGCTTTCAATTTTATTCCTCCTTAGGCGTTGTAACCAACCAATGCTTTTCAAAATAGCCTTTCGGCACTTTTCCGGCAAAAACAATGTAGCCGGCTTTTTTCAGCTCCGCATTAAGATCTCGATAATCTTATATGCGTATCCGAGTGACACGCCAAGCATTTTGAACATTTCCGGAACTGTAATATAAATTTTGTTTTGCATAGCCATTTTTCACCTCCTTGATTTTGTTGTAGCATACTGACTGCACCGCCTATTATAGGCCTGCGCTACAAAAAAATCTAACTCATTTATCATATTTTTTCGCAAAAAAGTATAGATTTGTTGTTTGATAATGCTATAATAGTAGTGTCTAAACTACATAGGAGATCAAGGCTATGACGATAGGTGAAAAAATCAGATATTTCAGAACCCGTATTGATATCACACAGGGCAAACTTGCCGAGCTTTCTAGCATACACCCTGTATCAATACACAAATATGAAACAAATAAAATGACACTGCCACCTCAGATTGAAAAGATTGCCGAAGCACTCGGAATAAGCCCTTTTGCGCTCACTGGTATAGAAAAATTCAACTTGAAACGGTAGGAGATTTTATGGGACTGCTTATACTGCTTTGTAAAACTCATATTATTACAATAAACGACGAACGCGTGGAAGATGAAACTTTAAAGTTTCGTTTAAGATAAATCAGTTTATATCAAATTTCTTTAACACAAAGTCTGATAATCAGATTGTAGACGCTGATGGTATTTCATATTTTCTGAAATCAAACGATATATTTAATGATACATTGAGGTGAGAAAAGATTAACTACGGATATGAAAAAATGCTTGCCAAATACGGCACCAGCTCGGAAAAAGCTATACAAAAAGCATTAGTTGAAATGAGAGTAAATATTGAAATGGAACTGCAACGCTCAAGTGTTGTTCCAAATGATAAGAACAGAATCTGATTATTTAAGATAATCTAATTACAGCCTTTAACATATATAAGGAGAAAATTATGAAGAGAGGAAATACAATATTTTATATAGTTGGAATAATAGGTATACTCTTTATTATTTCACCATTATTACTACATATTCCATTCATAAAGCAAATATATACAATATACTTGCAATCAATTAATACTATTGACTATAAAGCAAGCTATATTGAAACATTTGGAGCAATGACAGGAACTTTCTTAGCTATTACAGGTGTTTTTTGGACACAAAGATTAATAGATAAAAATGAAGAAAGAAAAAAAATCAAAGAAAACGCCACAATCATATATTATGATATTGATTCTGATATAAAAGAATTGCATTTATTTATTAAAAATATTTCATTGAAATTTCTCGCTCAGAACACAAACTAAAAAATAAAATAGAAGAAAATACTCTTGAAGTATTTAATAAGTATAGAAAGCGATGTGAGATATACATAGATAACAATTGGATTCATACAGTAGCTAAATTATCTCAAGCTCTTGATAAAGATACTTTAAAGGATATATGAATTATATGGAGATATAAATACTATTAAAAGAATATTTAACGATCACAGTAGTACCATATCTATTAATGACGCTAATATTTCTTTTTCTCTAATTAATAAATATTTTAACCCAGTTATAACACTAACACACGCTCTACCAGTGACCGCAGATATTAAAGAAAAAACGAAGATTATAATAAATAAAATAGAAAATATTGCAGAGTTATGATATATATCAATAACCAAAAACATTTTTATATGAATAAATAATTATTTGTACTCAAAAGGCAAAACAAATCCCCGAAAATCACACAAAATAGCAAGTTACGGGGATTTTTCTGTTTATTCCCACTCGATGGTTGCGGGGGGTTTTGAAGTTATGTCGTAAACTATTCTGTTTACGTGACTGACTTCGTTTACAATTCTTCTGCTTACTATATCCAATATATCATATGGGATTCTTGCCCACTCCCCTGTCATGAAGTCTGTGGTTGTTACCCCTCTCAATGCTATTGTGTAGTCATATGTACGCTCATCGCCCATCACTCCTACACTTCTCATGTTTGTCAGCACTGCAAAATATTGGTTTATTTCTCTGTCCAGTCCTGCTCTGCTAATCTCTTCTCTGAATATAGCATCGGCGTCTTTTAATATCTCAAGCCTGTCCTTGGTTATCTCTCCGATACATCTTATTGCAAGTCCGGGTCCCGGGAAAGGCTGTCTCCATACCAAATACTCCGGAATTCCCAGTTCCATTCCCAGCTGTCTTACCTCGTCCTTAAAAAGACTTCTGAGCGGCTCTATTATTTCTTTAAAATCAACATAATCAGGCAAGCCGCCTACGTTATGATGGCTCTTTATAACAGACGCGTCGCCTGCTCCGCTCTCTATAACATCCGGATATATTGTTCCCTGAACAAGATAATCTACTGTACCTATCTTCTTTGCTTCCTGCTCAAAGACACGTATAAATTCCTCGCCGATTATTTTTCTTTTAGTCTCCGGGTCTGACACTCCTGCCAGCTTACCCAGGAACCTATCTTCACAGTTAACGCGAACAAGGTTCATGTCAAACTGATTAGTGAATATATCCTCAACCTGGTCGCCCTCGTCTTTTCTCAGCAGACCATGGTCTACAAATATACAAGTAAGCTGTTTGCCTATTGCTTTATAGAGCAGAACAGCCGCAACGCTGCTGTCCACTCCGCCGGACAAAGCGCAGAGAACTTTTTTATCCCCAATTTTGTTTTTGGCAAACTCTATATAATTCTTTGCGTAATCAGACATAGTCCAGTCGCCGCTGAGCTTGCACACATTATACAAAAAGTTTTTTATCATATCTTTGCCAAACGGAGTGTGATTAACTTCTGGATGGAATTGAACGCCATAAAAACCTTTTTCTGCGTTTTCAAACGCCGCCATTGGACAGTCCTCTGTCTTTGCCACAACTCTGAAACCGTCAGGAAGCGAATACACCTTGTCAGTGTGGCTCATTAGACATTGGTTTTTATCTGCAATCCCGTCAAAAAGAACTCCTGTTGTGTCGAGTGTTATATCCGTTACTCCGTATTCACGGGTATCGGCATGGTGAACAACACCGCCGAGCGACATGCTCATCAGCTGCGCGCCGTAGCATATACCCAGGATAGGAATACCCAGTTCAAAAACTTGAGAATCCACCTTTGGCGCGTCCTCATCAAAAACACTGTTAGGTCCGCCGGTGAAAATTATTCCCTTAGGATTTAAAGCCTTTATTTCATCAACAGTTTTTGAGTACGGAACAACTTCGCAATACACATTTGCTTCACGTACACGTCTTGCTATAAGCTGGTTATACTGTCCGCCAAAGTCGATAATTACTATTGTTTCATTCTGCATATGTTTTACCTTTCTGTAAGCCGCAAAAGGGCAATTATCTATTATTTTCCTGAGGAACATACACCGGATATTTTCCGGTAAAGCAAGCGTCGCACATGCCGCATTTTGTTCCCTCGGCAATCTTTGATAAAGCTGAAATAGACAAGTATGCCAAAGAGTCAGCGCCTATATGCTTACAAGTCTCCTCGACAGACATCTTACAGGCAATCAAATATTTCCTGTCGGCTATGTCTGTGCCAAAATAACAAGGATTTTTAAACGGCGGCGATGAAATTCTGACATGAACCTCTTTGGCTCCCGCATCGCGCAGAAGCTGAACTATACGTCCTGAGGTTGTACCTCTTACAATAGAGTCGTCAATCATTATAACTCTTTTTCCGTCAACCGCTTCGCGCATTGCGTTTAATTTTATCCTCAGTGCAGACTCACGTTCTTCCTGAGTAGGCTTAATAAATGTTCTTCCGATATATCTGTTCTTGATAAATCCAACGCCATACGGTATTTTTGACTCTCTTGCATAACCTAAAGCCGCGTCTATTCCCGAATCCGGTACGCCGATTACAACATCCGCGTCCACAGGGCTTTCCTGAGCTAAATACTTACCTGCATTCAGTCTTGCAGCGTGAACGCTTCCGCCGTCAATCATGCTGTCAGGACGAGCAAAATAGATATACTCAAATATACAGGTAGCTGTCGGCTGTCCGCATCTATCCCTGTAAGAACTCAGTCCGTTCTCGTCTACAACAACGACCTCTCCCGGTTCAACATCTCTTATATACTCAGCCCCGATTGAATCAAGGGCACAGGTTTCTGACGCAAATACATAAGAATTCTTTATCTTACCGATACACAGCGGTCTGAATCCCTGAGGGTCACGCGCCACAACCATACGCTTAGGCGTCATTATAATCAGAGAGTACGCTCCGCTGATTTCACCCATAAGCTTCATCATAGCTTCGGCAGTAGAATTAGTCTTAATACGTTCTTTAGCCATGAGATGAGCAATTATCTCACTGTCATTATTGGTTTGGAAAATCGCGCCCTTATCTTCAAGCTCTTTTCTGATTTTATCTATATCCACAAGGTTGCCGTTATGAACCAAAGCAAACGTACCTTTTTGATATTTGGAAACAAGAGGCTGAGCGTTTTCACGGCTGCTTGAACCTGCCGTTGTATAACGGACATGTCCGACAGAAGCACAGCCCTGAAGCTCATTTAACACAAAACTATTGAATACTTCCTGAACCAGTCCCATATCCTTATATTGCAGAATTTGGATTTTTCCGTCCTCGTCAATATTGTTTACAGCAATTCCGCAGCTCTCCTGACCCCTGTGCTGGAGTGCGTAGAGCCCATAATACGTAAGCCGGGCAACATCAAGATTATCACCCATATCATAAATACCGAAAACTCCACATTCTTCATGAAGTGAATCGGAACCAAAAATCTCATTATGTTTACTCACAAGAAACCTCCTAAACGATTTCAGCTGACGCTGTATATTTTTATAATTTAAACAGTTTCACCCATTAAACGTTTCATAATTTCTTCATAAGCGTTCTCAACACCGCCCATATCACGTCTAAATCTGTCTTTGTCGAGTTTTTCATTTGTGTCCTTATCCCAGAAACGGCAGGTATCCGGAGAAATCTCATCGGCAAGAACAATAGTGCCGTCACTTGTTTTACCAAACTCAAGCTTAAAGTCGATAAGTTTGATTCCCAAATCAAGCAAATACTTCCTTAAGATTTCATTAACTTTAAACGCATACTTAGCTATAGTGTCAATTTCTTCCTGAGTTGCAAGACCTAAAGCTAAAACATGATAAGAGTTGATAAGCGGGTCGCCCAAATCGTCGTTCTTAAGACTGAACTCAAGCGTTGGAGCCAATAACTCCTTGCCCTCTTCAACACCATATCTCTTTGAAAATGAACCAGCCGCTACGTTTCTGATTATAACTTCAAGAGGTACTATTGTAACTTTCTTAACTAATGTTTCCCTATCGGAAATCTCTTTAATCAGATGAGTTGGAATCCCCTGCTCTTCAAGCATCTTCATAAGATGGTTGGTAACACGGTTGTTAATAATACCCTTAGACTGGATTGTCCCCTTTTTTTCACCGTTAAACGCTGTCGCGTCATCTTTGTAGTCAACCATTAAAACTTCAGGGTCATCAGTCTTAAATACTTTTTTCGCCTTGCCTTCGTAGAGCTGTTCAAGTTTTTCCATTACAATTCCTCCAATATATATAAATATAAATTAACAACAAAAATACAGTATAATTGTAATACATTCAATAATAAAATGCAAGAGTTAAATATAAGAAAAATATAAAATTTTGTCTAAAGTTTTTTTGCCGGGAAAATTAAAAATGTGTAAACTTGACATATTTATATAATAAATTTATATCGCTTGCAGTATGTGATTTGTTCATAATAGTTCCGTTTAAAACATAATCAATAGTTTTTATGAGTTAATAATCAAATTTTTCGAATAATAAAATATATATTATTTACATATTTTGGGAACTAATATTTAATTGATTCGTCTAATATAACATAAATCATATGGGAGGTTTTATGTCATGAAAAAACAAATTTCATTATTGGTTGCTTCTGCTATGCTGCTCTCATCTTCTGCGGCTATGGCGTCGCAAAGCGATGAAGCAATAAAATCTATGCAGAATGCAGGAATAGTTATAGGCAATGAAAACGGCGATTTACAATTGGACAGCCCGGTTACCCGTGCTGAGTTTTCGAAATTAATCTATGAAGTTCTTGAATCAGAAAATTCATCAATACTAAACTTTGATGATACCTCTTTAGAATTTTCAGATATTAATTCAGATTTTTGGGCTTATAACTATATAATGCCGCTAAAGAACGCAAATATTATTAACGGCTATGAAAATCAAACCTTTATGCCAAATGAAAACATTTTATTTAAAGAAGCCGCAAAGATTGCGGCTGTCTCCGCAGGAATTATTTCAACCAATAAAAATTATCCTTTAGATTATATCGCAGCCGCAATAGATAACGGACTTATGGACGGGGTTCAAGCGCTTAGCGAACAAGCTATATCACGCAGTGACGCAATCAATATTGCATATAATATAAAAAACTTTTTAAATCTAAAAACTGAAATCAGCAATGCAGAAAAAGCTAAACAGGATGAGACTAATAATAACAATTATAATTACACTCCACAACAAAGTGTAACCGGCAGTACATCCGGCGGAAGCGGAAACGGAAGCGGAGGCGGAGGTTCAGCGATAAACTCATCTAACAGCACTTCTTCAGTTCCGTGGTATCCGAGCTTTGACACAGAGGAATATACAAAAGAAGACGAAAATATTTTTAAAAATCCTCTTACATCACCGTTTTCCACTTTCTCAATTGATGTTGATACTGCGTCTTACAGCAACATGAGAAGGTTTATTCTAAATGGACACATGCCGAAGTACGGCTCTATAAGAACTGAGGAGCTCATAAATTATTTTGATTACGACTATCCTCTCCCGGAAGATGGAACACCTTTTTCAGTATCCTCTGAAACTGCTGTGTGCCCATGGAATTCTGATAATAAACTGACTATGATTTCTATTAAGGGAGACGAAATTCCAATCGAAGAACGCAAACCCAGCAATTTAGTATTTTTGATTGACGTTTCAGGTTCAATGTTTTCAGAAAACAAACTTCCGCTCGTAAAAAAATCTTTGAATTTGCTCCTGAGCAGACTTGATGAACGAGACACAATATCGCTTGTTACATACGCAAACGGCACCAATATAGTTTTAGACAGCGTTAACGCATCAGATAAAGAAACTATAAAAAATGCTGTATTTTCATTGCAGGCATGCGGCGGAACAAACGGATATGACGGTATAAACAAAGCCTATGAATTGGCAGAGAAAAATTTAAAAGACGGTAACAACCGAATTATATTATGTACCGACGGCGATTTCAATATTGGACCTTCTTCAACTACAGAACTTGAGCAACTGGTTACTGAAAAACGCAGCAAAGGAATATTTGTCAGCGTGCTTGGTTTTGGAACCGGGAATTACAAAGACAACAGAATGGAAATTTTGGCTGACAAAGGCGATGGAAACTACGCATATATAGACAACATCAAAGAGGCCAAAAAAATATTAGCTGATGAAATGATAAAGACTTTGTATCCAATAGCCAAAGACGTTAAGCTTCAAGTTGAATTTAATCCATCTAAAGTTAAAGAATACAGACTTGTAGGATACGAAAATAGAATACTGAACAATGAAGATTTTGAAGACGACGAAAAGGATGCCGGTGAACTTGGCGCCGGGGCTGTTGTAACCGCTTTTTATGAAATTGTTCCGGCAGACGGGACTGAAACGCAGGACTTCAGATACCGGGATACAAATGCAAAACCGTCTGACGAGCTTATGTATCTTAAAATCAGGTATAAGGACCCTGACGGCACTGAAAGCAAGCTTATAGAAGAGCCTATCGGTTCAATTATAAATACAAATCCGTCTGAGAATTTCAAGTTCGCTTCCGCAGCGGCTCAGCTTGGAATGATTTTAAATGATTCAGAATATAAAGGGTCGGCTACTCTTGAAAATGTAATTAAACAAGCGCAATCAGGGGTTGGTAAAGATGAATTTGGATTTAAGCATGAGTTTATTCAGCTTGTTGACCTTATAAAATATATAAATTAAGATATTGTTTGTGCTATACTTTACTATGGTATTTAAAACCCGCTTCTAACGGCGGGTTTTTATTATGCCTTTTGTATTATTTCTTTCTTTTATTTTTCAATTTACTTTTTATATATTCAGATTATTTTTGTGTGGTTATTGAAATATTATTTCCGTTACTTTCCATAATAATATCGCCGTTTATATCTGTTCTGAAAATTTCTGAGCCCTCGTCTGCTAAACGGCTCAGAACAGCTTCTGACGGATGACCGTAGCTGTTTTTCTTTCCTACCGATATAACTGAGTATTTTGGCATTACCTCACGCAGGAATACATACGATGTTGAAGTTTCAGAACCGTGGTGTCCAACTTTCAGAACATCGGCTCTGAGATTACAGCCCTGTTCTATAATATTTTGTTCTTCATCACGCTCAGCGTCCCCGGTGAATAGAAACGATGTGTTGCCGAATGTAACTTTACAGATAATAGAAGTATTATTCATATTACTTGAGCCTAAGCCGGCAGGGACAAAGAATTCCACAATACAACCGCCGAATGAAATTGTATCCCCGGATTGGGGATGAATCATTTCCAATCCTTGTTCGGCAACTTTTGTTTTAAAGTTATTATATGCTTTGCTGGTGCTTTCTTTTTTGGGGGCAAAGACGTTTTTAACTTCCATAGTGGAGAGCGGAGCGGAGAGACCGCCGACGTGATCCTCATGGGCGTGGGAGCAAATCATATAATCTATTAAGGTAACATTTAACTTTTTTAGATAAGAGAATATCAGACTGCTGTCGGCGGCGTTACCGCCGTCGATGAGCATAGATTCTCCTCCGCAGAGGAGAAGTGCGCAGTCCGCCTGACCTACGTCGATAAAATGCACGGATAATTTATCTGATGAATCAACAGACAAATTATTTGCATAAAAAGAAGCTGCAGGCGTTGGCTCAGATAATTCAGACTGAATGACTTCAGAGTTTTGGCAACAGCCAGTTATTAAGAATATAGATAATATACTAATTAATAAAGAAAATTTTTTCATTTTAATAACTTCTTTCAAAATTTATATTAACAATTATTATCATATAAGATTATTTAAATTTAATTAGAAGATATATTTTAGAAATAAAAAACTTTATATTTAAATCAACAAATATAATGCACACATATATTCAATTATATGATAACTATATGTCTATAATTTATATTATATGTCATTAATCAATTTCTGTAAATAGTTAATTTATAATAAATTATCATATATAATATATATATAATAATTTATTGTCTATTTATGTTTCTATTTATTTAAAAAATATAACCAAATATAATAAAATAAACACGCTTGACAACAATGAGTAGAAAATATATAACAAAATGTCTTTTTTATAAATTATATGTATATATCTTATAACTATATGGTGTTAATTTTAAATGTATAATGGTTTAAAATATAAATAGAATAATTATATGTCTATTATTAATTATATATATATATTATTACTAACTAATATATAAAATATAATGAAGGGATTGTGTCTGGTTATGTTTGATTATGAGACCTTCCGAATAAATTTAAAATTAAGTCGAAAAAAGCTAAAAATTACTCAAGAGGATATTGCAAACTCGATTGATGTATCTGTAAAAACTATTAGTAGAATTGAAAATTCGGAAATAGAACCTAATTTACCAACTGTAATTGGTATTTTAAATTATCTAAATTGTTCGGTTGAACAATTTATGACAAAAACTGATGATTATGAAAGAAAAACAATTATAAATAAGATAAATGACTATATTGACCAACTGTCTGAAGATGAAAAGAATATGCTTATGAAAATGCTTCAGGAATATAATAAAGGTGTTGACTGAAAATGAAAGAAATTAATAAGGAAACTATTTCGTTTAATATAGTTAAAGCTCGAATTCTAGCCGATATTACACAAACTGAGTTGATGAATAGAACAGGTTTAAGCCGAACCTATATTAGTGCTTTAGAAAATAATAGAGGAGCAATTCCAAGTATAGAAGTTTTATGTAATATAGCAGATGCTTTGAATGTAAAGGTTGACAAGCTATTATATGAAAATCTAAGTTACTTTAAAAAACAATCAAATAATTTTGAGTTAGAAAAAGAAATTAATTTTTTATCCGATTTAGAATTGGATATTCTTTTATCAGCATTAAGAGTATACATTGAAAACAGATAAGCACTTTAATAAAATTTAATGTTAGGTGATTTCACATGTTCAATTATGATAATTTTAGAATAAGTTTAAAACTAAAACGTAAAGAACTTAAAGTTACTCAGGATAATATTGCTAGTGCTACTGATATATCCGAAAAAACAATAAGCCGAATTGAACAAAATGATAAGAAACCCAGTTTAGAAACTGTCATAGCAATATTAAATTATTTTAATACTTCTATGGAACAATTCATGTCACAACAGAATGATTTGGATAACGAAAAAGCTAATCTTATTAATAAAATTAATAGCTATTTATCAAAATTCAATGACAAAGAAAAACTTTTTTTTATTAGATTTATTCAGGACTATAGAAGGAGCGTAGATTAGTGGAAATTAATAAAAAAGCTATAGCCGAAAATATTTTACAATATAGACTTAAAGCAAATATAACTCAAAAAGAATTAGCTCAGAAAACAAAACTTAGCAGAAATTATATAAGTATATTAGAAAATAGTAAAGATAAAGCGCCATCAATAAAAACATTAGATTTGATTGCAAATGCACTTAATATTAGTATAGACCAACTCCTATTTGAAAATCTTGATTATTTTACTAAAAATAGTGGTGATTTAATTATTGATAAGGAACTAAGTTGTTTAAATATAACAGAATTAAATATTATCTTATCCATGCTAAGAATATACAATGATAATCATTATAAGTTACTTTGAGTAATTGGGAAATTGAAATATTTATTTCCCAATTCTATTTTTTTATTATAAACAAATAGGTGAAGTTATAAAAAACTGTATATAGCAAGCATCGGCAGGGTGTACGGAGTACACCACGTTAGGCGCGCAGCCCCGGACATATTTTTATATTCTGTGACCTTATATACTTAGTATAAATTATATATATGACTGTGTAAACTGCGTACTAATAGACCTTTTGTCTATGTAAATGCACCCAAAATGTAATACGAATATAAAAATATTTAATTATTCTTTAATTACTTACTTTGCTGAGCCAGACCCTGTTTCGCCCGCCGAACCCGGGCGAGATCGGCTTCCCTTTCTGGGAAGCCGATTAAGTTAAAACTTTAAAATACAATAAAAAAAGCCTGCAAATGAGCCGACCCAATTGTTAGATTTTTGGTCTAACTCTTTTGGGTCACCTCAAACGCAGGCTTTTTAATATTTATTATTCAACTGTAACTGATTTTGCCAAATTCCTCGGCTTATCTATGTCTAACCCTTTCAATGATGATACATAATATGAAAACAACTGCAGCGGCACTACTACTTCGCTAGGCATAACCAGCTCGTCGCACTTTGGAAGGTAGATGACATAATCCGCTTCTTTTTCTATTTCCGTGTGTCCCTCTTCCGCTACGGCTATTACTACCGCTCCGCGGGCTTTTACCTCTTTTATATTGCTCAGCATCTTATCAAACAAATTCTTGACTGTGCACAGCGCTACAACAACCGTGCCTTCTTCAATCAATGCGATTGTTCCGTGCTTTAACTCTCCTGCCGCATACGCCTCAGAATGGATATACGAAATTTCTTTTAACTTAAGCGACCCCTCAAGCGCCACAGCGTAGTCCAAAGTTCTTCCCAGGAAGAACACGCTTTTGCTGTTAAAATACTTAGACGCTATATACTGTATCTCGCCTTTGTTTTCCAAAAGTTTAGAAATATTATCAGGCAGCTTTTCAAGAGCCTTTATATATTTTGCCAAAAGTTCAGGTGTCAGCATATCCAATTCCTGAGCCATATATATAGACATCAAATAAATCGCTGTCAGCTGAGTGCTGTACGCTTTTGTGGTGGCAACAGCAATCTCAGGACCTGCCCATGTATAGAGAACGTCATCCGCCTCTCTTGCTATACAGCTTCCTACAGCGTTAACTATGGCAAACGTTCTTGCGCCTAACCGCTTTGCCTCTCTCATTGCCGCAATGGTGTCCGCCGTCTCTCCCGACTGAGATATCAAAATCACCAAAGTCTTATCATCAACAAGCGGATTGCAATATCTGAACTCTGACGCTACTATTACCTCAACAGGTATGCGAACCATGCTCTCAATCACATATTTTCCTACTACTCCAACATGGTAAGCACTGCCGCAGGCCACAATATATATCTTGTTTATATCACGGATATAATCGGCTGTTAAAGATATATCATCCAAAACAATTCTACCGTCTTTTATTCTTGGGTTTACAGTATCAGCTATGGCACGGGGCTGTTCCATTATCTCTTTAAACATAAAGTGCTCATAACCGCCTTTTTCAGCGGCGGAAATATCCCAGTCGACAACAAAAGTTTCCTTAGAAATTTCCTCGCGGTCGGTGTTATAAATTTTTACATCGTCTTTTGTTAAGACAACAATCTCATTATTTTCAAGAAAATAAACGTTCTTCGTATGCTTCAGAATAGCCGGTATATCAGACGCTATAAAGTTCTCGCCCTCGCCGAGACCAACTATAAGCGGGCTTTCTTTTCTGACAGCTATAAAAGAATCCGGGTCGTCGGCACAAAGCACTCCCAGTGCATAAGAACCGTCAACCTTGCCTATAACCTTAATCATAGTGTCGATTATATCGCCGTTATAGTAATACTCAAACAGATGCGCTATAACCTCGGTATCGGTTTCCGAAATAAACTCAAAACCCTTTTTTGTAAGATACTCGCGAAGCTTCAGATAGTTCTCAATAATTCCGTTATGTACGACCGCAAATCTGCCTGACTGGCTGAGATGCGGATGCGAGTTCATATCCGACGGCTCTCCATGAGTTGCCCACCTTGTATGACCAATTCCCATAGTGCCTTTTATTGCGTCTCCGCCGTCTATCATATTGCTGAGTTTTTCCAAACGGCCTTTCTTTTTCTTAACCACTATTCCTTCATCAGTCATTATAGCAACGCCGGCAGAATCATATCCTCTATATTCAAGCTTCGACAGCCCGTCAAGCAAAATCGGCGCCGCCTGCTTTGTTCCAACGTATCCAACTATTCCGCACATAAAATTAACCTCCAAAAAATATTGACAGCTATTGCCATCATACAAATCTATCACAAAATAATATAATTTTTATCAAAATAGCTTCTGCACATATGTGCTATTGAACAGAACCGGTATGTTCCGTATGATACCACTCTTTCTTGTTATGCTTAAAAATCCCGACTATCCCAATCGGTATCCAGCTTACTATATAGAGCAGAAAACCAAACAAATTGAAAATTGTTTTCCGGCTGAGCTTGTTTTCCAATATAAGCCCGGCAAAGGCACTAAGAGCACCGATACCCAAATATAAATTAAGAGCCACATAGCAGACGGGACGAACCCACAAACTGCATAAAGCAAACTGATATCCAAACAAAATAGAAATTGTGGAGAAAATACTTATGACCAAAAAAACTCCATAACAGAACTGACCCAAAAAATCTCCGTAAAGGCTCAGCCAGTCTATTATTTTTCCTTTTTTGAGCAAGAGACCTCCGTATCTGCCCTGAACGTCAACAACGCCCTGAGCCCACCTGATTCTCTGCTTAACCGACTTACCGAACTCAGCAGGCTTCTCATCATATACCACCGCCTTTTTAGCAAAGGCAACTTTAATTCCCATCAGTCTAAGTCTGACAGTATATTCAAGGTCCTCGGCAAGGCAGTCGTCAGAAGGCATACAGCGCTTCACAACATCAAACCTCACAGCATACCCGGTCCCGGATATTTTACACCCTATTCCCAGGTTATGGCACGACATTTTTGCCAGCCTGCTTTCAAGAGTATGCCAAACCGAATAGGCCGCTGTCAGCCAGTTTTCGTTCGGATTTTTGCTGTCAACATATCCTTGAACAGCAGAATATCCGCAGTTAAGCATCTCATTCATTCTCATTATACAATCCATATGCACGGTATTATCCGCGTCAAATACGGCAATACAGTCATATTCTTCTCTCAAACTCTTTATATGCTCCACAGCGTATGAAACCGCGGACGATTTATTGTTATTACCGGTACGTTTAACAAGAACTCTCGCTCCATAACTCCCCGCAACAGCAGCCGTATTATCAGAACAATCGTCGGCAACAACAAACACATCATACTTATTCTTTGGATACCTTGAAGCCGAAATACTGCTTAAAAGCTGGCCCAAAACAGCGCCTTCATTATGAGCAGGTATTATAACCGCGAACCTGTTTGTCCGAAAATCTTGTCTTAAGACGTCATTCCTTTTAACAAAAGAGAATACGCCGCAGACGACATAATACGTACCAATAAAAAAGAGGAAAAGCTCTAAGAAATCAACAATGATTTCCAATACGTACGTATGCACAAGCCTCACCCCTTACAATATAGAGAGATTATATAATATTAGACCGCAAATATCAAGTGTGAAATTATTACATTTTTCTAACAATTGCACATACTAATATATACAATTCACACATCATATATGCCATATTTGCCAAAAAAATGGCAAAATTAAGATAAAACAATAAACAACCGGCACAAAAAATTGTGATTTTTTATATTAGACAAAAGTAAATTTATGTGTTATAATAAATGAGTATAAATATAAGTAAGAACTCATGATTTTTTAATATGAAGTGTTTAAAATATTCTGAGTCTGGAGGATTAATGAAAACCAAAACAGTTTTTGTCTGCACAGAATGCGGAAACGAATTCCCTAAGTGGATGGGGAAATGCACAGCCTGCAACTCCTGGAACACTTTGGTTGAAGAGACAGTAATTACAAAACAGCCGGGTAAATCTTCGCGCTCAGGCATGAAGTCAGACGCTATTTCGGCTCTTGAAAACGCGGGAGACTCAGCGGTTCCCGAGCGTCTGAAAAACATATCAACAACTGACGAAATCAGAACAGGCACAGGTCTGTCTGAATTTGACCGAGTTTTGGGCGGAGGTCTTGTCGCAGGGTCGCTGGTTCTTTTAGGCGGAGACCCGGGTATAGGAAAATCCACTATTCTGCTTCAAATTTGCCAGCACATTGGAAAAACGCAGAAAATATTATATGTTTCCGGCGAGGAATCTCTCAGACAGATAAAATTAAGGGCTGACAGACTGGGTGTGGACAGTGACAATATAAAGATTTTCTCTGAAACCAATACTGAAAATATACTTGAATGTATATCCAGGGAAAAGCCTGATATTCTCATTGTGGATTCGGTTCAGACCATGTTTAACCCCAACGTGAATTCCGCCCCGGGCAGCGTTTCACAAATACGTGACGTAGCTTCCATGCTTATGAGAATAGCCAAGACCTATTCTATCGCAACTTTTTTGGTAGGTCATGTAACCAAGGAAGGCTCTATAGCCGGACCGAAGGTTTTGGAACATATTGTTGACTGCGTTTTATACTTTGAAGGCGACCAAAACCGTTCATACAGAATAATCAGGGCAATAAAAAACAGGTTTGGTTCAACAAATGAGATAGGCGTTTTTGAGATGGATTCCTCAGGTCTGTCTGAGATAAAAAATCCATCGTCAGCTATGCTTTCCGGCAGACCCCAGGGTGTTCCCGGAAGCTGTATCGTATGCACAATGGAGGGAACAAGGCCTGTGCTTGCTGAGATTCAGGCTTTAGCTACTCCAACCGCTTTTGGTAACCCGCGCAGAATGACCACCGGTGTTGACTTCAACAGAGCGATGATGCTGCTGGCTATTTTAGAAAAGCGCGCCGGGCTTCATCTGTCATCTTATGACACATATATCAATGTTGTGGGCGGTCTCAGAATGGTTGAACCCGCAGCCGACCTAGGAATAATCATAGCACTGGCTTCCGGCTTCAAAAACAAGCCGGTACCTGAGGAGATAGCCGCTGTTGGCGAAGTTGGTTTAACTGGTGAAATCCGTTCCTGCAGTTTTCTTGAAAGCAGAATAATTGAAGCTGAAAAAATGGGATTTAAAAAAATTATTGTTCCTTATATGGGAGCAAAAGACCGGAAAAAGTTTAAAAATATAGAAATCTGTCAATACTCGAATATAACGCAGGTAATGAAAGATATATTTTAAACGGATGTAAACAGACTACGTACTCACAATGTTTGAGTATTGAAATCTATTTTATGCAAAATTTAGAAAGGTGATGTTATTTTATGTTTCAAATTGGTGACAAAGTCTCTTATCCTATGCACGGAGCAGGTATTATAAAATGTGTTGAGGAAGAGAAAATACTCGGTGAGGAACACCAGTATTTTGTTTTAGAGCCCTGCGTTGGTGAACTAGAGATAAAAATTCCCGTCGCACGGATAGAAAAGGTTGGGATAAGATATATAGTATCCGAGAATGAGGCAGACGCTGTCATCAATGACTTCGAAAAATGCAGCTGCGACGAAGATGATAACTGGAATAAGAGATACCGGGATAATCTTGAAAAATTAAAAGACGGAGACTTGTTTGAAATCGCAAGAGTAACAAAAACTTTGATAATGAGAGACAGAAAGAAGAGTCTTTCAAACGCTGAGAGAAAAATGCTCAGCAACGCTAAAACCATATTGATTTCTGAGCTCGTTTTGTCCAAAAACTCGTCGTATTCTGACATTGAAGATATGCTTATGAGCAAAATTTCCTAGCGCGAAAGGATTTAATATATGACTACAGCAATAATCGTAGCCGCCGGCAGCAGCAGCCGTATGAAAACTAATATAAGTAAACAGCTTATTGAGCTTGACGGCATTCCTGTTATAATCAGAACCATAAATGTTTTTGAGTTTCTGTCTGAAATTGATTCTGTATTAATTGTTACCAGAAAATGTGATATTGAAATAATCAAAAAACTGGTATCTGAGCATAATATAAAAAAAGTCAGCGCAGTAATCGAAGGCGGAATCACAAGACAGGAATCTGTTTTTCTTGGTTTGTCTCATTTAAATTCCGGCAATGATGATATTGTTCTGATACACGACGGCGCGAGACCTTTTGTATCAGCGGATTATATAAAAGAAATTATATCGGAACTCCGCAGCGGCTCGTCAAAGGCCGCTGCTATTGGCGTACCCGTAAAAGATACAATCAAGCAAACAAACGAACGCGGATATATTGAAAACACTCCTGACAGGAGCAAACTTGTGTCAATACAAACACCTCAGGGATTCAGATATGGCATTATTATGGAAGCTCATAAAAAAGCCAAAGAATTGAACCTCTCCGTAACTGACGACTGTGCAGTTATTGAAGCTTTAACAAGTGAACCGGTGAAAGTCATAACCGGAGATTATAATAACATAAAAATCACCACTCCCGAAGATATAATCCTTGGGGAAGCTATCATCGCTAAAATTCAAAACAATACATAATACTGGGGTTGTCATACCATGCAAAAAATATTAACGCTCAGCAATATATCTGAAATCAGCGGAATTATCGGCGGCAAAGTTCAAAAGCTCCTATCAGGTGACAGACATCAGATAGAATTTTTTTGCAGCTTTGAAGATTTCGATTTATTATCCTTCAACTACCATGAAATAAAAGATAAACAAGACTCTAAAATCACAATTTATCTCGACAAAGAAAATATATTTTTTATATGTCATGAAGAGCCTATGCTTAGGGTCGCTGAAGAACTTGCCGGAACTGCCGCCTCGGACGGTTCGCTGAACAACGAACAGCTCCTGTATCATTTTTTTGCCAGGCTGCTGAAAAACGATATGGCATGGCTTGATGAATACGAACTCCGCATCACTGATAATGAAGATGAATTTATTTCAGGAGAAGAAAAAGATTTTACAAGGAAGATTATTTCTCTTAGAAAAGACCTGCTGAATTTTAAACGTTACTACCAACAGCTCGAACTAATATTTGACGAGCTCCTGGCAAATGAGAATGATTTGCTCTCAGACAGCGGCGTGCGGTACTGCGGAATAATACAGCGGCGCATAGACCATCTCTTAAACGACGCGGTCAATCTGAGGGACTACATAGCAATGGTTCTCGACTCTTATCAGTCACAGCTTGATTACCGTCAGAACAATCTGATGAAAGTATTCACTGTTGTCACAGCTATCTTTCTTCCTCTTACACTGCTGGCAGGCTGGTATGGAATGAATTTTGATATGCCTGAATTTAAATCCGTTTACGGATACCCGGCAGTAATTGCAGTAAGCGCCGCGATAGTTTTGTTTCTGATAATAATATTTAAAAAGAAAAAGTGGATGTGATATATATCCACCGGAGACCAATATGCTGATTCAATTTGTTATGGTAGGGCTCGGCGGAGCACTGGGATCCATGCTGCGCTATTTAATAAGTTTAATACCTGTTAACAACACCTTTCCGTTTTTAACACTGATAACCAACTTGCTGGGCGCGCTGTTAATAGGGTTTATTGTCGGACTTTCGGATAATCTATTTATATCAAAAAAGTTTTTGTTATTTCTAAAAACCGGTGTATGCGGCGGTTTTACCACGTTTTCAACATTTTCACTTGAAGCCGTACAACTGTTTCAGCGCGGCGAACCTTTTTTGGGAACGATTTACGCAATACTCAGTGTCATCCTGTGTCTCTTGGGTATCATTCTCGGAGAATATCTTGGGAGGCTCGCTGTTTAAACAACAAAATTATATCGTAAGTCCATGACTTTCTAAATTATAAAAAAACAGACATAACCGTCTCCGCTTTTACGCATTTGACTGTACAAATAATATTACCGCAAGGAGAGTGAATTTATATTGACAAATAATAATAATGATATTAGAGTCGGCATAGGATATGATGTGCATAAGTTGACCGAAAACAGAAAGCTGATACTAGGTGGAGTTGAAATTAAATACGAAAAAGGTCTTGACGGGCACAGTGACGCTGATGTTTTAATACATGCTGTAATGGACGCTCTTCTCGGTGCCGCAGCGCTAGGCGATATAGGAAAGCATTTTCCGGATTCCGACAAAGAATATAAAGGTGCGGACAGCATTGACCTGCTTAAACATGTAGGCGAGCTGCTGAAAAACCATGGTTATGCTGTAATCAACATAGATTCCGTGATAGCAGCACAGGAACCTAAACTTGCACCGTTTATTGAGCTTATGCGCAGCAATATTTCCTCTGCTCTCAATATAGATACAGACCGCGTCAGCGTAAAAGCCACCACAACGGAAAGACTTGGTTTTGAGGGCCGCTGCGAGGGAATTTCCGCTCAGGCGGTATGCAGTATAAAAAAGGCACAATAAGAATAATCTGATACTGCTAAATAAAAATACCATCCAACATTTCAGCAGTTAATTTTATTCTTATGAAAATCGAACGGCACCCTCCTCTTTTATACCGAAGAGACTAGCTTTTTTAATTGTAATTGTATAGAAAAAATTAGAAATCAATGATTATTGTATTATAATTGAATATAACTGACAATAATAGCATATAATTCCAGATAATTAAGTTTGATTTATAGACTGAAAACGAGTAGAATAGCGTTAGCACTCAAACAAGACGAGTGCTAACAGATTAGATAATTAAATTTAAGGAGGCATATAAAATGAACATTAAACCATTAGGAGACAGAGTAGTCACAAAAATGGCGGAAGCCGAGGAGACAACACAAAGCGGTATTATTTTAGCAGGTTCGGCTAAAGAAAAACCTCAGTTCGCCGAGGTCATTGCAGTAGGTCCAGGCGGAGTGGTTGACGGCAAGGAAGTTAAGATGGAATTAAAAGCCGGCGACAAAGTTATTATGAGCAAGTATGCAGGAACAGAAGTTAAACTTGACGGCGAAGAATATGTTATTATCAGCCAAAAAGATGTTTTGGCTATTGTTGATTAATCCAGACTTATACATTATTTTAGGAGGTAATGCATTATGGCAAAAGAAATAAAGTTCGGTGAAGACGCAAGAAAGGCACTGCAGAGCGGTGTTGATCAGCTTGCAAACACAGTTAAAGTAACACTTGGCCCAAAGGGAAGAAACGTTGTTCTTGACAAGAAATACGGCGCTCCGCTCATCACAAATGACGGCGTTACAATAGCTAAAGATATTGAACTCGAAGACGCTTTTGAAAATATGGGAGCACAGCTTGTTAAAGAAGTTGCTACAAAAACAAACGACGTAGCCGGAGACGGTACTACTACCGCTACTCTTTTAGCTCAGGCGCTAGTCAGAGAAGGACTGAAAAACGTTACAGCCGGTGCTAATCCTATGATAGTTAAAAAGGGTATCAAGAAAGCTGTTGACGTAGCTGTTGACAAAATTGTTGAAAACAGCAAGGCTATCGACGGAAAGAACGATATAGCCCGCGTAGCTTCTATCTCTGCCGCAGACGAAACAGTAGGCACACTTATTGCCGAAGCTATGGAGAAAGTTACAAACAACGGCGTTATTACTGTTGAAGAATCAAAGACTGCTGAGACATATTCTGAAATAGTTGAAGGTATGCAGTTTGACAGAGGTTATATAACTCCTTACATGGTAACAGACACCGAAAAGATGGAAGCTGTAATCGACGACGCTTACATCCTTATCACAGACAAAAAAATCTCAAACATTCAGGAACTTCTTCCTCTGCTTGAGAAAATCGTTCAGGAAGGTAAAAAGCTTGTTATCATTGCTGAGGATATCGAAGGAGAAGCTCTCTCTACTCTTATCGTTAACAAGCTCCGCGGAACATTTACATGCGTAGCTGTAAAAGCTCCGGGATTCGGCGACAGAAGAAAAGAAATGCTTCAGGATATTGCTATTCTGACCGGCGGACAGGTGATTTCAGATGAGCTCGGCCTTGACTTAAAAGAAACTCAGACAAACCAGCTCGGCCGTGCGCGTCAGGTTAAAGTTACAAAAGAAAATACTATTATCGTTGACGGAATGGGTAACAAAGATGACATCAACGCAAGAGTTCATCAGATATTGGCTCAAATCGAAGAAACAACATCAGAGTTTGACAAAGAGAAGCTTCAAGAACGCTTAGCTAAACTTTCAGGCGGAGTTGCCGTTATAAAAGTAGGCGCAGCTACAGAAGTTGAAATGAAAGAAAAGAAACTCAGAATTGAAGACGCTCTCGCAGCTACACGTGCAGCTGTTGAAGAAGGTATCGTAGCAGGCGGCGGTACTGCATTTATTAATGCTCTCCCGGCTATTGAAGAACTTATGAACTCACTCGAAGGAGATGAAAAAACAGGTGCTCAAATCGTGCTGAACGCTCTTGAAGAGCCTGTTAGACAAATCGCATACAACGCCGGTGTTGAGGGAAGCGTTATCGTTAATAAGATAAAAGACAGTGAAGTTGGTGTTGGATACAACGCTCTCACAGGCGAGTATGTTGATATGCTCAAAGTTGGTATAGTAGACCCGACAAAGGTTACAAGAAGCGCAATCCAAAACGCTTCAAGCATTGCATCTATGATTCTTACTACAGAAAGCGTTGTAGCTGATAAGCCTGACCCGGCTGCTGACGCTGCTGCAGCTGCTGCTATGGGCGCAGGCGGCGGAATGTATTAATATAAATATCATCACAAATAGAGGTTTTTAGCATATTATACTACTATCAAGGAGTTGATGGCAGTATGATAAATCAAATCTTGTTGGTGTTTGTTGGTATATTTGCGATAATTGGTCTTATTACATTCCTCTATGGTATCGTGGAAGGGCTCAGTCATGAGAAAAAAACTGAGGTTCCGTCTGAGCTTGTCGTATTTGTCAAGAATCAGGAAAGCGATGTGGAGGGGCTCTTGAGACAATTATCCGGAAAATTGACTTCCGGAAACGCAAACATAACAGTCAGCGGACTTTCAGTTGTCGATTACGGTTCTTCTGATTCGACCGCCGAAATTCTCAAAAAACTGCAAGCAGACATTGACGTCTTAAACTTCTATACAAAAGACGAATATATTAATCATATAAACAATTTAAATAATCTCACTTAATAATACTGATTATTTAAATAAAAAGTTCTCTCCCTCTGTGAAAATTCACAGAGGGATTTTTTTGTCAAATATATTCAAATTGTTCATTAATTATTTTTTATTTTAATACAGTCAGCTGTTAATGTAAGACGCCCGATAATTGGAAAGGCTGCAATAATTGGAAGATAATTAAATGTGTTTTATGCAAACAACGGCAGTGCATGCTTGCACGCTTCGACAGGTGAGCCGTCATATCACGCTAAGCGCAAACATACTTAAAAAAGTTCATTATAAACCTTATTATAATAAATTTTCAGCAACCGTGCACCTTACGCAGCAGATTTCATCCGCCTTCACAACTAAGTCTGATTATTGACATTGTAAATTAATCAAAACAAGTCACTTTGAATCACACCCGTCTTTCAGGTTCAGTCAAAGCCATACAATTCATACTATACCTCATTTTTATATAACTTTTTATTTAAAATATTATCCTATATACCGTTGTTTACAAAAAACACTCTTAATTTTTCTGTCTAGTTTTCTGTTAACCTTGCAAATAATTTACAATAATTTATTAATATAATAACTTTGATTATTATAAAAACTTCAAAAACATATTCCGTTCACCAATAGTAATATGATATTTTACAAATTGGTTTTAAGATAAGTGATAATAAAAAAAGACTGCTGAATTCGTACAGCAGCCCATTAAATACAAATTAATTATATAGCATGTTAAAACATATGTTGCAAATTTATAAAAATCACAGAATTTATTATAAAATTCCTATACTTATTTCATTAATCATTATCTTATTTGCCTTCGCAGCCGTGCTTTTCCTCTCCGCACTTATGTTCGCCGCATGAATGTTCATGATGACTGCATTTAACATTAGGATTATAACCCAAGTTTCTATCTATCAACGCTTTTACAGCATCGTCAGCATTTCCAGAAACACCGCCGTAAAGAGTGATACCTGCCTCAGCTAAAGCATTCCGGGCGCCTCCTCCTATACCGCCGCAAATCAAAGTATCAACTTCATTTTCAACTAAAAAACCTGCAAGAGCCCCGTGACCGCTGCCCATGGTATTAACAACATTGGCGTCAATTATCGTTTTGTCTTCAATATTATAAATCTTAAAATTTTCAGTATGTCCAAAATGCTGGAACACTTCACCATTATCATAAGTTACTGCAACCTTCATTTTACCTTCTCCTTTTTTCTTTACAACTAAATTTTTTATTGATTTTAATTTTTTACACCTTTTTCCACAGCATTTGTTTACCGAACCTTCGCAAATCCGATAGTTTCCTCCTGTGATACATAATATTTTTCCATTAGCAATACTGTCAGCAATTTTAAAACGTGCCTTTTCATACATATCTGTAACCGTAACTCTTGAAACTCCCATAAGTTCAGCACACTGCTGATGGGTCTTTTTTTCAAGGTCAATTAATCTTACCGCCTCATACTCATCAACAGAAATCATACATTTCTCAGCATTTTCAACGCCAAGCGGTGCAAAACTGTTAAACTTAGGCTCTTCACATATTCTTCTGCATTTAAAAGGTCTTGACATAACTCACCTCCATTACCGACATATGTCGATAATATTATATACTATATATTCATGAAAATCAAGTATTTTTTAAAAAATATATGTTTATAAATTATAAAAATAAATTATTTAATATACAAACAGCTTGTTTTATTGATAAATTTAATTTTAATAATAATTATTTATAAATATGAGTTATAAGATTTTTATTTAATAGGATAAAAAAGTAAAAATACATTTACTTATATTGAAAAGAGTTGTATAATAGAAGAAAAGATTTATAATGTTCAATATTTTATAAATTATAAAACAATATTATTTGAGAATTGAAAATATTATGTAAAAACTATTTTATCGCATTACTTAAAACCAAGTAAAGAATAAAAATAGAAGCATAAAGCAGTATAAAAAAATATCTAAAATAACAGTGCGAACCTGAAGCTCCCATAAAATGTCAGGGAGGTTCGCACCACTTTTAAACAGAAATATATAAGTATTTTTTAAATATGACTAAGGTATAGAATACATTTAATATATATTATTCTTATTTAATATAAAAATACATAATTATGATACCTTAACAAATTTATTATTGTATATTTTTGCTGTTGCACTCTACACGAGTGCGTGGATTGAAATAACATTCATTATTGAAAGTGGAGCAGACAAACCTCCAGTCGCACTCTATACGAGATGCGACGTATATACTTTGGTAAATCTCTGTATCGTCGTCCTATGCGAGTTTGTGGATTGATATTTCTATCTTTGTACAAATAATGATTAACTTTATAGTCTCAACTTATATTTAAATATAAATAAAATTATTAAAAACTCATAGGTCAAAATCGCCTATACAAATTTTGTATCTTCCCCTCTGCTATTGGCAGAAACTTACGTTGACATTAAGTAAATTTACATATATTTTAATCTATCTCATATATGTTTTGGAACAAAATAGTAAAACAGTTTATTATAAATGTGAAAAATTCTGCCATACTGGGTATGTATAAAACTATAATATATTACATGCAAAATAATCATAAAAGTCTTCAATATAAATACGTAAATATTATTTATCTACTTTTTAACCAATATTAAGTTATGCAACATGCCATGAGAAGAATGTGCATTCAACCATGTTTGCTCCGCGATACAAATGACAATTCCTATTGTTTCCTATATAGAAATAGACTGAAATTAAATTTCCAATTCAAAATTAAATCTTATTTATTGTCATACCTTATACTCACTCTAGATTAAAATAAGCTTTCCAAAAAACTTTATACGTCTGCAAAATTGTTATTCATAAATGAATAATTTTTATAAAACACTTATTATACAATATACAGATATATAAACTAAGTTTGTGTGTTCAATTGCATATATGTCCTGCACAGTACAGATAGAATATTTGATACAAAATGCGCAAACGCAGCGAATTATCGGCCCTATGTAAAACTGTCGATTAAAAATAAACTTATATGATGACAAAATCAGTGTCATTTTCCGCTACAATATGCAAATAGAAATATATAAACATTTACTTTATTATAATAGTAAGAACATCAAACAAAACGGAAGATGTTGGATTGAAACGAGGGATATGGGAATGATAATCCCGGTGCAAAATTGTCGCACCCATAAAGGGTGCGTGGATTAAATAAACATATATTTGGAATCTGCTTTGAATGGACGTTCTATTTTAAAACACCACGATATAAGATTATAAAAATACTTTTGCTATTGTTTGCTTTATGATATGTTAAACATTCGCATCAAAAGCTAATGATGTGTAAATTAGTTCGTATGATTTACATATATAATTTATACTCAAATTTGTTTTCTCTCTGCTAACACTAACTATTTTTTACAGCAAACAAAAAGGACAGCCTATCATTCGAATTGCTGTCCGCATTTTGTTTTATACTTAATTTCAATATTGAAATTAACCATATTTATTCATTTTTATTTCTTAAAATAATATTTGGTAATTGCTTGCTATATATCATTGCCAGACTGGGTTATGTAAAATAATTTTCATAAGACAAATATCGTCGCCCATTTTTATACTTTTGAGCAATTCTACATCAATATCACAATTAAATGCCTTTTCAAAAAGAACCTTGCTGTAACCTGTAGTGCACTGACACCATGTATTTGTCTCTAATTTATCCACTTCGGAAAGCATTGGACAAGGGCAAAAATCAAATTGCAGAAAAAGTTCTCCGTCTTTACAAAAAAGCCCAGCTTCTTTTGCTTTCTCTGTATTTGCAAATTCTTCTATATTTGATGAATCTGACTTCAGTTCCATTACAAGTGCAATTTTTTCGTCCATTTCGTAACCACATTGACAGTTCATTCTTATTTTCTTTATTGTTTCGGTTTCAAAATTGTTTTCTAAGCGAATCATTGATGACTTTACCCAATCAGAATTATTTTCTGCTTTTGACATATTGTCTTTACCATACACCACTTCATTCGCTATATCCTCATTGCTTTCAGCCCTTACAGCTTCATAAATTATATTCTCTTGAATTTTTCTAATATCGAACATAGTTTCCTCCATATATTAAATATTTATTGATTAATAGAATTTCTAACAAAACACATATTACTGTACTTCTAAACACTAATAATATTTTAGGAACAGTAATTTGTATTTTATTTTCTATACAATGTTTCTTTATTAATTTATTTGGTATATGAGCTCCCAATCCACTCCGGTGAAGTATTACTGAACACCATTAATTATATAAATAAATATATCTTCTGACTTCTGAATTCTTGCTCTAATTAAATTGGAATACATAAATCCATAACAACTCTATGACTCTTTCTGTCAATGCCGTGATAAATATTCAGTCCATACCTCTGAGTCATTTTATAACCGCTTTGAGGCATCCAAACACTGAAAATACCTTGTAATATCTCATAAATATCTTCGATTTTTCCATCATAATGATACACAATACATTTGCCGCCTTTAATCTCCGTAACATTATTCAAATTACAATTTCGGTCTGCCGTCATGCAAATGTCACAAATACACTGCGACAGATTTGTTATAGCAGGGTCATTATAAAATCGCTCCACCAGAACTGTATTTTCATTTAAATAAGTATTATATCTATCTAAAAACTGATACCAGTTCTCTTCAATATCTTCGTAACTTCCAATAAACCGCTCATAAATCACAAAAAAGTTATTAAGTTCTTGAATGTCAATTCGTGCGGAATACTCATCTGCAGTTTTAAAATTAACAACTCTCTCCGGTGTAAACGGAACTGTCATACTATTAGCCGGAATTGACTGTTTAAACATAGTGGGAGAAATATTACGATGTTTTTTAAACACCGAGCTATAATTGGAAGAACTGTATCCGTAATCCAATCCAATATCCGTAATTGTTTTAGCTGGGTTCAGTTTTATATCTACAGCGCTCTGGTCAACCTTACACCGTTTAATAAATGCATAAACGCTTTCACCGGTTTCTTCTTTAAAAATTCGGCTGAAATGGAATTTTGATATATAAAATTCAGAAGCCAAAATATCAAGTGATAAATCTTTATCTAAATGCTGCATTATATAGTCAATACTTTGATTAACAAGCTCTTTTCTATCCATATATCCCATTCCTCCACATTTCTTTTACGCTTATTATCCACTATCCAACTAGGGTTTGTCAATCTTATGTTGCTGCATATCTCATTAGATAAGCTGCCATATCACGCCTAGTATAAACTTTAAACAGTTTGTCATAATCCTTTTTACTAATAAATTTTTCCGCAACTGCGCACCTTACGCGGCAGATTTCATTTGCATTCCGATGTTTGCAAGAGCACATTTTTATATAATATTAATATTATTTTTATGATATATGACCTTAACATTTGTGTCCAATTTATTGTAGCCTAACCAATTTTATATGAAGTATTATTTGGCCTACACATACCTTACAGGATCAGTCATAATTTGCCAATTCAGATTATTGACATTGTAGGTTCTAAGTCAAAGTGTCATTGCGGCTGTACACATCTTTCAGATACGGTAAAAGTTACTCCTCAGACGCTTGCTATGCCACATTTTTATATAATTATTTATATTACTCAGCCTTTTCATTTCTCTTCATATTATTGCAGCCTTTACAATATATTGCATAAAACATATATACGCATCTGCTTAAAAATAATATTTTTATACACTTCCATTAAATATCTGCAAATATAGAAACTGCCCGCGTCTGCTCACCAGTAAAGTTTGGTGCGCAAAACGCTGGCAGTTCTGTTATTTTTATTATATATAACACTTCAGCCGCTTCAATTCAACCCATATAAAGCAAGCTGAATCAACGCAGTTATATTTATTTCATAGCTTCTTCAACAGCAACGGCTACTGCAACAGTAGCGCCTACCATTGGGTTATTGCCCATTCCTATAAGTCCCATCATCTCTACGTGGGCAGGAACGGATGAAGAGCCGGCAAACTGTGCGTCACTGTGCATTCTTCCCATTGTGTCTGTCATACCATATGAAGCCGGACCGGCTGCCATATTATCCGGGTGAAGAGTTCTTCCTGTACCGCCGCCGCTGGCAACTGAGAAATACTTCTTGCCCTGCTCGATACATTCTTTCTTATATGTTCCTGCTACAGGATGCTGGAATCTTGTCGGATTGGTTGAGTTACCTGTTATAGATACATCAACGCCCTCAAGATGCATGATAGCAACACCCTCGCGCACGTCGTCTGCACCGTAGCAGCGAACCTTTGAACGCTCGCCGTCTGAATATTTTATTTCCTTAACAACCTTAACTTCACCGGTGTAGTAGTCAAACTGAGTTTGAACATATGTAAACCCATTTATTCTTGAAATAATTTGAGCCGCGTCCTTACCAAGACCGTTCAGGATAACTCTCAAGTCTTCCTTCCTAGCTTTGTTAGCGCTCTTTGCAAGACCTATAGCGCCTTCAGCAGCCGCAAATGACTCATGACCTGCCAAAAAGGCAAAGCATTTTGTCTCTTCTCTCAATAGTCTGGCGCCCAAATTTCCGTGACCTATTCCAACCTTTCTGTCATCTGCAACACTGCCAGGGATACAGAAAGACTGGAGACCAAGACCTATTTTCTCAGCTGCATCAGCAGCATTGGTACATCCGTCTTTAATAGCAATGGCAGCGCCGACTGTATATGCCCAGCAGGCATTTTCGAAACATATCGGCTGAATATCCTTTACTATCTGATAAGCGTCAACACCCTTATCGTCACAAATCTGCTTTGCTTCTTCAATAGAAGAAATTCCATGCTTTTCTAGCTCTGCATTGATTTGCTCAATTCTTCTTTCATAACTCTCAAATAAAGCCATATCTAAATTCCTCCTATTCTTATTCGTGACGCGGGTCAATCAGTTTAACTGCATCGTCAACTCGTCCGTACTGACCGCTCGCCTTTTCCAAAGCTTCGTTTGCGTCCATACCATTTGTAATCATTTCCATCATTTTTCCGAGATGAACAAACTTATATCCTATAATAGTGTCGTTTTCATCCACAGCACATTTAGTAATATATCCTTCTGCAAGTTCAAGATATCTAGGACCTTTAGCAAGTGTAGCATATGTAGTACCAACCTGGCTTCTAAGACCTTTTCCCAAATCTTCAAGACCTGCTCCTATAGGCAGTCCATCTTCTGAAAATGCTGTCTGAGTACGTCCATAGGCAATCTGTAGGAACAGTTCTCTCATTGCTGTGTTAATAGCGTCACAGACCAAATCTGTATTGAGAGCCTCTAAAATTGTCTTACCGACAAGAATTTCAGACGCCATAGCTGCTGAATGCGTCATACCGCTGCAGCCTACTGTCTCAATCAGCGCCTCCTGGATAACCCCATCCTTAACATTAAGAGTAAGCTTACATGTGCCCTGCTGAGGTGCACACCAGCCAATTCCGTGGGTCAAGCCTGAAATGTCTGTAACTTCTTTAGCCTGCGTCCATTTTCCCTCCTGAGGAATAGGCGCAGGACCGTGATACGCACCCTTCGCCAAGGGGCACATCGCTTCTACTTCACTTGAATACTTCATATGTTTGCTCCTTTCATTTTGCGGAACACCGATTTAGGCAAAAAAAATAAATACAAATGCACCCTTTCAGCTGCAAAACCGCCAAAATTCGATTGAAACCGCTTACTGTGATAATTATATCATAAAATTATAATTATGCAACAGGATAATTTAATTTTTTTAATTTCTGAAAACAGTTTGGGGCATTTGACAAAATCTTGACAATGTATATTGCATAAGGCGTAAATTTTGCATAAATAACTCCCCGGGAAAATGTCGGAGATGCAGTTCTGTCTATGAAAACAGAGCTGCACTTTCCGTATCTCCCGGGGAGTTATATTTTATTTATCCTAATTAATAAATCAGTTTAATCACTAAGCGGTATCATTTGTTCAAACGAATTCCAAATAAACGCTTTTGCTGTCTGTCCGTCAGATACCGGAATATCAAAACCTGAAACAGTAAGTTTTCCGTTAGACATATTATCTAAACCGACAGGTTTTGAATCGCAGACGCTCATTCTGCCGTCAGCGTCATAAACGCAAACTACTGCTAATATATCACTTTCAGGAGCATAATTCATATCGGCAGTAACAGATGTGACTTTTCCTCCGTCTATAACGGCTTTAGCATTGCTAAACGCCATACTTCCAACCGTCACGTCAAATTCAACTGTAAGTCCGTTATCAGTAACAGCGGTTATCTTTGCGGAACCTTCTCTGAGCGCTGTAAGTTTGGCTGTGCAAACACCGTTATTATCAGCTGAAACAGCATTGTCTTTAACCATTGCAACACTCTCATCAGAAGATACGAATGTCACCAAAGACGTGCTGTCAGCAGGAGTAATTTTTGTCTTAATATCAACATTATCTCCGGCGTTTAAAACTATCCTTTTCTCAGACACAGCTTCATGCTTCTCAGCAGGCTTGCTGTCGTCAGAACTATTTGGCGTGAATTTTAGATTTTGAAGTGTAAATGTTATCTCAATCTTTGACGGTGTATCCGATGAAGTAAAGTTAACAGTATGGTTACTTGACGAAACTTCTTTGACAGCCGAACCGTCCCAACCGTTTATAGGATCATTTGTATCAAATACGCTGTTTTCTTTTAATGCTGACTTAAAGTCCGTCTTGGTTATTGTAAGCGGAACACCGTCAAGCTTAATTGAATCATATCTTATATCACAGCTGTCAAGGGGCGATTTTACAGCCTGACCTGTTGCTACAGCATTATCCTTTATATAGACTGAAGTCAAATTTTTAAGATATTTTATACCGGCAGTTTTGGCTTTATCAGATAAATCGGTTGCAGTATCAAACGAAACAGTATATTGACCGTCTCCCTTTACCTTTATTGGCGTGCCTATCTCATTTGCCGCATAAAGAGAATCGTTATAATATACATTTGCAGCCAGTTCTATTGATTCATCAGAAGCGGACTCTGTAACTGTAACCGGAACGGTTTTGGTAATTCCGCTCGAGGACATAACCGTTATATATGTCTGACCTGCTGAAACACCAACAATTTTGCCGAGAGGATTGATAGTTGCAACCCTCGGATTTGATGATGAATAAATCAATGAATCAGTATTATCGGCAGGCTCAGCCAAAACACTCATATTAACATATTTATCTTTCATCACCTGATAGCTTTCACTGTCAGTTAATATTGAGGTTATTTGCTTATCTGAATTTTTAGGAAGAACTCTTACTGTCATTTCCGCTTCTTTAGAGCCGCTCTGCGAAAATGCTGTTATAGTCGCGTATCCTATCTTTCTTCCTCTTATCATTCCTCTTGAAACAGTAGCAACCGAGTCGTCGCTGGATTTCCACAGCAGAACGTCATTTGTTCCCAACGGCTGAACCTCTGCGCTTACTGTGACACTGTCACCATACTCAATATCAATATTGGCGTCTGATAAAGATATATCGGTTATATTGGTTATAGCAGGATTGATAGCTATATCAGTCATATCATAACTCTTATTTTTGCTTGACGGGGTTAGATAGACGCCTCTCATCATAGCGTCGGTGATGGTCTTAAATATCGGAGCGTTTCCCTCACGGTTCCAAACTGAGAATGTTGAATCCGGCTTCTGGGTCAAATCAAACCATCCCTGATCCCAAACACACGGAACAACCTTTCCAACCTGGCAAGCACGAGTAACTATTTCATCAAACCATGCCCTGTCTATGTCATTATATCCGCTCGGATTAGCACTGTTCATCTTATTTCTGTTTCCGTACTCTCCCAATATAATTGGAACTTTATGTTTCTTTACCATCTTTGTCAAAGCCGATACAACCTCATATACCTCTGAATATGTCCAGCTAGTTTTAGTGCTTGACTTATATATATGAGCTGAGAACATAAGACGGTTGCTGGAATTATAGTAATCAGTCGGCAATGCGAATCCGCTTTGCGTTCCACCATTTGCATAGTGAGATACTGCTGACAGCCAGCGTTTAGTATTATTTGAGCCTGTAGAACGCACTACATTGACGAATATCTGATTTAAATTCACTATAACAGGCGTATCTTTAGTAATAGCAGCAGACGAATTCTTGTCGCTGCCTTCCATACAAGTTAGTTCGTTTGCCGATTCAAATATAAGATGCTCGTCATAATCCTTAAAATGCTCAGCTATATGTCTCCATACGCATTCAAACTTTTCATATACCTTATCTATATCGTCAGCGGCAACTCTCAGCCAGCCGTCCTGCTCCGCTCCGTCATGATGGATATTAATTATAGTATACATATCAAGCGAGGTACAATAATCAACTATATCCTGAACACGGTTTATCCACGCGTCATTGATTGCATAACCATTTTCATCGTCAATCATATCCCCCCATGTAACAGGAACACGAACCGTATTGAACCCAGCGTCATGAACAGCCTTAATTATTTCCTGAGTTGTTACAACACTCTGCCATGCTGTTTCTGCCGGATGAAAACCTGTATGACCGTCCATAGTATTGCCAAGATTCCAGCCAACACCCATTTCATATATAGTGTTATCACCGCTTATTATTCTAAAATCCATTGGATTTGAATATTCCGTGCTGTCAACAAACAAAAGTTTAGATTTAGCTTTTTCTAAATCTGCTCTAGCACTGGCATATTTTGTATCGGCAACAGAACTGTTATAAACTGACTGGGCTGTAGTTACCGCTTTTTGGAACGTTGACCAGGAATCAGGCTGATATTTTGACTCATCCATCCCGGCACAGTAATCAAGACTTAATTTAAGTCTTTTTTTATCAGTCATCACGCCCGGGTCTTCTGTCTCAGGAGCCAAATAATAATACCCGGTTAAAGTTGCGTCATATCCTGAGTTTTCTAAAAACGAGATATTGATTCCTTTCAAAGTTCCTGAGGTGAGCGAAGCTTTTACATCAGCAACCGACAAATATGCCGTGTAAACACCGTCCGATAAAATAGAATCGCCTATCTTTATCTTGTTATCATTCCATCCGCCCCAGGCGGTGTCAAACGGTTGAACTGTGAAAATTTCCGTATCATCGGTCACAGTACCCGTTACAGTATATGTAACTTTTATATAACTGCTGTTTAGCAAATCCGCACCCTGAACGGTTTGAATATACCCGTCAAATGTTCCGTCTGTCCCCACTCTGTTAGTGGTATCCGTTACTTTTTCCAGTACGCTGGTTTCTACCATACCGTCCCACGGGTTAGCCGCAAAAACTGTTACCATACCAGCAGAAGCCCCTGCAATACCTAAAACCCATGTTAATACAAAAGCTAATAGTTTTTTTAAATGCACAAAAATACCCCCTCTAAAATATTTTTACTTTCATATTTTTCATTATATAGCATTTTATACAATACTTCAAGCTAAAAACTTAAAAAAATATTAAAAACTTATATATAATAACAATAAAACTGTAATTTTTAAGAATCAAAATATATTGAAAATTATAATAAACATCATGACATAAAAAATTTTTATTATATATATTTCAACATACTCAAATATTTCCGCATAAATACAGACTAAATCTACTTATATAAAAAGCTGTGCCTAAACATAATTAAATTTTTGTGTAACATAATGTCGGAAGCTGCAATATAATATATTGAGGTTACGGCAAAGCCGCATACCATTAAATATTTTAGGAGGATTTTTGATTATGAGCTGCAAAAATGAATTTACAAGACAGCGCGCAGCCAGCTGCGGCTGTAATAATGCTGAAACAGCTGCAGAGCCTGTAAGCGTTCCCGGAACTGTTCAGGATACTGAAAGCGAGAACAGCGAATGCAAAAGAAGACGCAGTGAAGAATTTTCTGAGCCGGTTTGTGTGAGCGTTGACAAAGTTTATGACGCATGCAGAGAGAGAACCTGCGTTGTTGACGAGCGCGTTTATTTCACAGAGTGTGGTCAGGAAATAATAGAAAGCGCAATAAATGTTAAACTTAAAAAGGCGGAAATTATCTGGGTGTACACAGACACAGAACCTGTATTATATAGCTCAGGCTATTATTCAGTAGACATAAAATACTTTATTGACGTTACTATTGAAGCATTCTCGGATGTTTGTGCTCCTACAGAAGTTCACGGACTTGTAACCTATGACAAACGCGTTATGTTATATGGAAGCGAAGGTCAAACAAAGAGTTTTGAATCTACAATCGACCCCGGAGACTGCATGGAACATATCTGGAAAAGCAACAACATGCCTAAAATAACTGTTGAGGTAGTTAACCCAATAGCTCTCAGCGCACGTCTTGTTGACGATTCATGCTGCTGCTGTGACACAAATGTTTCTATTCCTACAAACATTTGTTCATGTTATGGCGAAGATCTTGTTATAGCTAACAACATCAAGAAAGTTCTTGTCAGTCTAGGTCTTTTCACTATCGTTAGAATAGAAAGAAAAGTTCAGCTTTTGATAGATGCAGTTGATTTCTGTATTCCGGAAAAGACCTGCGTCGGAGCTACACCTCAAGATCCATGTGATCTTTTTGATAACGTTAGATTCCCGATAGACGAATTCTTCCCGCCGACAAAGACAAATGATTTCACATCTTCTAATTGCGGTAAGAATGACCGCGGCTGTGGCTGTGGATGCAGATGCGGAAACTAATAAAATTGCAGTAAACTTTGAATATTAAAATTTAAAAACCGGCCGGTTCGCTTTTGCGGATACGGCCGATTTTTCTGTTGAATTATTATTTATATTTATATGAATTAGAAAAAATTTTAAATTTTGGGAACTTTTTTCGAATAACAGAAGTCATATTTACTAACTAAGTGTTGTTTTAAAAATATATTTAGTGCATTTCGACAAATTGGTATGATTTTATACGAAAGCTTATAAATTTATTTTTAAGAACTTCATTATGGTTATAGATTTATTATATATATAATAAAAAATTTATTTTAGAAAGAGGGATTAAAAAATGAAAAAAACTTTCATAAAAAAACTGCGTTTTCTGCCTTTGATGCTGACAATAACTGTGTTTATATCTATGTTCTCCTTCTTCACGGCATACGCCGATGAACCAACTAATAATTACACCGCCAAAATTGGAAATACATATTATACTTCTCTAAAAACAGCCGTTGAATCTGCTAAAAATGGCGATGTAATTGAGCCGGCCAATGAACGAGTTGTTATAACCTCAGGCGAAAAAGCCGAATTAAAATCCTCGGTTACCGTTAATGGCTTTACATTTGGTGACGGCGGATTTATAAGCGCCGCCGGAAACTATGACTTTTCATTAAAAAACTGTAAATTCACAGCTCAAAATCCATACATAAATAATGGCGTCAGAACGCCTGTATCTTTGTCGGTTAAAGGAAAACTGACAGTTACAGGAAATGATTTTTCCAAAGCTGCCGACAATGCTTATTTCAATTGTATAGAAACCGGATATAATGGGATATATGAAGTTCAAAACGGCAGTGTGTTTTCTGAAAACACTTTCGGAAATATAGCTAACAACGCTATAAGCATATACTCAGTTTCAGATAACGCGGTTATATCCATAGTCAAAAACAACTTTAAAAATTCAGCAAATCCTATACGGCTTGGAAACACCCGTTATGAATATGTTAACGCCATTTTTGATTTCAAATATAATACCAGTGATACCGGGTCAGATTTTATAATACTAAAAGATGATGGAACAACAAATGAAAACCACGAAATATTTTCCGGGTATAAAATTAATATCGCAAACCTGAAAAACAATAAGACAGGGATAATGGCTTCTTCTAATAATCCGAGACAATATTTTGTAAAAAACAACGGCGCAGTAAATCAAACTTCTAATATGCCGGCAGTGACATTTAATATTTTGCCTGAGCCGGCCTCCGCATCTCCATCAGCTGTGGAGACGCCGGGATTACAGCCTACAATTATTCCCACCCTGCCTCCTGCAGAAACGACCACAGCACCACCTACGTCGGAACCAACTGCTGCTCCTACTTTGGATCCAACAGCCGAACCAACCATGGAGCCAACGCCCGATCCAACAAAAACCCCGACAGCAGAACCGACGATTGAACCGACAGAAGAGCCAACTTTTGTCCCTTCCGCTGAACCAACAGCAGCTGCAAGTTCTGACCCTGAAGCGACAAATTCACCTTCAACAGAACCGGGTTCAGACCCTACTGCAACACCAAGTTTTGACCCTGAAGCTTCCATAAGTCCGATTCCAACTCCTGAAGCAACCGCAAACGTACCAACCCAAACGCCGGAACCTCTTTATCTTGTTTCTATAAATGCTGATGAAAACATCACAAATGTTAAACTTATAAATAAAGAGACAGCTTCCGAAACAGAAATGGTTAGAGCCACAGATACAGCGGATAAAGTATTATTTACTGCATCTGTACCAAACGGAGCTTATGATATTTCAGCTATAGCAATTGAAGGAAAAGAGCCTGATTTGAAAAACAGTGACATAAGCTTGAACGTGAACGGCTATGACATATCCGGAACGGTTGTCACACAAGACGCAGGCACAATAGACCATATAGAAATATCAACTCCTCCGACAAAAACGGAATATATCAACGGAGAAAAATTTGACCCTGCCGGATTAGTTCTCAATATAATAAATACAGACGGAACAAGTTCAAACGTTGTATATGACGAAACAACAAAAGACAGTTTCACATTCAAACCGGAATTAGACACGGAAATACCTGATATTGACGTATATTCCGGAGACAGGTTTATAAATATCATATACGGAAACAGGCTGGCAAAACAAGAACTGACATTTATTATGCGCTATGCGTCAGCTGAGATAAAAGCTCCTGCTTCAAATCAAAGAGTAAGCTTTGATGTCAAGATTCCGGGAAATTCCTATTACACATCAGACCAAGCGGAATGGGACCCAACAGTATATCCGGGAAGCAATTTTAACTATGGCACCGTTTATACTGCCGCTGTGACCCTCCACGCTAACGATGGATACACTTTCTCTAAAGATGAAGGCGCAATGACAGCATATATAAATAACAAGCCAGCAGATATAGTTAATATAAGCGAAGACGGAAAATCCATGACTATCTCACATCAGTTCTATAAAACTTCGGTTATGGGCGGAGGCAACTCAGGTCACTCCACAGGAACAACACCTACAGCCACGCCGAAACCTAACCTTAATACTTACGACCACTTTGCATATATAGTCGGATATCCTGACGGATATATAAGACCTGAAAGTAATATCACCAGAGATGAAGTGGCAACTATTTTCTTTAGACTGCTTACTGATAAATCCAGATCTCAGTATTGGTCACAAGTTAACTATTATGTAGACGTCCCGGCTGACTTATGGTCGAACAACGCTATTTCCACTCTTACAAAAGCCGGAATTCTCGGTGGTGACGGCACAGCGTATTTTAAACCTACAGCTTATATAACCAGAGCTGAATTCGCAACAATTGCCGCAAGATTCAGCGATGTAGTCTACAGCGGAACCGGAAAGTTCGGCGACGTTGGCGGACACTGGTCGGAGAATTATGTAAATATCGCAGCTGAGGAAGGCTGGATACAAGGATATGAAGACGGAACATTTAAACCTGACCAGCTCATAACAAGAGCCGAAGCTATGACGCTTGTCAACAATGTTTTAAACAGACATGTACGCACAAGCGGTCTTCATAAAAATATGAAGACATGGGCAGATAACAAAGACAAAAATGAATGGTATTACACTGCTGTTCAGGAAGCTACCAATACCCATGATTATGAACGCCCTGCCGGTTCAACTTACGAGACCTGGACATATATAGGACGTAATCCCGACTGGGTGCAGCTTGAACAGAAATGGTCAGACGCTAACAGCGCCGGAAGTATAAACTGATTATTAAAGATTAAGTAATATACAATATGCCGTGTTTCTTAAGAAACACGGCATATAACTTATTATATTAATCCAGCTTTTTAGCTTTGAATCTTGACAAGATTTCATCACGGAAGAAAAATGTTATACTCCACAATGCGCCGAGACCCACAAGCGTATAAATTATCCTGCTGATGATGCTGGCCGAACCGCCAAACAAAAACGCTACCAAATCAAACTGAAAAATACCGACAAGTCCCCAGTTTAATCCTCCAATAATGACTAAAATCAATGCAATAATATCCATACTATGTCCTCCATAAATTATTTAATTATAAATTCTTTTGATATTATTTCCTTATAAACTTATATTATTCTAAAAACAGTTACATTATTACAACAACTTTGTTTATCAAACACTTTTTTATAACTGATTATTATATTATTATCTAAAACGATTAAAATAATAAGCCAAAAGTTAAAAATTTTAAATCTGAAAGAACTATTATATTATTTCCAATCAAAAATATTTTATTATAAAACTGTTATAAATATAATCGTTAAAATTTTTGTTTATTATATTTTTTATTTTAAGCTCTAATTGAATTAATTATTTATATAAATAAAATTTGCGACTGCGCACCTAATGAGTCAGATTACATCTGCCCTGCAGAAGCTTGCAGAAAATATTTTTTATATGGTTATATATTTGTAAAAATAAAACCCTCTGTAATTTATGAACTAATTAGAATTAACTATTTAATATAAATAAAATTTGTGACTGCGCACCTAACGAGGCAGATTTCATCTGCCCTTCCGTTGCTTGCAGAAAATATTTTTTATATGGTTATATATTTGTAAAAATAAAACCATCTGTAATTTATGAACTAATTAGAATTAACTATTTAATATAAATAAAATTTGTGGCTGCGCGCCTAACGAGACAGATTACATCTGCCCTGCCGAAGCTTGCAGAAAATATTTTTTATACGAGTATATATATTTGTAAAAATAAAACCATCTGTAATTTAGGAATTAATTGAATTAATTATTTAATATAAATAAAATTTGTGGCTGCGCGCCTAACGCGGCAGATTTCATCTGCCCTGCCGTTGCTTGCTAATACATTTTTTTATATGAGTGTATAATATAAGTAAAAATAAAATCACTTGTATTTTAGGCTCTAATTGAATTAATTATTTATATAAATAAAATTTGTGACTGCGCGCCTTACGCGGCAGATTTCATCTGCCCTGCTGAAGCTTGCAAATATCATTTTTAAAGAGTATATTATACTTATAATAATTAAACAAATTGCAATAACGAAAAAGACTTGTAATAATAAAAATGCTTATGATGCTAAAAGTATTTGTGATAATTATAATATTTAAATAATCATAATAAGATATAAAATTTAAATAATTTTATATTCATATTTACTATCTATATCAAAAAATGTTTATCATTCAATTATTTATTAATAATAAGGAAATATAATATTATTTCTTTGAAGTATCTAAATGATTATATAATAAATGATTTATGCAAGCAACGGCAGAGCAGATGTAATCTGCCTCGTTAGGCGCGCAGTCGCAAATTTTATTTATATTAAATAATTAATTCTAATTAGTTCCTAAATTACAGATGGTTTTATTTTTACAAATATATATACTCATATAAAAAATATTTTCTGCAAGCTTCGGCAGGGCAGATGTAATCTGCCTCGTTAGGCGCGCAGTCACAAATTTTATTTATATTAAATAGTTAATTCAATTTAGACCTTTAATATATATTAACGTCATCAATAACACCACTTGCTATTTATAATTTTAAATAAAACAATATTATTTTCTCATATCAGAAAGTAAATTTATAAAATAAGATAAATATGGCAATATTAAATATTAAAAGAAATTAAAATATTTTAAATGTATCAAAAGATCACCCCTCAGCGTCAGCATCATTCAAACCATAATGCAATCCAACATAGCAGATATAATAAATAATAAAATAGTCCAACCATATACAGTATGTGTTTAAAATATTAACAAATATATTACTCATGACATAATCAGGCCATTTAGCCTTTGCTAATCAGCAAAAATAAATATAACACAAATATATAATATCCTGAAAGGAGCAAAAAGAATGAAAGAATATTTACAGATTGAAAAAGTTATAGGGAGAGAAATCCTTGACTCACGCGGCAATCCTACTGTTGAAGCTGAGGTTCATCTTGCCGACGGCACTATCGGCCGCGGAACAGCGCCTAGCGGCGCGTCTACCGGCGAGTTTGAAGCGTTAGAACTTCGTGATGACGATAAAGACAGGTACCTTGGCAAAGGCGTTACAAAAGCTGTTAAAAACATTAATACGATAATAAATGAAACCATATCAGGAATGGATGCTTCAGATATTTACGCAATAGACAAAGCCATGATAGCCGCAGACGGCACAAAAGACAAATCAAAACTCGGTGCTAACGCAATCCTAGCCGTATCAATAGCAGCATCCAGAGCGGCGTCAATTTCACTTGATATACCTCTTTACAAATTTTGGGGCGGAATTTCCGGCAATGTTCTGCCTGTACCGATGATGAATATTTTAAACGGCGGAGCACATGCCGCTAATACTGTTGATGTTCAGGAATTTATGATAATGCCTATAGGAGCAAAAAGTTTTAAAGAAGCCCTGCGCTGGTGTGCTGAAGTATTTCATGCCCTAGCGTCATTACTCAAATCTAAAGGTCTAACCACATCAGTGGGTGATGAGGGTGGATTTGCTCCTAACCTCGCCAGCGATGAGGAAGCTATTCAGTATATTCTCGAAGCAGTTAAAGCTGCCGGTTATGAACCCGAAAAAGATTTCATGATTGCGATGGACGCGGCTACAAGCGAATGGAAAGGTTCAAAACCCGGAGAATATATTCTTCCGAAAGCAGGAACAAAATTTACTTCTGAAGAATTAATAGCACACTGGAAAAAACTTGTGGAAAAATATCCTATTATTTCAATTGAAGACGCTCTTGACGAGGAAGATTGGGAAGGCTGGCAGAAGCTGACGCAAGAACTCGGGAACAAGGTTCAGTTAGTAGGAGACGACCTTTTTGTTACCAACACAGAGCGTCTAAAAAAGGGAATCGACCTTGCATGTGGAAACTCAATTCTTATTAAGCTCAACCAAATAGGTTCAGTATCAGAAACTTTGGAAGCAATAAAAATGGCTCATAAAGCCGGTTACACTGCTATTTCATCACATAGATCAGGCGAGACAGAAGACACAACAATTGCAGATTTGGCGGTTGCCCTTAACACATGCCAAATCAAAACTGGCGCGCCCAGCCGTTCTGAAAGAGTGGCAAAATATAACCAGCTGATTCGTATTGAGGAGGAACTCGGTGATTCTGCTATATATCCGGGACTTTCAGCGTTTAATATAAAAAATAAGTAAAATTATCTGCCCGCATAGTACGGGCAAATATACATATAAAGCATATAATAAATATATAGAAAAGTCAATTGTATTATAATTGGATGTAATGACCGCATGGCAACCAGATACAAAGATATTTTCAAATCATACAAATATAAGGCTAAAGTTTTTACGCAGATGCCGCCCTACTTCGAAAATAAGGTAATAAAACAGGATTTAATAGTAGTATTTATCAGTACATATTCGCATAAAATGATTAACACTGTTAATCAAAAATCTGCGAAACATACTTCCCGTTCGTTAAATCTCCGAGTCCTGTTGTGACAGCTCTAAAATCAATTCTTCAGTAATACTCGCGTAATTATATTTTTTCGGCCAATAGTTAGCGGAAACTAACTGCCGGCCGAAACTGTAATCCTAAACTATTTATCTTTTATACTTTTACTTGTAGAATTTGATTTATTTCATATATGTTATAGAACATCACTAGAAAATAAATTGAAGAAACATATCGTATTATATATAAAATAATATAAATAAATTTTTATATTTCAAATTTCAATAACTATATATTTAAACCAAAATATTTTACCTGAAGATAAAGTTTATCAAATTACAGTCCATCATAATAAAAATAATACATTATTTTTATTATGATCCAAACGACTGATGACAAAAAATTTTAGTCTATCAAGCAGAAGATAATTATGCTGAAGTTAAAAACTTAAGAGCTCAACTTTTCATTTGAGACAGAAAATATTTACCCTTTAATTTAAAGTTATACCATTTTTATTAAAAACTATAATTTTCATCATATTATAAAATTCCCAAATGCTATTTGACATATAGTAAATTAAATGATAAAATATATAAAAAATATATAAGGATGATGAATATGAAAAAGTTTATGTTATTATTTCTATCAATTTTATCTATATCTTTTATATTGTCATTTCCAGTTTGCGCTGAAAGCTATGAAGATTTAACATATGAAAGAAATGGTTATGGAATTACGATTACCGGCTGCAACAAAGATGCTGAAGATATAGTTATTCCATCCGAGATTAATGGATCACCTGTTACAACTATAGGTATGGAGGCTTTTTACGGCACGCACAATCTTAACAGTATTATTATACCTGAAGGCGTAACTAAGCTTGACTTTAAAGCTTTTGAAAACTCAGATGTAAAAAATGTTACCTTGCCAAGCACACTTAAGATAATAGGAGGTCAGGCTTTTAATTGTTGTTTTGACCTTACAGAAATAAATTTACCATATGGCTTGGAAGTTATAGGCGGTCACGCTTTTGCAAACTGTCAATCACTAAAATATATTGATATTCCGGACAGTGTATATTTTTTAGGTGAATATGCGTTTAGATATTGTGAATCAGCAACAGAGCTTAAAATTTCCAACAGTCTTACTGAACTTAATAACTCTTTTCAAATCTGTTCTAGTCTGAGCAGCATAACAATACCTGAAAGCGTTACATCCATAAAAGGTGCATTTTTATGTTGCCAAGGCCTTACTGAAATTGTTATTCCTGAAAATGTAACTATTCTTGATGAATATGCATTTGAAAGCTGCTCCAATCTAGCTTCCGTAAATATCCCAAGCGGAATAACCAAAATAGGTAGAGATTGTTTTTCAGGGTGCAAGAATCTCAAGGAAATCAATATACCGCTTAATGTGAATACTATTGATAAAGGAGCTTTTTCCGGCTGTTCATCTTTAACAAATCTGTATATTCCACCTTCAATCACATCAATTGGTGATTCGGCGTTTTCATCCTGTACCGGTCTTGAGTCTGTTTTGGTTCCTGATTCGGTAACAACTTTAGGAAAAAATGTATTCAGTGGATGCACAGGAATTAAATCTGCTTCATTGCCAAATTGGTTAACGGAATTGGATGGAACATTCAGCGGATGCACATCGCTAACTGATTTTATAATACCTGAGACTGTAACCATCATAGGAGGGTTTGCCTTTCATAATTGTGCGTCTTTGGAAAATATTATAATACCCAAAGGAGTAACTGAAATTGATTCATATGCATTTTCAGGATGTTCTTCACTAAAACATATAGATATACCAAATAATATAGTTAAAATTGAAGATAACGCATTTTCAAACTGCTGCACACTAAAAGACTTTGTTGTCCCAAACGGGATTACAGAAATAAAATCATATACTTTTGAAAATTGTTCAGAACTAGAAAGCATATCATTGCCGAACAGTTTGATATCAATAGGAAATAATGCTTTTAACTGCTGTTCTTCCTTAAAAAGTATTGAAATACCGGATACTGTATCTAATATTGATGGGTATGTTTTCAACGGATGCACAGCACTTGAAAATATTAATTTACCTCCAAATATAAAAAAAATAAGCGGCAACATGTTTTCTGAATGCAGCAGTCTTAAAAATATTATAATAAATGATAATATAATTGAAATTGAAAACTGCGCATTTAGCAACTGCACTAATTTAGAATCAATCCAATTGCCTGATAGTTTAACTTCAATCTCATATAGTGCTTTCAGCGGTTGCAGTTCCCTTATAAAAATTACAATTCCAGATAATATAAAAGAACTTAGGAGTGACGCATTTAGCGACTGTGTTAGTCTTGTGGAAGTCAACTTGCCGCAAAGTCTTGAAAAAATCGGTTCATATATGTTTAAAAATTGCAGCTCCCTTATAAAAATTACAATTCCAAATAATGTAAAAGAACTTGAGAATGGCATATTTAGCGACTGTAGCAGCCTTGAGGAAGTTAGCTTGCCTCAGGGTCTTAAAGAAATCAGCTCATATATGTTTGAAAATTGCAGCTCCCTTACTGAAATCATTATTCCTAAAGACGTAGAATCAATATGGTATCAAGTATTTAAAAATTGTACTTCTCTGAAAAGTGTTACTTTAAATGATGGATTAATGTATATATATGATGAAGCATTCGGAAACTGCTCAAGTTTATCAGATATTGAACTTCCTGAAAGTATTCAGAAAGTATCAAGCACAATTTTTTTGAACTGTGACAGAATAGGAAATATGTATGACCATTTTGCTGCTTTAAATAATATTAAAAGAAAAATGGTATTAACAATTGACAAAGGTACGGCAAAAGTTGGAAATATAGACATATGTCTAGGTTCGGCGCCGCAGATAGTAAACAACAGAACTATGTTACCTGCACGGCCTGTTGCAGATTTTATCGGCGCTAAAACTGATTGGAGTGAACTGGATGAGACTGTTACAATTCACTCTAATAACAATAACATAAAATTAAAACTCGGCTCTAATATTGCATATGTCAACAATAAAGCTCAAACACTTGATTCACCGCCATACCTATATAAAGACCGCACATTTGTTCCATTGAGATTTCTTGTTGAAAACTTGGACGCACAAATCACTTGGGACGAGGAAAGTCAAACTGTGACAATTGAATAGTATTTCTGACCTCGAAACTTTCTGTATTCGAGGTCAGATTGTTTTTATAAAAAATTGTATAATAGACTATATTATAAATATACTCGCTTCACAAAACATATATAAAAAATTAATATAAAACGCGCTGTGATTATCACAGCGCGTAAAATTAATGTTGAGTTAATTTTAATATCTAATCAATTAGATTATTTCATCATTGAAGCAACTTCTTCAGCGAAGTTATCCTGCTTCTTTTCCATTCCTTCACCCTTTTCAAAACGAGCGAATTTTGCAATCTTAATTTCTGTTCCAAGTGTATTTGCAACGCCGTCAACATACTTTTGAACACTCATGTCGGGGTCCTTAACATATGCCTGGTCTACAAGGCAAACTTCCTTATAGTACTTCTTTATACGGCCTGCAACCATCTTGTCAACAATTGCTTCAGGCTTTCCTTCATTCAGAGCCTGTTGTTTCAAAATCTCTGCTTCCTTCTCCACTACCTCAGTCGGAACAGTTTCCTCTGTTAAATATTCAGGAGCAGCGGCAGCTATCTGCATAGCCACATTCTTAGCCATCTCAACAAACTCAGGTGTTTCAGCCTTTGAAGCGTCTGATACTTCAAAATTAACAAGAACGCCGATTCTTCCGCCGGCATGAACATATGACTGGTTAACTCCCTTATATGTCTCAAAACGGCGAATATTCATATTCTCGCCGATAGTAGCAATCTTTTCGGTCAAAGCGTCGCCAACTGTCTGGCTTCCGCCGTCAATTGTCAAAGTCTTAAGCTCTTCAACATCAGCAGGAGCATTATTAGCAATTGTCTTAGCTATATCTTCAACAAACTTCTGGAAATCAGCATTCTTTGCAACAAAGTCAGTTTCAGAGTTAACCTCAACAACAACGCCTGTGTCTCCATAAACAAACGAACCAACCATACCTTCTGCAGCGATTCTGCCTGCCTTTTTGGCAGCTTTTGAAAGACCTTTTTCTCTTAAATATTCAATAGCCTTTTCCTGATCGCCGTCTGTTTCAGTAAGAGCTTTCTTGCAGTCCATCATTCCGCAGCCTGTCATCTCTCTTAATGTTTTTACATCTTGTGCTGTAAATGCCATTTTTATTCTTCCTTTCGTAAAAAACTTCTTATTATATTATTCGTCAAGAACGTCTAGAGTAACCTCTTCGTTCTGAGTTTCCTCCATCTGCTCGCCCTGCTTGCCTTCAAGGATAGCGTTTCCGATTGTAGAAACAATAAGCTTAACGGCACGGATAGCATCGTCATTGCCGGGGATAGGATAATCAGCTTCTTCAGGGTCACAGTTAGTATCAACGATAGCGATTACCGGGATACCAAGCTTGTGAGCTTCAGCTATAGCATTCTTTTCTTTTCTTGGGTCAACAACAAACATAGCTGACGGTAAGTCCTGCATGTTTTTGATACCGCCGAGGAACTTTTCAAGTCTTTCTTTCTCAAGATTTAGCTTGATAACTTCCTTCTTAGGAAGAAGTTCCATAGTTCCGTCCTCAGCCATCTTGTCAAGCTGGAACAATCTGCTGATTCTCTTTTTAATAGTCTTAAAGTTTGTGAGCATACCGCCGAGCCATCTTGCATTTACATAGTACATGCCTGTTCTCTCAGCTTCCTCTTTGATTGCTTCCTGAGCCTGCTTCTTTGTTCCAACAAAAAGAACACTTCCGCCCTCTGCAGCAACATCACGGGTAAAGTAATATGCTTCCTCAATCATCTTAACTGTCTTCTGAAGATCAATGATATAAATACCATTTCTCTCAGTGAAAATGTACTCGGCCATTTTAGGGTTCCAACGGCGAGTTTGATGTCCGAAATGAACACCTGCTTCCAATAACTGCTTCATTTGTACTACTCCCATATTTTACACCTCCATAAAGTTATACCTCCGCCTTGCTCAGCTTTCATAAGAACCGGAATGGGAATACCGGCACATCAAATGAAATCACAAAACGTGTGTATTTTATATAATTTGGACAAACTTAGCCCAAACACCGAAATAGTATATCATAACCAAATTATAAATGCAAGACTTTTTTCTATATTTTTTCAAAAAATTATATATGTAAATTGCAATATCAAATAGGACATTTATAAAAACCAGTAAACACCTCATTAGATATATGATAATTGATCATTTTTCTAGCAGCTCATTAAACAAGTATCATCTTTATTGTTTCTATAAAACTATAAAAAAGGCCGAAATCATTGCACAGAAATGTCAATGTCATTTATTATAAAAATTTTATAAAAAATGTTCTTTTACTAGCTTCAGCAGGACTTTGTCTACACCTGTAAGATAGGTGCACACCTTCAAATAATCATTAAAACAACATATAAAAAATATTTCTAAATAAATTATAAAAAGTGTGGTTTTGTAAGCTTCGGTAGGACGTACGAAGTACGTCGCGTAAGGCGCGCAGTCGTGGAACAGTTTATTATAAAACGGATTATGACAAACTGTTCTATGTATATTTACGCTCCGCGTAAGATGACAGCTCACCTGAAGCGGCGCATAAATGCGCAATACATCACAACTAAGTCATATTATTGACATTGAAGGTTTAAGGAATAAAGAGATATTTGGGCTCACACCCACCATTTAGGTGGGGTCACAGTCACACCTCCAGATGTTCACTAAAAACACTCTGTATACAGAATAATAATTCTAAAATAAATTATTATATGAAATATGGTTTTGCAAGTATCGGAGGGCTGTGAATAACTTTTTCATTATAACACTGAATATAAAACTGAAAATTCTGCAATAATGTTTTTCCATAAAATACTATGGAGTATTCTAAAATTATAATAAGAAAATATAAAAATCCGCCTACAATTGTATAGGCGGATTTAAATAAATTGCTATTTTACCAAATTGATACTCTGTTCTCAGGAGCAACGTACATTCCATCTTCTTCAGTTATGTCAAAAGCTTCGTAAAACTCATCAAATAATGCAGCAAGCCTATTCGCTCTGACAATCCCAAAAGAATGAACATCTATTGTGCTCAGACTCTCTAAATACTGGCGCTGACCTGTTATCTTCCAAAGCTTAGCATTACTTTCAAAAAACAGTTTATAATCAGGATTTTCGAGTTTTTTCATGGCGTCAAGCGCACATGCCATTCCTCCAATATCAGCTACGTTCTCGCTTATTGTAAGTTCGCCGTCTGTTTGGATTCCGGGAGCGGATTCAAATCCGTTATAATAGTTAACAACATCCTGGCAAAGCTGTTCAAACACAGCTAAATCCTCTTCAGTCCACCAATTTGCAGCGTTTCCAAACTCATCAAATTTTGCGCCGTTATTATCAAAAGCATGTGTAATCTCATGCGCTATTACTGTACCGATAGACCCCAAATTTTCCTCAGGCTTTCCATCAGAATAATAAAACGGCTCCTGAAGTATTCCGGCCGGGAAGTTAATAGAGTTATCAGTTTGCATATATCCGGCATTTACGGTATATACCGGAACTACGCTCCAATAATCTGCTTTTTCTGCAGGCTTTCCCTGGCTTTCAGCTATATCAGCATACGCGGATTTTCTTATACTGTTCATAGTATTAAAATATGCGTATTTTTCATTTGGAGAATAAACCGTTATATCGTCAATATAATCCTCAAATGATTCAGGATAACCAACGTTAACAGACATTGCGTCAATTTTTCTTATTGCTTTCTCTTTTGTGGCTTCACCCATCCAGGTTAGATTTGCAATCCTGTTTCTGAAAATATCTATAAACTCATTTACCATATTTTCAACATCTTTTTTAGTCTCATCAGAAAAATTTCGTTTTATATATTCTTCACTCAAATATGAAGATAAAGTATTTTTGGTAGTAGTCAAAGCTATATCCTCAGCAGGACTTGTAACGTCCATTCCAAAATAATCCGACTCAAAATCATTCGCTGCGTCAATAAAACGTTTATCCAGCTGAGAACCCAAACTTAAAACAGAAATTTTAAGTATTGTTTTCAATAAATCAATGTTTTTGTCATTAACATATGAAGCAAACGCTTCCATAACCTTTGGAGTTGTGACTAAAACATTATCTTCCGGATGAAGACCTAATGCTTCCAAAAGCTTATCAAAATCAAATGCAGGGAACAAATCACACAGCTCTGAATAACTATAAAGATTATAAATATTATCTATATTAGAAGCTTCTTGGTTTGACATTACATATTGAGATAAATCCTTTTCAAAAGCGATAAACTTCTCAACATCTTCTGCAGCTTTAGTGTTGTCTTCGCCGCCGAGAACCAAGATATTTGTCAAGTAATCTTTATAGCTGTTCATAATATCTTCATTTTCATAGTCTGCTTTGGTACGGCTCGGCGAATACGTCCCAAAAGCAAGGATGTTTTTTGTGTTATCTTTAAAATCAGCGACAATCGCAAAAGCTGCAAACGTGGTAACTAAATAATCTTTTACAATCTTTGTTGACAAAGCGTCTAACTCGTCAAGCGATTCTATTTTATCAATTTCATCAAGATACGGCTTTAGCGGTTCAATATCCTGTTCAGTTCCCTCGCCGGTGTTTAAGTTTTTAACACTGGTATAGAAATCAGCTATTATCTCACCATTGCTGCCGGCAGGCTGTTCTTCTGACAAATAATTGTTAATAATATCTGAGATTATTTCATCATTTCTCTCGTCAACTTCATGAAACGATGAAGTTACTACATTGCCTTGAGAAATTTCTGCAGTGTTATAATAATCTTTGTTGATATAAGCCTGAAAGTCATCCTTTAGATTAGATCCAAAAAGATAATATAACCTGCGGATAATCAAAGTAACCTCGTCCTCGGTTATAAAATCCTCAGAACCGAGCAATCCATCACCTTTTCCAACCAGTATCCCGCGGCTTGCCAAATTATTAACAGCGTCTTCAGCCCAGTCAGGAACATCAGAAAATGTTAAATCAGTTTCGCTGATACGTTTAAAGTTCTTATCAGGTTCAGGCATTTTTCCAAAAGCACGGTCGGCCATAACAACAGCCTCGGAACGCGTAATATACTGGTCGTCTTTTGTGTCACCGTCGCCATATCCTTTTATAATGTCTCCTCTGGTTATTCCTGCATTATAATCATCCGAAACAGACAAAAGCTTATCGGCAACATATCCCCTTGTTGCATAACCTGCGCCGTCTTCTTCTGCAATGACAATAAACGGCATTGTACTTATAAGCATAGATAGAGCCAGCATTAAAGATAGCAGTTTTTTCTTCATTTTCTCACCTCGTATTATAATATTTTTTGTTTTTTCATTTTTAATTATACCATTGGCAAGTTTTTGTGTCAATCAAATTAGTTACCGATAAATATATATGTATTATTTCTTTTAACATAAAAGATTAATTATTTTAAGCGGTTGAAAACTAAAACCGTACCAGCTTAAAAATTCGGTCACAATTTAAGTATAAATATTATTAACTATGTTTATATAATCAAAACGCATATTTTATAAAAGTAAAATTTTACTTAAAAATCTATTGGCACGGAATTATGACATAAGCTATCAAGCTCTGAGAAAAGACAGGTAACCTCGTATAATAAATTCAAGTTGTCTGCATAAAAACAGCGCAGCAGTCATAAAACTGCTACGCTTTAAGAATCTCTTTTTTAGTGGTTACACCATTGTCTTTTTGTATATCTTAAATTTTAAACAACTTTTTATAATATTTATTAAATTCTAACAAAATATAATTTTAAATAATAGTATTTACTTTATTTAAAAAGCTTTTTCTAACCTGTATTTTTATAAATAATACTTTTATTTATTCAGTTCTTGTGAAAGTAGCTTATTTACCACTCCAGGGTCACCTTTTCCCTTTAACTCTTTCATGCACTGACCCATCAAAAATCCTATAGCTTTCTTGTTTCCTGAATTATAATCGGCAACAGGCTGAGGATTATTTTCAATAACCTTCTTAACTATATCAAGAACCAATCCTTCGTCGCTTACCTGCTCAAGATTATTATCTTTAACATATTTTTCTACATCCAAATCTTCATTGAAAGCGATTCCGAAAATTTCTTTGGCTTTGTTACGGTTGATTGTTTTCTTATCAACCAGCTCTATCAGCTTGGCAAGAGCTTTGGACGTGAGCTTCATATCCTTGGCTTCTATACCCTCATCGCTCAGTTTTCTCATTAGCTCGCCCATAATCCAGTTTGAAACTTCTTTAGGGTTATTGCATATCGCCGTTGTCTCCTCAAAGAAGTCAGCCAGCGCTTTCTGACCTGTTATCATGTTAGCATCATATTCCGGCAGGCCAAAGTCTTTGATATAACGCGCCTTTTTCTCAGGAGCAAGCTCCGGCAAACTGCTTTCAATAGAATTAAACCACTCGTCGTCTATATCAATAGGCGGAATATCCGGCTCAGGAAAATATCTGTAATCCTGTGCGTTTTCTTTGCTTCTCATAGCATAGCTCTTGTCTTTATTATCATCCCAGCGCCTTGTCTCCTGTACGACCTTTCCGCCGCGCTCCAATAAGTCTATCTGTCGTTTAGCTTCAAAAGCTATAGCTTTTGAAATAGCTTTAAACGAGTTAAGATTTTTCATTTCTGTCCTTGTTCCGAATTCTTCCTCGCCGACTTTTCTGACTGACAGGTTGACATCGGCACGCATTGACCCCTCCTGCATCTTACAGTCCGAAACTCCAAGGTATTCCAGAGTGGATTTCAGCTTAGACAGATATGCGATAACCTCGTCAGCGCTTCTGAAATCCGGCTCGCTTACTATTTCGATAAGCGGAACGCCGCATCTGTTGTAATCACACTTAGTTTCGTCGTTAAACTCATCATGTATCAGTTTTCCGGCGTCCTCTTCCATGTGAATTTCATGAATCCTTATATCCTTTTTAACTCCGCTTTCTGTCTCGATAGGAACTCGTCCATTCCGACAGATAGGCAGATACAGCTGGGATATCTGATACGCCTTAGGCAGGTCAGGATAAAAATAATTCTTTCTGTCAAATTTATTGTATCGGGTAATATCACAATTCAGCGCTATTCCCGCCTTCATAGCAAAATTTACTACCTGTTTATTAACAACCGGCAAAGTACCCGGCATTCCTGTGCATATAGGGCAGCAGTGAGTGTTTGGCTCTCCGCCGAATTCGGTTGTGCATGAACAGAATATTTTTGATTTGGTCGCAAGCTCAACATGAACTTCAAGACCCATTACGGTTTCCCATGCCATATTACTTCGCCTCCTTTACAAAACTATCCGGTGACTTTTTGTGAAAGTCTGTTAAACTCTGATAAGTATATGCCGCATTCAGAATTACATCGTCTTTAAGCGGTGCGCCGACCAGCTGCGCGCCTATCGGCATACCATCTTCATCAAATCCGCACGGCACGCTGATTCCGGGAAGCCCGGCAAGGTTAACAGAAACGGTATAAATGTCCGAAAGATACATCTTTAGAGGGTCTGATAAACTTGAACCCAATTTAGGAGCAGTAGTCGGAGCGGCAGGGAAAAGTATAACGTCATATTTCTTATACGCTTCGTCAAATGCTTGTTTTATAAGGGCTTTAACCTGCAGAGCTTTTTTGTAGTACGCATCATAATACCCTGTAGACAAGGCAAACGTTCCGAGAAGTATTCTTCTCTTCACTTCTTCGCCGAATCCCTCGCTTCTTGTTGACATATACAAATCTGTTAAATCATCAAAATTTTCAGATCTGAATCCATACTTAACGCCGTCAAACCTTGAAAGATTTGAGCTTGCCTCAGCAGACGCTATAATATAATAGGTCGGAACAACATAATCAATAATAGTCATGTCAAACTCTTCAACAGAAGCGCCGTTTTCCTTCAAAGTCTCGGCAACAGCCAAAACTGACTTTTTCACATCTTTATTCAGACCGTCTCCAAAACACTGCTTAGGTATTCCAATTCTCAAACCGTCAACATTGCCGGACAGCGAGTTAAGATACCCTTTATGTTCAACCTCCAAAGAAGTTCCGTCCATCTCGTCTTTTCCGCAGATAACATCCATAATAGCGGCACAGTCGGCAGCGTCCTTAGCAACAGGACCAATTTGGTCAAGTGAAGAGGCGTAAGCTATAAGGCCATATCTGGAAACAGCTCCATAGGTAGGCTTCATTCCGGTAACGCCGCAGAATGACGCCGGCTGTCTGATACTTCCTCCCGTATCTGAGCCCAATGCGTATGGAGCTTCCTTTGCTGAAACAGCTGCAGCCGCTCCGCCTGATGAACCTCCTGGAACCTTTTCAGTATCCCACGGGTTTTTTGTCGGCCCATAAAACGATGTTTCAGATGTGCTGCCCATAGCAAACTCATCCATGTTCAGCTTTCCGATGATAACGGCGCCGGCCTTGTTCAATTTATCAATTACAGCAGCATTATACGGCGGCTTAAAATCTCCCAGTATTTTTGAAGCACAGCTTGTCTTTATTCCCTTTGTGGAAATATTATCCTTTATTCCGACCGGAACTCCTGCCAGCGGAGAATCGCTGAGCTCGCCTGAGTCTATCATTTTCTGAACTTCTTCAGCCCTCTCCAAAGCTTCCTGTTCCGTAACTGTGATATACGCGTTAACAACCCCGTCTTTTGCCTTGATTTCATCAAGGAACGCCCTGGTTGCTTCAACGACTGTAATATCACCGCTCTTTATCTTTTTGCCCAGCTCAAGGGCAGTATAATCAGTAATATTCATTTATCCGTTTCCTTTCCAAAATAAATTTCTCAAACGTGATGGCTATTCCACCGTCTTTGGAACGATGATAGCCTCGTCGTCAGACTTTGGAGCGTTAGCCAAAAGCTCTTTTCTGTCGGCGCTTTGCTTAACAACGTCCTCACGCATAACATTTTTTACGGCAAACGCATGTGACATAGGCTCGACGCCTTCAGTGTCAATATTATTCAAAACGTCCATATAGCCTATAATCTCGCCAAGACCCTGCCTGGCATTTTCAATCTGCTCATCATTCAGTTTTAATCTGGAAAGTTCCGCCACATACGAAACCATATCTTTTGTTACTTCCATAATATCACTCTTTTCGCTATAAAGTTGATTACATATTAGTGGTAATTATACCAAACCATAAAATTTTTGTCAATAACTTACTATATATAATCATTGACAATTCAAACACAGACAAAACCAATAAATATAATGTTATTAATATGAAAAAATAATTTTGTGCTAAACTACTCTGCAGCATATTTTGAAATATTTTAGCATTATTTTCACTGACATTTTTATTAAAAAATATTCCATTATTTTATTATAAAACCGTAACAAACGTTTTATTCTCGTTGACAAGACTATGTTTTTCTATTATAATATTATAATCATTTTAATATTTTATGGATTTTCTTCCAAATAGTAAATTTTTTTGAAACGGAGATTGATTTATGGGCATTTTCAGCATGAAAAACTATAATAAACCCGGTAAGGGTGTGGACCCTCTCGAACCCAAGAGCGAGGGCGCTGTTTTATTTTTTGAAATATTCATCCGAAAGTTCTGGAAGTTCATACAGGTCAATTTGCTTTTTTGCCTGGCAAATATCCCAACCTTTTTAATCGTGTTTTTTCTTTCAGGTACAGTTTCAAACGCGGTATACGGAACGTTCTCAAACCAAATTGCCAGTATGGTCGGACTGAGCGCTCCTGATTTCAGCAACAGCGATTTCAGCGCTATGTACATAACCATAGACCTAGGAATCAGAGCTTTTGTTACTATACTATTTACAGTTTTTTGGGGTATGGGACCTGTAAGCGCAGGTATGCACTATATCCTTAGAAATTACTCTCGTGAAGAAAACTCTTTTATATTAAGTGACTTTTGGGACGCAATAAAAGACAATTTTAAACAGTCTTTGGCTGTTTATATAATTGATTTGATAGCGCTTTTCGTTTTCTTCTACGGTATAACCTTCTACTCGTCTCAAACCAATTTCCTGAAATACGGAAAATACCTGGTTTATTGCTTGTTCCTTTTCTACGCAATGGTTCATCTGTTCTTGTATCCGCTTATGGTGAGATATAAGCTGACTATCGGAAAACTTTACAGAAATGCCGCGCTGTTTTGCTTGGTCAGCCTGCCGTACAGTATTCTTGTTATAGTATTGCTTCTTTTGATGACAGTAGGCGTTGGTTATTTAGGAATATTTATGCTGTCAAGCGGTTCATTTACAGTGCTTTTCACAATATACCTTATATTTGCCGTGCTGCTGCTATATTCTTTCACAGGGTTCATCGTCAGCTATAATGCGGAATGCCAAATAAGAAAGCATATTGACGAAAACGCAGACGTAGATAAAAAACCGAATTATGAAAAAGAAGAAAAACCGTCAGGAAGAAGATTATATTAGATTTTTCAAGTAATTTTAAGTAAATACAGAGAGCTTTTATAGTTTATGAATTATTTTTATCGTTCTTAACTATTTTAGGCTCTTTTTTATTGCCCATTATTAATAAAATGTTCAAACATACTACAAAAATAGTTAAAAAACATCATATATAATTTTATCTAAAAGCTACTCATGGAGGATAATATGAAAAACATTTTAGAATTACTTGAAAACTCAGAAAAGCTTTATCCTGACAAAACAGCAGTATCAGACGGCAAAAGAACTATTACTTACAGCAGGTTTAAAACAGCAGCCATGGAAACAGGCTCATATATAGCCTCCAATTTTAAATTCAAACGCCGTCCTATCGCCATATATATGGAAAAAAGTATTGAAACGCTTATTTCAATGATGGGAACAGTCTACAGCGGTAATTTTTATGTAATACTGGATATAAAAATGCCGGCGGAACGGTTAAGCCTTATAACCAACAATCTTGAACCTGAACTAATAATAACAGACGGTTCGCACCTTTCAAAATCTAAAGAAATATTCCCTGAAACCAAAATAATCTCTATTGACGCCGTTCCTCATAACATAAACAACAGCCTGCTCTCCGAAATCAGAAATAAAACTATAGATACCGACTTGCTCTACGTGCTGTATACCTCAGGTTCAACAGGAATACCTAAAGGGGTTGCCGTCAGCCATAAAAATGTTATATCCTACAGCAAATGGGTAATAGATACTTTTAATATAAACAATGAAACCGTTTTCGGAAACCAAACTCCGTTTTATTTCAGTATGTCGGTTCTTGATATTTACGCGTCGCTTAGGACAGGCGCCGAACTTTGCATTATTCCTCAAAGTCTCTTTTCGTTTCCGCTTGAGCTGTTAAAGTTTATTGACGAAAACAAAATCAACACTATTTATTGGGTTCCCTCTGCGCTGGCTTTGGTTGCAAATTGGAAAGCATTTGACTACTGCGTTCCAAAAACATTAAAAAAGGTTCTCTTCGCCGGAGAGACAATGCCTATGAAACAACTGAATGTTTGGCGCAAACATCTTCCGGGCGTATTGTTTGCCAATCTTTTCGGGCCGACAGAAGTTACGGATATATGCGCCTACTATATATTAGACAGAAGTTTTCAAGACGATGAATCACTGCCGATTGGTAAGCCCTGCGACAATTGCGCGCTGGAACTTATACCGGCTGAAGGCGATAATACACAAACAGAACTTTGTGTAAGAGGTTCTATTGTTGCCATGGGGTATTACAATAACCCGAAAAAAACTGCCGAGGTGTTTGTACAAAATCCAAACAACACATGCTATCCTGAAATTATATATAAAACCGGCGACTTAGTAGAACTGAACGATAATGGCGAGTTAATATACCTAGGCAGAAAAGACCATCAAATTAAGCATATGGGATACCGTATTGAGCTTGGAGAAATAGAAAACGCAATTAATTCAATTCCGAATGTTCAGGCTTCCTCCTGCATATATGATGAAGAGCAGGACAAAATAGCCGCTTTTCTTCAAACTGATTCTGAAATTAAAGAGATTAAAAAAATTGTAAAAGAAAAACTGCCCAAATACATGATACCTGCAAAGTGGGTGTTTCTAAATAAAATGTTTTACAATTCAAACGGAAAAATTGACAGAAACAAATTAAAAAACCTATATATAAAAGGAGAGGTATAAAATGAATGAACTGATTGAAATTTTAAGCGGCATTTGCAGCGGGGAAGGCTTTGAGAACTCAGAGGACCTTATAGCCGATGGTTTTTTGGATTCTTTAGATATAGTTCAGGTATCGGCCGAACTGGAAAACAATTTTGATATTGAAATAACTCCTGTTGACGTCACCCATGACAACTTTAAATCTGTAAACAGCATTTATGAAATGATAAAAAGACTGGAACAAGAATAAGAAAAGAGAGATCATATGCAATACAATATGCCTATTTATCTATGCGTGTTTCTTCCGGCTGTTTTGGGCGGATATTATCTGACACCAAAAAAATACCGCTGGGCGGTTCTATTATTGGCAAGCTTTGCGTTTTATTTAATAACGGGCGGAGCGCTTATAGTATTCATTCTTGCGTCTTCACTCTTTATATATGCTGCAGGACTTTGGCTTGAGAGAATAAACCAAAAATACGCCGGTATCATTGCAGATTCAGATAAAACACAAAGAAAAGCAATAAAACAGAAAATGAACCGTGAGAAAAAGATTGTCACAGGAATATCGGCTTCTATACTTATAGGAGTTCTGATTTTCTTGAAATACTTCAACTTTTTCGGCTCCAATATAAACGGACTGATAAATAATCTGTTTGGTCTAACCCCTATTCCTACGCTTTCCCTAATGCTGCCCCTAGGTATATCATTTTACACTCTTCAGGCAGTCAGCTATATAACAGACGTTTACAGAGGCACTGTCAAGGCTGATAAAAACCTATTCAGAGTTTGTTTGTTCTTAACGTTTTTCCCCCAGCTAATTGAGGGACCGATTTGCAGATACAGTCAGACTGCCGAAAGTTTGTACAACGGAAACGACTATGATTCCAAAAACATAGTTTCCGGATTCCAGCTGATAATTTGGGGTCTGTTTAAAAAAATAATAATAGCCGACAGACTCAACGTGCTGGTTAATCAAGTGTTTTCTAATTATTCAAATTACGGCGGAGCTATAATAGCTATATCAGTGCTATGCTATACAATTCAGCTCTACTGCGATTTTTCAGGCTGTATGGATATTGTGCGCGGTTCGGGAGAACTGTTTGGAATTATAATACCTAAGAATTTTGAACGCCCGTTTTTTTCCGGCAGTGTTTCCGAGTTCTGGAGAAGGTGGCATATCTCGCTGGGAACATGGTTTAAAGACTATTTATTCTACCCTGTTTCTCTGTCGTCTCCTGTCAAGAAACTTGGCAAGTTTTCAAGAAACCATTTCGGCAACCGTGCCGGAAAACTTATACCGGCAGTCTGCGCTTTATTTCTCGTTTGGTTCAGCACCGGTCTGTGGCACGGCGCCAGCTGGAAATACGCTGCATACGGACTGTATTATTTTATCCTTATAAGCTTGGGAATGGTTTTAGAACCGGAAATTAATAAAATAAAAAACAGCCTGAATATAAAAAAAGAAAGCAAACTATATAAAGCATTTCAAATTTTCAGAACTTTTGTCCTGGTCAATTTTGGAATGCTGATATTCAGGGCAGATAATCTTCAAGTCTGTATAAATATGTTTACAAAACTATTTACAGACTTTAATCCGGCTCAGGTTTTGAGTTTCTTTAGCATTAATCTAAAAGTTGATATTAACGATATAATTATATTAATCATATCCTGCACAGTTCTGCTGACTATGGAAATTTTAAGAGAGCGCGGACTGGATATTAGAAAAAAACTGTCCGAAAAACCAACGGCTGCACGCTGGGCGGTTTATTATGCCTGTGTGCTGGCAATCATAATTTTCGGCGCGTATGGCTGGGGATATTCACCCTCTGCGCTGATGTACGCCTCATATTAAAACGACTGGAGAAATAAAATGAAATGGTTTAGACGTATACTATTTGCCTTAATCCTCATTATACTGCTTTGTCTTGCCGCATACGTGGTGTCTCCAAAAAGCAATGCCGGTGAAATGGGAATCCATTTAACAGACGCAGACGATATATATGCTGAGTGTAAAAACACCTTAGATATTTTCGCAGTTGGAAACAGCAACCTTTTTGCCGCAATGACGCCCATGCAGCTATGGGAAGACTATGGCTATACCTCATATGCGGCGGGTGAATCCAATCAAATGATTTACCGCTCATATTTTCTGCTGAAATCATTGATAGACAAACATAAACCTAAACTGTGTATTTTAGAAACGGACGTTGTTTTTCAATACCGTTCGACCGCAAGCGACCTGCAAAGTATAATAAGCGAATACATAAGTGAGGATTTTCCGCTGTTTGAATATCACAACCGATGGAAAAAACTCACCGAAAGGGATTTCACAACAGTACCCTCCCATAACCGCCCCAATGTTTTAAAAGGTTACGAGTACATCACTTATTCCAATCCATACACCGGGGGAGAATATATGAATGAAACAGAAAATATTGAATCCTTTCATAAAATACAAAAGTTCTTTTTAGACAAAATAACAGAGTTATGCAAAGAAAATGATATTGAGCTTTTATTGATTGACGTGCCGTCCTCTAAAAGCTGGAGTTATGAAAAACATAACGCAATACAAGATTATGCGGATGAAAACGGCTTAAAATTCATAGACTTTAACATAAACAAAGACAGTTTTGGCATAGACTGGAACACCGACACCCGGGACGGCGGCTGGCATATGAACCACAGCGGCGCAGTAAAAGTTACGGAATACTTAGGGAAATTTTTAGATGAGAACTATCATCTGCCCGACCACAGGGGAGAAAACGGATTTGAGCAATGGGCAAACGATCTTGCAGAATATAAAAAAACAATAGGTGAATAGTTTATTTATTATATAATATTTGTAAGTTAAGCTCATAAATATTATATAAAATAAAAACAAATATTAATAATATAAAACCATAAAAATACGGATTGACAAAAATATTGTCAATCCGTTTATTTTTAAATTTTATCTCAGCCGGAATATAACAAACCAATCCCATCCCGATTTAAGGATTAATACGTCCAATATCCCTCGGGAATGCGGTAACCGTCCTTATATTATCCACTCCCAGCAGCTTCATCGCCAGTCTCTCAAGACCTATACCCAATCCACCGTGAGGCGGCATACCATACTTATGCATCATTAAAAAGTCTGAGAACTCTTCAGGGTTCATTCCTCTGGACTTAATTTTGTCAAGCTGCATTTGATAATCATGTATCCTCTGTCCGCCTGTGGTTACCTCGGCTCCATTCAAAAGCAGGTCAAAACTTAACGTATATTTTGGATTTTCAGGGTCGTCCATAGCATAGAAAGGACGCTTTTTGGAAGGGTAATGAGTAACAAAAACCAGCGGCGAGCCATATGTTTCCATTACATACTCACCTATCAGACGTTCTTCCTCCGGTTCCAAATCATTAGGGTTTCTAAATTCCCTATTATATTTTTCAGCAATGATCTCTTTTATCTCCATAAATTTAAACTGCGGAATGTCAGGAATTTCAGGAAGCTCCACTCCAAGCTCCTTAAGCTCCGGAGAGTAATTCGTCTTAAGATAGTCAAACATATACTTCATAAACCTTGCTTCAACAGCCATAATATCTTCAAACGAGTCAATAAATCCCATTTCAAAATCAAGACCCTCAAATTCATTTATATGTCTTGATGTGCTGTGCTTCTCAGCTCTGAAAACAGGCGCTACGGTATATACTTTCTTAAACACTCCAACCATCATTTGTTTATACATCTGTGGGCTCTGATTGAGCAATGCTTTTTCACCGAAATAGTCAACCTCAAACATATCGGCTCCGCCTTCCGCTCCTGCGGAAACGATTTTAGGCGGAACAAACTCAGTAAATCCCTCTCCGTGCATAAATGACCTAAAGGCGTTTATGATACCGTCAACTATTTTGAGCGCGGCGCGTTCGCGGGGATTTCTCAGTGACAACGGTCTGTAATCCAGCTTTATGTCCACATTGCAGTCCAGTTTCTTCTTATTTATAACAATAGGCATATTTTCGGCAGGAGATGACAAAACCTCTATACTATTGATATGAATCTCAAAACCAAGCGCGCTCCTGTCGTCCTTTTTAATCGTTCCAGTCAGCCTTACGCTGTCCTCTTCTTTAAAGTCCGCAATCGGCTTATCACTGTCTGACGGTTCATAAACACACTGAACCAAATTTCTCTGTGTTCTCAAAACAAAAAACGCAAAGCTTTTCATAGCGCGGATACGGTGAATCATTCCCTCTATTTCAACGGTATCCCCGTCCTTAACGGTTCCTTTTTCAAATCCGTCAATAACGGTCTCAATATCATATTTTCCAGTGTAACGGCTCAAATCAATCATTTCCATAAAATATAACCCTTTCTATTCCTAAAAATATCCTTTGTATTCTATCATACAATATTTTCTATGTCAAGCCCGTATAATACCGTATCATCTTGGAATATCCCCTTATGTTCTACTCCTTATAAAACTGTTGCGGCTATCTACATTTTGTGCTATAATTACTATATTAATACATTATTTATTATTGAAATTTGGATAAATTTTACTTATTTCTACATTTGGGGGAAAACTATGATATACATAGATTTTGACAGAGACAGCTCCGAACCGCTGTATATACAGGCGTTCAACCAGCTTGCCAAAAAAATTAACCACAACGAAATTAAGGGAGGGACGCGTCTTCCCTCAAGCAGACAAATGTCTAAGCAGATGAACGTCTCGGTTAACACTATCACAAACGCCTATAATCTCCTTGTCCAATACGGATATATATCATCTGAAGAGCGATCCGGATACTATGTTAACGATATAACAAAAACTGATGAAAATGTGCCCGAGCGCAAATGGCACAGCGACGCTCCGTACACTTATAACTTCAGCAGGAACGGTTCCGACCTTTCGGTTCCGGCAAGCCTAAAAAAATCATATAAATACTGTCTCAAGAATTTTATTGAGGACGCATTCTCCTATCCCGACTATACAGGAACATATGATTTAAGAAAACAAATAAGCCTTATGCTCAACAAAACCCTGGATATAAACTGCAGCCCTCTTCAGGTTATAGTAGGCTCGGGTCTTGAAACCCTACTCGACTCTCTGTTTCGTATAATGGGAAATGATATGGTGTTTGGTCTTGAAAACCCGGCTTATTATAGAATAGCCAGCTATATGAGACTGGGTGGACGCCGGCTGTCATATCTCAACATAGAGACAGACGGACCTACACAAAAATCGTTAAACAATTTTAACGCTGATATTTTATTTTTAATGCCGTTTCATCATTATCCAATGTATTATACAATGTCAAAAGAGCAGAAACGGATGATTCTCGATTGGGCAGGAAAAGACAGATACATAATCGAGTATGGTTACGACATGGATTTTGTATATAAAAATCAGTCAAAACCGCTCTTTTCGATGAGCCAAAATAAAAACGTGATTTTTGCCGGAGACTTTCAGCGGAGCATAGCACCCAACATCAGCACAGCTTACTTAATCCTGCCGGAACATCTTGTCAATCTTTGGCAGAAAGAATATTATACCTATCATTCTTACGTCTCAAAAGCCGAGCAAGAGTTTATAGCCGAGATAATTAAAAACGGAAGTTATTATACCAACCTAAAACGGCTCAGAAAACAATATCAAAACAAACAGGAACATTTAGTTTCCTGCCTTTGCAAACACCCGCTGGGTCAAAAAATAGAAATAAAAAACACGGACGCAGGCACCACAATATTAATGGTGCCAAAGCCCGATATATCCGAGGAGAATTTGATTGTCTCAGCTCATAAAAAAGGGGTAAAGTTGTCCTATATAAAAAATGCACTGGAACAGGAAAACCCGAAAGTTCCTCTTAAAACATTTATTCTTGGATTTGGAGAGCTTTCAATACCAGAAATAGAGGCGGGCGCAAAACTGCTGATGGACACATGGACGCCGCTCTTAAACGGTTCTTTATAACCCAAACCATTTTTGAATTGACTTCATAACCCCGTTCTCATCATTGGACGGGGCTATATGTTTAGCCGCCTTTTTCAAATCTTCATGCGCATTTGCCATCGCAAAACTTTCACCGCATTCAAACATCATCTCGTAATCATTCAGATAGTCTCCAAAACACATGCATTCGGACTTATCCCAGCCGCATATTTCACGAACCTTTTTAATCGCAGAGCCTTTTGATACTCCAATCTTCATCACATCAACCCATTCTCTGCCGGACAGGATTATCTGAGCAGATTCAGGGTATTCAGGGAGCTTTTTATAAATATTCTCATATGCGTCGTTTGGAGTATATACTGCAACCTTCAGTATATTCTTTGTATCACAATAATCAGTAAGGTCGGGCACAAATTCCAGTCTCCTAAAATACTGACCGACCTCAACAGGCTTATAACCGCCGACAGAACTTTCCATATACGCGCAGTCTTCACAGCACAATATGGGGTAAACACTCGGCAATTTTCTCGTTCTTTTTATAACATCCAAAGCAACGGCTCCCGAAAGACAGTCACGGACGATTACCTCACCATCCTTAATGACAAACGCGCCGTTTTCGGCTATATACATAAAATTTCTGCTGATAGGCTCAAACTGTTCAAGAACCTTATAATACTGTCTTCCGCTGGCCGGGGCAAAGGTTACTCCAATTTTATTCAGGCGTTCAACTGTCGCACGCAAATCCCGAGGAAGCTCTTTGGATGAATTAAGTAAAGTCCCGTCAAGGTCGCAGGCAATAAACTTTATCATATATCACACACTCCGAGTTTGTTTATTTTCATCAATAGTATATCCCTATAACACGTTTATACCACAGCGGTTATCATGCTGTCAAGAAAATAACTTCTGAAAATAAACTACCCGGAACAGATTTTTTTGTATGTTTTATTTTCGTTATAACTCTTTAATCCACTATTCCCTCGCCCAGCTTTGAAATAGCCTTTTTCTCTATCCTGGAAATATAAGACCTGGATATTCCGAGCATTTTGGCAATCTCGCGCTGAGTGAGACATTTTCCATCTATCAGTCCATATCTCAGAGTGATTATCTTGCGTTCTCTCGGCGTAAGGTTATATTTAATGTTTTTATATAAAGTCTTTATTCTGTCGCCCGACTGTATCTCTTCAAAAATATCCTCGTCGTCATTTTCTATAACGTCCATAAGCATAATGGCGTTGCCCTCTTTATCAGTACCGATAGAGTCGTTGAGCGACACGTCATTTTGGTTCTTTTTCCTGCTTCTTAACATCATAAGTATCTCATTTGCTATACTAACGCTGCGGCTATGAAAAAGTTTAAAACATCAATCTAATCTTATTCAATTTAAGTATATACTACACTATCACAGTTCGTTTATGTTAAAAAAGTAATATTTTTTAATAACTGCACCTCTAAATAAGTCAATATATTAACCTAAATTATCAAAATCACTACAATAAACGTGAATTAATTTTCTTAAACACTTAAATAAATGGGAAAAACTTACATTATATAATCTACTCGATTTCTTAGATTATTTTTTTTCAATTAAATTTCTAAATACAGTTCTTCTTCTCGAATTAGATTTATTTATAAAATCCACTGAATTGTACCAATTTATTAAATACTCTTTTATCATATTATCAACTTTTAATCCATTAAATACAAAAAATCCAATCAAATAATTTATATAATCAATTCTTACCGGTTGTTTTAAATCATTGTTTTCTATAAAATCTAAAACATAATCTAATGCATTTAATGTTATATTAAAACACTCTTGTAATTCCGATGCTTTAAGATTACATAATTGATTTTCCTTAGTATCTGATGGTATAGGAGCATAATTGTTAGCATGAGGACGCTGTGTTATTTTTTCATAAGCTGGATTTAATGCAGCTATAGGGTATGATACACATGTTTTCTGAGGAATGAAAAAATCTTCATATCCAGCCTCTGCAAGTTTATTTCTAAATGGATTTGTATATTGTTTATATATATCAATTCCGTGTACCTTTAATTTTGAAAATCTCATTTGAATAATACTAACCCTACTTCCAGCATTATTTAGTACTTCAAACCATTCAATTTGTTCATCTTCAGATAAATCCTCAGCCGAATTAATCGTATAATTATAATTTTTTATTTTACTCTTTACTTGTAAAAGTAAATTTGTCACATATGGTTCTTTTAATCTACGATCTTTAGAAATATAATTAAATAGTTCATTATCCACTTTATTAAGAAGTATTCCTACTGGAATTTGATTATTTCGTATTTCTCCTTGTACTTGAGTAAAAACTCCTTTTCCGAGATCTAAAACAATATTTCTAAAATCCTCATGATTTATGTAAGCTTTAAAATTAGTAGTTAAACGCTGCTGTCCATCAACTACAGAATATTGACCACGCTCAACATTTGGAAATAATTCACGATTCAAAAAAGATACTTGTGGAACAAAATCATTCGTATCTAAAATTACATTAAATGAAATAGGTGATACAGGCGCCTTTCCTAATAATTGATAATTTAAAAGAGATGTGCATTTTTGTAATGTCCAACTCAAATCACGTTGATAAAGTGGCAAAGAAATCGTTTGTTCCTCAATTTTTTGACACATATCCCAAATTGACATTTGATGACTTTTTTTAGTTGGATTAAACGCTGCTGCTACTTCCAAATTCTTATTTATACGCATATTAATCGCTCCATTCACTCAGCTGCTAAATTTAGCAGCTTTATTATATTAATATAATAGCATTAAAATTTTCATATGTCAATAACAACTAATTTTAATTCTATATAATTTCGCCTTTTCTAACTTAACAATACTATCAATAAAAAACTTAATTTACTAGCAATACAAATTTGTATATTATCCTTGACACTTATATGTTTTCTCATTATTTTATTTTGTATAAAAGAATAGATTATAATCAACATATATCATACCACATTATATTCTATAAAACAACTTATTTAATAATGGCAACACCATACTATTATAACAAAAAGTTATTTCGTAAATTTACTGCTTAATCCTATTTAGGCATATTCAACAGCATATACAAAAAGCATATTGGTATAAATATAAATTCCTTATTATTTTCACTCGCTTGATACCATTTCTAATAAATTATATATTCTCTGTAATTTCTTATAATATCAAGCTTATGTTTTTCTTTTTTATTAATTGGAGTAATCGACAAAATACTTGCTATACTAACGCTGCGGCTCTGAAAATATCGGATAAAGTACAAGCACATCAGCATATATTATTAGAAAGTTTAAAAAACTATCCGATTTTAGCGGATATAATTTAATCCGTCATTTCAAACGCAAAAAATTTTGCTTTATAATTATATTTTAGGAGTGATTTTTATGAACATAATTGTTCATACTCCAAAAGATAAGACTGAAAAAGAAGCACTTATGAAACGCGTCGCCGCCGCGCACGCAGAATATATTTTAAAATATATTGAAAAACTCGACATTTCAGCTGAACAGAAATCAGATTTAGTAGATATAATAATAAGATGTAATAATTAAATATGATATTCGGATACCGTTTAATTTCGGTATCCGAAATTTTTGTTCATATTCGTAATGAAAATAAAAAATACTTATTTTTCATCTTTCTTACATATTTTTTTAATTAAGTTTATATTTTATTGCTTTACATAATATTTCCATTATGATATAATTTTATTAAAGTAGTTACTAATAAACTATCTTGGAAAAATTTAAGAAGATACTTTTTTAGCTGCCCAATTTATATTAATTCAATTAAAAAAACAAATTAAGGGAGGTAAAGTTATGGAAAAAGAAAAAACGTTGTACGGAGGTTCTATAAAACGCATACTGGCGCTGATACTGTGTTTTACAATGCTGGCTGGCTGCTTGCCTATGCTGGCATTTGCCGAGGAAGAAACCGCACAGGGCTCATCCATGCTTGAGTGTGTATATCCTGAAGATGATGACAATATGTTTTCATTCGCCACCCAAAGCAGCGCTGTGGATGAAGGCGGAAAATACATAATTACTATTGTCAGAAGCGGAGCGGCTGAAGATACCGCCTCGGTTGATTTAAAAACAGTCGATGTCTCGGCTTCATACGGTAAAGATTATATAATATCTGACGGCAGGTATACTACAGAAACCACTGAAACCAACGGTACCATTCTGAAACAAGTCACAGATTATGACGAGCAGACAAAGCGCCGGGAAGAATTTGAATCGGACCTCAGCGATCTTAAATCTGTAACCGACTCTCAAGATGAAGAAACCAATGAACCCGGCGCTGAAGAACCGATCACCGAATCACTTAACAAATCGGAGACAAACATAACAAATAACGGCGAAACGGTGACAGACAGTGACAAAAGCGAGCTTGCCCGTCTTAAAGAAGAACAAACCGGGCAGCCTACAAGAGAAACATCCTCTACCGACTTCACTCCTATGCAGGAGCTGTTTATGCAAAGCTCTGTAGACGAGTTCGGAAACTCGCTGGAAACTTCCAGTATCACAAAGATAGAATTCGCTCCGTCTGAAACTGAAAAGCAGGTTATTATAGAAATTTTAGATGATTCTGAATCGGAAGGCAATGAAATCTTTGACCTGATACTCAGCAACCCCGGCGAAAGTTATGGAATTGGTACAGCGGTGAATTGTTCTCTTACCATAAACGACGATGAGCCTGTACAGCATTCTGCCATTAGCTTCTCGGAAGCTGAATTCATTCCTGACGGTTCAAACGCTAAGATAACAGTAACACGTACCGGCGCTGAATATTCTTTCTGTACTGTCAAAGTCAGAACCGCTGACGGCAATAACGGATTTGAAGGCAAGGATTATGCCAAAGTGGACGCCGAACTGACTTTTGAGCCTTACTCTAACGAATATATATTTGATATTCCAATCAATCCGGGGAATGAGGAAAAAGAATTCAATTTAGAACTTTATGATTTTAAAGGCGCAGACGAAGGCGATATAATACAGAGTAAAGTCAAAATATCAAAAGCAGGCGAAAGACCAGAAACAGAAAACACTGAAGCTGCGCTTGCATCAGACGACGAGGCCACACTTGCCTCAGACGATGAAAAATCATTTGAAATAAACCTGGATAAAAAATACACTGTTAAATTTAATCCGGGCGAATCTACCGGCAGAATAGTTGACACAAATTATAACCCCGAAATACAAGTCGGAGACTATTACTTTGCCAAAGACGGCAGCTATGGTCATTATACAGGCTACAGCAAAGCGGACAGAAGCAGCTATTTTAAAAGCGGCGAGGGCGAGGGCGGAGCCGGATATTGCTATTGGTATGACTGGCGCACCTGGAAAAACGGAAGCTCATACTTTACAATGAGAGCCGACGACACCCCTCTTTTAAACACAAGAAGCTACCAATATATATCCGCTGACTGGAGACAGTCACGCTCTGTTTACGGCGGTCAGAAAGTTGTTATGGATGTGTGTTCAACAGGCGGCGAAACACTTAAAATGTCCACAAAAAGTATTCAAAAAAAGAGTGATTTCAGCCGTCAAATGTCGGACAGGATTCTATTTTTAAACTCAAACAATCTTCCTATTGAAAACAACATCAATATAAAGATGTCTGCCGTGGACAGCGAGAGCAACAGAACCCCTAAAATAGAATTTTATACCTACGGCATAGCGGCTATGTACCGAAAGTTTAATATAACTCTCTTGCAGCCGGATAATCTTAACTACCGCACGGCTGACGGAAAGACTGCGTCAATGGCTCCGGCAAACGTAAGTCTCGGCGAGGGGCACGGAACCAGGTACAGCGAGCAGAACCTGCAGATAAAGGTTGCGGAAACAACCAGCGGAGAACCAATAAAAGGAGTAATAAAAAAATATAAAATAACAACAGGTACGGCTAAAGACAAACAGGTTACTTTTGAGTATACGCCAAAGGGCGACAATATTCAAAATATTAAGTTTGACCATGATTTTATCAAAGCGCTTGATGATAATACTAAACAGGTTTCTGTATCAAATAATACTTTTTATACTGATATAAAAATACAGCCGGTGTTTGATTATATAAACACAGAAGTAGAAATTTTAAGCAGTAAGGACGGAAGCTTTTCTGACAGCTCACTCTCTGTCGGCAAACACGCATTTCACGTTGGAGACACAATACGTCTTAACGGTACTCCCGCAAACGAAAACACATATTATATAGGCTATAAGGAAAAGGCATATAAAAACAGCTCTGACACATATCCTGATATCTCAGGAAATATGGATGGGGCAAGGGACGTATTTTTAGACCACCAGAGATATTCATTCGAGCCGCGTTTTACTGCTCAGCAGAATCATATAAGGATTGAGCTGACTGATAACGCAAAGGATAAGCTGTCTATTTTAAATAAAGTTCCGGACAGCGAGCTTCCCGACAGTCTAAAAGGCGGATATATACTTAACACCGGCGAGAACGGATATGAATACGTTCCGACAGGCGGAAAGGTGTATCAGGTTGAAGCTATTTCAAAAAAATCCGCAGAAAGCGGCAAGATATACCGTCCCAAATTCACTCTATCTTCCAGCAGTGAAACTATAAACGGAAACGTTATGGATTTTGTTGCAGGGGATTATCCGGCTGACAACGTAGTAACTGTCGACGTTGAGGAAGTTAATGAATCCGACCTGACTTATTTTAAAGTTGACGGTTTTGCAACGGTTCCGGGCAACGCAGTCAGAAGCTCTGCTTTTAATGTAACCGAAGCCGGAGCGGCAGGCGTAACAGTTATTGCCGGAGGTATAGAATCAAAAATATTTAATACTAAAACAAACTCGGTTATGAAAGTTATTGACAGACCAAACTCCACCACAACTGACAAAGGGGAATTTTCACTCAAAGGTCTGTATGCCAAAACCGGAGACAGAATAACAGTTTGCCTGACAAACGGTGATGTTGAAAGAGTAGAGTACGTAACCCTTAACTCTGCAGGTATTCCCCCGGCTCCCGTATCATACACAAAGAAAGTCTATGATGAAGAAAAACAGCAAACTATAGACACGCCGGACACAAAAGATATGTACACAATGAACTGCGGCAGTATAAACATGCCTATACGCACACCTCTGGCACCGTTCGTCAGCAGTATAAAATACACGGTTGACCAAATCCCGGATATCACTATCGACACCAGGGATAATGCAATACCTATTGTTGCTACCAAGCTGTATGTAACCGCTGATATTAATCTAAACGGACGTGAAGTCAAGTCGGTCATATTCTCCAAAGTATCAAAAAACGGAAGCCGTCAGGAAAAGCAGGTTGACGCGTCCTATAAAGGGCAGATAAGCTTTAAGGTTGAATATCAAATGGACACAGTATTCGAAGACGGAGATATGCTTTATGTGAGCCTTATTGATTCTGAAGACAGAATTATATCGACTAACGGAACAGATGAAAACGGAAATACTGTTTCCACTACCACAACAGAACCCAGACGTTATTTTGACGTTTTTACAGGCTTAACATTCTATATCCCATCCCTTGAAGTTGAACCGCAGACATACGATGTAAACAGTTTGTCCAGCGTAGATGTTCCGATACTCGGAGAAATGGCGCCGAATCTTGCCAGCGGCGGACTCAGTTTTACTAAAACAAAACTGGATAATGACGACCCTAACTCACCGTATTATTATCAGTTTTTATTTACACCCGGCGTTTCAAATATGGCAAAACAAACAGCAATGACAACGCTCACAACGCTCCAAAATTCGAAAAACGATGCTTATAACCAGCTGGCGTCCGAACCAGAAAATGAGGCGGCTCTTATGGGCGAGCACATTAATAATCTGTTTGCAGAAAACAGCAATGAAACCAGCAATGATGTCAGTAACAGAATAAACCAAAATGCAAATAAAAAGTCACTGGCAAATATGAGCAAAGGTATAAAGTTCGATGTTCACCTTACAATCCTCCTATCCTTCTACTTCTCCTATGTGCCGAATGAGGATGGAAGCAGCGGAGAATATATGATGACATCCGGACAATACTGTATCGGCGCATATGCGGGAATTGCAAAACTATTTTATTGGACCGTGTATGGGGTTCCTATGTATGTTAAGCTTTCAGGAAATGTTGAATTAGATTTTTCCGGAAACTATACCACCGAAAACACTCAAAATATTACTGAAACAGATTTTAAATACGTTAAAAATCTCAACGACTTACTGAATCCGCAGAATTATATCATGTTGGGTTTAGGCGCGCAAGTTATGGTCGGCGTTGGAATTTGCGGGGTTCTGAGCGTACGCGGAATTGTCTCGGTCGACTTTATATTCAGATTTAAATACGGCGCGTCAACCGAAGAATATATGGACGGCTTTCTCTTCCAGCTGGGAGGCGGTTTCGGAATAGACCTGTTTATATTCAGCTTTGACTATGTTCCCAGTTTGGTGACCTACGGCACAGGCGTATATAAAGACGTTAAACCCGATATAGCTTCACTGGAGAGCGACGGTCAGGACGGCGAGATATCAATTCGGCCGCTGAGCCGGGGCAGTTCAGACCATAACAATTTCGGAAATTCAGACATTGTTACATTGGCCGATAATGCAAATGCACCGGGATACCAAATACTATCCGAAAACACAGCCGAAAGAGCAAAGCCACAGCTTATAATGCTTGATAACGGCAAGAAGATATTGTTCTTCCTTGATAACGACCCAAATAGAGCAACTCTTGATTCCAGATGCCTGTACTACAGCATTTGCGGAGACAACGGGGTTTGGTCAAAACCGGAAAAGGTTGATGACAACGGAACCTCTGATTCACTGCCGACAGCAATAAAATCAGGGAACAAAGTCATAGTTACATGGTCGGACGCAAACCAAGCATACGGAGATAACGGAGAACCCAAAGACGTTCTCGCCGGCCTTGAAATGGCATATATAGTATATGATTCAGAAACAGAAACTTTCTCTGAAAAGACGGTGCTTACCAATGATAACTTTATGGACAGCGCCGGAAGTTTTGGATATTCAGAAAACGCCGGCAAGGGATTCTGCTACTATGTAAAGCGTGACATAAACAGAGCGGATGCAGACACCGACCTTATAGACGTCAGTGCTACCTATACTACAATGGCATACAGGATATATGACAACATCAGCGATACATGGGGAGACGAAATGTATCTTGACATACCGTGTGAAGGCATAACAGACCCTCTGATACTGGATTTTGACTCAGAACTTGCCCAGTACGGCGAAAATGATTATGCGCTCATAACCTATACAATAGACAAAGACCAAAACATAACAACAGTTGACGACAGAGACATATACTTAATGATAACCAATCTTACAGAAAAGAAAAGTTATTATCCAATACAGCTAACTAATAACTATCATTCTGAGGTTTCGCCTAAGCTCACTACTTTTGACGGAGAAATATATCTGTCATGGATAAGCGACGCCAGCGACTTCTGTATGATAAATATCACCGAAGCCATCAACACTATAGAAGAAAACGGAAAAATGGATATATACCAAAGCGCAGATACAAACTCGCCGTCGTGGTATAAGCTGTCAGCTGAACAGCTTGGAATGAGCGAGGACGAATATGCTGAAACCCTGTTTGACAGGCTGGCGAACAGCAGGTTTACCGGAGACCCAACCAACTTCTCAGAAGATGAATATATTGATATGAATATTGGCAGCTATCAGCTCTATAACAATAATAATGAAGCTATGTACCTGCTTTGGCTGGACAACGGCACAGGCGAAAAAGGTGATACATCTCAGGAACTGTACGGAGCAACATTTGAGAAAAACGTTTCCGAAGACTCTGAAACTGATGAAAAATACAGCGGTTGGAGCGACGCGGTTAAGATTACTAATTTTGGTAATGTAATAGATGAATTCTCTGCTGTATTTGGTTCAAATCAGGAAATGTTCCTATGTGCAAACATGTTCGACCAAAAAATAGGAGAAGACCGCACAGTAGAATTCTCACAGAACGATTTGATAATGTTTGACCTGCCGAGAACCAGCAGTTTAAATCTAGCGGAAGGTATAGATTTTGAGGATACGCCTATACCGGGCGATGAAACAAATATAACTTTCACCCTGGAAAACAAGGGTATGATAACATCGGGCGGATATAACTTAACAGTGAAACAAATTCAAAACGGAACTGAGGAGGTTATCTGCTATCTGAGCGATGAACCTATCATAGCCGGAGACGAGGCAACATATTTGATTCCTTGGTCAGTTCCTGAATCGATAGACGGCATTGAAATAAAAATTGAAGTTTCCGAAGACGGATTTGCAGACGAACCTATAACCGAAACCTGTCCTGTGCCTCGAGAGGCAAAATTAATTCTGAGCGGAACCTCTTCTGACTATACAGACGGCACTGCCTATGTTACAACCACGCTCACAAACAGCGGAAACCTAACCACCGAAAAGGCTTATATTGTCGCTTCGGCAAAAGACGGAGAGAATGGGGAACCAGGCAAGGAATACGGTTCCGTCTCAGTTGAGCCTATTGCTCCGGGTGAAAGCATAACCATAACCTATCCGCTTACCAATTTCAGTTTTGATGATTTGGATGAATACGGAAACGCCGAGATATTTCAGGATGTGGAATGCGGCAGCATAACAAACGGCAGCACTTTAAAATCCGACAGCAGCATACTCCACCAAAGAGAAATAGCTGATATTACTTTTGACTGTGAAAGCACAATTGAAATTACAGCAGGCGAAAGCAAACAGATAACGGGTGCCGTCCAACCGGCAAACACCGCAGATAAAGAATTGATTTATACCACGTCTGACAATACTATTGCAAATGTAACTACCACAGGTTTGGTAACAGCTATAGCTAATGGAACGGTTCAGATTACGGCTATAAATCCTGAATCCGGATTTAAGAAATCAATTGATGTAACCGTAACCGGCGGCGCACAGCCCACCCCGACAAGACGTCCGTCAAACGGCGGTTCGGGCGGTTCTGCCTGGAATCCAACCTCCAGTCCTGTTCCAACCCCTGAAACTACGCAGACGCCAGGAAATGAATGGATAAATCCATTTACTGACGTGAAGGAAACAGACTGGTTCTATAACGGGATAAAGTATGTTTCACAAAATAAGCTGTTTAACGGAACCGGCGACACAACATTTGAACCCGACAGCAATATAACAAGAGGAATGTTTGTGACAGTTTTGGGACGCGCAGACAATGCCGAATCAGAATCTTCAAGTCCATTCAGTGATGTAAATACAAATGAGTATTACGCTCCGTATGTCTCCTGGGCAGCTGAAAACGGAATAGTCAGCGGTTATGAAGACGGAACATTCCGACCGGATAACAATATCACCCGTGAAGAAATGGCTGAAATATTTATGAACTATTATGACTATAAAGGCGAGGGTCTAACAGGTGACTGGGCTATTCAGCTGACTTACAGCGACATAAGCGATATTAGCGGCTGGGCTGTTGACGGAATAATGTTCTGCACAATAAAAGGCTTGATACAAGGCAAAGAAAACAATATGTTTGACCCGCAGGGAAATGCAACCAGGGCTGAAACCGCGGTAATCATGATGCGTGCCGGTATGTAAACAATAATTCCGGCTGGCTGACCGTATTTTTTATAAGATAATAGTAAACATAGTTTGCAACGGCTTTTGATAAAACTTTATAATTAACCGGCATATTTTATAAATTACAGTAATTATTGTATTTGTTGGATTATGATAGAAGTATATAGTTTATCAGTATATTTCAAATATTATTGTAATCATAATCCCTGTCATATTTAACTGCAAAATTTAAAGACTGAGCAAAAAAATCTCGTGCGTCGTTTTATTAGGCTCACGAGATTTTTATTGCTGACTTTTGGTACAGAAAATCTCCTTGTTTTAAGGCAGGAAACACTTTAAAATGCAAAAAACTGCCGCAATAAATTTATAAACAATTTGGCGGCCGAACCTGCCAATCTTTAACAACATTTCTGAAATTATATCATTGTATTTTTATAACAATCATTAACAACTTGACTGCAACAGTCGCTAATGCGCGGCTGTCAGTGACATAATAAATTATTCTGTATCACACTTATAAGGCATAAGTACACCCCCCAGCTCACCGCATAGTATTGACTATAACCAATATACCGCAATCAGGATACCATTATGCTCCTGCAAAATAGATATGGGCACTCTCTCCGTCCCATATAATTTTATCAACAATAGTTCTGACAGCTTCCCTTCTTTCACGTACCTCTATTAATTTAATCACTGATTCCCATACAGTTAACGTATCCGTTATATAATTGACATCAACACTTTTTTTATTTTCAGATGTTTTAATAAGTTCATAAAGTCGCTTTTTTAATAACTCATTTTCTTTGTGAAGTTCTTCAATTTTTTTAATAATATACTTATCCGCCACAGTCTTTTCCAGCTCTGTGAGATTTTCTACCAAAGAAGCAATTTTTCTATTATTTACATTTAACCCCTCATTTAGTTCTTCAATCTCCGTATTGCTTCCTCTGCCGTCACTAAATGTTTTTTTAGCCTTATTAAGTATATAATAAAGCTCTTTTTTATCCTCCTCAAGTTTTGAAATCTCCTTAATAACCTCAGCGTCAAGCTCGTTTCCTGCTGGGTTTGAAACCGAACACTCGCTTCGCCTGCTCTTTTCTTTCATCTCACAAAGATATGAAAATTTTTTCTCTCCATCCTTATAAAATGAATTATATATTTTAGGCCGCATATAATGTCCGCAGTCACCGCAGTATAAAAGACCGGAAAGCAAAGCGGTATTATTTTTAGGTTTTCGGTATGCTTTCACGGAATTGCGCTCTAAACATTCCTGCACCTGTTTCCACTCTTTTCCCGATACTACGCCTTTGTGCCTGCCCGCTGTGATAATCCACTCTTTTATATCCCTGATTTTATTAGTCTTTCCCTTTTTCTGCAAAGTCTTATTATATGCCATAACGCCGCAATTTCCGTCAAAATCTGATTTTTCAGCAAATATTTCAGCACCCAAAACGCTGAGATATTCCCAGGCATCACTATCAGCTATCATATACACCGGGTTTCTTAGTATTCCTTTAATTGAAAACCTTGAAAAATCTTTTCCTTTTCTAGTTTTAATGTGATTTTGTATCATATAGGTTTCGACTGCTGTTAGACTTTCTGATTCCAAAAACTTTTCAAAAATCTTTTTTACGGCTGTCATTTCAGATTCTTCTATCTTCAGCATACATGAGCTTCTTTTTTTACCGTCAACAGTAATAGTTTGAACCTGAACCGACCTATACCCTGTCGGAGTATTTCCTCCCAGCCATCTTCCCGTCTTAGCCAACTCGTGCATATTGTCGCGTATTCTCTCAGCTATTGTCTCACGCTCAAGCTGCGAAAATACTGAGGCAATATACATCATTGCACGTCCCAAAGACGAATCAGTATCAAACTTTTCTTTGATAGATTCAAACGAAATGCCTAGTTCTCCAAGCCGGTCAATCAACTTAGCAAAGTCTCCGATATTACGGCTTATCCTGTCTAGACGGTAACAAATAAGGACATTAAATTTTTTCTCCGACGCGTCATACATCATCTTTTTAAACTGCGGACGGTCAGTGTTGCCCCCCGAAAACCCCTCGTCTTCATAAATAAATATATTTTTTTCGGAAGCATTTGGATAATTCAAATATATATATCTTCTGCACAGTTCAATCTGATTTTCAATACTCTCGCCTTTTCCGGTAAAACGTGATTTTCTCGAGTAGACAGCAAAACGCTTATTTTCGTCATTCATTCTGTCATCGGCCTCTCATGTGATTTTAACTATATAATATATAATATTTCTGCTCAAAACTGATTATACCAATCCGCATAACGAATACTGTTTAAAATAAAAAACACGGATAAATCCGTGTACGATTTTAATATATATTTTTTATTTCATATTATATAGTGTGAATATATTTTATTAATATTATAGGGTGTTAACAACAATCAAGTATACTAATAATTTGAATACAAAATGTATAAAAATCACGCCATATGAGATGCACAGTCATTGTATATATGGAGAGTAGACAAAAACTTTAAAATCATTTTAAGATCATATATATTAAAAATGCAGTTTTGTCATCACATTCAGGTGAGTGTTAGCCGCAATAGTTTTTTATCTTAAACCTACAATATCAATAATTTTAATACTCGAACATAATTTGTATATTCAAATAATAATTTGAACACGCAATGTATCCGTAGTTTGTCGTATAAGTAGCGCAGTTGTGGAAAAGTTTTTATAAAATCGATTATAGCAAACTGTTTTAAGTATGTTCACGCTACGCGTGATATGGCAGCTCACCTAACGAGGCGTGCAGCACGCCCTGCCGCAGTTCACAAAGAACCCCCCTTAATTTTCCGTCTAGTTTTCTGTTGACTTTTCGAATTGTTGAATAATAAAACAAATGTATTAAATTACACATTCCTTTCAGGTGTGGTCATAATGTAATTCATTGACATTGTAGGTTTAAAATAAATAGCTGGTGCGCCTTACACTCACCTGAAGGTGAGGTCACTGTCATTGTAGGTTTAAAATAAATAGCTATTGCGGCTTACACTCACCTAAAAGGTGAGGTCGCGGACATTGCAGTTTTTAAATAAATAGATATTACGCCTTACACTCAACTGAAGGTAAGGTCACAGTCACAGTTCTAACGATTCTAACTAAAAAACATAAAGTTTTGTTTAGTTTGAAATTTTTATTTTATGTGATTTATGCAAACTTATCCATACAAATTAGAACTGCCGAATTTGCGTATATTATGTAATATTTTTTCACTCAATATAAACTAACTTCCAACAGAAATATTTCAATTATTGTTTTCTGATAAAATGTTCTCACAATAATCTTTTAGTTTGGGTATATCATCAGTCACAGTTTCCCACAGCACCTCATTATCCAGTTCACCATAATTATGGGCAGCTATATTGCGTATTGATCTTATATCCTTCCATGGCATTTTATTATACTTTTTCTTTGTTTCTTCCGTCAGTTTTCCAACCAATTCACCTATCTGAAGTATACACATTGCTATCGCATTTTTTGCAATAAAATCACTCTCAAACATCTCAAAATCTAAATTCATTTTTTCTATTGTCCATTCTATCTCATCCGCATACCTTATCATCTTTTTTAAAATAGTCAAATCTCTATCGTTCATATATAATTACCTCATCTTTTACTCCGTCCTTTATAAGTGAGTTTTCCAATGCTTCATAAGTCAGAACATCAACGTGCGTTCCAAAAAGTTCCTCCAAATCATTAACGAGCCCGCAGAAAGCAAAATACCCTTTCAAATCACCTTTTTTTATAATTAAGTCAATATCACTGGTCACTTTCGGCTCTCCTTTGGCGTAAGAACCAAATAAAGCGACCTTCTCCAAACCATACCGTTTAGCCACCGGAACAGCAATCGCTTTTATTTCTTCAATAGTATAAGTCCTGTTCATATACACACCCCTCTTTACAAAATTCTTTCGCTTATATTATATCAAACCAATTATTAAAAATCAAAATGTTTTGATTTTATAATATTTGTTATACAAACTATTTCGGTATCAAGCTTTGTTATATTATATCTCTTATTTAAGACATCAAATAAATATAAGCTTTTATTGATATCAAAATAAAATCTGCAAAAAATTAACCAGTTTAATTCTTTACATAATCCTCTTACAAATTTTTCCATGTTGATATGTGTGGGAAAAAAATAGGTGCTATACTATCACCATGGAATAAGTATAAACAGCAATAAACGCCCCAACATATAATATTTTTGCGTTAAATGTGCTTCATAATACTGTAAGCGCTGCCTGCCGTCACAACAGCAGCGCTTTTTCCATGCAACAAAAGCATCCAATTGATGTTTTTTATTAAAGGCGCCTAAAAAAATTTTTGGAGGTGGTAAAAATCATTTTAGAATCAGAAAGTACATCATATGTAAACGCAAGCACTGCCGAGGCAATTAAAGATACATTGCAGTCCAAATTTGAAAATATTCAAGTATCTCTAAACTTAGAAGATATTGATAATTCAAAAGAACATTTTATAGTGGAGCAATTTATATCAAGCCTAAGCAAAGACAGGAAAAAAGTGTATATTAAAAACGAGTTATTTCTCATACAGTATTTCCTTCCTGAGGGTACAGCTGACAGAAATCAAAAGTATATACAAACAGGTGACAGTTTGTATGAATACTTAGAAAATATACCTTTCAGCAATTCAGTTCTGCATGGAAATAGTATGCACTATAAAATTTCAGACGGCAAACTTGTTTTCAGTATCATGTACACACAGAGACTGGTCCTTCAAGAAACATCCAGTCCTCTTATGGGTAAGTTATATCAGAAAGATAACATAAGGGTATGAGAAAATGTATAATTTTTCAAACAGTTATATCAGCCGCACAGGATTTTTGCCTATACGCCTTATCCGGCTCACGGTAAGCGCGTCGCTTTAATATATTTAGTGAGCCGGAAAGGTGTGGTAATAAATATGAAAAAAGATAGCGGCAGCCCGCAAAAAACAAATTCCATAAAATACTTTAAAAACGAAATTTTAAGTTCCGTTCATGGGATAAAAAGAGATGTTTTAAAGCTTAGTCTAGATGACAAAAAGAAATATACCATATCAGAAGCGGAAAAAATTTATTCAGAAACATTAAATAACTTATAAGGAGAGATGTATTAATGGCAGGAGGAACATTTTTAACTAAAAACAAAGTGAGACCGGGAGCTTATGTTAACATAGCTGCCGAAGCAAAAACGTCCGGAAGCATTTCAGACAGAGGTATCGTCGTATTGCCTATGGATATTGATTGGGGTGCAACACTTACAGTAATTAATTCCGGTGACAATACGTTCAGCACGCTTGGGTATGACATATCGGATCCAAAAATGCTGCTGGTTCGCGAAGCTTTGAAAAATGCTTCTAAAGTATATGTATACCGCATGAATTCAGGTAAGGATGACACAGAAAAAGCAAAAGCAATTATCCGCGGCATCACTGCAACAGCCAAGTATTTTGGAGAATTGGGCAATGCAATCACCATAGAAGTTCTAGAAGAATTGAAAGGTGAAGAATCAACCGGTTATTATAATGTTAAAACAAGTGTTGGAAGTAAATTGGTTGATTCACAGAGAATAAAGACTGTAAATGATTTATCCGCTAATGATTGGGTAACATTCAGCGGCGCTCTGGCAGATGAACCGGCAGCTGAAAGTATTAAACTGACAGGAGGAAAAAACGGAACAGCTGACAGCTATGCAGATTTTATGGAGTATATACAAAATCTTAATTTCAATACTGCCGCATTCCCTATAAATGAGGAAGACGCAGCAAAAATATTGCCTTTGGTAAAAGAATACATTGAACGCCTTCGTGAAGATGAAGGTATCAAGGTTCAGGCGGTTGTTCCATATTTTGAATCTGTCGGCGGAATGAATTATGAGGGAATAATCCAAGTATACAATGGCTTTATAATGGCTGACGGCACTGAAATTGATAAGGTAAAAGCAACCGCCTGGGTTGCCGGAGCAGCCGCAGGAGCTGCTGTTAATGAGTCAAATACCTATAAGAAATATGACGGAGCGCTTGAAGCCTCTCCATTGCTGTTAAATTCCGAAATAATTGAGTTGATTGGTCAGGGCATGTGGTTATTTACCGGTTCTGACGGCAATGTCAGGGTTGAAACAGATATAAACAGCTTTACTGAATTTTCAGCAGTCAAACCGCGCGGATTTTCAAAAAATCGCGTTATCAGAGTTATTGACAGTATCGGAAACGATATTAAAGATATATTTGAAAGCATGTATATCGGCAAAGTTGACAACAGCGAACAGGGCAGAAACCTCTTTAAGAAGGAAGTGCTGCAGTATTTTGAGACAATGCAAAATATAAATGCAATTCAAAATTTTGATCCTGACTCTGATGTAATTGTAGAGCAGGGAGACGAATTAGACCAGGTTATATGCGATTGTTACATTCAGCCTGTAGACAGCATGGAAAAACTATACATGTCAGTGACTTTGTCAATATAATTTCAAAACACAAAATAAACATTGAGGAGGACTAATTATGTCATATTTAAAAGCACAAGATACTATTAGCGGAAAAGAAGGTAAGGCAGTAGCAACCATTGACGGAAACGTGGAAGATATGTTCTACATCAAAAAAATTGAAGCAAATGTAGAAAAGACCAAATCGGAAATAAAAACTTTGGGCAGGCGCGGAACACAGCACAAGGCAACGGGATGGAGCGGCACCGGAAGTATGACTATCTATTATATTACCACAAACTTCAGAAAGCTAATGACCAGCTATATGCAAAACGGTATAGATACCTATTTCGATATACTGGTTACAAATGAAGACCCGGCATCAGACGCTGGCTCTCAAACAATAGTTTTAGAGGGCGTTAATCTTGACAAAGTCATAATGGCAAAGCTTGATACTGAATCAGACATATTGGATGAAGAGGTAAGCTTTACGTTTGAAAACGTCAGAGTGTTAGACAGCTTTAAAGAGCCTGCATTAGGATAATTTTGAATTAGGACGGGGCTTATGTCCCGTCCTTTAATATTTTATATTTACAAGGAGGATACAGTACAAATATGAGCGAGTTACAAGATTATTTAAACAGTATGAGCAGTGATATAACAGACGATGTTGCCGTTTCTGAAAGGTTTGTTGATAAAAAGGGGAATTTATTGAAATTCAAAATTAAATCAATGAGTTATGATGATTATGAATCCGCAAGAATTCAGGCAACCATAATGCCAAAAAGGAAAAATGAACAAATAAGATTCGACAGCAAAATATTTAACGATAAAATCATTATTAACAATGTTATCGACCCAAACTTTAAAGATGCTGAAAGCATTAAGAAAAAAGGATGCGCAACTCCCGAACAATATTTGCATGAAACATTATTGCCCGGGGAGATTAACGAACTGGCAAACAAAATATCTGCTTTAAGCGGATTTGACAAAGATTTTGATGAAGAAATAAACGAGGCAAAAAACTAATAAAGGGGGGCGATTGGGAAGCAAATTATGCCTATTATGCCCTCCACAAATTTAATTGGGAACCAAGCAAGTTTATTAATCTTCCTATAAAAGAAAAGATATTTGTGATAGCTTGTATAGATTTAAGAATAAAAGAAGAGAAAAAAGAAAGCAAAAACGTAAAAACATAAACTCCTAAAATATATACTTTTTACAGGATATATGGCAAAATATAGCATATAGTTGTAAATTTTTACAATTTTATGCTTTTTTTATACATAAAATTAGGAGGAGTCAAAATGCGAAATTACCAACCAAAAAAGAACAACCCATACATACTGCCGTCAAATTTATATATGCGTATGCTATATTTAGTTAGAGACTATAACCGCTTAAAAGAAGAATATACAAACATTATACACGAAACGCCGCACAACGATGGTATGCCAAAAGGAAATATGACCGGAGACCCCACTCTTGAAAAAGTTTTAAAAACCGAATCCATAAGCAGAGAAGTTGGAGCAGTTGAACAAGCTTTATACCAAGTACCTCAGGAATATAGAAAAGGCGTGTTCGATAATATATGCTACGGAGATAAATTTCCAATTATAGCAGGTGAGGCAACATATAGAAGATGGCGGTGCAGATTTATATATTATATTGCAAAAAACCTAAATCAAATTTGATGAAAATTTAGATACTCATAATCAGCAGCAAATATTCTTAGCTGATTAAAATTTATTTTAATACAAGCGGAATCAACTATTGATGTGTCAAAATATTTTAATCAGCGTCATCTCATCGTATGGGTTTATAACCAATATAATCCAAGTTATTATACTAAAACATAAACTAGTTATAAAATGGCAAATCCATAATGGCATAACTTAAATATGCAGTGATGAAAATAACTCCTTATTCTAATACGCCGTTCATAATTGCCTATTTTCTAAGGTTTATGAGTATCCGTAAAAACTCAAATTATTATAAAAGGGGGAATATCATGACAATTACTAAAAGCATACAGTCTGCCCGGTCTATGACACAAAAATTTTTATGCCTGCAACACGTCATTTCGGAAATTGAAAATTGCTATAAATCAACACAAAATTTTCTTTTAAAGAATATTGATGCACAAGCACTAATAAAAGATTTTTTAGACACTTTAAATACAGATAATTTCAACTATAGATTTAAAATACCAATTAATTCTATTCCTGATAATGTTCAAACTATCAGATTATTAACTCACAAACTTCTGTATACACAATTAGTACAAAAATTATTTAACTGCAATTATGAAATGACAAATAGTTCCGGATTAAATATCACTGACACTATCAAGAAGCCAAACGCAAACATATTTGCTGCACAATCTGCTGATAGAAAAAATTATGATAATAATAAATTCAACAACGAAATTATAACAGATAGCGCTCAAAATCTTAATCATCTATCTGAAAACGTTTTGAATAAACGGTTGAATTATATTTTATATAACAACCGTTCTAAAACTATAAATAATTCTACAGCAAGTAATACTCAAACTGCCAAAGGATTATCAAAAAAAATCTCTAACATAAAAATGTTTATGAGCAGTATTGAAAAAACAATATTAAAAAATATGGATATATGGAGAAATATAAATAAAATTTATAACAAAAAGGGAAATACAAAAACACTTGTTTTAAAATCTCCACAAATAGAAACCAAAGATAATAAATTATTAGTTTCTTTGAAAAAAAGCAATTTTAATCTGCTGAACAAAAAAATAAATAAACCGCATTTGTATTTAAATAATGCGGAAGCTGAGGCGGTTAAATCAGAATTAGACCATACGGATATAATTATAAATAAAAATATAATAAACCGTCTTTTTAGAAACAGCAATATGAAAAATTCTTATTTTAATACGATGTTAAATAAAAATGATAAAACAAATTTATTAACCCAAAATGATGCTGTTATTAACATAACAAGACATCAAAACTATCAAATAATACACGAAGGGTACAATAACAATATTCAATCAAACTGCATGATAGATAAAAAGATATTTAATACGCTTAATAACTTTTCCAATAACAAAAACATTACTAAATTCAATATAGTTAAAAACACCTCTGCTAGCGTACCGGAAAATATTAATAACATTTGTTATAACAGCGTTTTTTCTGTAAACAAATTATTTAATAACATACCCAAAAAGTTATATATACCTTTAATAAACAAAAACATCGCATATATCAATATAGGGACAGGATTAAATAATTTAAATATTTTTAGTAACAAAACAAAAAAGCCTTATGTTTATGTACTTAATATTTATAAAAAAATTTTTTCGTCATTAACAAAGACTGTTATGCTTAGTAAATTGGCAGAGCCAAAAATGTTTAGTAATTATAACACCAAAAGCCCTTTAAATATTAGCGGTGTCAACTACATTAATAACATTTACCGTTTATCAGACAAAGATTTAACTTCACTGCGCAAAACAACAAATTACGTTAAGAAAAATGTATACGCCCAACCTGTCATTAATGTTACTACCGGAGATATTAACGAAAAGGCTGACATTGACTTTTTAATTAAAAAGATAGGTCAATCAGTACAGGAAGGCATGGAAACAAGCATTGAAGGAGTGGTGAACTATGTATAAAATATTTCTATCGTATAATAACAACAATGAGGTTTTAGAACTTCCTATTCTGCCTGAAAAACTAAACATCAACCGCTTTGGACAAAACGTTGGAATAAATGTATTAAATATCGGCGAAGTAACCCAACAAAAGCTGCCGAAAGCTTTTACAATAAGCATTGAAAGCGAGTTTCCATCTGAAGAATATGCGTCTTCAAGAGAAAGAACAGGTAACTTTACAGGCTATACCAATCCATATGATTATGTAAATACAATACTGAAATGGCAGGAACTTCTTAGGCCTATAAGATTTGTATGGGTAGGAGGCAGTGTAGAGATAAACTCACCGGTTTCTATAGAGGATTTTTCTTATTCAGAACAGGGCGGGGATGTTGGAACAATTAGATACATACTAAACTTAAAAAGCTATACATTCTATGGGCAGGAAAAACTGAGTATCAACGGAGACAGTAATTTGTTCTTGTCAAATTCAAGAGAGGATATGCGTCAGGTACCCAAATTATATACAACTCAATTCGGCGACACCCTTGTTTCAATTTCCCGAAAAGTATTCGGCAATGATACTCAAATCAATAATCTAATAAAGCTAAATGGATTGACAAGTGCAGATATAGCAGACGGAATTCCAGCAGGCACGCAGTTACGCACTTACTAAGGGGGATGGTTGATATAGATTACACAATGCTTTTGAGAAACTCAAATGAGGTATGGGACATCTCTAACTCTGTAACCCAGGTCAGATACAAATGTTTTCATATTGGAAGATGCGGCGTTTTGACATTCAATATCATACAGGAGAATGTATCTTCAAATCCGGCCTTTAATATTGAAAACGGAAACAAAATTACATTTGAATATAAAGGTAAAAAAATATTTTGTGGATATGTTTTTAAAATAGAATATGATTTTGACGGCACTTATAATGTTACGTGCTATGACCAATTAAAATATCTGATGTACAATTATTCATATGTATTTGTCAATAAAACGGCTTCGGAAATTATAACATCTATTGCAAATGAATTTCAGCTGACTATCGGTGATATAGAAGATACAAAGTTTGCAATTCCGAGATATGCACCTAAAAATAAAAAACTTTTTGATATTATATACGATGCACTGCGAATCACCGGCGATAATTCAGGAAGTTCATTCTGTTTATATGATGATTACGGCAAACTGACGCTGAAAGAAGTAAATAAAATGAAAACTGATTTAACTATCAGCCCTGCTGTCAACCTAACAAACTTTAAATTTACAAAAGATATCACAAACGCATATACAAAGTTTATAGTTGCATCAAACTATAATGATGACGCGTCAACCACAGATGAGCTTTACACAGCAAATCAATGGCAGGACGACGAACTTATCAAAAAATGGGGTATATTGCAGTATTTTGAGGTAGCAAAAGAAGGTCTGACACAGGAGCAAATAAAACAAAAAATTGAAACACTGTCCAAAATACATGCACAAGAAAAACAATCTATCACAATTGACGCAGCAGGAGAATTTGTTCGTGCCGGTGAAATCATATCTGTTGAGATTAAAAAATATGATATTAAACAATATTTTTTAATTGAAGAAGCCAGTCATACTTGGAACGGCGGAATGGATTATAACATGACGTTAACATTAAAAGGCGGTGTTATTAATTAATTATATACTTTTAAATAAAAAGCAAAAGTTTGTTACAACACTGAATATAAAAACTAAAACGGGGTGATTTTATGGCAGGATTATTGCCGAATAATGCAGAAAATACAAACTTTAGAACCACAGATATCAGCTATCCCTCACTGACCCTCGGGATTGACTTTGAAAGGAAAAAGATTATAGGATTAATAGACGGCCTGGACGCTATCCGCCAGGCTGTCTTTTTAATTCTAAGCACTCCGCGTTATGAGTATGCGATATACAATTTCCAGTATGGCTGTGAAACAGAAAGCTTACTCGGACTATCCGCGGAACTTGCACAATCAGAGATAAAACGTTCCGTTAAAGAAGCCGTTTTGACGGATGACAGGATAAAATCTGTACAGAATTTTGTTTTCAAACAAGAAAACAGTAACCTGTCTGATTGGTCATTATTTTTTGATGTAGTGACTAAGGATGAACTTGTAGTTGGAATCAAATACAATATTTAATACGGAGGTGAAAATATGTATTATGAACAAATATTATCAAATATGTTGAATAAGCTGCCGGACAATTACGATAAACGACAGGGCAGTATATTATATGATATTTTAGCGCCTTGCGCTCTGGAGCTTGCAGCATATTATCAAACTTTAGAAGCATATTTAGATTTAAGTTTTGTTGAAACGTCAACAGGCAGCTATTTAGAGAAGAGAACTGCTGAACTTGGGATAAAAAGAGAGCCTGCTGAACCTATGATAATAACGGCCGAAATCAAAGATATGGACGGAAACTTAATGTCAGGTCTTATAGGCAAAAGATTTTCTGCAAACGGTCTTGTATTTAAAGCGTCGGAAATTGATGATGAAAATCCAAATATAACACGATTGGAATGTGAACAGCCGGGAAACGTCGGATTTCTATTGACCGATGAACTAATACCTCTTGACTATATTGCAGGATTTGGGTCTATTGAAGTCAAAAATATCACATTAGGGAAAAATGCAGAAACAGATGATGAACTGAGGAAAAAATATATATCTATTGTCAACCATCCGGCATATGGGGGAAACGCTGCGGATTATAAACAAAAGACCAAAGAACTTGAAGGAGTCGGCGGAGTTAAGGTAATTCCCACATGGAACGGCGGTGGAACAGTTAAGCTGGTAATCATAAATTCTTCATACAAAAAGCCTGACGCCGCCTTAATTAGTTCTGTACAAGAAGCCATTGACCCATTAGACAATCAAGGCACAGGCGTAGGAATTGCCCCAATCGGACATGTTGTAAAAGTTGAGGGTATTCAGGAGGTAAGTCTCAAAATCGGAACAATACTTGCACTCCAGCCGGACTGGAAACTTGACGATATAAAAGAATCCGTTACAGAAGTAGTTGATAATTATTTTACAGAACTTGCTGCACTTTGGGAGGATACAGAAAATCTCGTTGTGCGCAAAAGTCAAATAGAAACCAGACTGCTGGATTTGGAAGGCGTTGCAGACGTTTTCAACACAACAATTCAAGATAAGGAAGAAAACTATACTTTAGGAAAATTTGATATTCCTGTAAGAGAGGGTGAAATAACAATTGAAGAAAAAACTGATTGATTATCTGCCCCCGGTCTTAAAAGAAGTTGAAGAATTAAATAATATTTTAGACGTCCAGCAGTCTGAAATTTACAACTTAAAAGATTCTGTTGACAGAATGTTTAAAGACCAGTTTATCGCAGACGCAACTGAACAGGGACTTTCAAAATGGGAAAAAATTTTTGGCATTCAGCCCAAAGCAACTGAATCAGAGAGTGACAGAAAATTCAGAATTTACACTAGGTTAAGCGAGCAATTGGTTCTTACTCTTCCGCGCTTAAAACAGCAGCTTGGATATTTGTGCAATAATGATTATTCTGTTTCATTAAAAGAATACACTCTCAAAGTTAGACTTGCCCTCAATGTAAAATCCAATTATGACGATGTTGCCGCACTGCTGAAAAGAGTAGTCCCTGCCAATATCATAATTGATTTGGATTTGTTATATAACCGCTATATGGATTTAAATTATACACATGACTATCTGTCGCAGTATACATATAAACAAGTAAGAGACGAAAAGTTAGGAGCGTGATAAAAAATGAAATACACTACACACTATAATTTCAAAAAACCTGAAAAGACTGATTTTTATAATATCGACGACTCAAATTACAACACAGATAAAACTGAGGAGGCGCTGATTGCCAAGGCAGATAAGGTTACAAATAACGGTTTCATAGCCGGAAATAACGCTGCAAATGCAGCCGGCGGCGTGGCAATCGGAAATTATGCTAAGGTAAGCGGAGCCGGAGGGGCAATAGGCAGCGAGGCCGAAGCTAAAAAAGGCTTTGCAGGCGGGTATTCTGCTGACAGCACCGGGAACGGTGCTTCCGTCGGCTGCGACGCACATTCATATCATGGATTTGCAGGCGGAAATTGTGCGCAGGCAGGAAGCGGCGCTGCTGTCGGCGACAATGCTAAATGCGGAACGTTAAGCAACGGCGCCGACATTGACTGCATTCAGCTTGGAAAAGGCACAAACGGAAAAGAATTTACTCTGCAAACATACAATTACCAAATTACCAGCTGTGATGGAACCCCCTCGGCAACAAGCGGAAAATATCTAACAGATGTAGGCAAACTGTCAGATTTGAAGACTAATGATAAAAGCAATATTGTAAGCGCTTTAAATGAATTGGCTGACTTTAATCAATCCTCCGCTATTGCAATAAAATTTTCGGGTCAAATTACAGCGCCATCATACGATGTTGATATAAACTCTAACGGAAATTGGGAACAAATGTTTAACATTCCCGCTATAGAAGTGACATGCGCAGAATTTGATAAAATAACTATTCCTGCTCAGCAAATACATGTTGCGGAAACATATGACCTTGGTTCAGATTGGAATTGTTATATAGAATATTATAAATTTAATGGAAATATCCAATCAAGCGGAGTTTGCTATAATATTATAAAAAATCCCTATGATAGAGAATTCTTTAAAATCGACACTACAGACAACAGTATTTCGAAACTAAGAATATATATTGGAAATATAAAGCTAGGTTACATTTATAACAATAATAATGAAAAAGATTACTATGGTACGTTAACAACACCATTTGAAACAGCTAGGCTTATTACTAACGGCAATTCAAAAACCAGCAAAAGTTCAACAATTACTTTTGCAGCTAATAACTCATCTATTGCTGACAAGCTGTCAGCAGATGTACTCTGCGACGGCACAAATGACAGAAGAATAATTCACGAATCGCTAAAAAATTTAAATGGTGCGAGAGCAAACATTGAGTTTAAATACGGCACTTATAATTTAAATATTGACGGCATAGATTATTACAGCGATGACCCCGACTTTTCCGACGCAAAAAACTGTGCTATACACACAGCAAATATGAGCATAGGAAATATTATGGGTAACAGTGCAACATTTAATATAACCAGTAATCTTGTTGGGAAAAACTTATGTGGAATTGAAGGCTATGACAGTGATATTATTCGTGATTTAAAATTAAATATTAACTTTTCATCCGGTGCTTCTTCTGTATCCATATTGCAGGGCGGTTCTTCCTCATATTTCGAAAACATAACTATTTCATGTGTATCTTCATCAAACGATACTGAACTGCTTTGGTTAAATGGAGGAAAATTTGTTAACAGTAAAATTATCATAGATGCATGTGAACCAAGTATTTATGCTGAAAATTGCATATTATCCGGAGTTCGGGTACAAGACAACATAGGTTACGCACATGTTGATGCAAGAAACAATACTACTATTACCGGCTGCCGTGGACTTAGCATTTCTATTAAACAAAATGTTTCCGGTGTTATAGCAGCGAACAATTCCGATACAGTAATATATAATGCGTCCACACTTACCAACGGAATCTATAATAACATTACCAGCTAAAAAAGGAGGAAAAATATGATATTTACAAATCATCAGCTTTTAAACAAAGATCAGATAGAAGTGTTAGGAACTCAGAAGTTAGACTTAAATGACTTAATAGAAGATTTTGCAGTTACACCTGAAAATAAAATTATTTTTCCGGCAGCAAAAATAGTTCATCCAAATACATCTGAAAATACTCATGATAATTCAGCAAACCAAATAAATACTACTATTGTTTATGACTTTGAAACTCTGCGCAAACTTAGAGTTCGTTGTGACACAACAGAGCGCAGCCGCCTAACCGGAAGAAACGAAGAAAAATATGTACGCGGTAATGAAAAAGTTACGCATGATTTCTTATATGTAGGCCGAAAACAGCTGCAAAGTTCAGAAACATGCCGGGAAATTGAAGCACAAAGACAAAAATTTCTTTTAGATAACAATTATCGTCAAATAGTTGTTTCACATACTGACTGCGGTTATTCGTTCAGGGGCAGCGAAAAAGAAAAGATGGCAAGAGATTATGCGGATTTCATATGCGACGGTACAAATGACACAGAAGTCTTACAACAGGCAATTGACTCATATCCCGGTGAAAATCTTTTGATATTGCTTATGGAAGATGAATATACCCTCACACCGGCAACAGGAAGCGGAACCGAAAAAGACCCTTACATATGCCTGAAAATAGACCGTGAAAACTTAATCATACGTTCGTGCGACAGAAAAACAAATGTAACCTTCAAAAAAGGCATTGAAAGAAGCAATGCCTTTTTATTTGACATTCAATGCGATAACGTTGATATATCCAACATAAATTATTGTCTTGATGAATTAGATATTGAATATGAGGAATATAAATACCCTGAGCCGACAGATGAAATTCTTAAGATAAAATCGTATATCGAAAGTTTTGACCCGTCGGAAAAGATTTTCACCAAAAAGCAGGCGCTGGATTTAATTAAAAAAAGCATATCAGAAACAAATACTAACGGAGGCTAAAATGGAACATATAATTAATAAAGCAAATATACTTTGGGGAGGTATTGCTGTGTTCCTTGCAACGGTTTTCGGAGAATTTTGGTATTTATTTTTTGGATTTTTGGTTTTTAATATAGCAGATTACTTCACCGGAGTAGCAAAAGCAAAGTATACTAACACAGAGAATTCCAATAAGGGACTAAAAGGTATAATTAAAAAAGTTGGCTATTGGCTCGTTATTGCCATAGCCTTTTTTGTTGCCCGCTCATTGATTGATATGGAAAAAATAGTCGGTATAGATTTGGGCATCACTATATATTTTGGATGGTTTACACTGGCCGTATTTATTATTAATGAGATACGGAGTATACTTGAGAATCTCACATTACTTGGTGTCAATGTTCCGTCTTTTTTAACCAAAGGGTTGGAAGTCGCATCAAAAAAGATAAACGAAAGCGGTGATAAAAAATGAATTCAATTGTAGAAGAAGCCAAAAAGTGGGTTGGGTATCTAGAAAAAGCTTCTGATTCAAACTTGAACAGCTTCACAGCAAATGCAGGAGACAATAACTATACACGGTTTGCAGTCGATTACTGCAGTTACTTTGGCGAAAGCTTAAATGTTTATCAAGCTCAGCCATGGTGTGCAATGTTTGTGTCTGTTGTGTTTGCAAATGTATACGGAGCTGGCAAAGCTGAAGAAATGCTGGGCGGACACTTTGCATATTGCCCATACGGCGTAGCAAATTTTAAAAGCAAAGGAATCTGGAAAACAAGCAATCCCAAACCGGGAGATGTAATAATGTTTAAAGATAGTTCCGGCACAGCTTGTCATGTTGGAATAGTCTCTGAAGCAAAAAATGGCGTCGTATACACAATCGAAGGAAACACATCAAGTTCTTCAGGTGTGGTTGCAAACGGCGGTTCTGTGGCAGAAAAATCGTACAGCATGTCATACAACCGCATATTAGGATATGGCAATATAAACTATAAGGAGGATATAACCATGACGCAATATGAAGAATTATCATCAAAAATAGACAGCTTAGCAGAAATTATCAACACAATGGGGCATGAGATAGCAGAATTAAAATCTGCCGCAAACCCAATGATATATAATTACATAGACGACAATATGCCTGATTGGGCAAAGGCTACAATTCAGAAGCTTGTCAGCTGCGGCGGTTTGAAAGGAGACGAAAACGGTCTTAACCTTGATGAAAATATGCTGCGAATGCTGGTCATCAATGACCGCATGGGATTATACGGCGAATAAAAAATCTTGGTATAATTATGATATAGCTATTATTCTAATACCTTTATAATTATTATAAGGCGAGGTTATTTTTCATTACATCAAAAAACTTTTATTAGACATAAAGTTTTATTTTTTGATAAAAAAGAAATTAACCTCTCTTATAAATAGTCTAATTATCCTTGGTTTAAAACTCACCAAAATAATTTATATGTATATAAGTTTTTAACGGCATACAAATGATATGTATGTCTAAATTGTTTTTTACACAAATAATCCAAATATATTATCAGTCAGATAACACGGCTTCAATTTAGCTTAACACACGCAATATTATAACACAATATTTTTTACCATATTTAAGGGAGAGCCGTGGCTCTCCCTTATTTTCATACGAATTTAATAATAATTGATTAAAAAATTTATATATTAAAGATTCAGGAATAAATACAGTAAATAGTATAATTCGCTTCGTTAACTAACCTATTATGTTTTTATACAATTAAGAATAATATTATACAATTTTGATTTTAGTTTTGACAATAAAAAACACAGCCTAAATTTTTAAAAAGACTGTGTTTTTTGTTGCATTATTTTTATTCTTTAATTTTAAATTAATTTTTTATATTAATATGTTATCGATACAAGATAATTTTCATCATCCCAGTCTACTTGATAGCCTAGGTTTTCTGATAAAAAGCGGAGCGGTATCATTATTCTGTCGTTTATCATTCGTGCCGGAACGTCCATTTCTTTTTCTTCTCCGTTTACTGTTGCCACTGTGTTGTCCATTTGGAATGTTATTGTTTGATCATTTTGTGTTACTGCGGCTGTGTTTGTTTCTTCGTCCCAATTTACTTCTGCTCCCATTTCTTCAAACAGTGCTCGGATTGGTACAAAGGTTCGGTCACTTATCATTCTCGGCGGTGTATCAAACGTCAATTCTTGCCCGTTTACTTGCACTTTTACTATCGAACGCTGTGCTCCTACTAACACATCGTCTCCCACTCCTACGTAATAGTCCCTATTCCAATACAACTTATTTATTACTTTATCTTTTGGGAAACTTTCATCCGCCGTCCAGTCTATTCCGTTGTAAGAGTATAACATTCCTTTTCCTGCGGCTATAAACCTCTCTCCATCGTATATTATACTATTTATGTAATATCCCTCGGGACAATTCGCCTGCGCTAAACTCATGTTTGTAGTATCAAAATAATATATTTTTCCTTTGCTTGTTACTAAAAACAAACCTCTTCCATAAAATATTTTGCTGTCATCTTCCCGTGTCCTAAGACCATATGTCCCATTGGCAATTCCGAAATCATTCCAATTTTCTATTTGTATAGGATTACTCATTGAATAATTATCAAAATTTCCATCTTCTGAGTAATATATTTTTGTAAACCAATAAAAATCTTCTATTGTATACCTATAAGACCTTCTGTCTAATCTAAAATAGCTATTTCCATCTGTTGCAACCACTCCATCGCTATGATTATATCCTGACTCGTTCGCCAACTTAGGTGAATAATAGTCTGCTTCTATTTCTATTCCACTGTTTAGATTTTCATATTTTGGAGCATTTGTTATATTAATAGGTGTCCATTCTATACCATTATTCGAGGTTAGCGTTCCTTTGTTTGACTGTAATATATATAGTCCATTTACATATAACAGCGGTCCTTCTGCTTCATACGGAGCAACTGTCCAGTTTATGCCGTCATTTGATACATATGATTTATATGGAGCATCTAATAAATTTAAGAAAAGTTGATTCCCATCAGTTGTCACATGTCTATAATTTGCTTGATAACTGTGCTTAATTAATGAATCACTAATTTTCTCTGCAATCCAATCTTCGCCATTTGTAGATGTCAATAAATTTTCTGGGTCTGACGACCATAGAATAAATTTGCCATGATAATATGTGATTACTTCATACCCCAGATATGAAGTATTGCTATAATTTATATTTTCATATGGATTTATACCTTCCCAATTCATTCCATCATTTGAAAAAAATAAATTATTTATATTATAAATAGAAAACAAGTCTCTATATTTTTTTATTATAAATACATTTCCATCACTTATTACTTCTGTGGTACGGTCTTTATTAGAAGAACTATGAATTGAATCAGAATATTTGTATCCCTGCCAATTAAGTCCATCCGACGATACCAATGCATAATTTGTGTCGTCTACAATAACAAAAACTTTCCCATTATACGCTGCTGATACAAATCTGTATTTTTCTGTTTCCTCTGTTTCAACCGCTGTCCATTTTATTCCATCTTCAGATATTAAAATTTCAGACGTACTATATTCTTCCTCGTATCCGCCGTAATATCCTCCTCCAACCACCACAAATTTTGACGCACCATACACTATATCACGAAATCGTTTACAATCCGTTTCAACTTTTTGCGCACTCCATTCTGTACCATTTACACTCGTAAGTATAAGTCCATTATCCCCTACAGCTACGTATGTTCCATCATGATACGCTATTGCATTTAGCTTATTTTTATATGACCATGAATATTCTCTGATATCATAATATGTTTCCCAATCTAACTCATTTTCTGCAAAAACAACTAATGTTGGTACTATCATAAATAATGTCAACAAGAAACATATTGCCGTTTTTATTTTGTTATTTAACACTTATTTTCCTCCTTTTACTTTATCAATATTTTGTTATATTATACCATTATATATTTTATAAATCAACCCTTTTATTTATATTGTGCAACATATGGATAAATTTTTGACAACATTTATATTGTTTTTACGACATAACAAAAAACACAGTCTTTTTAAAGTATTAACTAAAAAAAGACTGCGCTTTAAAATTATATTTCTAATCTTGCCCACATATATCTAATCTTGCTCCCATAAAATTTTCAAGACAATTCTGAATTCCTCTTATATCAGCTTCATTTAAAAATAGTGGATCAGTTCCGTCCGCTACCGAATACGCTGCAGTTACTCCGGCTGCATCACCCAAAACACATAAATTTGCAAATATTCTCACAAGTCCCCATGCCTCAGATGATACACCTGCAGCATATCCCGGCAGCAGTAAATTGGATACTTGATTAGTAATTAGTGCCTCGAAAGGCACATAAAGCGGGTATTCAGATGAATAAAATTTATCCGGATTATAGAAATTACGACACTTATCTAAATAATTATCCTTAAAATCCGGTCTCATCTTCTGAAAACTCTTATCATGCCATATATATTTAATTCCATCTGAACTCTTTTCGTCAATAAGGTCTCTTACTCCATAAGGATGAATATCTAAACCATATGATGCTATTCCTATTCTGTGACTAAAGTTTTTATTTTTCTCTTTTTCTTTTTTATCTATTATAACGTGATTTGCATGAGTTAACTTAAATTCATCTTGCTCCCCTTCTTCAATCTCGTCATATACTCCGCTTATACCTTGAAAAGCATCATCAATCATAACATGATAATTATTTTCAGAATTATTTGATCTTTGACTAAAATTTTTAGATGTATGCACAGTTTCTCTTAAATATAATATATCACATATCTCTGGCTGACCACCGTCATCATTACTATATCCTGTAAAACTAGCACTTTCAAATCCGGGAATATCATGTAATACATTTAAAATCTCCTTTTTATGATATACGAAAAAGTCTCTTGCTTTAACCCACGCTTCATCTGTCGTCATAGTATCTTTAAATATGTTTTTAGGATAAAAATCCTGAATATAGTTTTCATCTTCAGAATTTTCAGAAGAAAAACCTCTCCGCCCCTCTGGTGTATCCCTATAGTTAGCCCGTCCATCCACGTTAAATAAAAGAAAATTATTTATATAATAATCATCATTTGCCGGATTATTTGTTCCTGCATTTAAAGACTTTATTATTATTCCTTGATTTGAATACTCATCATTGAATTTCCATGTTTCGCTTCCTTTTATCTTATATTTATCTCCGCCCCATAACGAATGGTAAACTCCATTTGTTTCACTTGAAGTAGATCCTTGATAACCACTCAAATCTACACCTTTTAATTTATATATTATAGTTGCTGCCTGCTGTCTTACTGCCGGCGTGTTATCACATGGAACAGTTTTTGTTGGAGAATCACTTATAACTCCTTTTTCATCATCATCCAAACTATCAGCAGGCCAGTTATATCTGCCGGTTGTGGCTGCTGTGTTCAACGACCTTGCCAGACGGCCTTCCTCGGACGCATCAATAAATATTTTTCCCGTTATTGTAATCGGAGCGGCATTTGTCCATTTTACATACCCATTTGTATAGTCTGCTGCTTCATTATCCCTTGCAATTCCTCTTATAGTTATTTTTTCTATCTTAATAGGTTCTTCAGTATTGCCGGCTGCTTTTTCTTTACATATTACCCTGCTTATATCATACTGTGTTTTATAATCCACAAGATAATCATTTAAACTGCTTTTTAAATAATTAGACATCTCCTGTGTATTATAAGACATCGGAAACCTATTATATAAGGTTTTAAACGTGCCCTGATGATAAAACTCTCCATTAGGTGACTTGCTCACATCCCAAGCATTCTGTCCTCCTGTTGTGCTGATTCCTCCTAGTTCATCCACCGGATACGGCGCTATTAACAGTATCTTTGTCAGCTTAGTCGTGCGCTGTTTTGCCGCCGCTACTGCGGACGCATACGCCTGCAGTCCTCCTCCGTATATAACTATATCATAATCATTTTCATCCCGTGCTTCCATATTTGTCCATATATAAGCTGTGCTTTCCTCATTATCCCAGCCTACTTTTTTCCCCAGCGCCTCGCTTATAAATCTTATCGGTACATATGTTCTGTCACTGAGCACCTGAGGCGTAACATCCAATATTTTAGTCTCTGTTATGGGAAGACCATTATTATTCCACTCGTCTATTTTTTCAGGACTTATATTAATACTTTCCGTCCTCCACATCTCCAAATTAGCATCCGGTACATTTCGCCAAATACTCATATTACGTTCGCCTACAACCAGTCTTATAACTATACTATCCAATATAATAATTATTGTTTGTTTGTTTCCATCTGACGCCCATAAAACTTTGGCTCCTAATGCCTCGCTTACTTTTCTTACGGGTATAAATGTTCTGTCATTTTCAATAAATGGCGGCGCTTCAAGTTCACCCGCTTCATTTAAAAAACTCATTTCTACTCCATTTTTAAATATCCTTACTTCCTGGCTTCCGCTTAATGCAGCTTCTATACTCATAAATTTATCCGTTCTCCTTTTCCGTAAATTTTATATAATAGGTTTCGCCCTCAGTCATCAGCATTCTTACATTCCACTCTCCGACGGCAACAGGGGCTGCAAGGGATATATCATCATAAAGCTCAATTTGCGCTGAAATATTCTCGACCTCTGACCCGTTGGGGCTGGTTTTATATACAAGAGAGTTTCCGTATGGACTGAGTGAAAATACATAGTTTCTTGTTTTAGTCGGGCAGAACTTATAAATATATGAATCTACTTCATCATCTAAGGTTAAAGAGTATGATTTGTTAAGAACAAATTCCGGATAGTCGCTTCCGTCTCCTCCCCGTCTGATTACCCTATCCATAACAACATACTTTTGTCCTCCCTGAACTTGCAGCAAAAGCACGGTTTCGCCGGTTTTAAGCCCGTTAAGCACAGTGTATTTTTTCTTTCCTTTGTATCTGTGTTTATGCGACGTATCAATATTGGGCACATTAAATCCCGTTCCCGGATGATAATGGCTTGTTCCTATGGATTTGTCAATCTCGGTTTCCTCATCAACTTTCATTATGACCTCGTGGTCTGTTACATTTATAGACAGGTCAAGAAATTCTTCTGTTAAAACGTAATTTGAATCGATTTTAATTTTCAAAGGCGATTCGCTGACAACCACTCCATATACAATCTGCACCGGCTCGCTTGCAGAAACCGCACCGACAGCAATTTCTTTAATTAAATTTACTAAATTACCTGAACCACTCAAAAAATAACCTCCTTAAATAAATTACTTATTTTATAATCATTATAAGGCAAAAAATTTTCCCACACATATCAATATTAAAATTTTTCTGCTGAACTCCGGCTATTTTCTGAAAGATTTTTAAGATAAATTCTAAAAAACTTATTTGGCATAAAACCGATTTTAACCATAAAATTACAATTTAAAGATGTAAAATATTTTATAAATATCATCAGGTAAAATAATAATTAAACACAGACAAAATATAAATTAATAAAAGTATAGAATTAATTTATAAAAAACAGTTATACACAAAAAAAGACTTTCTCATATGACAATGTTAAATGAGAAAGTCTTTTATTCTTTATTCACTTTTATTATATAGTTTTATAAACTGATACGTCTGATTTTATATATTACATTTTTATTCTCTCACAATCAGAGCCGTTATGTGAGTATTGGTTTTTCAACACATCGTGCAGCGTATGTTGCAAGCTTAGTGCCTTTTGAGGCGTCAAAACTGTTTATTCCCTTGATAAGCCCTATCGTTCCTATGGACAATAAGTCTTCGCTGTCGCTGGCGCACGCTGTTGACGACGAATATTTTTTTGCCACATGAGCCACCAGTCTCAGGTTATGTTCAATAAGTTTATTTTTTGCCTCCTCGTCTCCTTCCGCCATAAGTCTCAGGCATTCCGCCTCCTCCTCTTTGGAAAGCGGTTTGGGAAAAGAGTTGTGGTTTGAAATATATGATATAAGCAATATTAATGACTGTAGTACAGAATTTATAAAAGCAAGCATAATATACCTCCATAAAAAAAGATGAGTCAAGGACGTTAAAGTCTATAACTCATCATTTGGTTTATATCGTTAAACTATAAGATTATACAAATCAGGCCGCCGCTGCCCTCGTTGATAATACGCTCCAAAGTTTCTCTGAGCTTTTGCTGGGCGTCGTCAGGCATTTTCGACAGTTTATTGTGCAGACCCTCGTTAACAAGTTCATGCAGCGACTTTCCGAATATATTTGACTGCCAAATCTGTTTTGGGTCGCTCTCAAACTCGCTCATCAGATATTCTACAAGTTCTTCAGACTGTCTCTCTGTTCCGACCAGCGGGCTTACCTCTGTCTTTATATCAGCTTTTATCATATGAACAGATGTTGCGCTCGCCTTGAGCCTTACTCCAAACCGGCTTCCCTGCTTGATTATTTCAGGCTCGTCGAGAGTCAGCTCATCTATTGATGGGTATACGATTCCATAGCCCTTTCGGTCTACTTCGCCCAAAGCATACGCAACTTTCTGGTATTCCTTCTTCATCTTTGACAGGGCTTCTATCTCTTTAAGCAAAGCCTGCTTATCATTGATGTTTAATCCTGACCTTTCGTTAAGTGTCTTATAGAACAGGCTGTCAGGAACCGAAACCTCAATCCTTGCCTCTCCATATCCAGGGTTGATTTCAACAATCTGAGCTGAATCCACAAACTCGCATTCTTCCTTTAATATTTTAGGAATCATATCTACGTCTGATATCTTTTCAGCGTTCTCAATGGCGCTGTAAATATCTTCAGAAATATTTGTGTTATCCATAGAACTAACCCAAGCCGGAACTGACACAGAGAGTTCCATAAGAGGAAATTCATACAGCATTTTTTCCATAATATTGTTGATATCTTCTTCATTTAATTCTGAACAATTCGCCGGTATTACTGTCGCGTTGTATTTTCCCTGCATTTGTTTTGCCAATTCTTTTGTTTCCTTTGCGTCCGGGTGAGCGGAATTAAGAAGGATAACAAAAGGCTTGTTTAAAGCAAGAAGCTCGTTTATAACACGCTCCTCAGCTCCAACATAATCTTCTCTGGGTATCTCGGTTATGCTTCCGTCTGTAGTTACAACAACCCCTACAGTCGAGTGCTCCGATATAACCTTCCGCGTTCCTATTTCAGCTGCCTGCTCAAACTGCATAGGATTAGCAGACCACGGCGTCATCACCATTCTCGGCATCTCGTTTTCAATATGACCCAAAGCGCTGGGAACTATATATCCCACGCAGTCAATCATTCTGACTTTCAGATTGGCGTGGTCTCCCACGGTTATCTGTGCCGCCTCATTTGGTATGAATTTTGGTTCAGTGGTCATTATCATTTTTCCCGCTGCCGATTGGGGCAGTTCGTCCATTGCACGTTCCCTTTTGTAATCGTTTCCGATATTGGGCAGAACCAGCAGATCCATAAAACGTTTTATAAAGGTTGATTTTCCCGTTCTTACCGGGCCAACTACCCCTATATAAATATCCCCCTGTGTCCTGAGTGCAATGTCATTGTACAAGTTATCTCGCATTATTGTTTCCTCCTTAAAACTTTGGTAGACCGGCATGAATCATTTGTTAGATGATATGCAGAAACAGACAAGAATATGATTGATAAAATTCAGGTTCGTAACCAAATTTTGATTTTTGAATATATTATACTGAGGCAAGTTAGAGATGAGGTGTTAAAAATGTTCAGAAAAAGGCCCTGCTGCAAAAAGAAAAACAGCATATCAATACTGGGTCCGGTTCTTGTCGCTCTGGGAGTGGGCGTATTCTTAGCACAAATAATCCCGACCTACCTCCTTATAGCTTTATTCGGTATCGCACTCATTTGCGCGGGAGTTAAATTCATATGCAAATAAACAAAAGAAGTGAATTCGTTTTATAGGTTATCAAACCTAAATATATTATAAAGGAGCAATACATATGCAAATCGTTGTTATAAAACCCCCAAAGGTTATCAGAGGAATCCTAAAACTCATGTTTGGAGTAAAGACCATCCGCGAAGAGGAGTAAATATTAAACCATAATCATAATTCTTCTATAACTTTCTAAACAAAACAAACATATTAAGCTCCACCCCCTTTCGTCTTTCAAGCGTCCGGCGAAAGGGGTCCTTTCTTTTTATAATATAAAAAGCCCTCAAAAACCAAAACAGTTTTTGAAGGCTGAGTATTTATTTTATATATTTAGTATCTAGTTTCCGGCAAACGCCAGTATTTTTTTCATCCTGTGATTAACGCCCGATTTGGTTAGCGGAGGGTTTAAAAGTCCGCCAAGCTCGGTTAAGCTCAAATCCGGATTTTCCAAACGCAGAATCGCAATCTCGCGCAGGTCGTCAGGCAAACTGTCAAGACCTGTCATTTTCTGTATTTTCTGAATCGCGCAAATCTGTTCCACAGACGCGTTTATAGTCCTGGACAAATTTGACGTCTCTCCGTTGGCGCTTCTGTTAACATCGTTTCTTATCTCTTTTTCTATCTTAATATTAATTAGCTCCATCTGAGACTTATACGCTCCCAAAAATGAGAGTATATCAGCTATTATCTCGCTGTTTTTAACATATGCGACATACTTGTTTTTTCTCTCTATCCTATGAAACTTAAAATCCATTTCCATAAACAGATTTAAAAGTTCGTCACAGAGCAAAAACTTTGAGGTCACAATTTCAAAATTATAATTTTTCATCGGGTCGCTGACTGTCCCTGCACCCAAAAACGCGCCTCTTAAAAATTCCCGTTTACAGCACGGCCTTTTCACTATACTGCGGCTGACATGGTAGTTTACGTCTCCTGTAATGCTGTTCAGCAAATCCAAATCATATAACAATTGAGCTATTTTTACATTATCTGATATTGAAGCTGTGTATTTAAAATTTTTATCGCTTACCTGTTTCACATCAGCTTCTATCCCAAGCAGGCGTGAAAGCTCCACAAAACTTCCCATAACATCCTGATTGTCAGTTACAAATTTTATCTCGTTTTTACTGATAATATTCGCCCCAAATAGAATAAGGCCTGAAAACCTTGCCTTTATACAGCACCGGTCAACGACCTCTGTTCTGTATATTTCCTCTTTAACACGTCTCGAAAAAGATTTAACACAACCAGACTTATCCACAACTATCACCTCCGCCGTGTTTTAGGGTTATATAACAAAACGCCCTCAGAACTGATTTTAAGCCCCTGCTCGTTCCTGTTTATATTTATAATATCAAGCAGCGTATCCGCCAAAACGTTTATATCATGGCGGACAAAACCATTGCCGTCCACAGTGGACAAATCCCTTTCTACCACGGTTATATCTGTAGAACTGAAACGTTCCTTATCATAAGCCACAGGACACGAACCGTCATCAGAATACTTTTCGAGAAGCGCTCCGCTTATTTTTCCTGTGTTCACAATACAATAATCAATAAAGCTGTCATATGTATGATCCAATATAGCCAGCACATGGTCAAAAGCCGTATATTCATCAGTCTCGCCGGGCTGGGTCATTATATTATTTATATATACAACAGGAGCTTTAGACTCCATTATTGCGTCCTTTAAATCACCGATTACCAAATTCGGCAGCACGCTCGTATATAAACTCCCGGGACCCAGTGTTATAAGGTCCGCTTTCCGCACCTCGTCTAAAATTTCTTTCAGCGGCTCAACAGGCATCAAATAATCAGATTTAGAACGCAAGCGCACTTTTTTTATGTGGCTGTTATGGTCACTCACCGAACTGCCTATTCTAGACTCCCCCACCACAGTTTGTCCGTTTTCAAGCGTTGCCACCAACTCTACGTCAGAAGCCGTAACCGGAAACACTTTTCCGGTTATGTTCAGCACCTTGCAGACGTTTCGGACAGCCTCAACAAAATCTCCGCTGAAGATTCCTGTCATAGCCGCAACCAAAAGGTTGCCAAAACTTTGCCCTTCAAGCAGACCGCTGTCAAACCTGTACATAAGCAGTTTTTCCATTATAGGCTCGACCTCTGAGAGGGCGAGAATACAGTTTCTTATATCCCCCGGCGGAGGCATTTTAAGATCCTCCCTCAAAACGCCGCTTCCGCCGCCGTCATCAGCCACAGTGACTACTGCCGTTATATCGGAAGTATATTTTTTTATACCTCTCAGCATTGCCGATAATCCTGTACCGCCGCCGACAGAAACTATTTTGGGATTAAACCCGGTGCTGTTTGTTTTTTTGAAATTTTCATATTTTGAAACCGCCATAATACGATACATATAGCCGCGGCTATATCCCCTTCTTAATATCTCTGTGTGTAACAGTTACGTTATTACCGCTCTTTTTTAGGAATTTATAAAGCTCTTCCGCAAGGGTAACGCTTCTGTGGTGCCCCCCTGTACAGCCGACCGATATTACCAGCTGGCTCTTTCCCTCTTTGATATATTCAGGTATCAGAAACGACACCATATCCGTCAGCATTTTCAAAAATTTCTTGCTTTCATCAAACTCCATAACATAATCGTGAACGCATGTTTGAAGACCAGTTTTTTCTTTCAGCTCGGGAATATAAAACGGATTTGGAAGAAACCTTACGTCAAACACCAAATCAGAATCCATAGGCAGACCATATTTGAAACCAAATGACATAACATTAATAATCAGTCCCAAATCCTCTTTTGAACTGAACATAGATTTTATCTGAGCTTTCAGCTGGGCTGCCGACAAGTCGGACGTATCAATTATATGCGCCGCTTTCGACTTAGCGTCGCTCAGCAGAACGCGCTCCTTATTGATACCGTCAATTATCCTGCCTCCGCCGGCGCTGGGATGCAGACGCCTGGTTTCCTTATATCTTTTTATCAAAGTCTCGTTTGAAGCCTCTAGAAACAGTATTTCACACTCAAACCCAAGCTCCTCGAGCTCGCCTATAGCTTCTGACAGCTCGCCGAACATATCGCCGCCTCTGATATCGGTGACAATAGCTATATTATCCATTTTTTCTGTCGCCTTATGGCATATCTCAGCGAACTTTGGTATAAGCTCCGGCGGCATATTGTCAACACAATAAAAACCAATATCTTCAAGCGCCTTAATCACCTGAGTTTTTCCGGCTCCGCTGAGCCCTGTAACAATTAAAATTTTCACTTTTCTGCTCCTTAGACTTTAGAATTCACCCAAAAACTTAACCTCTGTATTTAGGTCAACCCCAAACTTTTCTTTAACTGTTTTCTGAACATGTTTTATTACATTCCGCACGTCTTCAGCCGTAGCATTTCCATTGTTAACAACAAATCCGGCATGTTTCTCCGAAACTGAAGCGCCGCCGTGCGAATATCCTTTTAGCCCCGATTCTTCTATCAGCGCCGCGGCATAGTATCCCTCAGGACGTTTAAACGTGCTTCCTGCGCTGGCTTTGTCTACCGGCTGTTTCTCAACCCTTCTGCGGGTAAGTTCCTGCATTCTTGCCTTTATTTCATCAATTTCATCAGGTTTAAGCCTGAGCGTTCCGCGCAGTATAATCTTGCCGCTGTCTGTAAACATACTCTTTCTGTAGCCAAAACCGCAGTCTTCGCCGCTCACGGTGCAAATTTCACAGTTTTCATCAAGATAAACTACTTCTGTTATAATGTCCTTCATTTCACCGCCGTAAGCTCCGGCATTCATGTATATAGCTCCGCCGAAAGAGCCAGGTATACCCGACGCAAACTCAAGCCCTGCAAGACCATTGCCTGCCGCCGAATTTGCAAGCCTGGAAAGCAGAACTCCCGACTGTGCGGTTACCATATTTTTAGAAACTTCAATGCTGCTCAGATTTCTTCCTATTTCAATAACCGCTCCCCTGACGCCCCTGTCTCCCACAAGAAGATTTGAACCGTTGCCGATTACATGAAACTCAACCTTAAACTGCCTGAAAAGCTTGATAAGCGAAGCAAGCTGGCTCTCATTCTGAGGAGTAATATATAAATCCGCCGCTCCGCCGACCCTGAAAGTCGTGTGAGAGCTCATCGGTTCATCTGTCTTAACATTTGATTCCCCGACGATACCTTTTGCCAGGGTTATAATCATGTTATTCATCGTTCCCTCCAATATTATGTCTTACAATACAATATCTTTTCCAACCGACCTTAAATAGCCGATAAATCTGTCAGCACTTGTGTTCATAACCAATTCTTCAGGAAAGTTTATCTCCTCCAGCATCTTTATCCCGTTTTCAACATTCCCAACATCAAACGGACTGTGCGCGTCTGAGCTTAAAACAATCCTGCATCCGACTTCCATACACTTTTCAGCAATCTTTCTGCAATTCTCAGCGCTGCCTTTACGCACCGCATACGAATGGTTATTAATCTCAATACACTTATTATTTTCTTTGGCCGCCCTCACAACAGCGTCAATATCATACGGAAAACGTGGGTCGCCGCTGTGTCCCATGATATTAACATACGGATTCTTCACCACGTTCAGCCATGTCTCGGTATGGTCCGGCAAGTCTTTAGACTCATAACACGGCGGATGAATTGAAGCGACAACAACATCCATAGATTTTAAATACTGAACAGGCATATCAATCTCACCGTCAGAATTCAGGATATTTGCCTCGCAGCCGCAAAGCAGTCTCACACCCTCAATATATTCGGGCAATTCCTTCATTGTGTTAAAATGCCAAATATGAGGGGAGTCAGGAATTGCAGGGGCATGGTTGGTCATACAAACCATTTCAAGCCCCTTTTCCTTTGCACACTTCATATTTTCCCATATAGTTCCAAAAGCATGATTGCTGCAGTTTGTATGAGTGTGTGTATCAACTAAAACTTTCAAATATAATTACCTCCATAGCAGTTTATCAATTAAAATTGACTGATTTGGTCAGTTATTCTTCTGTTAAGCTCCTCGGCCGCATTATAACCCATACGTTTCTGTCTGTTATTCATAGCGGCAACCTCGAAAATAACGGCTAAGTTTCTGCCGGGCTTTACCGGAATAGTAAGAGACGGAATATCCAAGCCCAGAATATTGGTATATTCATCCACGAGACCCAGCCTGTCATACTGCTTTCCCTTTTCCCAGGCTTCAAGATGTATAATCATATCAATTTTTTCAGACTCCTTGACAGCGCCCATACCAAAAATATTTTTAACATCTACAATTCCTATACCTCTTATCTCAATAAAGTGTCTGATTATATCAGGAGACACGCCAATCAGCGACTTTGAGGAAACCTTTTTTATCTCAACGGCGTCGTCAGCCACAAGCCTGTGCCCCCTCTTAATAAGCTCAACCGCAGTCTCGCTCTTACCAACTCCGCTTTCACCCAATATAAGCACTCCCTGACCGTATACTTCGACCAGCACGCCGTGCCGAGTGATTCTAGGGGCAAGTTCCACGTTAAGATATGCGTTTAGCGAACTTGTAAAAGACGATGTAGGCTGAGAAGTTCTCAGCACCGGCGTTTCAAACTCCTCAGCAAGTTTCAGCATCTCGGCAGAAGCATTACTGTTTCTAGTCAAAATGACGGCTGATATTTGTTTTTCAAAAAGTCTTTTAAGACTATTGTAACGAACCTCAGAAGACAATCCGGCGAGATACGTATTCTCGACCATACCAAAAACCTGAATACGGCTCGGGTCAAAATAATCGAAAAATCCTGTTATCTGCAAGCCGGGTCTGTTAAGGTCGGCTGTATCAATCAAAACTTCTTTATTCGGATAATAAAGTCTATCCAATTTCATTTCACGTATTACTTTTTCCAAATTAACAGTAAATACTTCTTTTTCCATAAGGCAATACCTCTGATTTTCAAATTAAATATCTTAAACAAAGTAATTATACTATTATTAGAACCATTTTGCAATAGATTTTTCAATTTAAAGCGAGAGGATATAAACATTTTCGGCTATTTTGTTAATAAGGCAAATAATTTATTATAAATATACTTGCGCGCCGCGCGCCGCTGTGGTTCCAAATTAATGATTAAATTATAATATTTATCATTAATTTACATCGAGTTTCCAGCGAATCACGTCTGGGTTGCGACCACATCTGCCGATGCTTGCCATACCAAAATTTTATATAATTTTTTATTTTAAAATATTTTCTTATATGCTGAGTTTTTTAGTGAACTTCGGTAGGACGCGCTTGCGCGTCTCGTTAGGTGAGCCATCATCTCACGCGCAGCGTGAACATACTTGCAACAGTTTATTATAATCCTTTTTATATTTGACTTTTCCGTCTCATCTTATTGTAGTATTTCTCTGCCTTTTTAATGAATATCGGAAGGCTTAGATATTGCCTTCCGATATTTATTTACATTACACGCTTTCTTATATAAATATAAGAATATCAAAATTTTATTATTTCATTTTATAACTAAAATGGTTCCGCACAACGAGCGGGCGGAACCAAGACTGCTAATTCTGCTTATTTATCTGCTGTCCTTTTATCAAAGGATATGAGACTAGCTCCTCACTTTCCAAATCCTCGTTATACATATTCACAGCTGTGATTTGGCTGTTTTCATACGTTGTATAATAATATATCCCTTTATCCATATTGCAGCAGGAGCTGTATATTGTGATTTCATATTTTCCCTCCTGCATACATACACATCCCCTCTGCTGTGCAACAGACCCGAGAATGTGAAAAAACTGACTGATACTTTCAGATTCCGACCAGCCTGATATTGAGTTTAATTTTGTAAACGCCGCTTTCACAAAACGGGAAACTGACGATAAATCCCCAGGAAGACCAATCCCTCCCATACCGCTGCAATACTCCTTTAACTTCACCTTATTTGAAAACTCATTTGTTGGCTCTTTTTTGGAAACTTTCATATAGTTATTTAAATTAAACATCTGAAAATCAAATGTGGGATTGTTTGTTAAAACTCCCACGGGATTGTCGTAAACTTTTAACCCCTCTTTTACACACTCCACTGTAATTGAGCAGTCCTTATCAGCGATAAGCCAATGCAGCGGCGTGGAAATCAGCTTCTTATTAAAATTTACATTCCATATATTTACATTTTTCAGAAGTTTCTTTGTTTCTTCAACTGTTTCACACTGCCCTAAAATCCATGGAATAAGCTCATATGGAGCGACGTTGTCCTTCCCCTCCGCAAAATCTTTATATTCGGCGTTATCCGGGAAATTCAGCCCCGCTATGCTCAGGCCTTTTTCATTGGTTGCATCATAATAAAGCGGATAATCATCAACCACATATGCCATGCCGATTATAGCATAGTGAGATTCCATATTTTTAACGCTTTGGAATGAAAATGGATAGTTCCGCGGAGTTATTGTTACTGTTTCAGTATAAGAAAAATAATAATCAAGGTTTCTTCCAAAATAGCTGTCAACTGTTTTATAAGTTATTGCCGTGCACATCTTATGCCGCCTTTCGAGATTTATTTTCTCTTCAGATTTTTATTCAAATTATATATCTATTATGTCTTAAACAGCGTATTGATAATCGTTTTAAGCAGTATCGTACTTAAATATATTAATCTGATTAATCTGCGGCCCCGCTCTGTTCAAACACTTAAAAACTCCGCTTCAAACGTCATTGCTTTATAATCATAAGCCGGCGCCGGTACGGCATTTTTGAGTGTATTTTTTTAAATATATAAAATAATTTTGTGTATTTTAACCTTGAAATTTCTCCTATCAAGCAGTATAATAACAAATACTGCAGAAAAAACATATATATACCAATTTAAAGGAGAAGTAATATGGTCACCCTTGATAAAATATACCACGCGTCACACGTCTTAAAAGAAATCATCAGACCGACCGAGCTTATAAAAGCTCCGAAAATCTGTCCTGACTGCAATCTTTACATAAAGACAGAAAATCTTCAGGTCACAGGTTCCTTTAAGGTCAGAGGCGCTTATTATAAAATCTCTCAGCTCTCAGATGAGGAAAAGAAGAAAGGCGTAATCGCCTGCTCAGCCGGAAACCACGCTCAGGGCGTTGCTCTTGCCGCAGCCAAAAACGGCATTAAGGCAAAAATATGTATTCCTGACGGCGCCCCAATATCCAAAGTTGAGGCAACCAAAAGCTATGGCGCCGAAGTCTGCCTTGTAAAAGGTGTGTATGACGATGCTTACGAAAAAGCTGTATCTTTGGTTGAAGAAACAGGAGCCACTTTTATACATCCGTTTGATGATGAAATGGTTATTGCCGGCCAAGGTTCAATAGGGCTTGAGATTATTGAACAGCTGCCAAAAGTTGACGCCGTAATTGTTCCGATAGGCGGAGGCGGTCTCATCAGCGGCGTTGGGTTTGCCCTAAAATCGCTGGACCCGGATATTAAAATTTACGGCGTTCAGGCCGAGGGCGCCGCTTCAATGGTAAAATCCATAAAAGATGATGAAATAGAAACGCTGGAAGACGTTCATACCATCGCAGACGGAATCGCGGTCAAGACGCCCGGAGTCAACACTTTTGAAATCTGCAGAAAATATGTAGACGACATTGTAACCGTAAGTGACGACGAAATATCTACAGCTATTCTCGAACTTATTGAGCGTGAAAAAATGATAGCAGAAGGCGCCGGCGCCACATCTGTTGCCGCCGCTATGTTCAACAAGCTTCCTATTAAAGGAAAAAATGTTGTTTGTCTTGTTTCAGGCGGCAACATAGACGTTACTATACTTTCAAGAGTTATAAACAGAGGTCTCCAAAAAGCCGGACGTTTGGCTGAGCTGGTAGTAGAACTCACTGACAAACCGGGTCAGCTATTGGGAGTTTCAGAAATTATTTCATCCTACGGTGCGAACGTTGTTTCTTTGGAGCATAACCGTTCGGATGAAAGACTTGATATAAACGACTGCGTGCTCAGAATATCCATAGAGACAAGGAACCAGGAACATTTGGATGAAATAAAAGACGCCCTTGTAAACGGCGGATTTAAAATTACATAAATCATTATTCAAAGATATATATTACAGGAGGTATAATGATGAACAAAATACACACAAATAACGCACCGGAAGCTATAGGACCTTACTCACAGGCAGTTGAATGCGGAGGGCTCATATATACGTCCGGACAGATTGCTATAAATCCCGAAAGCGGACAGATTCAAAGCAATGACATAAAAGGTCAGACAACACAGGTTATGAAGAATCTGACTGCAGTGCTTGAAGCGGCCGGAAGCTCAGTTGACAAGGCGATAAAAACAGTTTGCTTTTTAGCGGACATGAATGATTTTGCCTCATTCAATGAGATTTACGGAGAATATTTCACATCCAAGCCTGCACGCTCCTGCGTAGCTGTTAAGCAGCTTCCCAAAAATGCGCTTGTAGAAGTGGAAGTTATAGCCGAAAAATAATAAAACAAATTATAGTTAAAGTCTATGCTGAATAATTTAAATAATGTGAACTGTTCAGATTCAACATGCAATAAAATATCATAATACATTTATAGCATATTTAATTTTAAGCATATTAAAGACATCCAGTGGCAATATTGCCACTGGATGTCTTTATCTTGTATTATTAATTAATAAAACTATATCTACAGAAACCGCACATAACGTCTGCCTTACTCCTATATAGAAAATTAAAAGCCAAATACTTTTATTGCATTTCAAATGCGCCTTTGGGACAAAACTTCATACATTTTCCGCACAGTATGCACAAGTCATAATTTATCTGCGGTAATGAATGACTGTCTTTTTGGGTAATTGCATTCTTAGGGCAGACTTTTATTGACGGGCATTTGTGGTTTTGCGGACACTTATCTTTATTTATAATTACTTTCATAGCTATGTATCTCCTTTTTATTATTTTTACCGCAAACATTAACCTGCCGCGGATTTACAGCATTAATATACTATTATTCAGAGGGCTTGTCAATTATTGATACACAATTACATTTATTTACCACTCCTTTTTGACTTCTTCCTCTTTAATTAAATATGTTCAAAAAATTTAAAGGTTCTATAAAAAACTCTGACACTCACAACAGAACCATTATAATTTTTATTTTTAGTCTTATAAATACTGCACATTCAGGATTTTGTTTTAATGTATAACGTTTTTTATAATTATTAAAAACTACCTCCTCTCTTTCCTTATATAATTAACTTTAAATCAATCTAAATTATAAATTGATTTATAAAATTAGTACTGAAGATATGCTGTATAAAATGTCTATATTTATTTTTTATTCAATATTTACTATTTTTTACATCAGTAATAAAATTATATATATTTTTTCATTAATCCAACATATTTATTGTACAAGTTAAATAAATATTTTTCGACAAACTATTGCTATTTTTCATATAATATATTATAATATAAAAATATATTAGATTAACAGGAGGGAGAGAATATGAAAATAAAAAGAACATTTTGCACATATATTTTATTCTTTTCCTTATTTTTTGCGGTCACATTTGCATGTACGGCTGTCTGTTCTGCTGAAAACAACAGAACAATAAAGGTAGGATATCCTATACAAAGTTTAATGACCGATTTTGATGAAAATGGAAATTATACTGGATATACCTACGAATATCTTGAAGAAATAGCCCAATATACCGGATGGAGTTATGAATTTGTTGAAGTTCCTGGCACAGCCGTCGAACAGGTCTCCGCTCTTATGGAAATGCTGAAAAATGGAGAAATAGACCTGATGGGAACAACGCTTTATGACGAAAGCATAAACCGAGAATTCGCCTATACCGGTCATAGTTATGGTTCTGTTGAGACGGTTCTGCAAACTTTAATCGGTCAAAGTAACGATACCGCCGTTGACTCAATTGTTATACAAAATATGCGTATAGCCGTTACGTCAGATACAGATGAACAACATATACGCGAACTTAATGAATACTGTGATATGAATCTGATTACACCTGAGTATGTTGTCTGCGCAAATTATGAAGACCAAATAGACGCACTGAAAACAGGCCGTGCCGACGCTATGCTCAGCACCAGTTTGAGTGCTTCTGATGAACTTAAAACAATAGCAAGTTTTGCTCCTAAGCAATTTTATTTTATATTATCAAAAAATAACGCATATAGCAGTCTTATGGCTGAACTAAATGAGGCAATGCTTGATATTGAAGCCGCCGACCCATACTTTACGGGAAAGCTTTATAATAAATATTTTGTTTCAGACGATAAAAAAATAAAACTTTCAGATGAGGAACTGGAATATATTAAGGTAGCCGGTCCGATACGGGTAGGAGTTGATACAAGCCGTCCGCCTTTTGAATACAAAAATAAAAATACCGGAGAACTGAAAGGGATCTCTATAGAGTTATTGAATTATATATCAGAAAAAACAAATCTTCATTTTATATTTAAAGAAGCAAAAAATCAGGACGAATTATATAAAATGGTCAAAGACGGCACTGTCGACATAATAGCAGAAATGAATTATGACTATGATACCGCTAGAGAAAACGGGCTCGCAATGTCGCGTCCTTATACCTCAAGTCAGTATCTTCTGATTATGGGAGATAATCAGAGTCAGGAAAATATTGTAGGAAAACGGCTTGCGCTTCCTAAATATTCTTTATACAAGGGAGAGACCATTGGAAAAGTTACGTGGTATGATTCTGTTTATGACTGCCTGATTGCGGTAAAAAACGGCAGAGAAGACTACACTTATATAAACTCTCTGACCGCCGAATATTATCTCAGCCAGCCCGGATATGAAAACTTGAATATGATACCTCAAACATATACGCCTGCAGTTTCTTGTTTTGGATTTCATAAACCCGTAAACAAAACCCTGCTGAGCATAATGAATAAATTAATACTGACAATATCTGAAAACGAGCTTCAGGCCATAATAAATATTAACACAATACAGCAAAGAGATTATAACTTTGAATATTATATTTCAAAATATCCTATACAGATAATTTCCGGTATAGCCGGTATATTTTTAATTATAATGCTTCTGCTGATAATAATACTGGTTCAGCGCAACAGACGAAATAAAGAAATGCAGATAGACCTTCAAAAGCACCTCAGCTTATATTCAGTTTCTAACGACTATTTTTTTGAATATGACTTTAAGAAAAACAAAATGGTATTCAACAATCCTGATTTAAGCAGACAAGATGATTCAAAACTGATAGAATACATTTTTAATGACGCAGACCATGAGATGTCAGAGAAAAAAATGGAAGGCCGAGACGCTTTTCTAAATATAATACAAAGCGGCAAAGACGGAGTTATTGAAGCGCAAATATATTGCTTTGACGAGAACCTGCACTGGCTGCGCATAACGATGGAAACCATACGCGACGATAATGGAATGCCTCTCTATGCTGTAGGCAGAATCAATATAATCGACGAAGAGAAAAATGCAGAAGAAAGTTTGCTTGACCAAGCACAGCGCGACAGCCTGACTCATATCTATAACAACGAAACAAGCCGAAGACTGATTTCTAAAAGTTTGACCGAACTAACCGAAGCCGATATGAGCGCCCTGCTGATTTTAGATCTTGACAATTTTAAAAATATCAATGACACATACGGTCATCTATGGGGAGATAAAATGCTTCGCGCAGTTGCCGATTTACTGAAAAACAGTTTTCGTTCCAACGATATAGTCGCACGTCCCGGCGGAGATGAATTTTTGGTTTACATGAGCAAGATAAGGGATACAAAATCACTTGCTGAAAAATGCGCTTCCCTGTGCAGTTCAGTTCACAATATAAAACTTGATGACAGCAATCACTTAACCATAAGCATGGGTGTAGCGGTCGCAAGAGCCGGAATGTATTATGACGTTTTATATCAGACTGCCGACCAGGCACTTTACAGGTCAAAAAATTCAGGACGGGATAAATTTGAAATAGTGGAGTAGGGCACATATTAGACGCCATATAAATAAGATAATTGTATAAAAGAATTATATTTTAACTTGATTTTAAATGAGCCCGGTATAATACCGGGCTCATTCCTTTTATTTTAATAATATTATATTGTTTTATTTTATAATATTTTTCATGTCTGCCACATCTATTTACCGCCCCAATATCATATCTACAATTAGACAAAAATGATAAAGTCAAGTAAAATAAATAAATTCTATAGTAAACAGTATTTTTAGTGAACTGCGGCAGGGCAAACTTTGTTTGCCGCGTTAGGTGAGCCATCATCTCACGCAAAGCGTGAACATACTTAGAACAGATTGTATTAATCCTTTTTGATTACATGTTTTCCCATGACTGCGCGCCTAACGCGGCGTACTTCATACGCATTGCGTATTCATATTATTGACATTGTAGGTAAATCAAAACAAGTTATTTTGTATCACACCCACCATACTGGTGGGGTCACAGACATTGTAGGTTATCAAAACATGTTACTTTGAATAACATCCACCTTTTCAGGTGGAGTCATACCTACCGATGTTTGCTACACCACATTTTATATAACTTTTTATTTAAAATATTTTCATATGCTGAGCTTTTAGTGAACATCGGTAGGTGTGACCACACTTTTAAAAAAAGTGTGTGTAATACATACTAACTTGTTTTGCCATTACATGCAATGTCATTAGTATGTATACTCAATGCAGACAACGTCTGTCTCGTTAGGTGAGCCACCATCTCACGCGTAGCGTGAACATACTTGGAAAAAATTATATTAATCCTTTTTGATTACAAATTTCTCCGTGGCTGCACGCCTAACGCGGCAGAGTGTAACCACAGCCCTACCATAGTTCGCCATGTGAAAACCTTAACAGTTCTGTTCATTATATTGTGACCTCTACATAAATGACTATATAATTTATTACTTTATTAAAAAAATATAAATAACTCTTGACAAGCTTAACTGTAACTGTTATAATCACAGTATAATCTGTAATTAATTTAGTTACAGATTAAATTTTAGGAGGTGCTTTATATGAAATATGACGCTGTAATTATCGGATTCGGCAAAGGCGGTAAAACACTTGCCGGGAAACTCGCCAAAACAGGAAAGAGTGTTGCTCTTATTGAGAAAGATCCAAACATGTACGGCGGAACATGTATAAACGTTGGATGTATTCCATCCAAATCCCTAATACACAGTGCCGCTTCTGCCAATCCATATGGAGACGCAGCTGAAAAAGCAAAAAAATATCGTGAAGCTATAGAAGAAAAACGAAGATTGACCAAAATGCTTAGAACAAAAAATTATGATAAATTGGCTTCCTCTCCTAACATAACAATTTATAACGGCACAGCCCGATTTGCAGAAAGATCTAAGATTGAAGTTAAAACCGGCGGCAAATCTATTATCATTGAGGGAGATAAAATATTTATCAATACCGGTTCGACGCCACGCATACCTCCTATAAGCGGCCTATCAACAACATCCGGAATATACACAAGTGCGGAACTTATGGATTTAGATAATTTCCCGGAAAAGCTCACAATAATCGGCGGCGGATATATCGGTTTGGAATTTGCCTCAATGTTCAGCGGTTTCGGCAGTGATGTTACCGTGATTCAAGACGGTGAAACGTTTTTGCCCCGTGAAGATGAGGATATAGCCGGAGAAATAAAAGCTATTCTTGAAAAGAGCGGCGTAAAATTCAGACTTGGAGCCAAAATTAAATATGTTGATGAAGGACCCAAAGTGGTTTTTGAATGGAATAAACAAGATTACAGTCTCGAATCCGACGCAGTTCTTGCAGCAACCGGACGTATTCCCAACACTTCCGAACTCAACTGTCAGGCGGCGGGCATAGAGTTAACCCCCGGACAAGCTGTCAAGGTCAACCAAAATCTTCGTACTACAGCAGAAAACGTTTGGGCTATGGGAGACGTGACCGGCGGACTTCAGCACACATATATATCCCTTGATGATTCAAGAATAGTATGGTCTCAATTGTCAGGCTCAGGAAATTATACAGCTGACAGCAGAAGGAATGTTCCATACAGCGTATTTTTATCAACTCCGTATTCAAGAGTTGGTATGAACGAAAAAGAAGCGCAAAAATCCGGCATAGATTATATCACCGCAGCACTTCCGGTTTCAGCTATTCCAAAAGCTCAGGTTCTCAAATCCACTGACGGTATACTAAAAGCGCTGATAGACAAAAATACAAATAAGATATTGGGAGCTATGCTGTTATGCGCTGAATCCTATGAGGTTATAAACATTATCAAACTGGCTATGGATATGGACGCGGATTACACCGTTCTGCGGGACCGTATATTTACGCACCCAACTATGGCAGAAGCTTTAAACGACCTTTTCACTTTATGACAAAATAAAGGATTGACTAATCCGCAGTATCTATAAACCGTATATCAACGTCTCTTAAAGAGATGTAAAATACTATAATTTTATTATAAGAGGAGGTAAAACATGAAACGTAAAATAATAATTTGTTTCATTTTAACAGCTATAACTCTTCTATCCTCATGCGCCGCAAAAAGTGTAGGCATTATTCCTTCCTCTGAAACTCCTGATTCTGCCGCCGGAGCGTACCACAAAATCTCATCCGAAGAAGCGAAAATCATGATGGAGAGCGGCGGAGTTACTGTTGTTGATGTAAGAAGACCGGAAGAATACGCAGAAAAACATATCCCCGGAGCAATACTTGTGTCAAATGAAACTATTGCAGAAAAATCAGACGAAATGCTCCCTGACAAAGAGGCGGTTCTACTTATATACTGCCGCACAGGAGTGAGAAGTAAACAGGCCTCTGATAAACTGATAAAACTAGGTTATAAAAATGTTTATGACTTTGGCGGTATAGCAGACTGGCAATACGAAACGGAAAGCGGTGTGACAGAATGAACAGTGAATTTATTGTAGCAGTACACGCAATGGTATTTCTTCATCATAAAGCGGACACTTTGTCCAGCGAAACACTTGCCGAAAACGTCTGCACAAACCCTGTGAGAATACGTCGAGTGCTTGCGAAACTGAAAAAGGCCGGACTGGTTGAAACTCGCGAAGGCAGAACAGCCGGTGGATATTCATATCAAAAGACTAGGCAAGTAACCTTGGGGCAGATAGCAAAGGCTTTAAATGTAAAGTTTGCCGACACTACCTGGCACAGCGGCAACAAGGAAATGAACTGTCAGGTAGCGTCCGGTATGGCAGGATATATCGACAATCTCTATTCAAGTCTGAATCATCTCTGCGACGAATATTTAGATACGATAACCATTGCGGACGTGGAAAGAGAATTATTTAAAAAGGAATAATTTGAAGGCATGATATTTATATTTTTCACTTTGCCTATATGTGATATAAAATAAATGCAGACGCAGAAAACTATTTAGAAAATTGCCGGCAGACTGTTTTATTTATACCATGATGATAGTCTAAGGTATATAAAAAAATATTTTAAAAAAATAAATTATAAAAATACGGTTTAGTAAGCATCGGAGGGCAAACGCAGTTTGCCGCGTTAGGCGCGCAGTCGCGGAAAAGACAAATATAAAAAGAATTATAACAAACTGTTCCAAATATGTTCACGCTACGCGTGAGATGGCTGTTCACCTAACGAGGCAGACGTTGTCTGCCCTGCCGCAGTTCACTAAAATACAGTGTATTTTAAATATTAACTCTTAAAACTATAAATAAAATGCGGTTTATCAAGCATCGGAGGGCAAACGCAGTTTGCCACGTTAGGCGCGCAGTCTTGGGACCGTTTTATATAAAACGGATTATAACAAACTGTTCCAAATATGTTCACGCTACGCGTGAGATGTCTGCTCACCTAACGAGACGCGCAAGCGCGTCCTTCCGATGTTCACTAAAAAACTCCGCATATAAGAAAATAATTAAATATTTTAAAGTTATATAAAATGCGGTTTAGCAAGCATCACCGTGATGCAACTGTGACCACATCCTTGCGATGTTTACTAAAAACCTCATATATAAGAAAATATTTTAAATAAAATTTAATTTTTACACTGTTTCTAGACATATTATTTTAATTCAAATCAATTAAACTGTTTGCAATAAACGTTAAGTGTACTATTATTTTAAATGAATAAAAAGTTATATAAATTACTTACGGAAAAAATTTTTTAAAGTTAATTATCATTGTTAAATAATAAATAAAATATATTAAAAAGGAGATTATTAAAATGAAACTTAAAGATAAAACAGCTATTATAACAGGGGCGTCAAGAGGTATAGGCTTTGCAGTTGCGGAATCTTTTGTGAGAGAAGGAGCCAAAGTTGCGGTTTGCGGCAGCCGGTTATCTTCTGCACAAAAAGCAGTTGATAAACTAAAAGAATCATACCCGGAAGCAGAATTGATTCCCATAGGCGTTGATATTTCCAGCAGTGATTCTATAGCTGAAATGGTTAAAACCGTTTTGGCGCAGTGGGACAAAATAGATATATTGGTGAATAACGCAGGGGTGACCTCGGCAAAACATATATTTGAAATGTCAGATGAAGATTTTGATTCGGTTATAAGGATAAACCTATCAGGTCCGTTCAAGTGCATAAGAGAAGTTGCCGCTGTTATGAAAGAGCACGGCGGCGGCAGTATCATAAACACCAGTTCTATGGTCGGCAGTTACGGCGGCAAGATGCAGACAGCTTACTCCTCCTCAAAGTTTGGCATAAACGGGCTAACCAAATCATGCGCCAAAGAACTCGGTCAGTATGATATCCGGGTTAACGCAGTGGCGCCCGGCGTGGTATTAACCGATATGGTAGCCCATTCGGTAAACGACCAAATGATGGACGGTATGCGCCGGATTACACCTCTCGGACGGGCGGCGGAACCGAACGAGCTTGCCGGCGCCTATGTATATCTTGCCTCTGATGATTCGACATTTACAACCGGAACTATCATACATGTTGACGGAGGACTGGTTATGTAATTTAGTATTTGCTGTTTGGATAATTAATTATATACTTCTATTGCTCAGACATTTCAGTTAATAATTTCAGTCAAACATCTCTGTCAGGAACCTTATGCAAACATCTTTGTCGGTCACCTCGGTCAGGAACCTCATGCAAACATCTCTGTCAGTCACCTCGGTCAGGATTCTCAGTCAGGAACCCCAAACAGTCACCTCGGTCAGGCGCCTCGTTCAAGCTTCTCCGTCAGACAACTCTGTCGGACGTCTCATTCGGACATTATTGTCAGCCAGACTTGCAAGTTTTTATCGATTTTAATTTTTATATAAAACAAAAGCCGGACAATATGTCCGGCTTATTTTTATTTTATCTTATTGTCAGGCAGTATCGGTTTACCTCCTCCTTTGACAGTTGGTTTTCCCCTGTCAAGATAAAAACTAAATTCAGCATACTCGCCTTCAACACTTTTTACCTTTATATCCTTGCCGTGGGCGCTGAGCATACTCTTTACAATATAAAGACCTATGCCGGTGCCCTCTTTGTTTATACTTCTAGACTTATCCACCTTGTATAATCTTTCAAATATAATTTTTTGCTGTTCTTCCGGTATTCCCACACCGGTATTATGAACTGATATAAACACTTCGCTGCCTTTAGGACATGTGGTTATTGTTATTGTTCCACGGTCATAAGTGAACTTTATTGCGTTATCTATAAGATTTGTTATAACCATTTTTATCTTATCAGCGTCAGCTCGGACATAACAAACATCATTATCAAAAACCAAATCAATATTTAAGTTTTTCTTATCTATTTTAGGACCGAGACCGATTATAATAAGGCGGATAACCTCATTTATATCAAAATCTGATTTTACGATATTCACCTTATCCGACTGCATTCTTGTTATATCCAAGAAAGTATTAACCAGTCTGGACAGCCTCGTCACCTCATCTTTGACGATGCTCAAATACTCCTTCTGCTTCTCAGGCGGTATAGTATCGTCTAAAATACCGTCAATAAATCCGCCTATGGTTGTCATAGGGGTTCTGAGTTCATGAGAAACATCGGAAATAAAACTCATTCTTATATCCTCAGACTTTTCAAGTTCGTCAGCCATGTTATTGAACGCGTCAGCAAGTTCTGTTATCTCAGTCACGTTCTCGTCCACCCTGTCTATAGCAACTCGTGATGTTAAATCACCGCCGGCAAAATCGCTGGCGCTCTTACTGACTCTTTTTATCGGGTTAGCCAAAATCCTGGAAAGCATATAAGAAAGAATAAACGAAACCACTATAACCACAAGAGCCGAAAATAAAAGGATTTTAAACAGCTCAAAAAGCATGCTCCTCCTTTGCGGTATCGGCGTGCTTACCAGCACAGCGCCATAAACCGCTTTGTTTTCTCCTCTTATAACAGGAACTTCCAGGGTGAACATCGTTTCATTGAAAGCACCATTCATGGTTCCTACAACGGTTACACGCTTGCCGGACAATACCTCACGCAGATGATCTAGCTCTAATGATTCTCTTGACTCGTTCGCCCAGTAACCGCTTTCAGTAGTGTTAACTATCACCCTGCCGTCAACGTCCGTGATTATAATATGACTGCTGCTGCTCCTGGAAAAACCATTTAAAACCGAGTTCAGATTCTCCTGCGATATGCCGTTGTTTATTAAACTCACTATCGATTCAGCATTTTTGGCGAGTGTGCTCTCGTTTTGTTTTGAAATATAATTGCTCATCAGAACCATTTGAAGCGACGCCAAAATGATTATTCCGATAAGAACCGTAGATAAATTTGTGAACAATACCCTTGAAAATATAGTTTTGCCAAACAATTAGCTCACCTCAAATTTATATCCTACTCCCCAAACCGTTTTCAGCGCCCAGGTTCTGTTTTCGCCCTCAAGTTTTTCCCTGATACGCTTTATATGAACATCAACTGTTCTGGAATCCCCAAAGAACTCATAGCCCCATATCTCGTCGAGGAGCTGGTCCCTTGTGAATACCTTATTGGTATTTTTAGCGAGAAAATATAAAAGTTCAAACTCCTTAGGCGGCATCTCAACCTTTTTGTCGTCGATATAAACTTCATAAGTAGACTGGTTTATTTTCAAACCGTCAAAACTAAGCTCGTCCTCGTCCGCCTTTTCATCAACTGAGTCTGCACTTCTTCTGAGAACCGCTCTTATTCTGGCTATAAGCTCCTTCGGCTCAAACGGCTTGACCACATAATCATCCGCGCCAAGTTCGAGACCCAAGACCTTGTCAAAAGTCTCGCCTTTGGCAGTAAGCATAATTATCGGAACCTTACTCTGCGCTCTGATTTCACGGCATACCTGCCAGCCGTCCTTTATTGGCAGCATAATATCGAGAAGAATTAAATCCGGTTTCTCCTTATTAAATTTCGCCACGGCTTCCTGTCCGTCATTGGCTATAATGGCGTCAAAGCCTTCCTTTTCGATATATAGACGCACAAGCTCACATATGTTTTCCTCATCGTCTACTATTAAAATTTTGGGTTTATTTTCCATAACAAACACCTCCGCATTTAATTCTAATCAAATTTTAAGTATCTATAAAATTTATAGTATAAATACTTTTACTCTATTTCAATATTATAGCACAAGTTTTCACAAATGTCTAAATAATTTATGAACAATATAAAAATATTTTATAAAAGTTTGGCGTTTCGGGAAAACTAGATTAAACAACTATGTAAGGAGGAAAATATAAATATGAGCCACGCAAAATCAGCAGCCGTAACTGCAAACAGAATGGTAAAAGCAAACAGCTCGGTTAAAGTCAAGCCCGACAAAAAAATTTTAAAACATGAGCAGGCGGCGTATTCAAGACTTAGGGCTGAAGCTCTCGACGCTTTGGACGATTTCAGGCGCTGTCAGAACAACTTTGATTTTATTTGTGAAGACAAGCTAATAGACGTATGTATATATGATATCCAAAAAACAATGAGCCGATACGAATATTTGGTTTGTGAACTAAAAAGAATAAACGGCGGCAGCCGCTAGAATTATTTATTGATTTATAATTAGAATTATTTGTTAATTTACAATACTGTATTTGATTTTCTCCTAATTAAAATTTAAAGCGTCCGGATTATAAACTTCGGACGCTTTGTATTTTTAATATCAGTCTGTCTCCGGGCTTTGCCCTTGACATAACAAACGGCTAGCGGTATAATTATTTAGTATCGCTTTGGTTATCCCAGGGCGGCAATTAAAAATAAAATGTTGTTTAAACGATAAATATATGAGGTGATAAAATGAAATATGTTGTTGTTTTGGCAGACGGAGCGGCTGACACACCTGTAAAGGAGCTTAACGGACAAACGCCGCTTGAAGCTGCAAATAAACCTACTATCGACAGCCTTGCAAGGCACAGCGAAGTCGGTATGGTTAAAACGGTCCCGAATAATCTTCCTCCCGGAAGCGATGTTGCGAATCTAGCAGTATTTGGATACGACCCTCAAAAATACTATACAGGGCGTTCTCCGCTGGAGGCTGTATCTATGAACGTTCCGCTTGAACTCACTGATACCACATTCAGAACCAATCTTGTTACATTATCGGACGCGGAGAATTACGAAGATAAAGTAATGGTTGACTACAGCTCAGACGAAATTTCTACTGATGAAGCCCGAGAGCTTATAAAATACGTCAATGAAAAACTTGGCTGTGACGAATACGAGTTTTTCGGCGGATTCAGTTACAGGCACCTGATGGTTTGGCACAATAAAGAGAATAATTTCAGCCTTACCCCACCGCATGACATATCCGACCGGGTAATCGGTGAATATCTGCCGAAGGATGAGACCATACTTAATTTAATGAAAAAAAGTTATGATATTTTAAAAGACCACCCTATTAATAAAGAAAGAGAAGCAAGAGGATTGCACCCTGCAAACTCTATTTGGATATGGGGAAACGGAACCAAGCCAAATCTTGACACATACAAGGAAAGATTTGGAATAAAAGGCGCGGTAGTCTCGGCGGTTGACCTTATTAAGGGTATAGGTTACTGTGCCGGACTTGACGTTTTAGAGGTTGAAGGTGCAACAGGAAATGTAAACACAAACTTTGACGGCAAAGCAGAAGCCGCAATTAACGCCCTTAAAGGCGATAATGATTTCGTGTATATTCATCTTGAAGCTCCTGATGAAGCCGGACACCGTCATGAGATAGAAAACAAGGTTAAGGCTATTGAACTTATTGACCAAAAAATAGTCGCGCCTGTTTTGGATTATTTGGTTAACAGCGGCGAAGATTTTTCTATCCTTGTTATGCCTGACCACCCTACGCCTCTTGCCACCAGGACGCATTCTTCAGAGCCTATTCCTTATCTTTTGTATTCCAGCAAAAATAAGATTATCGACAGCGGATGTTCAAGATATACTGAAGAAGAAGCCAAAAAGACCGGTATATTTAATGAAAACGGGTACACACTTATAAATAAACTGTTTGAAAAATAAAACTTGCATTTATTGACACTTTCTGTTATTATATCTTTGTGTGCTTACTCAGCAACAGTTTTACTAAATAAGAGCAAAGAGCCGGATTTTTATTCTCCATCTCTCAGCCCTTAATTATTCAAGGAGTGATTATTATGCCAACAAAAGTCGTGATTGGTGCCCAATGGGGAGACGAAGGCAAGGGAAAGACAATTGATATACTGGCCGGAAAGGCTGACGTCGTTGTCAGAACTTCAGGCGGCAACAATGCGGGTCATACGTTAAAGGTTGACGATGTTACATATAAGCTTCATGTTATGCCGTCAGGAATACTTTATCCGGATACTCTTAATATTATCGGATGCGGCGTCGTTGTTGACCCTAAGGTTTTGCTTGAGGAGATTGACGGGTTTGAGTCTAAAGGAATCAGCACCAAAAACCTAATGATAGATTCCAGGGCTCATGTTATCATGCCGTATCATATTGAACTTGACGGTTTGTCAGAGATTGCCCGCGGTAAAGGCGATATTGGCACCACCAAAAAGGGTATCGGACCATGTTATATGGATAAAGCTGAAAGATGCGGTATCCGTATGAGCGACCTTATTGACAAAGAAAAATTCAGTGAAAAGGTTAGAGAAAATCTGGCTATAAAAAACAAGATGATAGAGCTCGTTTATGGGGGAACACCTCTTGACGCAGACGCTATTATAAACGAATATAACGAGTATGCTGACAGGCTCCGCGGTTATGTATGCGATACTATACCAATACTTTATGAAGCTGTTGAAAGCGACAAAGAAGTATTGTTTGAAGGCGCTCAGGGTATACTTCTTGACATCGATATCGGAACATATCCCTATGTCACTTCATCACATCCGATTTCCGGCGGCGTATGCGTCGGCAGCGGTATCGGCCCGAAAGCTATAGACGAGTGTATCGGAATACTAAAAGGCTACACAACAAGGGTAGGAAACGGTCCGTTTCCGACAGAGCTTGACGATGCGGTAGGCGAAGCTATAAGACAAAAGGGATTTGAGTTTGGAACAACAACCGGACGTCCGCGCCGCACAGGATGGTTTGACGCTGTTATAGCCAGGTATGCTGTTCGCACAAGCTCGCTGACCTCAATTGTGTTTAATAAAATTGACCCTCTCGGCGGTCTTGACAAAATCAAACTTTGTGTTGCGTATGACAAAAACGGTGAAATAACCAAAGACTTCCCTCCAACTCTTGAAGAGCTTGCAGAGTGCAAGCCTGTATATGAGGAAATGGATGGCTGGAAAGAGGACATCAGCAATATTAAAGAGTTTGACAAATTGCCTGAAGCCGCAAAGAAGTATATTCTTAGAGTTGAAGAATTAATAGGCTGTAAGATTACTTCTATCGGTGTAGGCCCCGGAAGAGATCAAAATATAGAAAGGTAGGTTATGTTAATGGCAGCTGCTACCAATAAAGAAAATGAAGAGAAAAAGACGGATGTAAAGCCTAAAAAGAAAACAACAAAAAAGAAGGTTCAGGAAACCGGTAACGAATATCTTGATTACAAAGGCAAGAAACTTGTCAGAGTAGGCAACGAGATATACTACGGCAATCCTGATGAACCATATATAGTTACCTTCCGTCTTGAAGACAGCGAGGACTTGATGGACTTATCAATATCCAAAAGGGTTATAATAGAGCTTAAGACCAACGAGGGAAAAGCTTCAAAGCTGATTCGCCAGGCAGAGCGCGACGGATTATATAAGGCTTTTGATATTGGAATGTTTTGGCTTGACCAGGCTTTAGAATCAAATAAATAACTATAAAAAAACTGATGAAGCGTTTAACTGCTTCATCAGTTTTTATTTTGTACATTAGTTTTCTCAGTTTCAACGAGCCGGCTATGGAAAGGTTAAAACGGACAGAAAAATTAAAATTATGTATAATAAAAATAAATAAAAATTATATACAAATGTGGTCACAAGCCTGCCGGTATTCATTATAAACATCGTATATTAAATAGTTATTAAAAAATATGATTTGCAAGCTTCTTTAGACGCGCAGTCTCGGAATAGATTTTATAAAAGGATTATGTCAAATGTTATAAGTATGTTCGCGCTTCGCGTGAGATGGTTGCTCACCTAACGCGGTGTGCTTACGCACACCCTACCGATGTTCACCAAAAAATACTGTTTTGAAGATATTAATTTCTAAAAATTTCTTATAAAAAATGTGATTTAGCAAGCTTCGGAGGGCTGTGACCACACTTTTTTAAAGTGTGTGTGATACAAATCACTTTGTATTAATAAACCTACAATTTCAATAATCAAACTTAGTTGTGATGTGCAAACGTAGTTTGCCTCGTTAGGCGCGCAGTCTCGGAATAGATTTTATAAAAGGATTATGTCAAATGTTATTAGTATATTCACGCTTCGCGTGAGATAATTGTTCACCTAACGAGGTGTGCTTATGCACAATACATCACAACTAAGTAATTTAATGACATTGAAGGCTATAATAAAACAAGTTACTTTGTATCACACCAACCTTTACAGGTCGGGTCACACCCTACCGATGTTCACTATTAACATCTTATGTTAGTATTAATTATATAATTATTAAATTATAAAAATATAGTTTTGCAAGCTTCGGAGGGCAAACGTAGTTTGCCTCGTTAGGTGCGCAGTCGCGGAATAGATTTTATAAAAGAATTATGACAAATGTTATAAGTATGTTCACGCTTTGCGTGAGATGATTGTTCACCTAACGCGGCAGACGTTGTCTGCCCTACCGATGTTCACTATTAACACCGTATGTTACATATTAATTATTTAATATATAATTTTAAAAATACTGTTTTGCAAGCTTCGGAGGGCAAACGTAGTTTGCCTCGTTAGGCGCGCAGTCGCGGAATAGATTTTATAAAAGGATTATGTCAAATGTTATTAGTATATTCACGCTTCGCGTGAGATGGTTGCTCACCTAACGAGATGTGCTTACGCACATCCTACCGATGTTCACCAAAAATACTGTTTTGAATATATTAATTCCTAAAAATTTCTTATAAAGAATGTAATTTGCAAGCTTTGACATGGCTGTGACCACACTTTTTAAGAAAAGTGTGGTCACACCTAACGATGTTCACTATTAACACCGTATGTTAGATATTAATTATATAATAAATTATAAAAATACAGTATCTAAATTATATCAAATTCATTTTTATAATTCAGGTATGAAGTATTCATTATTATTATCATACCATACGGGTACGCCGTCTACTATTTCGCCGTCATCAAACATTTCCAAAATTATTCCTTTTCCTGGATTCCAGTTATCAGGCTCCATAGCGGCATTATTTTTCTTATCAAAACCGGATGAAACATATTTTTTGTCATTCAAATACTTATATCTGCAATCTTCAATATATTCATAACTCGAATATACGCCTTCAAGATAATTCCCGTCTAAATCACGGCTGCTCATTTCCATGAAACGGGCGTTCTCCTTTTTACTGCCGCCCATGTCCGCAAAACGGTCTTCTCCCACTGCTATATGGTCGCCCATATAACATTTATAAAATACAGAAATTGCTCCCTGCTTCCACGGTCTGCCTAATTTAACTTTGCCGCTGTTTTCCAGCTGTGATAACTCATCATCACCGTTTAAGCGGCAGCAATAAAACAGGAAGCCCCTGGTCTGCTGTTCCGAATGCGATCCGGCGATTATATATCCCCCATTTGGATATGCGCGGCTTTGAATATTGCAGTGATTAAACACTGCGTTTGCATCTCCGAATATAAAATCTACAGTTCCCTCAATATATGACAAAAGAAAATAGCATCTGGCTTTATCCTTAATATATAGTGTGTCCTGCCGCCCTATAAAACGGCAGTTGTTAAAGAAACTTCTGTCCGCCGAACATCTGACTGCCACAGCCTGGGTCTGCGCGTCTTTGCTTTCGCTCACAGTCACATCAGCCTTTCTGGCTTTGGCGGATTGGTACCAAGCTTCATTGCGCTTTTTAGTATCCAAATTTTCTTTCAGCAAAACGTCTGTTTCACTGACAGGCTCATATATATCCTCCTGCTCTTCGTCAGACTTGTAAATATTATATGAGTTTTCAAACGTTATATTTTGAGCTATAAAATCATGCGCATTTTCTGTAATCGTAACGCTGGCGCTGTTTTGCGTTCCCACACCGCTTATATATCCGTCAGATTTGACATATGGCTTTCCGTTCAGCAATGACTTTTTGCTTTCATACTCCTTTACCAATTTTGCAAATTCTTCATCAGGAGAACAATCAGCCGGATATTCCATTTCAGGGCTTAAATTATCATAGCTTTTATAATTTCTTGAAGCTCCGTAATAAAAAGTCAATAAAACCTCATTCGGCAGGTCTCTGTATTCAGGATTTTTTTCAAACGTCAAAAATGGCTTGTCTATCCAAATTCTTTCACGATACGTTCCGGGACTTATGTATATATACACTCTGTTTTCTTCACTGTCAGCTTCAGGCGCTGCCCGGAGAGCTTCTGAAACCGTTTTGTACAAACCAAATTCAGGGAAGGATTTCTCTATGGCTCCGTCAACCTGAATTAGTGTATTCTCAGAACTTTCAAACATACTTAAAACATGGACAGCATCACAGCGCCTTGGAGTATCGCCAAAAAAAGACACCATTGAAGGCTTTTGAAACGCACGGTAACAAATAGTGCCGATATCCATAAAATCAACATATTTGTCAGGTTCAAAAGAACCGTTTTCGTTCCCCTTAATAATCTTGTTCTGATAAGCAATTTTGACATAGGGATAGAACCAGTCGTCCTCACTCACATCAGAAAATTCAGGTTCCGCCCCTCCCGAAATCTCTGTTTTTTCGGCTGCCAGCACCGCCATTTTAACCAACTCTGCCCGAGTAACTCTCTCTAACGGCTCAAATCTGCCAAAGCCATCGCCTTCTATAACGCCTTTGCTTTGCCAATACTCAATATCGCTGACAAACGTTGTGTTATTATCATAAATATCATTAAACACGCCGTTATCTTCAATATCGCCGGAAGCGCAAACCGCTAAACTTTGAAAAATAATAAATACAACCGCTGTTAACAGAATTGTCTTTTTCATAAAACACACTCCCTGCCCTTTTATAAATTAACTAATTTAAAATATTCTAACACTTCCACCAAATTAATTTTTTCTTTATTCTGCTTAAAGCTCCGCGTCCCCTTTGAACTATGGATTCTCTTTCCATGCAGGGCAGGCTGATAAGCAGTCCGCAGATATTCTTGGCCGCTTTTTGGAGTTCTCCCAAGGTCAAATCGCCGGAGCCTATAGCCCTAATGGTATTGTCCTTTCCGCTGTTATGCTCCGGATCGTTAACTACCATATAAATATCGGTGCCTGACCTGAGCATTGCGGCTGTATTTTCCTTTGTCGCCACATGACTGCCAATCTCATTCATACTTGCCCACCAGTCAGTCATTATTACTCCGCTATATCCAAACTCGTTTCTTATTATTGTAGTGGTTAAATCGTAATTCGAGCCGCACCACTGCCCGTTCAACGGATTATAAGACGTCATTATAGCCGTAGGCTTTGAGCATTCTAAGGCATATTCCAACCCTTTTAAATATATTTCCCTTACTGCTCTCTCAGAGACTACAGAATTAACACGCTTCCTCTTTGTCTCCTGATTGTTTGCCGCCAAATGTTTCAGCGTTCCCATAACGCCCTTATCACTCAGACCATTTATTGCCGCCCCCGCCATAACTCCGCTTATATATGGGTCTTCGGAATAATATTCAAAGTTCCTTCCGCACAGCGGGTTTCTGTGGATATTCATACCCGGCCCTAGCAACAGGTCAATATCATTTGCCAGCATCTCGCCGCCAATACATTTATAAACCTCTCTAACCAGCGGTGTGTTCCAGGTGCACGCAAGCATTGTTCCTATCGGAACCAGCGACGCCGCGTCACCATTGTCGAACCTGAGCCCGGACGGGCCGTCGGTTCCGGCGGCCACCGGAATTCCAAAATCCAAAAGCCTGCTTGAAACGCCGCCAAACGCACATCCCGTCCCGGGTCTTACTCTCTTGCTTCCCATTCCCTCGCCGCGGACTAAACAAGCCAAATCCTCAATAGTGAGCTGACCTATAAACTTATCCATGCTCACTTTTCCGTTCTTAACATCCGCAAGTTTATATCCCTTATCAATAGTGAGTTCAACTCTGTCAGGAAGGTTGTCCTCTATCCTTTTTCTGATATCATAATCTCTTTGCGGTACGTTTACATAGTCGTACCCGCCTCCGGGCTTTCCCTTCATACATGTAAACTTTTGGTGCGGAGCCAGTGCTGAAACACATTTTTTAACTATCTTAGTTTCATTAAGCTTAAAAGAAAAAGTGCAGAACTCCGGGTCTCTGACATTTTTACCTATCAGAACCTTATACTCGCCCTTTTCCAGACAATAGCAGAACCTATTGTCCGCCCCTGTATGTCCTGAATCATCAAATGAAGACATACGGCTCATAGGAAACGAAACCGTCTTTTTATGACTTTCTCCGGGCAGCAATGTTTTTGTTTTATAAAACGCCGCCAGCTGCATTTTAGGCTTATTGATTTTCCCTTCGGGCGGAGTAAAATAAACCTGAACAACCTCCTTGCCCGAAACTTTGCCGACGTTTTTTACTGCCGTCTCAAACTTTACTATATCGTTTTCAATTCTGAAATCAGCACATGTTATTTTAAAATCCGTATACGACAAGCCAAAACCAAACGGATACTTTACCTTCTCCTTTGCAAAGGTTTCAAAATATCTGTATCCAACATAAATATCCTCTCTATACACATTTTCTTCCTTGCTGCCAAAATTATCAGACGACGGATAATCAGTATAATTATTCGCTATTGTGTCAGTCAGTCTGCCGCTGGGGCACTTATCACCGCAGAGTATGTCGGCAACGGCTTCTCCGCCCTCCTGACCTCCCTGCCAAATATATAAAACACTGTCGATATTATACTCGTCGACCCATTTCATATCTATTATGTTTGACGTGTTAAGCAGAACAACCGTCTTATCAAAAACATCAGTGACGTTTTTCAGCATTAAATGCTCCTGCTGGGTAAGGCGGTAACTGCCTTCGCCGTTAAAATTGTCCTGCTCTTCTCCTGCTGTTCTGCCGATAATGATTAAAGCAGTCTCGGAATGCTCTGCTGCCTTAGCGGCAATTTCACTCGTCACTGTCATCTCTTTCTGAAAATGAGGTCTCGCGGCCCACACGCCCAGGCCTGTTGAAATAGGATTATTTTTTATCCATTCTTCATACACAGCCGCCAACTCTTCGTTTACCTTTATTTTCAATTTTTTTCTCAGACTGTTTAATATGTCAGCCACATATAAAACATTAACGCTTCCGCCCGAGCCGGTTCCGCCGGTGTTATAATCCAGCTGGCTCCTGCCGAAAACCGATATTTTCGTTCCGGATTTTAAAGGCAGCACGCCATTTTCATTTTTAAGAAGAACAATTCCCTCCGCAGCTGCTTTTTGTGACGCATGCGACGTCTTTATAAGATTTATATTATTTAATCCTTGGTCAAAATCAATTTTTTTCAGCATATTTCTCACCCTTTGTTAACTTTTGCTATTTGGATAATTATATATTATTATATAAATTGTGTCAATTAATTTAAACCTCTAATTACAAACAAATTTTACTAAAAAAAGACTGCCCGTTTTAAAGAGCAGTCTCTGCAATAATTACTTAAATTAATAATTGTTCAATTGTCAGATATTCAATCATCAGCGCTTATTCTATTACCATCCAAACTGTTTGAACCTTGCCGTTTCTGTCGCCGAATGCGAGCCACATTGTATTAACCTCATCATCAATCTGCGGCACAACATAAGGAGCTATAGTTAAAGACGTGTCATAACCGTTTGAGTCTACCCTGCCGAAACGGCTGTAAACGATTTCATTTTCTCTCTGAACAAAAACATCGTCTGTGGTATTCAAGATACGCTGAACTTTATGTTTTATAACATCATAACCGTCAATATCCTGCGGACCTGTTATCACATAAGAAGATTCGTCCAAAACTTTATATTTCAGGTCTTCATGTCCGATAGGCGTATGATCCATTATTCTCATAGTACCGAGCGAATACTCACCCGATTCAACAATATATCTTACAACCCTGGCTGTATTCTTATCTATAGGGCTATCTGTCGGAATAGGATTTTCCGTTGCTGACGGCGGTTCAGTCGCCGGGGCTTCAGTAGGTTCGGGTTTTGTTTCTCCGCCGTTTATTATTGTATCTATTATTTCACTGTCTATAGTTTTAGCGTCGCCAACCGCAAATGTTCCGGTGCCGCTTGCTTCCGCTGTATCGCAGACTGTTAAGCCGTATATTATCGACTGAGCTGTAACCGTCACATTAGACTCAGGAGCGTAAATCATACCGTGAACAACAGACGTTCCTGAAAACTTCATATCACCGGTTGAATAAATGTTTCCGTTAAAGTCTATATTGCTGACGTTCACCTTTTTAGACAATGAAATAATATTACAGGATATCTTTGCAAAGTTAGAAAGATTTAAAACGTTTCCTGTATATACGAATGTCAAGCTGTCGGGATTTCCATAAACGCTGTTTGTTGCATTTATTAAAGAGTTAGAATTAGGATAACCTCCGCCGCCGAAAATGTCGTTTGTATAGATTATAACTCTGCCTCCGCCTTGAATTTTCAAAGCTCCTTTAAAGTTAACCTTTTCCGCTCTTATAATTCTTATCTCGCCTTCAGGAACATATATGTTCATATCAAGAGTATCACTTATTGTCAGTTCATTAAAATATGAATTTTCAGAAAGTGTATAATTAGACTGATAAGTATCGTTGTTCCCCCAAGAGCTTTGGCTCCACCCTATAGTTACATTGCGCGTTCCGTCATTATATTTGCTGCCTTCAAAAAATTCGCTTCCCGGGATATTGTCCGTATCAAACCTAAAAGCTTCAAAGGAAGTATTATCAGGAACATAGGGTTCGATATTGGCCAATTCCTTAACATCATTATTTTTTAAATCAATTTCTGCGCCTTCGCCAATCATTAGTTTATCTGCTAAAGCTCTGCCGTCTATATACCAGTTATCCTTACCGCCGTTTGCATAAAACGGACCGTTTTTCACATATGCAGTACCGCCGTAGATTGAGCCGCTCGCAATAAACCGAGCCTCGTTTTCAACATAAAGCGGACATTTGCTGTCTGTCCCGGGAATATCATTTGTTACGCTTGCTGCAAAGACTGAGGTGACTGAAAACATAGAGATACCGAGAACAATTGTTAAAACAATACACAATAATTTCTTCATAATTTCCATCTCCTTATAAAACAATCATATTAATATTATTACCTGTAATAAAGCTGATAAACACTTTATTGTGGACATTTAAAAAGCTGCAATATTGTGAGCGTTTTTGCTCAAACATTGCAGCTAGACAATCATACTTCAAAAACAGAAACTTAGACTCTTAACTTTGCGTCAGAAACTTTCATTTCCTTTGCCAAATATTAGATTAATTTAATAATTATAATGGGAAATAACCCATTCTTTATTACATTTTGATTTTATCACACATAAAAACCATTGTCAATACTTTTTTTACAACTTTTTTCCAGTTTTTTCTTATTTGTTAATTTATTATAACTGCGGCGGTTTCGCCGTCCCATTGAACATCGTTTCCAAAAGCTTCGGAAACTGCTCTGAGCGGAACATAGGTTTTGTCTGCTGTCAACCTCCCTGCTTCGCTCAGGGTAATGGCCTCACCATTTCTGTAAAGAATGCTGCTTCCAATCTGAATTGAAATAGTTATTCCATCTTTTGAAGCAATCGCAGTGCTGCTGGTTTCATCCCAGTCTACATCAGCGCCCAGCATTTCAAACACCGCTCTCATAGGAACCAAGGTGGTTGAATTATTCACAACAAAAGCCATAGGGTCAAAATTAACGTTATTTCCGCCGTATATTACATTAACAATTTGATAAAACGGGATTTCATTGTTATTAGCATATTTCATTACAGAAGAATGTTCATTCCCGGCTATCGCCGCCTGTGAAGCTCCTTCAAAAACGTCTTTATCAAACTTTGTATCATTGCCGTAAAATGCCGCAAGTTCTAGATTAGTGCAGTTTTTAAAAGCATTTTTACCTACTGCTCTTGTATTTTCGGGCAGAATTATTTTAACCATAGACGAACATCTATAAAAGGCGAGCTCTCCTACTTCTTCCACCCCTAAAATATTTATATCGTAGAGCTTCTCACAGCCAAAAAACGCTTTATCCCCTATTTCCTTTATATTTCCTATAGTTATTCCTGTCAAAATTTTATTATCCATAAAAGCGGATTCTTCAATTTCTGCAATATTTTCAGGAACAGTATATTCAGCGTTTCCCTTTCCGGGCGGATATGAAACCAAACTGTTTTCTTCTGTATCAAACAGCACGCCGTCAAACGACTTATATTTATTATTTGAAGAATTAACAGTTATAGATTCTAATGAATAGCACCAAAGAAAAGCTTTGCTGTCTATATCGTTAACATTTGCCGGAATCTCAATTGTTTCCAAAGATTTACACCAGGCAAAAGCCTCAGAATCAATTGTCTTAAGATTATCAGACAAGGTTATACTCTTTAGATTAGAACACCAGCCGAATGCGTCAACACCTATTCTGGCAACCGTACTCGGAAGAACAATTGAAGTCACGTTTTCACACCAGCTTAAAGCATAATCGCCAATCCCGGTAACACCTTCTGATATATTGATATTCTTAATCTCTTTAGAATATGACTTCCATGGTATTGAAACCAAATCTTTAAAATCATTAATATCACCGTTTCCCGAAATTGACAAAGTCTGACTGCCGGAGTCATATTCCCAGCTAACGCCTGAGCTGAAAACCCCTGATGTTTCAGCCGCAAAAATTGAAACCGGAATCACAGAGAAACATAAAATTAAACTTAAGCATACTGCCATAATCTTTTTCATGTCATTCACTGCCCTTCTTTTGTAGTTTTAAATTTTTATTAAGTATTATTATTAATTTTATACCTGACGGCAGATGTTGTCAATATAACAACAATATATTACAGACTATTTAACATCAAACCATACGGACAAATATTCATTTTCTTCTTCCGCGTCTGCTAAAACACGAATTAATTTTGCGCATAGTTTTTTATTATCATTTAAAAAATCCGACATATTTTTAAAAACAATCATAACTCTTTCACTGCCGCCGATATCGGATAAAACATCGCATAAAGCGTCAAAGTTATTTCCATAATAATCAGGCGCGTTCAGGCTCTCCGCCAAACACTTGTGCATAGTTTTTTTATTCTGCATTGGTCCGCAGTCGATTACTATTTCTTTCATTTGTCTTATCTCCTATATATTATGCTCAATATAAAACTTTGCTAAACTTCAGAGAACGTTTCATAATGGTCGTTTGTATAATACACATGCCCATCGCTGGAATACACGATTCTTTCCGCTCCTCTATGTCCGCCGCTGTAATTTATATCGCACTCAAAGTATTTTACTCCTTTTTTAACCGGCAAAGTCTCCTCATAGTTTGAATATCTGTCGCCGCCTATACTTTTGCCCGGAGCAACCTCCCATAAATTTCCTTTTTTGCTGTCCCAGCCCAAACTTTTGGCTTCGGATTTTGTTATAAAGTTTCCCGGCAGCTTTCCATACTTATGTATGTATCCCGCGACCTCTTCTTTTGAACTGTAATTTCCGTCCTCACGAATATCTATGCTTTTACTCGTGCTGTCCAACAGGTTAGACTGAGTCAGAGTACAGGAACTCAGAGCAAAACATAAAGAACATATAATTAAAACTACAGATAATAAAAGAGCTGTTTTCTGAAAAATTTTTCTTTTCATTTAAAAATCCTCCGTTTGTATAATCAGCTGAATATTATGGATATAAACGCGTTTAGAAATCCCATGACAAATCCAAGCAAAGCTCCGAGCCAAATTATAGCGTTTAATTCCTTTTTCATTATTGAAAACAGTAAGTCTTCAAACTCTTTAATATTGTATCCGTTTATTTTATCTTCAACAATTTTCGCAATATTCAGTTTTTCCATCACCTTAGGCAAATCATTTTTTACTGTTCTGATATATACAGACTGAACCGCGGACTTTATTTTGGGTATTGAGTGCCAATATCTTTCAGCAATTTCACTGGTATTTGTGTCCATAATCCTGCCGGTCTCATTTTTTATTAAGTCGCCTACTATTGCCTCCGAATTTTCAGAAACCATTTTGTCAATGGTCTTTCCAATAGGTTCCGCCAGGCTGTTAATCATATTGTCATCCACCAATTTGGCAAATGCGGCTTTTATCCTGCCCTTTTCTATATATTGATTTCTGATATTAACTATAACTTTTTTCGATATCTCAGTACCAAAATTAAATTTTGAAAGTTTTGTATGTATGAGAGCGGCTATATCCTCCTCTGCTTTTTCGGTCATATTATCAACCAAGTCTTTATCGAGTTTCTGATAAAGCTCCTCACGGACAGTATTCTCACTCAGTTTCATTTTATTAAACAGTTTTTCCACAAGCCCAGTTATACCTGATATTATACCGTCCGACAAAAGCGTCTTGTTTATGGTATCGTTGTCCAAAAGCTCAGTGCTGACAACTCCTCCGATAGTTTTCGCTATCCGCTCTTTTTCTTTCGGTATCAAACCGGGCGTAAACGGAACGCGCCGCTTGCCGATATATACAGGCTTCAGCGGCCTAAACAGCATTTTTATCGCAATATTGTTAGTAACATATCCGATAATAAGCCCAATAACCGGTCCGATTAAAAATTGTATATTCATTATAATTACCACTTTTCAATAAGGCGCACTGCGCCGCCATTCAACGTTTTCATTGGCAATAAAAACTGACCATTAAAATATTAAGCGAACACGCCGCATTTGCGGCGGATTACTTCTTAACTTAGTTGTAAAAATATTTTATCATATAATTCTAACAATATCAAGGAAATTTCTTATTGAAATTTGTAAAAATTTGTAGTATAATTTGTTTTAATTAAAAAGGAGGTTGAATTATGAAAAAAATTATAGGCGAGTTCAAAGAATTCATAATGCGCGGAAACGTGCTCGACTTGGCAGTCGGCGTTATAATCGGCGGAGCGTTTAAGACCATCGTTGATTCACTGACAAATGACATAATTTCACCGATACTCGGCTTATTCGGAGGTCTTGATTTTTCAAGCATGGTTTTGTCTATCGGAGGAGTTAACCTCAAATATGGTTCATTTATTACTGCTATAATAAACTTTTTAATTATGGCCGTAGTTATTTTCATATTTGTTAAAATAGTTAACAGTGTGATAAGTTTCGGAAAAAAGAAACCTGCAGACGAGCCTGTTACAACCAAAGTGTGCCCATACTGCTGCACAGAAATAGACATAAATGCGACAAAGTGTCCTCATTGTACATCTGAACTGATAGAAATTGAACCTGAAGCTCAAGAGAGCGGGGAGCCTGATGTTATATAACTAATTATAGTTATATAGTTAGGTATTATGACAAATTGCCATATGTATATTCACGCTTCGCGTGAGATGGCAGCTCACCTAGCGTGGTGTGCAAGCACACCCTACCGATGTTCACTCCAAAACACCGCATTTGGGATAATAGTTTTAAAATAATAAATCTTATATAATGTGGTTTTGTAAGCTTCGGTAGGGCTGTGCCCACACTTTTTAAGAAAAGTGTGTGTTATACATATGATTTTATTTTGCTATAGCCTACAGTGTCATTATTATGAATACTCAATGAAGATGAAATCTGCCGCGTTAGGCGCGCAGTCCCGGCAATTTTTATTTTATAACAAATTATTATATGTATATTCACGCTTCGCGTGAGATGGCGGCTCACCTAATGCGGTGTGCTTTGCACACCCTACCGATGTTCACTCAGAAACATTGGTTTATATAGACACGCCGATTTGTATCATACTCACCCAAAGGGTGGAGGTCACACCCTTCCGATGTTCACCCCAAAACACCGCATTTGGGATAATGGTTTTAAAATAAATAATTTATTGGCTGACAAAATCAATATTAGTATTACCGTTGTTATTTGACACACTTAAAATTTTGTCACCGCCCTTTTTGTCCGGCGGCAAATTGCTTTCCCCTTTTTTTATATTGCTCTCAACAGAATATTCATCATAACTTCCTTTAACCGAACCGTTTATATCTCCGTTTTTTGATTTTATTATTATACTATTTCCCGCATTAAGCTTATCAAATGTTGTATTTCCTCCGTTTGCAGAAATGGATATAGAATCCGTTACAGTTAAACTCGGCAGCGTTATATCACCGTTTGACGTTGACAAAAACAACGTTTTTAAAAGCGCGGCGGGCAGCTGCACATATATTTTCCTATTGCCGGCTGTCGTTTTTCCTCCAATATAATCCGGCCACTCTTTACTGTCTTCTGCATTCATATGAAGAACCTTATCATTGGAAACAAAAATACTGTAATACTCCTTGTCACTTTCAAAATAGTCAATATGTACTTGGTTATCATTTGAAAACGTTATTTTTATTTCTCTATCCCGAACGTCAATATTTAATCCTGCTATCTCTGCTCCATTTGAAGTATAGTATTTTTTCTCAAAATTATCCTCGCCGCTCTCAGAACAACCCATTAAAAGAATTGCTCCAAATGTTAAACACATTATAATTACTATAACTTTTTTCATATAATTCACTTCTTTCATTAAACTTGTATTTTTAAACAACAATTTCTTTTATTCCAATAACGTTATAAAAAAATAATTGCAGACTTCATTGCTTTTTTACCTCCCTCGTTCTTATCAAAATAATTTTTGATTTTTATGATTTTATTTGCTATAATAAATTATAAACCTTTGTGTTACACAAAAGTCAAGAGAAAGTGTGAAAAAAATGAAAAAATATTTTTTAATCGGAGAAGCCGCAAAAATGGTTAATATGACAAGCGAGACTCTCCGCCATTACGACCGGATTGATTTAGTGAAACCGAGCAAATATGATGAGCAGACAAAATACCGCTGCTATACACAGCAGGATATTATACGTCTGAACGCAGTTCGAGCATTGCAGATGATGGATTTGCCTTTACAGAAAATTAAAACTGTTCTGGAATATAACGACCTTGAAAAAATTATTAAATTTCTGACAGAAGCAGAAAAGAACGCCGATGAAAAAATAGCGGCGCTTAAATACAGCAAATCAAAAATTCAATTAGCTAAAGCGGACTCCGAAAGAAAACTGAAAGGACGGCAAAATATTCAAAATAATTTTGTATATAATTTCCCCGAACGTGTAATTATGCTTTCAGACACTATGGAGACACCAACACTTGATAATCTTTGGAACTATCTCAGCCATTTTTATGATAAAATTGAGCCGTCGCTAAAAGAACAGTTTGCGTTTGAAGATTTGGCTGGTATCTATACGGAGAACGGAATATCAAGATTATTCGCTGTATGTATACGCCATGCGGATATAGAAGGATTAAAAATTCTGCCCGGCGGTAAATATTTGTGTTCTTATTGTACTGAAGAAAACAGAAAAATCATTTTAGACAAACTTATACAAACAGCCAACGAAAAGTACAACATAAAGCCTAAGTTTACAATACAGCAAATAGTGGTGTCCGGTATTTTACAATGGAATTATCAGGCTCAAATATATTTGGGTTAAGAAATCAAACTATATAAAATAATACTTTGACAAGAATAATCATAAATCTCTAGGCGCTAAATTTATTTCACATAATTTAATCAAAAAGGCAAGCACATTCTTCTTTTGAGCGTGCTTGCCTTTTCAATATATTCATTTTTGACATCCGGTTATAAATCGGTTAGTTTTCATCAGTATTTAAATAACGCTGTTTATCAAAATGATAACAATTAAAAACATATTGTAATTCTTAATATATAAACTACCCTTAATTTTTAATAATCAAACTGCTTTTAATTCTTTAAGATTGCTTTGTTTCTTGCTGTTCAGCTATTTAAATCTCACTTAAACAAACTGTTCAAAAACTTCATCTATGTATTCAGGTTCCAACTGAATCTCATTGCATATTCTTACAATCTTTTTTACTACCTCCTCATCCGGAGATATATCCGGCAGAATACTAATACTTTGCTTAACACAATTATTTATTTTTATCGCATAAGAATAATAGCTTCCTATATCCTCATGATAGTATCTTTCTTTTAAATATGAATATCTATAGTTTTCTCTCATTTTTTCTCTTGCCTCGCATTTTTATCATCTGTAATTTCATAACCGGACTCAATTAAATTATGAATAAACACCCCTATATCCATATCACATGCAATAGTTATATTTATAAAAGTTTCAAGCATAGTTATTCTTTTGGAGTTCTCTAAGTCTATATATTGTCTGACGGATATACAGCATTTTTCAGCCATTTGCTCCTGGCTCAGATTCAGCTCCATACGCTTTGAATATAACATTTTTCCTATATTTACTTTTATCAAATTCAATGCATTCCCCTCCAATCGACAATATATTCAATATTTTATCAATATAATGATTATACGTACATGTGAACTGTTTCAGATAATTTCTAAATTACAGAAATTTTTAAACAATAAACGCAGATTAACATGTTCAGCAAACTTATTAATTATACTTTTTAAATGATAATCAATATTTTAACACTTTTGGAGAGCAAATAAATAAATTTGCACTAATTTTTATACCTTTTTTATATATTTTACATCAGCAAATATTTATATTATTTTAATATAAACTTTATTATAAAATTCATATTTGAGAGCCGCATTCTGACATTAAAATAAAACACAGTATCCGGCTACGTTAAAAAATTCTAAACATCTTAGTTAAACCAATTTTTTGAACCAAATATTTTGTTTTAATTATGATGAACTTAAAAATCATTCCATACCAATTAATTTCCTAGTGACAATATAATTATTTTAAATATGTTTACATTAAAAAAAGCAGGGCTTGATTACCCTGCTTTTAGTCTGTTTAGCAAATTTTTAAAATCATTATGATCAAAAATAATAAAATGCTAACATAAAATTTTTAATAAAACTGAACCTCCCGGTTATCTAAAGTCCAATTGTAATTCTTCACATATGTATTATTACTTTCAATATCAGTTTCAACGAATCCATTTTGAACATAAAAAGCACGGTTTTGAATGTTTAATTCTTGATTAATACTATGCTTAAATACTATATAGTTCAGTTTTTTACAATTGTGAAACGCGTCGCTTTGTATCTCTCCGATTGACGCGGGGAAAGTTATGTTTGAAAGCGATGTGCATCCCATAAACGCCTGAGGTCCTATACAGCCAAGCCCTGTTATAAGTTTTACTGTTTTCAAGTTAGTACAATTCTTAAACATGGAATTTCCTAGATAAGTTACGCCGCTTCCGATATAAACGCCCGCTATATCTTCTAGGTAACTTTTCCAATATGAATTTGCATAATCTCTAACCGCCCCATTGCCATAAACATATAATACACCGTCATGCAATGAAGCAAATACACCGCCGACAGGAGTTTGCCAACCACTTACATCCCATGTTTGAGACGGAGAAGACTCCATATATTGAATTGTCTTATTTGACTTTCCATAATTTGTATTAACAAAATCCAATTCTAACTGATTGACAATCCCATCCTCGTTTAAATCCCCTAAATAAATTTTAAGCGGGGTAGCAATATCTATATTACAGCCGTTTATAACTATGTCTTTTATTTCATATGACGTGCATATAGGTCTTTCAAATTTCACACTATATATACCGTTCGGCACATTTTCAAATATAAAATTCCCTATCGTATCTGATTTGGATTCAATAAGATTTCCTGTATTATCATATAGTGTTATTGTTCCGGCAAGACCTCCTAAATTTCCGCTGATTGAGCCTGATAACGGTGATCCGCCGCTTGTTATATTTGTTTCTATGTCTGGATCTGATATTGATTTAATTGAACTTTCTCTTTTATAATTATTATTAACAAGAATCAAGTCATCTGCATTAATTTTTCCATCTCCATTAACATCACCTAAACAGGTTTCAAATGCTTGAGAGATATCCAAATCAGAGGTTACTGGTATATTAGTTATTGTACAGCATAAACCTCCTGTCCGCTCTGCTTTTATGCTGTAGGTTCCTGGCTGAACATTTTCAAATTCAAACACTCCTGTCGGAGCTGTGATTGTATCTATTGGATTTTCAAAGTTTGTGTCAATATTATCATATAATTCTATTGTGTTTGGTAAAGAAGTTCCGTTATATACAAATCCGCTTAAGCGGCAACCTATATTTGCTGCTGAAGCAGATATACCCAGCGCCGAAGTCAGCATTGCAGCTGTGAGAAAACCGCATATTATTTTTTTTATTTTCATTTTTGATGTCTCCTTAGTTAAATTTTTATATTTTGGGTCAGATATAAATTAACCATTGGAATCACCGCCGTTTATAAAAATAATCTAGTTTTTCTATAGTATAGCATACACGTTTTGTCGAAATAAGGTGAAACATATCAGATGAAATAAATTTTTAAAACTTTTTCTTTTATAAAGTAACGTCTTCAACTAAAAGGCATATATGTAAATCATAATTATTTTTATATATTATTTATAATAAACTTTTCTGATTAAAAGATATTCTTCTCTCAGACTAACAACAAAATAAGTTGCGGATATCGCCACCATTTTTAGGTATGCTGTACATTTAGCCGGACAAATTTTAGTTAGACTTTTTATAACAAGAATACATATTTTATATATACTCTATTTAAAAATTGACTAAATAAAACTATAGCAAAAAGGGGTGTGCGGATTCCGCACATCCCTTTACGAACGCCCCAAAAGGACGTCTGCACAAATATAATTGTGTAAAAAAGTTATATATATTGAGTCAAGAAATATATATACATAATAAAAATATACTGTGAACTAATCAAATCTTTTAAACCGAAAAACTGCGGCCGGCTTAATTGTAAAATGACAAGTGAATAACTCAGCTTCTTATTGGCTGCTGAACTATTTTCACTTCCGATTTATTCTATACTTAACTGTTATCTTTTCTACTGTCTTCTTTGCTAACAGACACAGTCACGAATTTAATATCCTCAAGAAGTTGTTTAAGTTCTTCCGCAGCGGCTTTAGCTTCTGAAATACTCTCCTGCATATGGTTCAGTCTTTCAACAGCTTTATCAATTTCACTGAAATCAACTTTTAAGCGCTTTCCTCCGTCTTCACTGGGTTCAATAAAAACATCCAAATCCACTGTCACGCACCTGCTTTATCTTTCGCTTCTTCTATTGTAACATATAAGTCATTGATTTGACAATGCAAAATTTCAGCAATATCCGGGAGTTTACTCGCCCGCGGCATTGCCATGCCGGTCTCCCATTTTGTAACAGTAGATCTTTCTATTGAAAGAGCGTCGGCAAGTTCCTGCTGCGTTAAACCCAGCTTTTCTCTAAAAGATTTTATACTGTTCAAATTTATCACCTCTATCGTGCAATTTATTCACACCCTTATTATAAGTGAAATTTTTGCACTTGTCAATAGTTTTTTTGGAAATAAGTGGATTTATTGCACACCGCCTTGAAAGGTGATTAATATTCACTTATAATAGGGTAGAGGTGATAAAAATGACCGTGTTAAAAGAATTGAGAATTTCTATGAAGAAAACACAGAAGGAAGTCGCCGATTTTCTTGGTGTCGACAGAACAACTTATGTCAAATATGAAAATGGAAATACCGAACCTAATTTAGATAATATAAAAAGACTTGCGGAGTATTTTAACGTCACTACCGATTATCTGCTTGGAAAGTCAGAACCTCCCGCCTCTGAGTCTTCCGAGTCAAAAAATGACAACGGATTAATATTCAGCTTTGAAGGAAACAATGAAAAAATCGATCTGACTTCCGAACAGCTGCAAAGAGTCAGAGAAATGCTGAGACTGGCTATGCCTGAACAGTTTGACAAAAATGACGGTGCAAAAAATGAATAATTCTTATGGTCTATACAGAAATGTTCGTAATGCTTCATGGAAGTTTCTGATTGACTTCAATATATGCGAGCTGCCAATTGATGTTTTTAAAATCTGCGAACAGCTAAACATACAAATTAAGTCATACGAAGAACTTTCGGAGATAATCTCAATAATCGGTCAGCAAGGACGAACTGTTGATGAAGAGGGTTTTTGTATGTTATTCGACAAAAACTGGTTTATATTTTACAAAAACGATTACCGTTCGTATGCAAATATAAATTTTGTTATTCTTCACGAGCTTGCACATATCTTATTGGGGCATAAAACGAGGATTGAAAGCAATAACGGTAAAATTCTTTACACAAACAAAAAGAATATGAATTCCCAGCTTGAAAAAGAAGCGGATATGTTTGCAATCCGTATAATGTCTCCCGCATGCGTTCTTAAAGAACTCAACCTCCACACTCCTGAAGAAATTATGGAAGTGTGCCGACTGCCATATATTTATGCAGAAAAACGCGCTCAGCGAATTGAGGAATTATACAAACGGAATATGTTTTATAAACAGCCGCTGGAAATAAAAGTTCGTGAACAATTTTCACCTTTTGTCAGCCGCCTGAAAACTAACTGGCAGACAGAATCTATACAAGAATTTATATCACCTGAAAAATTTTAATACTTTAAACCCTTAAACTGAGTAATAATTAATATATGAAAGCTGATAATAACCTATGAGGTGTTATCAGTGGACAAATACTTTGATTATTATGATAATAAAAGAACTGCGTATCAAAAAGCTCTTGAAATTTTATACCGGTATAAAATTTCCAAACTGCCTATAGACATATCACAACTTTGCAGGTTAATGGGCGTTCGGCTCGGCAGCTATAAAATATCTGAAAATTTAATAGTAAGCCTGCGTCTTGAAAATTTTATGATTAACGACGGTTTTACAGCAATAATCAATGATTCATATTACACTTTTTTTAATTCCGATAAAACAAAAAGACGTCATTTTACAATTTCGCATGAACTTGGACATATAGCTATGGGGCATCTTGAAACAGAAAATTTAGCATGTATGGACGGCGTCACAGTTTGGAACCGCAGCGATAAAGCTGAGCCAAGCGACCTGGAAATGTTCGCTAACATTTTTGCCTCAACCTTACTGGCGCCCGACTGCGTTTTGTATGATACAAACATTAATACGCAGAAAAAACTTATGGAGGTTACAGGGCTCGATAATGAAGAATCAGAAAAAAAGCTTATAAATCTAAAGAATTTTAATCAAAATCGGTCCATAACATTTCTTGAAAAAGCAGTATATTATAATTTTCGTGACTTTATTCAAAGTTTTGAATAGTGTATATTGAAAGTTTAAGTATTTGGTCAATCACAGGTAGGACTTGACACTCTTCTGTAAGATGAGCGGCAGCTGTTTATGTTGATTTGGGCATTGGTGACTTATGGTGATTTATTATGCTGCCTTGAAAAGGCGAGGCTCACCTCACGATGCAGATTTCATCTGCACTACCGTTGTTCACTGTAACCGCTTTTTATGAGATTTTATATTTCGTTATTATTTAATTGTAATACTTATAGTTAAATTGTAATTATTTTTTATAATGGCTGCATATATAAGACGTGCTATATTAAATATATAATTATTTTATAAACCATTTTAAATTATTTTTTTAATTTTCTTACGACTATCTTTAATTCTCTAAGATTTTTGTTTAAAAAGTAAGTATTAATTTGTATATATAAGACTGTCAAAGCACTTATGTCCAATTCACAGCCTGCACGCTATATTAAAATAGCGTCAATTATTTGATTTTATTTTTATATATGATATAATTGTTTCGGGGTGTGAAAAATGAATTCAAAAATATTGAAATATTTATCATTTATATTAATAATAATCATCAGCGGCGGTATTTTATTATCAACATTTGTTTTCATTCGATTTAATAGTATAGTTCAAAATTTTGAAAACGGAATATTAATATATTCATTTTTTACCTTATATATATGCGCTGTTATGTTACCGATATTGTTCAGAAAAAAATTAAAAATAAGCCGGACAATACCTTTAATTTTGATATTTTGCATTCTTTCTGCAGCACTTATTAACGCAGGGGCTTACAATATAGTTAAAAATTCTGTTTCAGCATACAGCAGACAAAATTGGGATAACAATGCAAATCTTAGAATTTATATGATTGAAGATCTCGAAAAACAATACCAGTTTTTTGGAAAAACCGAAACGGAAGTAATTGATTTTCTTGGTCATCCGTCAAATGTTTCATATTACAGCGGCAAAAGATTAGAATACTATATTGGAGACGGCTATATAGATCCATATACATATGATATCATAATCGAAAACGATGTTGTTTCAGGTACGGCTATAGTGCAGCATTAAGATAATAGAATTTATGCTTAACCCAGCCTTGCCAACTTAAAACAATCTGTCTTATAATAAAATGGATAAAATTTTGATACATAACTTCAATTGGTTTATCACCTTTAAATTTTAGTTCATTAAATATTAAAATTATTTTTATTACATTATTTTCTACCTATTAAATCATACAGTATTATTTTATTACAACAAAACTTTTATAATCAGAGCCGCAATATATATCTTATGTATATTTCTATACATTTTTCTTATGATATTTCTCTTTTAGATTAATATTTTACAATATCTATTTTATCGCAATGTATAATACTCTTCTGTTATTCGTTTTTTATAAATCAATATATATATTTACATTTATATTTTTATATGCAATAGTATGAAACACATCGCACATTTCATATTATATAATACTTTTATATAATATTTTTATTAATATTTACCAATAATTTATTAATATATTTATCTATAATTCAACATTGTATTTAAATTAATAATATGATATGATTTTTATGGTAATCAATATTTGACAATATTTTGTAATATTTGAATTATCAATAAAAATTAAAAGGAGAATGTACAAATGAAAAAAGTACGAAAGCATCTAAGTTTACTTTTAGCGGCAGCCCTGCTGCTCAGCACTGTTATTTTACCTATTAACTCTTTTGCTGAAGAAACTATTCCGCAGGAAGAAACAACCATTGATAGCTCCATTGGTAAATCCCCAATTCCAACGGCAGAAGACAATATTTTAACTGCCGAAACTTCCGTTCAGACGGCAGATCCTTCTGTTCCAACTGCGGAAAGCCCGATACTGGAAGAAAACAATAACGCCGGCTTAAATGATGAGATTCCGCCGGATTCCGCCGGAACCTGTGATGATATTCTGCCCGGCAAAGTTATTGTCACTCTGAAACAAAATTCCGCCGGCAAATATAAAGCGCCGTTTTCAGTTGATAGTAAAACCGCAGTATTAAACAGCTCTATTTTTGACAACATTGATATAGCGGATATTGAGCTGATTTCACCCGCGTCTGAAGAAGACGAAATAATGACTTTAAGTGATGATACAGCAGACTCGCCCGGTGATATATTCCTTATTGAATTAAATAATCAATCCGAACAAGGTGTTTTTGACGCCATTAAGCAGCTTCAAGCAAATGAAGACGTTCTATGGGCGGAACCCGACTACATACAATATTTCTATGATACCATACCTAACGACGAGTTTTACAATGAACTGTGGGGAATGGAAAGAATAAACGCACCGAAAGCATGGGATAAATTTACCGGAAGTTCAGATGTTGTTGTCGGCGTTATCGACGGCGGCGTTGATTATAATCATCCTGATTTGGCTCCCAATATGTGGGTAAATGAAGACGAGATTCCCGGCAATGGTGTTGATGATGATCATAACGGATATATAGACGATATTAACGGCTGGAATTTCACTTTCAATCATAACGACCCAATGGATATTGCCTATCACGGCTCACATGTGGCCGGCATCATCGCCGCTGCCGGAAACAATGGAATCGGCGTAACCGGGGTTGCCTGGAAAACAAAAATTGCCGCTCTGAACGTAGGGATTGATGAAAGGAGAATCAGCTCAGCGGCAGTTATTAAAGCCATTAACTATGCCACAGATAATCATTTTGATATAATAAACGGAAGTTTCGGAGGAACTTCAAGCAGCCTTGCCCAAAAAACAGCTATTGAAAGATTCCCGGGACTATTAGTTTTCGCCGCTGGAAATGAAGGAGTTGACACTGACGTAGTTCCGAATTATCCATCCGGCTTTGAATGTGAAAACATAATATCTGTAGCTAATTTTGATGAGAGCGGTTCTTTAAACAGCACCTCCAACTATGGTGTTGTATCAGTCGATATTGCCGCTCCCGGCACAGGTATTTACAGCACTGTTCCCGGCGGAGAATATAAATATTTAAGCGGAACTTCTATGGCTGCTCCATGTGTTGCGGGGGCTGCCGCCCTGTTAAAAGGATATAATCCGAGCTTAAGGGGCGCAGAATTAAAAGATATAATCTTATCTTCTGTATACACTTCGTCCGAATATGATAAAGTTTCCAGCGGAGGCCGCCTTGATCTGACAAACCTTCTTTCAACGGCGGACGGGACCGCAAACGATGGGGTTGTGAATCCCGGAAAGCTTGAGTGGTGGACAACATCCATAGAATGGAGACAATATTCCGGTATAGATGAAAATGAACCGTATTTTCAAAAGTGCAGATTTAACATTGAAAGTGTTAACGTTATATGCAAAAACAAAACTTATACTGTCCCGGCAAAAACATTGAAATATGATGTTATCGAAGCAAATTATGACTATGAGATAAACAGCAGATACGAGCTCTGCGCCAAAGTTAACTATGACGGTTCCGCAGAATACTATCTTGACCCGGGAGACCGCCAGCTTGAAATGGGGCAGGATAACAAAGATATTGCATATTTTGATGATTATGCGCTTATTTGGATTGCAGATGTTTATTCCGACCAAAACGGACAATTGTTTTCAGACAGCGCTAAGCTTATTGTTCCTAACTATACCTGGTGGAATAACAGCGTAACCTATGACCCTGATAATAATCTGAATGCCGCTTTTAAAATTGACAGCATACAAGTATATGCAAATGGTAATTATTACAATGTTCCGTCCGAAACAATAAATTTGAGACCGGCACTTTCTGCTCCTCCTCTCAGACCTGAGCGTGACTATTCTCTCGGGGTGCAAATTAAAAACAACGGCACTGCGGAGTATGGAATATATGCGCCATGGGCAGACCGCGAAACAAAAGGACCGATTTATAACAACGACGGAATTCTTATTCCTATCTTTGATTTTAAATATGATTCAAACTATAGCCTTATAGTTTCACAGCTTTGGTTTAAAAACGATATCTATTATCCAAATGACGGAATCGTTTATCCTGGAAAAGATTCGTGGTGGGAAACAAAAATTGAATGGGAAAAATACTGGATGGATGAAGAATACTATTATCCCAGCTGTGAATTTACCCTTGAAGGCATTGATGTAACTTGTAAAAACACCAAATATACTGTGCCGGGCAAAACTTTCGTATACCGTGAGGTCGCCGGAATCTTCGATTATAACGCAAAAAGCGAAAAATATCTTGCCGTAAAGGTTGACTACAACGGTTCAGCGTCATATCAGCTGTATGATTACATCAATGAAAATAACAGCAACAGTCCAGCGGTTGTATATAATGATTCATACGCGGTTATCCCCATTTGCCGGGTATTCTCAGACAAAAACGGACAGATGTTTTATAAATCTAAACTCAATAATTTCACTTACACTAATGGGCAAAATATAACACAGCTATTATTTCCGTCACAAATTATGTCCATGAAATTTAAAGACATTGCCGCTGAACGTGAAACCGCTGTCGGTTTAACATATAACGGCGAAGTCTATGTATGGGGAGACGGCGCATACTATGACCTGGGTCAGGGACAGGTAAAGCTGAATCAATATACGCCGCTGAAAGTTGAAGGTCTTCCTGAAATCGTTAAAATTGCCAAAG
>ERZ827471.31-NODE-31-length-176768-cov-28.599356_pt1 | contig 176768 bp, 116 predicted proteins | sample MGYA00519772_ERZ827471 | MGnify/ENA primary metagenome ERZ827471 (study PRJEB31778, sample SAMEA3449315) | human gut metagenome | biome: human gut; feature: human-associated habitat; material: faeces | place: United Kingdom | collected 2010/2012 ...
CCCCACTGCTGCCTCCCGTAGGAGTCTGGGCCGTGTCTCAGTCCCAATGTGGCCGATCAACCTCTCAGTTCGGCTACCGATCGTCGCCTTGGTAGGCTTTTACCCCACCAACTAGCTAATCGGACGCGAGTCCATCTTTAGGCGATAAATCTTTGATTATCATACCATGCGATACAATAATTTTATGCGGTATTAGCATCCCTTTCGGAATGTTGTCCCCCTCCTAAAGGCAGGTTACTCACGCGTTACTCACCCGTCCGCCGCTTTCCATCCTTATCTTCTCCCCGAAGGAATCCGTTAAAAATTTCTCGCTCGACTTGCATGTGTTAGGCACGCCGCCAGCGTTCGTCCTGAGCCAGGATCAAACTCTCGATTATTATTGTTATATATCCAGGCTTTCGCCTTCCAATATACTCGATTGTTTGTTAGCTCTTTTCAATCACTAACGTTTGCAGATCTCTCTGCTTGTAAAGTTCGCTAAAACTTTTTTGGAATTGACAAAGTCTCCACTCTTGCGAGTTTCTTACCTTGTGCAATTGTCGTAATAAGTACATCTAAATGTATCTTTATTACCGCTTTTTCACTATTTATTTTTCAAACATCTGCTTAGCTCTCAAACAAATCTCTTTGTCAGAAAACTTCATCGCTGCACCGCAGCAACTTTATTAGTATACCATGTTTATTTTTACTTGTCAAGACTTTTTTTGAACTTTTTTTATTTTTTTCTGTTCTTTTTTGTCCCTTAAGTTTCAGCCGGACTTTTTTGCCTTCTCCGGTTCCTTTTTTACTCTCACAGTATTCTATCTTTCAGCTTTTCTTGCCTCAGCCGAAAGCTTTATTATCTTATCATATTCTTACCCTTCTTGTCAATCCTTTTTTACCCTTAACTTTTTACAAATACTTAACCTATTATTTATCACTTCTTTGGATATTTTGCATATTTATTCCCATTTTGATTATATATGACGTTTTATGTCATTTCACTTTTACACCTATTTAACACAAAACAGCGCTTCCATTAAATGAAAGCGCCGTTTTGATAAACACCTTTAAATATTATTAATCTTTAGGAACTGTCTCCCAGTCTTTTAAGAATCTGTCTATTCCTATATCTGTCAAAGGATGTTTAGTCATCTGCATTATTACCGGATACGGTATTGTAGCAATGTGCGCTCCGCATCTTGCCGCTTCAATTGCATGAATAGGTGTTCTGATGCTTGCGGCAATAATCTCTGTATCAATTGCATGGATATCAAATATTTCAACAATTTCCTCAATCAAAGTCATTCCTGTCTGTCCCACATCATCAAGTCTGCCGAGGAACGGACTAACATATGTGGCTCCCGCTCTTGCTGCAAGAAGAGCCTGTGCAGCCGAGAAAATTAAAGTTACATTTGTCTTTATTCCCTTTGCAGTAAGTTGTTTAACCGCGCCCAAACCTGCCGGAGTCATAGGAATTTTTATAACTAAATTTTTATTGTTAATTGTCTTAACGAGCTCTTCAGCTTCTTTGACCATTCCTTCTGTATCAAGGCTTATAACCTCAGCGCTTATAGGACCGTCAACTATGGTTGTAATCTCTTTTACAACATCAATAAAATTTTTCCCTTCTTTTGCTATAAGAGACGGATTTGTAGTAACACCACAAATTACGCCCATATCATTTACTTCTCTTATGTAATCAACATTGGCTGTATCAACGAAAATTTTCATTGTTTTCTCCTCTTCCTGCAGTTAACTGCTATATTTTAATTATTTTTATATTTTTCTATAACCGCTCTCACAGTTTCAACAGCGGGCCCGCCCGTCAGTTTTCTCTGATTCACACAGGCTGTTAGGGATATTTCTTCATATATATCATCATCAAACAAAGCTGAAAAACTTTTAAACTCTTCTATGGTAAGCGAGTCTATAACTTTATCCTTTTCAATGCAATAAGCCACCATTCTGCCAACAACAGCATGCGCATCCCTAAACGGCAGACCATGCTTAACCAAATAATCAGCAACATCAGTCGCATTTGTGAATCCGCCTTTTGCACCGGTCAGCATAGCATCTTTATTAACAGTCATAGTTGCAAGCATTTTTGAAAATACCGGCAAGCACATTTTTATTGTGTCAACCGCGTCAAAAATCTGTTCTTTATCTTCCTGCATGTCCTTATTATACGCAAGAGGTATGCCTTTCATGACAGTAAATAATCCAATCATATCGCCATATACTCTGCCGGTTTTTCCCCTCACAAGTTCAGCCACATCAGGATTTTTCTTCTGAGGCATAATACTGGAGCCTGTGCTGTAAGCGTCATCCAGTTCAATAAATTTAAATTCGTGCGAACTCCATAGAATAATCTCTTCTGACAATCTGCTGAGATGCATCATAACGGTCGACAAATCAAAAGCTAACTCTAACACAAAATCCCTGTCCGACACTCCGTCTAAGCTGTTTTGTGTAACTGAATCAAATCCCAACTTCTCTGCTACAAAATCCCTGTCCAGGTCATATGTTGTTCCGGCTAAAGCACCGCTTCCCAAAGGCATAACGTTTAACCTCTTTCTGCAATCTGTTAAACGCTCGCTGTCTCTTCTCAGCATTTCATAATAAGCCATAAGATGATGAGCAAATGTTATAGGCTGAGCCTTTTGCAGATGGGTGTAACCCGGCATTACTGTTTCAAGGTGCTTCTCTGAAATATTAAGTATAACCGACTTCAAGTCTTCTATATCACTAAGTATTTCATCAATTTCATCACGCAAATACATACGTATATCCAATGCGACCTGATCATTTCTGCTTCTTCCGGTATGAAGACGTTTTCCCACATCGCCTATTCTGGAAATCAAGATCGTTTCAATATTCATATGTATATCTTCGGCATCTATTTCAAACTCAACCTTATTATTTTCAATATCCGCTTTTATCTCATCAAGCGTCTTAACAATCAACTCGGCGTCAGCCTCGGGAATTATGCCTTGGCGACCCAGCATTTCTGCATGAGCCTGACTCCCTTTAATATCCTGAGCATACATTCTAGCATCAAAACGTATTGATGAATTAAAATCGTCAACCAATGTGTCTGTAGATTTTGAAAAACGTCCGCCCCATAATTTTGCCATAATCTTTCTCCTGTACTTCAGTTTATAGTAATCAAATTATTTTAACCTTATTTCTTAAATTTCTTATTCATCATAGCTCTGACCTTTAGCGGCAGTCCAAAGAGGTTTATAAATCCTTCGCTGTCCTTATGGCTGTAAAGCTCATGACTGTCTCCGAAACTTGCAATATCCTCATTATACAGTGAATATGGAGATTTGGTTCCGGCAGGCGTAACACAGCCCTTATATAGTTTCAATTTAACTTCACCGGTAACGGTTTCTTCCATTGAATCAACCATAGCTGAGAGAGCTTCTCTCAAAGGTGTATACCATTTTCCGTCATATACCAGCTCTGCAAATTTAATTGCAGCCTGACGTTTAAATGCCTGAGTATCCCTGTCCAAACACAAAAATTCCAATTCCTGAATAGCGGCATAAAGAATTGTTCCGCCCGGAGTCTCGTATACTCCTCTGGATTTCATTCCGACAAGTCTGTCTTCAACAATATCCGCAATACCTATACCATTTTTTCCGCCAAGTTCATTAAGTTTTTCAACCAATGGGCGGGGATCCATCTTTTTACCGTCAACAGAAACAGGAACGCCCTGTTCAAATCCTATAGTTACGTAGGTTGGCTTATCAGGAGCTTTTTCAGGCGATACGCCCAGTTTTAAAAGACTGTCAAGCTGAGGCTCGTTTGCGGGATCCTCAAGATCCATACCCTCATGGCTGATGTGCCAAATATTTCTGTCTCTTGAATATAAATCTTTCTTTGTAACAGGAACATCTATATTATGCGCTTCAGCATAATCCACAGCGTCTTCACGCGACTTAATATCCCATATTCTCCAAGGAGCAATAATTTTTAGCTCAGGAGCCAAAGCTTTTATTGTCAGCTCAAAACGAACCTGGTCATTGCCCTTGCCGGTTGCACCGTGACAAATAGCAACGGCGCCTTCTTCTTTCGCTATTTCAACCAGTCTTCTGGCAATAATCGGACGTGCGTGAGACGTACCCAAAAGGTACTTACCCTCGTATATTGCACCAGCTTTCAAAGTCGGAAAAATAAAATCTGAAACGTACTCATCGCGCAAATCCTCGATATAGAGCTTTGAAGCGCCCGCTTTTTTTGCTCTTTCCTCAAGACCGTCAGTTTCCTTACCCTGACCAACATCACCGCATACGGCTATAACATCATAATCATAATTCTCCTTAAGCCACGGAATGATGATAGAAGTGTCAAGTCCGCCGGAATACGCCAGAACCACTTTTTCTTTTGCCATTTTAAAGACCTCCAGTATTTACTTAATTTACTTTATATCTATCCTGCCTGAATATTATATAACAAATAAAATTCATTTGCAATAATAATTTATAATTAATTGGAATATTTTTATTATGAATCAGATTGTCAAAAGTTTTATTTAAAATACTATTAAAAATTACTCTACGATTATGTAAACCAACTATTAACAATGAAACACGTTTTTTATAAAACGTAGTTTTGTCATCAAAATAATCATATACCCTCACAAATAATGAAACTATTAATTACAAATATTTTGTTCCAAACTAACATTATAAAAGATTACTCTATTTTAAATATACTATTTGTATGATGATATTCATACATCTCTTATAAATTTGACGTGTCCTATTAAAAACGTTTTATACGTTAGTTTATAAATAAGTCTGGCAATTATATTATCATAATAATCCTGCAATATAATATGCACCCCAAAAGCATCTGACTTTTGGAGTGCATATCATAAATTCTGTTTTTTCAAAACTAATACAAATTAATATATCTATTTATATTACTAATCTTCTTTTATATACTCAGGATGAGTCTTTTTAAGTTTTTCAAGATCGGTTTCATAATTCGACAAATGATTTGTTATTATATTTGCCGCCTTTTCAGCGTCGTGCTCTTTTATTGCATCTGCGATACTTTTATGCTGCTGATAAATTTCCTGACATCTCTCACGTTTTAAATTCAATTTTCTAATCCTGTCAAAATGTATTTGAATATTATGTATCAGCTCATAACTTCTGCTCCTATTTGCTATAGCCGCAAGCGTTTTGTGAAATTCATTATCAAGACCATAAAACTCACGTCTTTTATTGTGTTCCAAACAAAGCCTCTGTTTAAAAAGCTGTTCCTCCATTGGCATCAACATAAAAGAATCTTCGATTTCACACAATATTCTCGAAATTTCTTTTTCCAGTATTAATCTGAGAAATCGAGCCTCCTCAACCAAATCAAGGTCAATAAGAGAAATAAACGTCCCTATCTGAGGTCTTATTTCTAAAATATTAACCCCTTCCAATTCTATAAAAGCTTCCCTGATTGGAGTACGGCTTAAATTCAGTTCCTTGGCTATTTCTGTCTCACTGATTTTATCCCCCGGTGCAAGTTCCAAAGAGATTATATTTTCCTCGAGAACACGCAATGCGTATTCTCTGTTTGTTTCTTTTTCATTTTTCTTTGGCGTGACAGTCATTAGTGATACCTCCAGACAAAACGCCTATTTATTAATAAATTTCCATAGCAATTCTAACACATAAAAATTTTTATGTCAATAAATGAAAACTTTTTAATAGGATAATTACATATATATAAGCCGGAAGAAAAACTTCCGGCTTAATCTTATCCTAAATATTTAATCAGAGTATTTTTTACAGCACCGGGCCCGGCGTTTAATTCCGAAAAATACTTTTCTACCAGCTGACCTAATCCCACCTCATATAAATCTACTCCGAAAATCTTTTTATCTTTTAAAAGCTTTTCTATTTTATTATGAATACTGTCTAAGTCAGTACAGCCAAACTCAATGTCTTTCACAATTCCTCCGGCATAATCAAGCATAGGGTCCGGGCTTGGCTCAAAAACATTGCCGCTGTCGTCTATACCCATTAAATATCTGCACCATCCGGCCAATACCAATGGGATAAATTTAAGCTCTTTTATTTTATCAAGCTTTTCATACGCCTTTATAGTTTCCCCAAATCTTATCGGCAATTTTTGTGAAGTATCGCAAGCTATTCTTTGCGGCGCGTCAGGAATAAAGGGGTTCGGAAGCCTTTCATTTATTGTCTCGTCAATAAACTCTTTAGGTGAAATTATACCCGGGTCAACTACTACCGGCAGTCCTTCATCATATCCTATCTTTTTTATCAGTTTAACAAGATTATCGTCTTTCATCTCGTCACTAATTTTATTATAACCTAAAAGACAGCCGTATATTGCAAGACAAGTATGAAGAGGATTAAGACATGTGCAAACTTTCATTTTTTCAGCTTTATCAACTGTCTCAGCACTTGTATAAATTATTCCGCCTTCATTAAGAGGAGGCTTTCCCCCTGCAAAGCTGTCTTCAATAACCAAATACTGATACTTCTCAGCATTTACAAACGGAGCGACAAAAGTATGCTTTTTAGTTTCAACAGGCGCGGCATTTTCTATTCCGTCAGCTTCTAAAATCTTTAAAACCTCATCAGACGGTCTTGGCGTTATTTTATCTATCATGCTGCATGGATATGAAACACTATATTGTATATACGGCAAAAATTCGCCGTCTGCTAAAAGATTGTTAACCCAACTCTTAGCAAACTCATAAACTGATTCTTTAAGTTTTATTCCATTATGGGAACAGTTATCCATACTCACCAGGGTTATCGGTCTTGCCCCATTCTTATATCTATGATAAAGAAGTGCGGCCAGGCGGCCCATATACGTCTTAGCGTTTTCAGGTCCTTTTTCGAAATCGGCTTTTACTCCGTCATAAAATTCGCCCTTAGTGTCTTTTAAATTATAACCCTTTTCTGTTATAGTGAACGACGCCATTTCCAAACTCTTTGAAGAAAAGATTTCTTTAAGCCGCTCCGTATCAGTCTCGTTATCAAAATCAAAAGTTAAAGCCTCCGCCACGCTGGCTATAACTTCTTTTGAAACAGTTCCGTCTGTGTTAAGCGTTACAGAAATAGTCAGATTATCAAAATCTTTAAAACTCTTATCTATAATCTCATAATCATAACCTTCAGCTACAATTATACCTCTGTCCATTATGCCCTTGTTTAAAAGTTTCTGGCAAACCGCCGCCGGAAATGCTCTGAAAATATTTCCGGCTCCAAAATGAACCCATATTGGATTTTCTGAAGTTTTCTTAATCATTTCGTCTATATTATACTCAGGCAAAGTATAACCCAGCTTTTCCCACTCACTTTTATTCTGAACAATTGAGCGTCTTGACAATTTCATAGTGTTTCCCCCTACTCTTTTTCAATAGCTTCCAGAAGTCCGTTCAGGTATGTCGCTCCCAAAGCTCTGTCGTATAGACCATATCCCGGCATCGCAACCTCACCCCAAATCATTCTTCCATGGTCAGGGCGTATAGGACCGTCAAAACCGGTTTCATATAGCGTCTTCATTATTTTATACATATCCATAGAACCATCTCTCGAAAGATGTGCCGCCTCCTCAAATTTCCCCGGAGAATGATGACGCAGGTTTCTTATATGAGCAAAATGCACTCTGCCCTTTGTCGCCTTGATAATGTCACATATATCATTATCAGGGTTAGAACCTAGAGACCCTGTACATAAAGTTAAACCGTTAAACTTACTGTCTACCGCATTTAAAAGTTTTAAAATATTTTCCTTATTATTTATTATCCTCGGAAGATTAAACACCGGCCATGCAGGGTCGTCTGGATGTATTGCCATCATTATATCATGTTTTTCGCAAACCGGCTGTATTTTTTTTAGAAAATATACAAGATTGTCAAACAGATTTTGTTCTCCTACATCCTTATAAGCTTCAAACAGCTCTTTTACATGAGCCAGTCTCTCAGGCTCCCAGCCCGGCATTACAAATCCCTGACTGTTCGAATCTATCTGCTTAAACATCTCATCCGGGTTTATTTCATCTATTTTATCCTGGTCATATGAAAGTACAGTCGAACCATCGTCACGCTTTTTTGCAAGCTCTGAACGGGTCCAGTCAAAGACAGGCATAAAATTATAACACACCAGCTTTATATCAGCCTTTGCCAAATTCTCAAGCGTTGTTATATAGTTCTCAATATATTTGTCTCTGTCCGGCAGACCGATTTTTATTGAGTCATGAATATTAACGCTCTCTATTCCTTCTACTTTTAACCCCGAAGCTTCAACTTTATTTTTCATTTCCATTATATCTTCATACGTCCAGGCTTCCCCAACAGGAATATTATATAAAGTTGTTATTACCCCTGTTACTCCGGGAATCTGTCTTATCTTCCAGAGTTCAACGCTGTCATTGCCCTCGCCAAACCATCTCAGTGTCATTTTCATATTTTATTCTCCTATCTGCCCCATCAATTTATTTTATTCGCAATGCACGGGGCAAACAATGCGAAAGTTAAATTTATATAAATTTAAAATCCCATAAGTCTCGGTAAAAACATTGAGATTGCCGGAACAAAGGTAACAAGCAGAAGTACCAATATAATAACCCCATAATATGGGAGGAGCGGTTTTATAACCCTCTCAATAGATGTTTTTGCCACCCTAACTCCAACAAACAAAATGTTACCTACAGGAGGTGTTATTGTTCCTATACATAAGTTAAATACCAGCATAATTCCGAACTGTATTGCCGTCATTCCTATCAAATCACTGGTAACTACCGGTAGGAATATTGGCGTAAATATCAATATTGCCGGTGTAATATCCATAAATGTTCCGACAACTAAAAGTATAACGTTGATTATAAGCAAAATAACAATTTTATTATTGCTTATTCCAAGCAAAGCGTTTGAAATCGCCGCAGGAATACCTGTAAACGCTAAAATCCACGCCATTATACTTGAAACGCCTATCAGAAAAACAATGATACCGGTTGTCTCTGCACTGTCTTTAAATATTTTATATAAATCTTTTATCTTTATTGTTCTGTAACAAAACGACAGAATCAAACTATACACCACCGCAACTACAGAACCTTCGGTAGCCGTAAATATACCGGCAATGATTCCGCCTATAACGATAACTATCAAAAGCAAACTTGGTATAGCGTCCATAACTATCTTCACAGCGTCTTTAGCTTTAACGCGGCGATTGCTTCTGTATCCCTTTTTTCTGGCAATAAAGAAAGCCACCACCATACAAGCAAGCCCCCACAAAATGCCCGGGATATATCCGCCCATAAACAAGGCCGCAACAGAAGTTCCTCCGCTTACCAAGGAATAAGTAATCAATACGTTACTCGGAGGAATTAGCAGTCCGGTCGGCGCTGTTGCAATATTTGCCGTTGCCGAATACTCAACATCATAGCCTTCCTCTTCCTCAATAGGACCTATAATTGAACCCATTGCCGAAGCAGAAGCGACGCCCGAACCCGAAATCGCTCCAAACATCATATTAGCTACTGCGTTTGTATGTGCCAGAGCTCCCGGAACCCTGCCGGTAAGCAGTAATGCAAAATTTATCAGTCTCGTCGCAATTCCGCCCTTATTCATTATATTTCCCGCTAGAATAAAGAACGGTATCGCTATCAAGGTAAATACTGATATTCCCGAAAACAATCTTTGCGCGCCTGTCAAAACTGCCGCGTTGAAATCCATTATCGGAAGGATAGCAAGTATAGATGAAATACCAATAGAGATTGAAATCGGTACTCCTGCAAGCAGCAGGACAATTAAAACTACGCCCACTATTAAACCTGAAATTGCTGCTATTGACATAATTACTTATCCCCCTTTACTATTGCTTTTTGTACGACAGCGCTTTTATTGCTGATAACTGTCTCCTTTTTTGCACTCAGAGGTTTAACCTCCTTAGCGCGGAGAAGTTCATATATATTTATTACTCCAAACAATATTACAAAAATTCCGCATATCGGAACTATAACATAAATCATGGACATTGGTATTCCAAGCGAGGCTGTAACCTGAGTCATTGTAAGCTTTGTTATGCTTGTTCCGCCGTAAATCATGATAAGCGCCGCAAACAATATAACTAAAAGCTCTGAAAAAATATATATCCATCTTAGGGCGTTTCCCGAAAACTTATCAGCTAAAAAACCCATTCTCATATGTTCTCTTTTTGCGAATACGAGAGCGGCGGCCAGCAGCGCCAGCCAAGTAAATGAATACGTTAAAAGCTCTTCTGAAACGGTACTGGGTGCATTAAATACATATCTTGTTACGATTTGATATGTTCCTACAATTGTTATAAACGCAAACATTATGACGCATATAACCTCAAGAATCTTAGTCAGAATATTTTTAAGTTTAATCATTACTGCCCGCCTCCTTTTGTATAGCATCATAAATAGGACGAAGCTTTGGATTTTCATTTAATATTTCTTTATGCAGAGGAAGAACTTTTTCTCTGAAAGCAGTAACATCTACTTCTAAAAATTCAACGCCCATTCCTTTGGCAATATCTTTTGCTTCTTCCACAGCGTCACTCCAGCTCTCACGCTCAGCTCTGTTGCACACCTCAGCCGCTTCATCAAATACCTGTCTTTCCTCAGGCGGCAAATCCTGCAAAAACTTTAGGTTTGCGATAAGCATATCCGGCACCATCTGATGTTCGTTATAGCTGTAATACTTTGCCACCTCACCGTGCTTATTATTGGTAAGCGCAAGCTCATTATTTTCTGCTCCGTTTATAACGTTCTGCTGTATTGCCGTATATACTTCCCCAAATGACATAGGAGTTGCCGAGGCGCCAAAGGCTTCCATCATCTTGACGTTTGTCGGGCTTTGCTGAACTCTTATCTTTTTACCCTTTAAATCATCCGGCGTTCTTATAGGGGTAGTGGCGTAAAAGTTTCTGACTCCTGCGTCAAGCCATGTCACCGCTTCAAATCCTGACGCGTCAGTAGATGTAAAAATTCCTTTCATCATCTCATCGTTTTCCATTATGCTGTGATAATGCTCTTCACTGTTGAAGAGATATGGGATACTGAATATTTGGTAAATATCGTCAAAGGTTTCAAGATTTCCTGTGCTGGCCACGCAGTAATCAATAGCTCCTGTCTGAACCAGTTCAATAGCCTTAACCGACGCTCCCAAAATCTCATTGGGGAATATTTGAATATCGTACTTGTCGCCAAGTCTTGACTCAACATATTCTTCAAATGCGAGAAGCCCAATATGATCAGGATGCGTCTCTGACTGTGAATGTGAAATTCGAACTATCCGCTTGCCTGAAAATGCGGAGCCGGAGCAGCCCGATACGACGAAAGCCGCTGCCGCAATTAAAGCAAAACTTAGCATTAAAGCCGTCAAGCGTTTTAACTTTTTCATAATCTTTCTCCCCTTACAAATTTAGTATAGTTGTATACTTTGCATTCTAGTATACAAGTTTCTTACAATGTTATTCTACTACCTTAACACACATATGTCAACAGGTAAAAGTCAACAAATCTGTTTTCCTCTTTTTAGCTATAATTACCACAAGCGTTTTAAATATGGCTCGGTATAAAAAATTTTTATTAGCCTTTAAGACACACTGTTTTGTATTTTACATACATCTCTATGGTTAAGATTTAGCAATTCCCATTTTATAACTTTACATTTTAATCTTTTCCATATATCCAAAAATACTTATCATATTATTTCCAAATAATTATATTTTATAAGCATGTGATAAAATAGTTTAATAATTGAATTTATAGCTTTAAACAGATAATGTTGACCTTATAACCACAGCATGCTTTTATCTAATCCATGAGATAAAAAATTTTAACTTTTATTAAGACTTTAAAATTCATAATAATAAATTAGCGGGAAATTTACTAAATAAATTTTCTTGCCAAAAAACTAGATTAGCGCGTTAACATTCAATATAAAATATTAATAATTATAAAAGTAATAAAAAAATATAACGTAATAGTGAATTAAAGTAAATAATAACATTTTAAAACTACATTATTAACCAATTAAACTAACTTACCAGATAAATGGATATTATGGATTAACATTATAAAAATAATCAGACGTATATAAAAAAACTTTAACGCTCTGCTTTTAGGATAAAAATAACCAATATAAAATTCTCTTATAAGTACGAAAATAGCAAATAAGTAAAAACCTTATATTAACAAACCTTCAGAATCCGCAATAAATCAATATAAATATTTTTATTTCAATTTCAGCCTCTTTTTAAAAAAATAACTATTATAAATATGGATTCAGCAACCTTTCTAAACTATTAAGTATAAATTTGCACTTGTCGATACAGCACTCTTTTTAAACTACTACGTATATTTTTATACAGTTGTCGATTCAACGCACTTTTAACTATTAAATGTAATTTTTACACCTATCAATTCAACACTCTTTTTAACTATTAAATGTAATTTTTACACCTGTCGATTCAACACTCTTTTTAAACTACTATATACATTTTTATAAAGTTATCAATTCAGCACTCTTTATAGACTATTATGTATATCTTTTCAGCTGTTGATTCAGCAATCCCTATAAACAATTTAAATCGCAAATAACAAACGAAAAGGTTTTAGCGCCCGGGTCTGGCGGGCGCAACTGGGCTAGGCTATACAAAGTAACAATATAAAACAACAAGACCGTAATGTTGTGAAATTATATTAATGATAATATTATTTTAACGTAGTGTAAAAATCGGAAAATATTTTCTTGATAACTTAAACCCATTTAATATCTATACATTTTATTCGATTGTTGCCTAGCCCAGTTGCGCCCGCCAGACCCGGGCGCTAAAACCTTATTATCTTATTTAAGCTTATAATTAAAGGTGATAAAGTCACCTCACATTTGCTTACCTAACATTGAACTTATTATTTTATATCAAATAAAATTATTTATATCTGTTTAATACGGGTGATAAAACTTATATATTAATTATTTACTCTTGAAATCAATAAAGATTTAAACCGGATACTCTCTCAGAAACTAAAAGATAAAATTATTGAATAATAAAAAACCTTTTGCACTGGCTGCTGCCATAACGCAAAAGGTTTTTTATACTTTATTATAAAACTTTTATTTTACAGTACCTAAAAAGTCCATTTCTGTCTCATGCTTCTTATCACGTCCCATAAGATTTTTGAGCGCCATGCCGGGAGCCATTCCCTCAAACAGTACCTTATAAGCCTCGTTAACTATCGGCATCTCAACACCGGCTGAATCAGCAAGCTCTTTGGCCGCACGGCAAGTCTTTATTCCCTCAACTACCATTTTTACCTCGTCGCGCGCCTGCTCGGGAGTTTTTCCCTGACCTATCAGAATTCCGGCGCGTCGGTTCCTGGAATGCATACTTGTGCAAGTCACTATCAAATCGCCCACACCTGATAATCCATTAAAAGTCTCGTGCTTTGCTCCGAGAGCCACACCCAAACGAGACATTTCAACCAAACCCCTGGTCATTAAAGCGGCTTTCGTGTTGTCTCCAAGCCCCATACCATCAACAATACCGGCACATAAAGCTATTACATTCTTCAAAGAGCCGCCAAGCTCTACGCCCAGCACATCCGTGTTGGTATAAACCCTAAAGTTTGGATTCATAAAAATATCCTGTATAATTTTTGCGGTTTCGCAATTTTCACAAGCCACAACATTTGTAGTAGGTATATCTCTTGAAACTTCCTCAGCGTGGCTCGGTCCCGACATAACAACAACTTCACAGTTTGGAATTTCTTCTTTTATTACTTTTGAAAGTGTTGAGTGCGTCCCCTCTTCCAAACCTTTGGAAATATTAACAATTATCTGCCCGTCTTTTATAAATCCCGACATATTCTTTGCGGTTGTTCTTATAGCATGCGACGGAGTTGCCGTTACAATAACATCCGCATCTTGACAGCACTCTGATAATTCAGAAGTAAACCTTACGCCGTCCGGGAATTTAACTCCCGGCAAAAACGGCTTATTTTCTCTATACTTTTTTAAATCTTCGCTTTCCTCTTTTAAGTAAGACCACAAGGTAACTCTGTGACCATTTTTCGCCAACATTATAGCAACGGCGCTTCCCCAGCCGCCGCTTCCTATCACACTGATATTCGCCATAATCTCATCCTTTCTTGCTTCCCAGCTTATTTTCAGTACCGTTTATCAAGCGCTTTATATTTGCCCTGTGCATAAAAACAGCAAGCACAGCCAAAATCACACAGAATAGTATATACGCAATATCTCCGCCTCCGAAAATTAAAGACAAAATAACTAACAGAACTGAACCTAAAATACTTCCGAGAGACACATATTTGGAAACCGCCATAACTATTAAAGCGAAAACCAAAACTATTAATCCTATCCACCAATTAGCAAACAGCATCGCAACCATAGAAACCAAAATACCCTTGCCGCCGTGAAATCCAAAATATATAGGGAAGTTATGCCCCAAAACAGCGCAAACGCCTGCAACATAAACCGGTGTGTTTCCATATACACTGTCAATCCCAGTCATATTTGAAATTAACATTGCAATCAGAATCGCGGCAACTGCCTTTAGACAGTCGCAGACCGTCACAATTGCCGCCGCCTTTTTGCCATATGTTCTCAGCGCATTAGTAGCCCCTGCGTTTCCGCTGCCTTTTGTTCTTATATCTTCACCGCCAAAAATACGTCCGACTATTATAGCGCTGCTTACGCTTCCTATAAGATAAGCAATTACTCCAATAGCTATCAGCCACAATATTTCCATTTTACTCTCTCCTTAGTTTTCTATTTCTTCTTGCCTTTTTCTCTTATTATAAACTTGATTGGAGTGCCCTCAAATCCGAACCTCGCTCTGAACTGGTTTTCTATATATCTGACATAAGAATAGTGGGCAAGCTTTGCGTCATTGACAAATAATACAAACGTGGGCGGTTTTATATCTGCCTGTGTCGTATAGTATATTTTCAGCCTCTTTCCCTTATCGCTCGGCGGCTGAACCGCTGAGACAGCCTCGCCCAAAACATCATTTAAAATACCTGTTGATATACGTTTTGTATTCTGCTCGACAACTTTATCCATCATCTCAAAAAGGCTGTCCACCCTCTGACCTGTAACTGCCGAAATAAACACAGACGGGGCGTACATCATAAAATTAAAGCCTTCTTTTACTTTTATCTTAAAGTTTTTCATGGTATTTGTTTCTTTCTCAACCAAATCCCATTTATTTACAACAACTATACTTGCCTTTCCGGCTTCATGAACATATCCAGCAATCTTAGTGTCCTGTTCGGTTATCCCTTCCGCTGCGTCTATCATTATAAGACAAACATCCGCTCTGTCGATTGCATTAAGGGAACGGCTCACACTGTATCTTTCAACATTCTCATTTATACGGCCGCGTTTTCTCATACCGGCGGTATCAATCAACATATATTTTTTTCCGTCCCGTTCATAAAACGTGTCTATTGCGTCTCTGGTGGTTCCGGCTATATCGCTTACTATAACTCTGTTCTCACCGAGTATCTGATTCACCAAAGAGGATTTTCCGGCATTTGGTTTACCGACAATAGCAACATGTATAACATCCGACTCGTCGCTGTTCTCGTTATCCTCCGGAAAATACTGAACTATCTCATCTAACAAATCTCCGACGCCCAAACCATGAACGGATGAAACCGGCCAGGGGTCTCCAATACCAAGGTTATAAAACTCGTATATTTCCATTGGCGGATCACCGGGGTTGTCCACCTTATTAGCCACCAATATAACAGGCGTGCCGCATTTCTGAAGCATAGCCGCAACGTCTTTATCAGCAGCGGTCATGCCGTCTTTGACGTTTACCATAAACACAATAACATCAGCCATATCTATAGCGAGCTCAGCCTGAGCCTTCATCTGCTCCAGTATTACGTCATCGCTTCCGGGTTCAATTCCGCCCGTATCTATAAGGGTGAAATCCCTGCCGCACCATTCAGCGTCAACATATATTCTATCTCTGGTAACACCGGGCGTATCCTCAATTATTGAAATACGTCTTCCAGCGACCTTATTAAAAAAAGTGGACTTTCCCACATTCGGACGTCCTACAACAGCTACAACAGGTTTCATATTCTGCCTCCTCAAAGCCTAATTCTATACTGTAGTATACCACAATAATTTCCATTCATCAAGAATTTATTTTCAACAAAAAACACCGTGCGCCGAGCACACGGTGTTAATCAAGCCAAAATTATTCGCCAACCGAAATAACTTCTTTTCCCTTATAAGTCCCGCAGGCCTTACAAACCCTATGAGACAGCTTGAGTGCTCCACACTGAGGACACTCTACCATACCTGGTACAGAAAGCTTCCAGTTTGCTCTTCTCTTATCTCTTCTAGCCTTTGACGTCTTTCTCTTTGGAACTGCCATTTATGCCACACCTCTTTCCAATTCATCAAATATTTATGAGGAAATCCTCGAAACAGTGTTACTTAAAGAAACGCTGCATTTTCTACTTATTAACTAATCTATGTCCAAACTGTTGAGTATATCAAACCTAGGGTCAACTTCCCTTGTATCGCATGAACAGCTGCCGTTATTAAGATTAGTTCCGCACTTGAAACATAATCCTTTGCAGTCCTCTTGGCACAAATGCTTTATCGGAACGTTAAGAACCATATTTGAATAAACATACTCGTCCAGCGAAATTATATCTCCTGATAAGTAATTTATATCCGGATTTTGATTTTCTTCATCCTCAGAGTCGGAAAATCTTTCAATTTCTTTGAATCTTTCAGATATATTAAAATTCATCTCGCTTGAGAACTCTTCCGCACATCTGTCACAGACAAACTGAAGCTTTGCCGTGCCTTTTGCTTCGAGTTCAAAAGTTCCTCCAAAATTACGAATTACTCCCAAAATTTTTACGGGCTCCAGTATCTTAAAATCATCACCGGGCATTCCCGCAATATTTACTTCGCAGTTAATAGGTATCTCTTTACCTTCATAATTCTTAATCGGAGCTATATTAATATCCATTTATATCACCTAAATCCCTAAAGAAAACACAAACAGACAGCGATTATTATATCTAATCACGGCCTGTTTGTCAATATCTTTTTACAAATTTCTTAAAAAATATTTAAATTCACGCTATTTTGAAGCCAAGTAACTGTTAATCTTGCCAACCAACTCGTCACAATCTACACCGTGAACCATGCATGCCTGCTCAATGCTCTCACCGCTTGAAGAAGGACAGCCCAAACAGTGCATTCCAATTTGAATAAAGAAATCCGCTGTTCCCGGATCCATCTTTAAAACATCTATAATAATAGTATCTTTGGTAACCTGATTTGCCATAAATATTAACTCCTTTCAAAATCTGTAGCTCTATTATACCCTATTTTCAATAAAAATCAAGAGTATTTTACAAACTTTTCAGCTATTCCAGTATTTACTACATTAATCATTTAACAGCGTCCACAGCATGTTCCCAAATTGTATGAGCTATTTTATCAGCTTCCTTGTATTCTTCAGCCATAGACGTAAGCTGTGAAAAATCGCCGTTATCCGCTGCTTCCACTCTGGATTTAAGACCTTCAAAAATCTTATATATCGTTCCGACAGTTTTTGTCAGTTCATCATGAGCTTCTTTCTGATCTTCACCGCAAAGCATAGCTGCCGCTCCCACTTCACTGTACCAGTGTTCAGTGCTATCAAGACCCTTTTCATATAAAGCTTTCCACTCTGCGTAGTTATCCTGTGATAAGCTTCCTACACCGTTTAGAACCTTATCCATATCTCCGTTCACAAAGGCGCCTACCTCGTCAGTAAATGAATTGATATAGTTTATATACTTGTCCCCTACCAAAGTACCTGAACTGCTGTTTTGCGAAGTTCCTGATGAATCCACACTCTTTTTTGAAGATGTATCACCGTTTCCGCAGCTGCTTAAAACGCTTGCCAGCATTATAACTACCGCACCAAAAACAATCATATTTTTTATATTTTTGCCAAATTTCATTTTTTGCACCATTCACCTTTCATGATGATATTGTTCATTATAACACATCGCCGCATAATTGACAAGTTTTTACACCGCACTTTTTATTCCGGCTAACCTTGTTTTGATAAACCTGAATATAGTTTTAACTCCCGTCTTTATTACCCACCAAAGCATCCAGAAAATAAATGAACCAAGATAGGCTGATAGGGCTATAGTCCAAAATCTTTGCACTACATTGCTCATTTTTATTTCTGTCAAAAGATAATCATTCAGCCATAAAATTATCAGGCAATGCGATAGATAAATGTTATAACACTGGGAATCCAAAGCCCTTGTGAACCGGGTAAGCTGTTTTCTTTTGTCACATATCCAGCAGAAGAACATAAAGAAAAAAAGTATTGCCGATGTACAATAGAGAATATGTACTTCTTCCATCCACGGTACAGCCATATTGTATGTAGCATACGCCAAATAAATATCCAGGAATCCTGAAAATAAGAATAGTGCTGTAATTAAAATTTTTCGGTTCAGTATAATCTCTTTAAACTTTTGATAATTCATACCAACATAGCATCCGCATACCCAGTATAACAAATATTTTGTAAAAATAACATCAGAGAACTGGAACACATGATTCGGCAAGATTATGTATAGTATATTCGATAAATTATATCCCAAAACTACCGAGATTAAAACCGAAAAAGCTATCCCGACAGCCGGAGTGACACGCCTTAACGCATAGACCCATAAAGGCATTAATATATAAAACTGAACTATTATAATAACAAAATAAAAGTGACCCACTAAATCTCCGCGCCACCACGCATGAAACAGCCCGTCCCACGAAAATTCAAAATAATGGTGGTTTACAAAAAAAATATAAAATATAAACACCCACAAAAGATAAGGTAAAATCACTCTTGTTATACGGCCCTTGTAGAATTTAACATAATCAATTTTTTTATCTGTCAAGAACAGCTTCACACCGCTCAGAAAAATAAATGCAGGCACAACAAAAGTGCTGAATCTCCAAGGTATAAAGACAGCATTAAAAGCAGTATCCAAACTGGTAGTCTCACCAATTATGACTGAAGCACAATGAATAAATATAACAAGAAACGCACAAAAAATATTCATATGCGAAAGTTCCGGTTTCGCTGTCCGCCGTGCAATTTGCCGTCCCATCCCTTATTCACCACCTGTTAAACAGATATATTATTTTAACTAGTTAGCGTTTATTCTGCGCCTTTCGCTCCTGAGCTCACCGCGTTTTTTAGCGAGTTCCCACTCCATTTTATCCTCGTCAGTTTCAAGTATAAGCCCAGGAACTTCAGTCGGTCTGTCATCATCGTCAAGGGCTACCAAAACCAAATAAGCTTTATTAATGGTTCTCTTCATGCCGTTCAAATCTTCTACCATAGTGCGGACGCACACTTCCATTGAAGTCCGTCCCACATGGGTTACTTTTCCCGCAAGCACCAAGGTATCGTTCGGATATGCCGGCGCTCTGAAACAGAGAGTGTCAACCATAGCCGTGGTTACCTTGCATCCGCTGTGTCTCCTGGCAACAATTCCGGCCACGACATCTATCCACTCCATCAGTCTTCCGCCGAACAATCTTCCGTATCCGTTTAAGTCAGGAGACGTAACCATTTGCACTTGTTCAGTATATGAATACGAAACTTTTCTATTTTTAACTACAGGTTCTGCCATTTTTTTCATCTCCTCTTGAATTACAGAACAATTCACTTTAGATAGTATACCATTTTCAATTCAATATATCAACGTCTGTAATATTATTGTTAACAATTCATATCGGCAAATTTCATAGAAATATTGATAAATTCTGCTCTTTATGATATATTAATTAGAAATAAATTAATGAGGTAATCAAATGAAGCAAAGCGATATAAAAACACCATATTATTTAATTGATGAAAATTTAATTATAAAAAATTTAGAGATTTTAAAAAGTGTTTCCGACAAAACCGGAGCAAAAATTCTGCTTGCACAAAAAGCGTTTTCAATGTATTCATTGTATCCGCTTATAGGAAAATATCTTGCCGGTACCACAGCAAGTTCTCTGTTTGAAGCTAAACTGGGCCACGAAGAAATGCCGGGCACAGAAACTCATATTTACGCTCCGGCTTACAGCGATGAAGATTTTTCTGAAATAATAAAAATCTGTGACCACATAGTTTTCAACTCATTTTCCCAGTGGAATAAATATAAAAATATTGTGTCAGGAACAGGAATTGAATGCGGTATAAGAATAAATCCTGAATATTCTGAAATTGAAACTGACATATATAATCCATGCTTTAAAGGCTCCAGAATGGGAGTCACTTTAAGAAACTTTGAACACAGCAACCTCGACGGAATAAGCGGACTTCACTTTCACACTATGTGCGAGCAGAATTCTGACGTTTTATGGAGGACCGTTCAAAAAGTAGATGAAAAATTCGGAAAGTATATAAAAAATATGAAATGGATAAACATGGGCGGAGGTCATCATATCACAAGGGAAGATTATGATATAGAACTTCTGTGCAAATCTATAAATTATTTTTCTGACAAATATGGTGTCGCCGTCTATTTGGAACCCGGAGAAGCAGTTGCTCTCAATGCCGGATATTTGACATCAAGCGTTATGGATATAATAAATAATGAAATTGATATCGCAATATTGGATACTTCGGCAGCATGCCATATGCCGGACGTTTTAGAAATGCCTTATCGCCCCAACGTTATTGACGCCGGGAATCCCGGGGAATATCCATACACTTACCGTTTGGCCGGTCCAACCTGTCTGGCCGGTGATATTATCGGTGACTACTCCTTTAAAGAACCTTTAAAACCCGGTGATAAAATCACCTTTTGCGATATGGCTATTTACACCACTGTTAAAAATAACACTTTTAACGGTATAAACCTGCCCAGCATAGTTCTGAGACATCAAAACGGAGATACGGAACTTATCAAAACTTTTGGGTATCAGGACTTTAAGTCAAGACTATAAATTTAAGATAGGAAATTGTTATGAAAGAGAATATGCAAGAAAAAATAATTGATTTTTTAATAAACAACGGCGCCGGACAAGTGGGATTCTGCCGCCTAGACAACGATGATTTTGGCACAAACGATTTTAATTTAAAATATGCCATATCATATACAATACCGCTGTCTGACGCAGTAGTGGAGCAGATAAACGATAAACCCACGCATACATATTTCCACCACTACAGGTCAGTAAACACATTGATTGACAATAACTCTTTAAAAACCGGTCTGATACTTCAAAAAGCCGGATATAAGTATGTTCCTGTCCCTGCCTCTCAGTCCGTCAATGGACTTAAAGGAATATTTTCACATAAATATGCGGCTGTAAAAGCAGGTTTAGGCTATATCGGCAAGAGCGGTCTGTTTATTTCAAATATCAACGGACCCAGAGTTCGGCTCGGAACAATTTTGACTGACTGCGCAGAATTTGATTTTAATACAAATATTTTAGAATGCCAATGCGGAAGCTGTACGCTTTGCGTAAAAGCCTGCCCTGCAATGGCTATCACAGGTGAAACGTGGAATCCCGGGGAACCGAGAGAAAAAATCATTGACGCTCTGGCGTGCAGCCAGCATATGAAAAAAGCATACCAAAACATAGGCCGCGGAGTTGTGTGCGGTATATGTATGAGGGTATGCCCTAAAGGATTTTCCAAATCCACAGAATAATATGCTAAGCTCTGAACCTATATCCTGCGCCCCAAACGGTTTCAATGTACTTATTTTCAGAGTTCTTCTCAATTTTGTCTCTTATTCTTTGTATATGAACAGTAACCGTTGAAGCGTCTCCGAATGCTTCCAAACCCCAAACGCGGTCAAAAAGCACCTCTTTGTTAAAAACTATATTTGGATTTTCAAGAAGAAATAAAAGCAAATCATATTCTTTTACGGTCATTATTACTTCTTTGCCGTCACTGAACACCCGTCTTGACCCTTTATCTACTTTAAGCCCTCTGATTTCTATTATCTCCGGCTTCACAGCGTCAGAGCCGCTTCTGAGGGTCTTGTATCTCGAAATATGGGTTTTAACTCTAGCCACCATCTCTGAAGGAGAGAAAGGTTTAGCTATATAATCATCAGCGCCCAGTCCAAGTCCGCGTATTTTGTCTATATCTTCACTTCTAGCAGATAAAAATATTACCGGAACATCTTTAACCTTTCTAAGCTCACCGCACACTGAAAACCCGTCGCGCCGGGGAAGCATAACGTCAATTATCACAAGGTCATAATCATTTTCCAAAGCCTTTTTCAACCCGGATTCTCCATCATTTGCCAACTCACATTCAAATCCGTTGGCTGACAAATAATCCATCTCAAGTTCAGCTATACTTTTATCATCCTCAATTATTAATATTTTCATATAAACCAATCCTTTTGTCTTAATCTTCCAAAATATACTTTTTCAGTCTTATATAAACAGTTACTCCATTCTTATCGCCTCCGGAACGCATCCATATCTTTCCGCCGTGTTCTTTTATTATTCTGCATGCTATAGAAAGACCGAGACCATTGCCTGAAACGTTTAAATTTCTTGCCGGGTCAGCTCTAAAAAACGTCTCAAACACTTTCTTTTCTTCCTGCTTACTTATCCCAATTCCATTGTCTGAAAAACTCAAAATTACCCAACCGTCATTTTCTGTTAACTCAACACTTAGTTTTCCGGGAATATCAGGCTTTCTGTACTTTATAGAATTGCTTATTATATTGGAAAGCACCCTGTTTAATTTTTCACAATCAAACCTTACATATATTTCTTCACTGCCGCTTAAATTTTCACCAATATCAAGCTCCATACCGGCTCCTGATAAATCAATTGAGAATTCCTCCAGCACTGAACGCACAAAACCTCTTATATCCCAAACCTGCATATCGTACGGCGCACTGTCTAAATCCAACTTAGAATACTCCGAAAGATTATTTACCATAGCCTCAAGGGTATTAGCCTTAGCCTGTATCGTGTTAAGATAACGCTCCAACATTTCCGGCGTATCGGCTACTCCATCCTTTATCCCCTCAACATATCCTTTTATTGAGGTAATAGGAGTTTTTAAGTCATGCGAGATGTTGGCTATAAGCATTCTGTGTTCTGTCTCTCGCCTTATTTCTTCATCTACAGATTTTTTCAGCCTGACTCTTAAGTTTTCAATCGAATCATAGACTTCTTTAATTTCACGGTCACCTGAACATGTAAACTCATAGCTGAGGTCGCCTTCCGTCAAATGTTCCATAGCGCCGGACATTTTTTTAAGCGGCGCTATTATACTTTTTGACAGATATGCCGTTACTCCTATACAGCAAGCAAGAACAACTACAATCAATATAAAAAGCCAAACCAGCAGTAATCTAAAAATCATAGGATTATTAAGGCTGGGAGTAATACCGTTAATTTGAATAGATATACTCGGCACATAACTTAAAACAAGTACGAAAATAAATGCTGATATGAGCACCATAATGAAAATCGGCAATACCAGCATTACAATCGATGATAACATAAGTTTCTTTTTAATTGACATATATCCGCCTCCGTAATCCAGCGGTTTATCTTATCAGCATTCCTTAAACCTAAACAAATAATAACCTACAGCAGTAAAGGTTAATCCGTAACCCAGCATAAGCAAAATTTTGCTGAATAATGCTGATATTGGCAGTCCGGCGCCTAACCACAGTTTATGCCACTGCATATATCCGGTAAATACTAATCCGCTTAGATTTGAAAAATAAATTCCCAGCACATTCAGGCCTATATATACTATTATAGCCAAAAACATCGCAAATGTCGAGTTTTTTACAAGCTGATTTATCATAATTGTCATAAGCGCCAAAACTGCCAAAGGCACCATATCCAAAATATATGCCCATACCGCATATCCTAAATTCACTACGCTTCCTGACACAATAATATCAAATATGCTTGAAGATATCAGAACTACCGCCATATTTACAGCAGCTATAGTAATAACTGCCAAAACCTTTCCTACAAAAACCTTATATCTTGCTGTGGGGCGCATAAACACCGCGCGTATAGTCTTGTCCTGAAATTCTCCCGCAAACAAGTCGCACGAAGCAAGCATTATAATAAATGGAACTATAGCCTGAACGAACAACGTCATGAGCGAAATAGGAGAACTTATATTATTCATGGTCCAAGTTCCCTTTGAAATAGACGTCACTATCAGTTTTGAAAATACCGCTACAGCGCAAATCAAAATTTCTATTATTATAAAAACTATGTATTTTTTACTGCTCATCAGCTTAGCGCATTCATTCCTGTAATTAGCCAGCAATCCACTCATATTACACGCCTCCTTTCAGTATCCTTAGCGTCGCCTACTATAGAAAGAAAATAATCTTCCAACGAAGGGAAATTTTCAAGAACTTCCTCCATACTGTTCATAGCCAGCAGTCTGCCGTCATATATAACTGCTACCTTATCGCATAGTTTTTCAAGTTCTGACGCAACATGTCCGGATATTAAAAAGGTTGTTTTATTTTTTTCAGACATTTCTTTAATAACGCTGCGGATATGAACAACGCCTTCAATATCCAGCCCGTTAGTAGGTTCATCAAGTATTACAAGTCTAGGACGCGGCAAAAGAGCCAAAGCTATCCCCAGCCTTTGACGCATTCCCAGCGAGAAGCTTCCGGCTTTATCCTTAGAATATTTATCAAGACCTACTAATGACAAAGCATTATTTATAGCCTCTGTTTCTGTTCTTTTATCAGGATATTTATAAAACCTAGCCGCAGCTTTTAAATTTTGATAAGCGCTCATTCTGTCATAAAGTGCCGGAGTTTCTATCAAGCATCCAACACTCTCCATTGCAGACTCGAAATCATCATCTATATCATATCCAAAAATCTGTATTTCACCTTCGTCAATCCTATTCATGCCTATTATTGATTTCATAGCCGTTGTTTTTCCCGAACCGTTAGGACCCAGCAAACCTACAATATCACCCTCATTAACATTGAGGGTGATATTGTTTACTCCGCGGCCGTTTCTGAATAATTTTTTTAAGCTATGAACTGATAGAACAGCATTATTCTTATTATCCATATTTAACTGCCTTTCTGATTCTTAAATTGTTATACACGCACCGTTTTTCTTATGCCGCGTCATTAACCGCTTCTGAGCTTTCATTATTCACTACGGTAACAACATTTCCGTTTTCATCTCTAAGTTTTCCATCGCTGCTTACAGTATAAGTCGAAAAAGTACCGTCTTCATTATTTGCTTGAAGATTGACTGAACCGTTTATACCGCCTTCAACATCTTCATCACTTTCTGTTATAGTCATATGACCTGAACCGTCTTCTTCTACTGCATACTTAGTTGTTACGCTGACAGACATATCCTCATATTCATCAGCGTTCACTCTCTCAATGCTGGTTGTTCCATAATCTTTAAATGCAGCGTCTAAACTCATATTTAAATTCTTCTGAGCTCCTGAGTTGTCATAACCTGTCAAAACAACTTTACCGTTAAATGCGGAGATTCTTCCGGCATTATCAATGGATACGCTGCCGCTTATTATATTCACATACGGCTCATTTTTGTTCAGGAACATTTCAGACATTGTCTGAATGTTAGCGTTTTCTTCATCGAAGATTTCATTAGAATTTTCATAGTTTGCTCTCAATGACGCGTTAAATAATGAAAATGCTGCTGTCATATATTTAGGAAGCTGTTCCCCTGTCATGTTAATTGTATAAGTTCTGTTTCCGTCATTTGAATCAGTGAGAACTATATTATTTTTTATGTCGCCTATTAAAGTATCCGCCAAAGTTTCAAGGAAGCCAATCTGTTTATCCAAAACTTCTGTATTCGTAAACAGCTCTTCAGAAATATCCCTGTCACTCATTTTGTACTTTGTTTTGTGAGTCTCCGGACCTTCATCGGTATTATAAGTGTATGATGATAATCTGTAACCGTCTTGAATAGTCATTAAATTGTCAGTATCCACCAGTGTTCCGGTTTCATCATACGATTGTGACGAAGTCTGCATTTTTACATCCCCGCCGGCATCTTTTTTTATCAGCGCTTTTCCGCCAAAAAGATTTGAGCCTTCCAAATCAGCTGAAACGTTTATATCCGCAGTAACATTGTCAGAAGAGAAAAAGGTATTTTTTGCAGCTTCTTTAACCACGCCATATCCATTGGCGTTGTCAAAATTAGCAAATACCGCCATTCCCAGGACTGCAACTCCAACGCCTATGCACGCCGCAGCTCGGATGATTCTGTTTCTTGTCTTTTTCATACATTTGCCTCGCTTTCATAATTGATAGATTTTTTGTTTTGAGTTTTGAGTTTAGATTTAACATATGTCTCAATCTATGTTAAGAGTATAAATCCCAAAAATTGAAAACAAATAAAGCAATTATAAAATATTTATAAACTAAAATAAAGTTTTTATTAATTGATACATTAAAAACACTCCCCCGGGAAAAATTTGATATTATCCGCCAAAAGTTAGACACTTATAGAGAGGTATATCAGTTCCCGGGGGAATTAACTATTTACTTATACTTTTTGAAAGAGGTTCTATTCCGTCTGTTGAGTTCCAAACAAACACCTTAATTTCATTGGTTTCCGATACGGCTAATGGTACGAATATATTGGATGAATCTCCAACATTCATTGTTATATCACTGGTTTCAACAGCGGTCAAAGCCCCTGTCTCCCTGTCATACGCCGCTGCAATTATTACGTTCGATCCGATTCCTTCTTTATTTTTTGTTAGATTTATATTTATGCCATTTTCAGCTTCCGCTATCGAATTCAAAGTATACATAAATTCAGAAGCCGGCTGAACTGTAGGAGTTACTTCAGGAACCTCCGAGCCCCCCTGGACACCCACGGTAATATTATCAATACCTAAGCTGTTTGCAGAAGAACCACGAGTAGAACATTGAACTTTTGTAGGCAAAAGCTGCGGAACCTCATCAATTTTTTTAGTACCGGAGCCAAGCGTAACCGTTCCTCTCAATGTATAGTCAGAACTGTCAGCTTCTTTAGTATAAACCTTTACTTTATTATCGCTCTTTGTATATTCAAGTTTTAAGCTATACCATTTATTAGGACTGAAACTAAATCCGGAAATCTGAGTATCCTTAGGCTTTGTAGCGGAAGCGCCCATAGAGAAATAATCATTTAACTTCAGCGTTCCGCCTTCCACTGTCATCACTTCAAACACTCTGCCGTCTTTAGCAGTAGTATATGTATTATCCGGGTTGGCATTATTTGAATCAAATATTCTAAACAGCGGTGTATCCTTAGCTGTGTCTCCGCTCATGAAATCTTCTTCAAATATTATCTTATCTCCGTCTAAAACAGTTTCCGGCAAATATGACCAGCCGTCCTGACCGACGCCTTTATCAGTAAACTGAATATAGTTATTTCCTTCAGCTCTTTGGGTTATTGCAGGCGGCACAGCGCCGTCAGCAGCCGATGTTCCGAAATCTATATTTATTGATTTTCCGTTATTATTTGAGATAGTATTATTATCATCACTATTTCCATAAATATCCCCTGACTTTAGATTGTCAAAATCCCAGCTTTGTCCAATTATAGGAGCGTCTGTCGGTAATGGTGTAGCAGTGGGTTCAGCTGTTGGTTTAGCTGTAGGTGTTGGTTTTGTTGGGTCAAGTGTCGGCGGCGGTGACGGCGGAGTTACAGAATCCGCCCAATACAATACATCTTTTACCTTCGGCGACCAGGTTACATTGCTAGAAGCAATCGAACCTATCTCAAGAGAACTAAAGTCTGCAGAATCAATGGATATATTTTCAATAATATATCCATTTTCACCGGAATCGTCGCTCAATATCAATTTAGCTGTTCCATTTGTTAAATCAAGGGAAATTTTAATCCTCCAGTTCGAAGAGCTTCTCTTGGTTATATTGGGCGAGCCAAAGACTGTTCCTGATGAAATATTTGTTTTTGCTCCTGTTCCTGAATAATAATAGGCCTCATTTGCTCCTGATTCCGAATATTCCTGACCTATTGCCAAAACTGTTTTCTCTGTTGAATCCAATAGCTTAATCTCATAAGTATAAGCTCTTCCTGTCCAATTCCATGCTCCTCCGGCGTCTTTAGTACCGCCTGTTCCAAATGCAAATTCCAGTTCAGCATTGCCGCCGTATGCCGTTTCAAAATCAGCTTTGAAGCTTCTGCCTCCATCAGTGCTGTCTTGTGTAAACTGCCACTCTTTTGAACTTGAGAAAGTTAAAGCTGCTCCTTCGCTTCCGTCATATACAAATTTTGAACCTGTTTCGTCATTACTGCTGTCGTATATATACTGCTTAGCTTCAAGAACTACTTCAAGCGCAGCTCCGCTGTTTTCAGGCACTTCAAACGACCCTTTACTCAATATATACCTATCTAGTTCAACCTCATAATTATGGGTTCCCGGAAGCAGTCTTGCAGATACCATTCCATTTTCATCAGTTGTCATAATCTGACTGTCTATTTTAACACTGGCGCCTGACAGCAAATTTCCGCTGCTATCTTTAACAGTCACTATACTCTCAGGAAGCGGCGCATAGTATAAGTTAGGCTGAACATATTCTGAAATATCTTTGTCATATCCTATGTAATAGCTTTGATGAGGAGGCTGATTATATGCGGTATTCTGCCAAGCTATAGCACTGCGGTATTGGCTGTCGTGCATAAATGTTGTAAACTTATAGTCGGTCGGACTGATAGAAGCAAACACACGCAAAGCTGAATTGTCAGAATGCCTTAGTATTATTTCCTCTCTCCAGTCACCAAACAAATCTGCCTGCAGATTTGGATTAGTCTTCGTGCTGTTAATAAACTTTACCGCGTTATTAGTATAAATAGTCCAGAGTCTACCAAACGAAAGACTTTCATCACTCCATTTGCTTATTCTATCTCCATTAAAATGCTCACGGTACAAATCCCCGTCCCAATAAATCGGAAAGTTAGGATATGATCCATCATGCAAAGTTGTTTTGCTGATTAATTCGCCGCCAATAGTACGTACACCAAAAGCTGCATCCCAAGCGAGCACTCCATATTTAGGACTAAAATAATCCATTACTCCTCTTCCGTCGTCACCGCTCGCTTTAAAATGCCATATCTCTTTTCCCGCCGCATCTCTAAACCCGGTTCCCCAGTTAGGTTTTTCTTCTAAAACTCCGAAAATTTCCTGCTTGCCGTCATTGTTAAAGTCTGAAACGTGAATAGCATCTCCATGTCCCCATCCTGTTGAATGAGCCACAGTTCCGTCATTATCTATAGCAGCGCTGCCGTATACTATCTCATCACAGCCGTCGCCGTCCAAATCCGCTACGGAAACATTATGGTTACCCTGTCCCGCAAGACTGCCGTAACCTGAGACCGTGCTGTCACATCTCCAGCGCTTATTTAAGTTCTTTCCGTCCCAGTCATATGCCACTACAATAGCTTTTCCATAATATCCGCGGGCAGTTACAAGACTTGGATGTACTCCGTCAAGATAAGCTGTGCATGCCAAAAATCTGTCTACTCTGTTTGTCTTATCACTGGTCTTTCCCCAAGTAGTGGTATCTCCTCTTCCCGGGTCATAATCAACCGTCTGCATTGCCGCTCCGGTCTGACCGTTAAAGATTGTCAGATATTCAGGTCCGTCAATGATAAATCCGCTTGAGTTAACATAAGACGCCGAATTATCAGCGCTTTTTATTGCCTCTGTAGTTCCTGCCTGTGTTACATAATTACCTGCTCCGTCTATAGTTCCGGGCGCTGTTTTTACCGCTAATTCAGCCCTTCCGTCTCCGTCATAATCATAAACCTGGAATTGAGTATAGTGTGCTCCAGCTCTGATATTAACTCCCATATCGATTCTCCAAAGCTGGGTTCCATCCATTTCATAGCAATCCAAATATACTCTGCCTGTTTTTCCTGACTGAGAATTATCCTTTGAATTATTAGGATCCCACTTCAGAATTATCTCATACTCGCCGTCACCGTCAACGTCTCCAACCGACACGTCGTTTGCTCCGCCTATAGGACTGTTTGACTTTCCGTTGTCATATACAATCTCATAATCACTTGCTGGTGACGGAATATTCAGCGGTATATCAAAATATGTATACGGAACGGATTCCTGTCCCTTATCAGCATGACCTGCCAATATAGTTATAGGTTCACATTTCTCGCCTTCCTGTCCGTTAATTACAGGCGCTATTGTATACTTATCCGTCTCTGAACCTTCAAGATCAGTAAAATTGGTATTATTAATGGAATCCACCAATTTTTGATCGTTTTTATAAATGTTAAAAACAGTGTCCATGGGCTCGCTTCCTAATAGCCTCCAGCTCAAATAAACTCCGCCTGACGGTGCCGTTGCTCCAAAAGCACCTCTGTCTAATTTCTCCATCTGCCTTGACTGCTCTGAACTCTGCTGTAATTCAGAATTCAATTCAGGACCATCCTGAACTGCCATTGCAGGAATACATCCTGCCAACATTATGATTGACAGTATAACGCAAAATAACTTTTTCTTCATAAAATTAACCCTCCAATCGAAAAGATATATACAAATTATACCACTCTTTTTATAAATTTTCATTATAAAAAGACGGCATAATTTACAGTTATTTTGCTTTTTTATTTGACTAAATAAATTTCAAGTTTCATATACAGCTATTTTGTTTGAAATATTACTGTTTTATAATATTTTTTAAGCTTTTAATAGAAGAACAAAATCACAAAATAAATACAATGATGAGACAGGTAATATATATTTTTTCAAATCTGTTTCATAACTATATTTTTGTAAATATATAATTAATCTGCAAAAGTTCCACTGTACTCCAATACATTATGAAATACATCTATTTCGTTCGCAAAATCAAACTTGCCGCATTTTTACTTTTCAAAAATTTTTATTTACTTTAATCTGAAAAGTAACAATTATTTACACTATAATAAAATTGTTTTCCCTAAAATTATATATAAAAAATCCGGAACAATTTTGTCCCGGAATATATTATATTTAGCTAATCTACTAAAATAGGTGAGTAGTCTTCCTTCCATGGAAGCCCAAACTTATTTAAATCCTCCATAAATGGGTCGGGATCCATTTCTTCAACATTATAAACTCCAGGCTTTTTCCACTTTCCGCTGAGAACCATTGCAGCGCCAATCATTGCAGGAACTCCAGTAGTATATGACACCGCCTGGGAGCCGACTTCTTTATAGCATTCCTGATGGTCGCAAACGTTATAAAGATAATATGTCTTTTCCTCCCCGTCCTTTTTCCCGGTGAATATACATCCAATATTAGTTTTACCCACAGTCCTGGGTCCCAATGAAGCCGGATCAGGAAGCACAGCTTTTAAAAACTGCAGCGGTATAATTTCACGGCCCTCATAAATTATCGGTTCTATTGACGTCATTCCAACGTTCTCCAAACATTTTAAATGCGTGAGATAACTCTCTCCGAATGTCATAAAAAACCTGATACGTTTTATACCTTTTATATTAAGCCCTAAAGATTCAAGTTCCTCATGATGAAGCAGATACATATCTTTAACGCCTACTTCGTCAAAATTATACTCCCGTTTTATTTCCATAGGCTTTGTCTCTATCCATTTGCCATCCTGCCAATAGCTTCCGTTTGCCGAAACCTCACGAATATTTATCTCCGGATTGAAGTTGGTTGCAAACGGATACCCATGGTCGCCGCCATTGCAGTCGAGTATATCAATATAATTTATTTCATCGAATATATGCTTTTGAGCATACGCACAGAACACACCGGTCACCCCAGGGTCAAAACCGCTGCCCAAAATGGCTGTTATTCCAGCTTTCTCAAACTTTTCACGGTAAGCCCACTGCCATTTATATTCAAACTTGGCAGTATCGGGCGGTTCATAGTTTGCAGTATCCAAATAATCCACTTTAGTTTCAAGACATGCGTCCATTATAGTCAAATCCTGATACGGCAGCGCGACGTTTATTACTATTTGAGGCTTATATAAATTAATTAACTTTATAAGCTCGTCTACGCTGTCAGCGTCAACCTTAGCAGTCTCTATATTAGTGCCGCTCCCGACTTTTTTCTTATACTCTTCACAGCGTTCTTTCAGGCTGTCACACTTCTCCTTCGTTCTGCTCGCTATCATAATATCTGAAAAGACTTCAAAATTTTCACAGCACTTATGTGCCACCACACCGGCCACTCCGCCGGCTCCAATTATCAATGCTCTGCTCATTTTATCCTCCTAAAAACATATTCTATCTTCCGCTCAACGCTAAAAGTAATTCTCGCAATATTTTGCACGCAATTGCCGTACTGGCGCCGCTTTGATCATAATGCGGACAAAGCTCCACCACGTCAGCTGCTATTATATTCAGACCGCCGCACACTTTAATCACCGCGTCCTGAAGTTCCTTATAACTTATGCCGCCCGGTTCCGGCGTACCGGTTCCCGGAAATACCGAAGGGTCTAATACATCTAAATCCACAGTGAAATAGACAGGCAAGTTTGCTTCCTTTAACTCACATATTAAGTCGTCAAGACCATTTAAATCAAACTTATTTATAGTATTATGTTTCTTTGCCCACTCAAACTCATACTTCTCTCCGCTTCGTATACCAAACTGCCATATCTTTTTATCGCCTAAGAGTTCTGAACATCTACGTATCACCGTAGCATGACTGAGTTCCACTCCGAACATTTCATCTCTTAAATCAGTATGTGCGTCAAAGTGTATTATTCTTAAATCATCGCCGTATTTATCATAACAAGCCCTTACCCCGCCAAGCGTGACTAAATGTTCTCCGCCAATCATCACAGGGGTTTTGTTTTCTTTAATGATCTCAGCAGCAAAATCTTCAATTATTGATAACACCTGCTCAGTATCTCCCAGCGGAAGTTCTAAATCGCCGCAGTCAAATATTTTTGTATCGGTTAAATCCCTGTCCTGATAAGGGCTGTAGGTCTCAAGACCCCAAGAATCGGCTCGCATGGTCTGAGGTGCAAAACGCGTTCCCGGTCTGAATGATGTCGTTGAATCAAACGGCGCTCCGAAAACACATATCCTTGACTCCTCATACTCAGCGTCACAGCCTAAAAAAACCGGCAGATTTGATATAATAGTATTATCAGGCATTCTCAAGCAACTCCTTTACATAATTCGGAAGGGCAAAACTGCCCTTATGCAGGTCAGTATTATAATATTCCGTCTTTATCCCCAATTTATTCCATTTGTCAGCGTCCAAATCCTCCAAAGGGTCAAACTTATTAGACGCAAACCCAAACAGCCAGTGACCTGACGGGTAGGTCGGAATATGAGCCTGGTATAGCTTATGGATTGGGAAAACCCCTTTTATTCTGCTGTGAGCCCGAACTAAAGAGTTAGCATAGTTATCGTAATATGGGCTTTCGTGCTGGTTTACAAATATTCCGTTCTCATTAAGAGCTTTTGAACAGTTTCCGTAAAACTCTCTTGTGAACAGACCTTCACCGGGACCAAACGGGTCTGTGGAATCCACTATTATTAAATCATATTCATTCCTTTTTGACCTGATAAATTTTAAACCGTCCTCATAATACACCGTAACGCGTTTGTCTTCAAACCCCACTCTCATACCGGGGAAAAACCTCATCGAAACTTCAACAACTGCCCTGTCTATCTCTACCAAATCAATATTTTCTATTCCTTCATACCGCACCAGCTGTTTTACAGTGCCTCCGTCTCCGCCGCCTATCACTAAAACATTTTTTATTTCAGGATTAACAGACATCGGCACATGGGTTATCATCTCGTGATAAATAAACTCGTCTTTTTCAGCCACCATCATTAAGCCGTCAAGCGTTAAAAATGTTCCAAACTCCTTTGAGGTCATAACATCTATTCTCTGATAATCAGTTTTTCCGGTATATAATTGTTTGTCTACCCTTATTGAAAATTTTACATCTTCGCTATGATTCTCAGAATACCACAGTTCCATCTTTTCACCCCTTTTATCAACTGCTAAATAACATTTATATAATCTATATTTATATCCTCGGCGCCGGTCATAAAACAGCCCTTCTCTTTAGCATAAGCAATATAATCAAGTATATCGGGCGTTATCATTTCACCGGGAGCCAATATTGGGATTCCCGGAGGATAACACATAACAAACTCACTGCATACCATCCCGGCACTCTTCTCTATAGGAACAGATTTTTTATCCGAATAAAAGGCTTTTTTCGGCGTCATTATCACTTCAGGTGAAATATACTCATGGTCGAACATTCCGGCACTTGGCTTTCTATGTATCCTCTCTATCTCACTCAGCGACGAAATAAGACGCTCAATCATCAAAGGAGTATCTCCGACTGAAATAATCGCAAGTATATTCCCTATATCGCCAAACTCTATTTGAATATCATAATAATCCCTCAGCATGTCATATACTTCGATACCCGCAAGCCCTATATCCCTGGTGTGTATAGAAAGCTTGGCCAAGTCAAAATCATATATTGCGTCTCCATCCACCAGATCCCTGCCAAACGCATAATATCCACCTATTTTGTTTACCTCTCCCCTGGCATAATCGGCAAGTTCCAAAACCTTTCGGTATATTTCCTTTCCGTTCAAAGCTAGATTCTTTCTTGAAAGGTCAAGAGACGACATCAAGAGATATGAACCGCTCGTTGTTTGGGTCAGGTTTATAATCTGTCTTGTATACCCCTCGCTCACATAGTTATTTATAAGCAAAAATGAGCTTTGAGTGAGAGAACCACCGTTTTTGTGCATACTTACGGAAGCCATATCAGCTCCGGCTTCCATAGCACTGACAGGCAGATTATCACCAAAATAAAAGTGAGTTCCATGAGCCTCGTCAACAAGAACCAGCATACCGGCTCTGTGCGCTATTTCCACTACCTTTTTTAAATCACTGCATATTCCGTAATATGTGGGATTATTTACAAAAACTGCTTTTGCGTCAGGATTGTTTTCTATAGCCTTTTCAACTTCCTTTACGCTCATTCCTAAAGGTATCCCCAGCGCCTTGTTCACTCCGGGATTTACATAAACCGGTATGGCTCCGTTCACGACCAAAGCATTAATAGCGCTTCTGTGAACATTTCTTGGAAGTATTATTTTTTCTCCTTCTTTTACTGCCGCAAAAACCATTGCCTGAACAGCGCTTGTTGTGCCGTTTACCATAAAGAAAGCGTGTTTTGCGCCGAACGCTTCAGCGGCAAGTTCCTCCGCTTCACGTATGACAGACACCGGATGACAAAGGTTATCCAGCGGTTTCATAGAGTTAACATCTACGTCCATACACTGCTGACCCAAAAATGAGGTCAGCTCAGGATTTCCTTTGCCTCGCTTATGTCCCGGAACATCAAAAGGCACAACACGCATTGATTTAAATCTTTTTAACGCCTCATAAATAGGGGCTTTGCTTTGCTCCAAACCATCAGTCCCCCTAATATATATTCTTTCCGCTGAAAATCTCAATCATCTCACGTCTGAGACTGTTGCTGATGTCAAGTCTAACCTTAGGCTCTAACTCATATACATCAGTTTTAAACAGATAATTCTGCAAATCTATATCTTTAATCAGCATTCTTGTGTGAAAAATATTCGACTGGTAAACATTTACGTCTATAGCGTCATATTTCTCCAATGTTTTTCTGTCTATAAAGTCCTGTATTGAAGTAATATCATGATCAATAAACAGCTTTTTTCCATCCAGGTCGCGCGTAAATCCCCTGACTCTATAATCAGCTGTTATGATATCTGAATCAAAACTGCCTATTAAATAATCCAAAGCTTTAAGCGGAGATATTTTACCGCAGGTAGAAACGCATATATCCACTCGAAAAGTTGAAATAGCATTATCAGGATGGTATTCAGGATAAGTATGAACTGTTACATGGCTCTTATCCAAATGCAGCATAACCTCATCAGCCGTAATATGGCTAACAGGAGGCTGTGAAGGAATCATAGACTCATCGCTTATCATAAGATTGACGCTGGCTCCCTGAGGGTCATAATCCTGCTTTGATATACTAAGAACGTTCGCTCCAATAATATCTGTGACATCGCATAGAATTTTTGTCAGACGCTCAGAATTGTACTGTTCGTCAATATACGCAATATAATCCTTTTGTTCGCGCTCACTCTTGGCATAGCACACATCATATATATTAAAACTCAAAGTTTTTGTCAGATTGTTGAATGCATAAAGCTTAATTTTATCCTGCATATGTCACATCTCCTTGCACATTTTAGGAATTTTATCAAGGAAACAATTATACTATATAATAGAAAGTATTTCAATACATTTAAGGCAAAATATTTTTATTTTATGAAAGGAACTTTTAAATGACTATTACTGTTTTACTTTTTCTTGTTGGCCTGTTTTTAATAATAAAGGGCGGAGATGTATTTGTGGACAGAGCCGTTTGGATTGCAGAAGTATTTAACATACCAAAGTTTATAATCGGCGCGACAATTGTAAGTATAGCTACCACCTTGCCTGAAATTTTGGTTTCCACCATTGCAACGTTTTCAGGCAACAACTCAATAGCTATGGGCAACGCCGTCGGGTCTGTGACCGCCAATACAGCAATGATTATGGCTATAAGCATAATATTTCTGAGTTCAACAATTGAAACCAAAAATTTTAAATTCGGTATGATATGTCTCATATCTTCAGCATTCATCCTTATGATGATATGTAAAAACGGTACGGTATCTGCGCTCGGAAGCCTTCTCGCTTTTGGAGTGGTTATTATATTTACTTGGAACAACCTTTCATCATCAAAACAAAACTCTGTCCTGAAAACCAATAGCGGAAATATAATACTTCCGGCGATACCTATAATAAAACCGACTAAAAAGCAGGTTTTTATAAATTCATCATTATTTGTGCTAAGCGCTGCAGCAATTACAGTAGGAGCCAAACTCCTAGTCGAATCAGGCACAGATATAGCAAAAGCATTAGGTGTATCCGAAAGGGTTATCGGGCTGACAATTATCGCCATCGGCACCTCTCTCCCTGAACTTGTTACGACTATTACCGCCATTGCTAAAAAACACAGCAGTCTGTCAATAGGTAACATAATAGGAGCTAATATAATAGACCTTTCATTAATAATACCAATATGCTCATTTATATCAACAGGAAAGTTCGGCGTACCTCTGACCTTTGAACCGCAGTATGAAATGCTTGATATTCCAATCTGTCTTGGATTTATACTTATTGCGTGCCTGCCTCCGATGCTTAAAAAGAAATTTTACAAATTTCAGGGGGTCGCTTTGCTAGTATTATATTTCCTATACATAGGTTTTTCGGTACTTTAAAAAATAAAAATATTGACTCACTCAGTAGATTTCCGCTTTTTATCATAAAAATATGCACCTCCAAAAGCGTATAACTTTTAGAGGTGCATATTATTATCTAATTCTTATCTTATATATTTTTTATTTTTTCTAAGCGCAAAATATACTACTATATAAAGCAAAAAATAATGCTTGCTTTTCATAAGTTTAAACATTGTAGAATCAGACTTATAATCTTTATCCGGCAGCTCTTTTACACATCTTACAGAAATTTCTTTAAATCTTTTATACCGCTCCTTAAAGCTTAACTCCCATTTTGGGTTAAAGAGAAGCATCATGCTTTTTGTCGTGCTCTGGATAAAGCCTGAACAAATATCATTCAATACCTGACGATTCTCAGGATTCCAGCTATATATGTATTCCATTCTGAATCCGTTCAAACTGCTGACTATTTCAAAATAATCAATCGGGAATTTATTAAATGCCAGCCGCATATCATTGGGATAATGAATATAAAATATCTCATCAATTAAGGCTATCTTTTCAGCCGAATTCACATAACGCATTACAAAAACTTCATCCTGGTTCCGTCTTAAAGCCGGGAACTCAACATTATTCGCCTTAATTATATCCAGGCTGAAAATCTTATTCCACGGCGCCCCCTGAACTTCCCATTTGCGTTTATCTCCTGTAAATATATCATAATTCTGCCTTACATAACTCCCGGCAAAAACATCGTTTGGATAATCATTGAACTTTCTTTCAGTCCCATCGCTGAATATCATTTTATAACCAAACACTATCATATCGCAGAAATATTTTTCAAACTTTTCTATGAGCGACTCAATTGCGTTCGGCACCATACAATCGTCAGCGTCCGGAAAATAAGCGTATTTTCCTGCTGCATTTTTTATTCCGGTATTGCGAGCCGGTCCCGACCCCTGATTGTCCTGATGAAAAACCTTTATTCTGTTATCTTTAACCGCCAGTTCTCTGCACACTTCCAGACTGTTATCCTTTGAACCGTCATCCACAAGAATAAGTTCAATATTTTCATAAGTTTGATTAAGTACCGACGGAACCGACTTTCTTAAATGTTCACCCATATTATATACAGGCATAATTATGCTTACGAGAGGTTTTTGCATAACATTCATCTCCCAATGTTTTATTTTGCGTTGTTTTTTATTTCACTCATTACCTTTAAATCCTCAATAATGCAAAGCCTGATTATTTTTTTATCAACTAAATATTTATACTTTCTAAAATCAGGCTCAAACTCTCTGCAGGGAAGTTCATTATTAAAAACTTCCACAACGTTTTTTACCGCTTTATATCTTTTAAACACTTTATATCTTGGAATAGCGAGAAACAGCATTTGAATATATATATCAAAGTTTACCGCCAAATTTCTGCATATTTTCTCCAAAACTTTTTTATTGTCTCTATTCCAATTATAAACTACATTCATCTGTAAATTTTTAAAAGCTGCAACGCTTTCAATATAATTCTTTAAATACTTTTCTCCCTTTTTAACTATTCCAGACATATAATAATAATAAAGCACATCCTCAATAAAACATACCGAACCGGCATTTGACAGAAACAAAATATTAAACGCTTCATCTTCGCTCTTACTGATTTTAGGAACAGATAATTCATTATTCTTTATAATCTCAGCCCTATACAGCTTGTTCGCCATACTGCCATATATACCATATTCACTGTCACGGTCAATAAACTCATCATAATTTTCACGAATATATTTACCGCTGAAATATTTAGGCTTATACGATTTTCTCATTATACATTCATCTTGGCCGTTCACCCATTCATATCCGCAAACCGCCATATCAGCCCCAGTATTCTCAATAGCAGAAACAAGCTTTTCCACGGCGTTTTCCTTGATTCTATCATCAGCGTCCGGAAAGTAGTAATACTTACCGGACGCATGTGACATTCCTGTGTTTCTCGCTCCGGCTGCTCCTTGGTTTTCTTGATGATAAACTCTTATTCTAGTATCTGCAGCTGCCAATTGCTGCATAACTCTTAAACTGTCATCAGCAGAACCGTCGTCAATCATAATTATTTCTAAATTTTTATAAGTTTGATTTATAAAAGTCTTGGCGGAAGTATATAATACTTCCGCCATGTTATAAACCGGCACTATAATACTAACTAATTGTTCTTCCATAACCAGTCCCCTATACTAATACCAGCATAAATCTACAACGCAAAGCTCCGGTTTATTATTGATTCTCGGAATAATATGCGAGCTTCCAAGCCCTCTGCTGATAATCACATTACTGTTTCCTATTTGATGAAAACCATCAACAAGCTTGGGGAAGAATCCCTGTCCCGTCGCATAAAGTCCCCCAACAAACGGAATTCGCACCTGACCGCCGTGAGCATGACCGCAAAGAGCTAAATCTATAGGATAATCTTCTAAAATTCCCATAAACTCATCGGGATAGTGAACCAGTAAAAGTTTAAAGTAATCTTCCTCAATATACTTATCAAAAAATTGATGACCATATCTCTCAAACTGCTCCGGTCCCTGAGAAAGTCCGCCTATGTTCAATTTTGTATCCTTTATGTCAACTATTTCAGACGCGTCGTCTAAAACATGTACTCCAACAGCCTTAAGGTCTTTGGTTATATTAGAATCTTTAAATAATTTAGCCTCGTACTCATTATTTCCCAAAGCATAGTAAACAGATGCAATATTCACGAGCTTTTCACAAAGATTTGTCACAACGCTGTAATCGTCATTTTTCAGATTATTCATATCACCCACACATGCTATAATATCAGGAGTCAGCTTATCAATCTGTTCCACAAGCCTTATATTATCCTTACCAAACTCTTTAAGGTGCAAATCTGCAAGCACGACTATGCGGATATTGTCTGAAACCTTATCTGAACGCACCTGATAAAATGTTACATCTATTTCAGATTGGTTCAGTAAATTAAACGCACAGACTGCGAGGACAATTATCAATATTACCGCAATAATACGCCACTTATATTTTGAAAACAATTCAAAGTATTTCTTCATAGACTTATCTCTCCAATATAACGGTCTCTGATTTTATTATTTTTTCTTTTTTGGAGCATACATATCAAGATTCAAGCTCTTTGGCTCCTCAGACTTTTTGCTCCGATATGATTTTTTCACTCTCGGCTTAGGCGCATAAGGATTATTATCATCAATTTTCGATATGACGCTTGAATCTTTAATATTATTCGTACTTTCTCTTACAAGAACCTTAACTTCTTCGATATTTTCTGAGGTATCAGAAACTATATCGTGTTCAACTTTAGTATTCAATTTCGCCTGAATATCTTTTTTTGGTTCATCTACGCTTTTAATATTATCAGGTTTTGACATAACAGATTCTTTAGAATTAGAGACGTTATCTTTATTAACATTAGACACCGTTTCTGTTACAGCCTTATATTTCACATTCGACTTATCATTCTTAGAATCCGTCCACTCAATAGAAGGATAGCTATCCGAAATATTTTTTGAGTTATATTTGATGACGGAGGGACGTCCGGGAATAGTTTCTTTTTTCTCAGACGCACGTTCCGCCCTTATTCCTGCCATAACAGCATCCGTTACCAGCTTAACTATCTCCTCATTATACACTCCTCTGCTATTCTGTTCTGAACCTGTATAAATATCGCTTTTGACATCTTGGCTGACAGTTTTAGTATGCTTAACAACACTTTTTTTTGAACCACTGTGATTTTTATTTTTGCTGTGTTTTTGTGAATTTTTACTTATCGTTGTATCGCCTGCACATGTGCTGTTGTCATTAGGTCCGTTTTTGGGAGACTTATTCTTTGGATTTACTCCGCCTCCGGGTCCATCATCGTCTCCGCCGTCATCTCTGTCTTCATAATTTTCTGCTCTTTCACTTTTAATATTTGTATTTGCATTTATATCGCGGAACGATGCGCTTATTAAACCTCTTGCGTCATATATACCCTTATTTCTTGTTTCTTCAATAGCATAAGAAAATGCTATATCCTGTTTTGGATTTTGGGAATTATAATGCTCAACATAACTCGTCAGAACATCAATAAACATTTCGGCCTTTTTATAACTGCAATTTTCAAACATACACATAAACTGGTCGCTTCCATTATAGCCTACAAAACCGTAGTCCTCAGCAGTCTCACGCAAAATCTGTCCAAACTCTCCAAGCAGAGTATCGCCTGCTGTTCTTCCTATTTGACTGTTTACTGCCTTCAAAACATCAAGGCGGATAAGTATAAAGGTAAAGTTATCAGGCAACGGTTTTTCTTCATACTGATTTATCAGCATATCACACTTTGCACGATTCGGCAGCTTAGTCTTTCTGTCCATATACATAAGATATTCAATAAAGTCCTGCATACGACCGAGCAAAATAGCGCCGAGACAGCCGCAAATTAAGAACAACACTACAGCTATCATTAAATAAAGCTTAATATTTATTCTCTCGTTCACATTAATACTGGTGAGAGAAGTAATATTTGACGCGCCTAGATATTGATTGAATTCATCTACTGTCTTTTCAACAATTTCATAATTCTTATCCAGACTGTCAATAAGTTCTTTCATATTGTTTTGTATCTCTTTTATTGCCTCGTCAGCATTTGAAGCCGGCTCAGCCGTTTCAAAGATATTTAAAAGTTCTTCTCTGTGTTCTTTATCAACCTGCGTATACTGGCGGTCAATTTCAAGAGAAACATACTGATTTATAAGTGCGTCATATGTAGTTTCAATATTAATCTGATGTTTGTATTCATCTTCATATACATCCTTTAATATATAATCGCTTGTATTATCAGAATCAGTACCCTTTCCATAGTGGTACTGTATACCCTCCTTACTTTTTTGACTGTACTGAGTTATAAGAGCATAAAGCGGGTCTATTTTTTCTGAAAGGTTAGCTAAATCAATCTGATACTGGCTTATTCGGTTTCTATAATCTTTAATCAAAACTGATTGGTCCTTAGACACTTTTTGATTTAAAATCTTAGAGTACAACTCAGGAATATTATAGTTCAGCTCCTCTTTATACATATTATAGAGGTCGTTAAATGAATATCCTGTAGCCGCAGACCTAAAAGCCGGATAATGAAACTTTTTGTCATACAAATAATTATAAATATCAGTAGCAGAGGTATCCAAGATTTCTGCGCTCTCAATATAATCATAACTGCCGCTTTCAATATTTGAAGCATTATTCGGCAAAACTGTCTGATTTATATATTTTTCTCCGTAATTAATAAAATAATTTTTTAAAATAGAATCAAGAACGCTTGCAGCATACCCTTTGCTGTAATCACTTCCAACGCTGAACGTAACTAAGTAATCAGTCGGATGATACACATATTCTTCTCCGTCTTTTAGTATCGCTTCTTTTCTTGACTCTTCATCTGCCGGAATAATTGGCTCTACAGCGCACTTAGAACGAATAGAATCAGCTCCGGTATTTAAATCCAAATCCTCAAGAACACCGGTTATTACCTTTGACGAATAAATCTCACTGACATCCAAACTATCTCCGCTGGGAGTCAAACCATTGCTTGCCTCTGAATTAGAATATCTTAAAACAGTCTGCGCCGTATACGTCTGTTTTGACATAGCATACTGATAAACGAGAACGGCGCCCAAGATACAAACAATCACAATCAAATATTTCCATTTTTTTATATATCTTAAAATTTCAAAGTTTCTCATACGTGCGCCCTCCTATTTCTAAGCTTTCTTTTGCTCATAAAATAGAACAAAGCACAAATTAAAACAAAAAATACAGCGCCCAAAGCTATTACCTTTTTAAGTGATAACTTCTGAACTAAAGATAGCTCTACATTTTTAAATGTTAAATAATCCTTAGTTTTATATTTAATATATTCCCTGTCTGTGGCAAGTGCAATCTCAGAAATATTTTTAAACTCATTATTTATATTTTTGAGCATTTCCTCAGCCTTTTCATAATCCCCAACAGCCGGAGTTCTCTCACTTAACTTATTTATTATATCTGTATTTATCTCAATTTCTTTTAACGTGTCCTTTGCCGCTGACAAATGAAATTCAGCATCTTTAGCCAGATAATCAATACCTATATTGGTTCTAGACATATAATATTCGTTTTTCTCATTGACAGCCGGTATCATAACAGTTCCTATCATAGCTTCATCGTATTTTGATATGCCGTCCTGACGCACACTGTAATCCGCCATAGATTTTTGATACTGCATATCAAGAACAGAATTTTTATAATACAAAGTCTGAATAAACTGCTCCTTTTCCTTAGCAAGACCTGTTTCAAGAACAAACGATTTATATTTTGAAATGTCATATTCCAGCAAGTTTTGTACCATTCTCTTTACCGTCTGGAACGTCTGTCCCGTCTCTACTGATTTATATGTACCATTTTCTGAAACTCTTCCGGACAAATACTCATCCATTTGATTTGCTAATATTGTAAGCTCATCGCCTATTTCAACATATTCCATATCGGTTATATCATCCATATTATAAGTAAGCGCAGTCTTTTTATCGGCATAATTCTCGTGAAATACATCATTATAAGCTTTGCAAATCATGGTCATAATATCTTTAGCAGAATATTTTTTTGCTTCTTTATTTTTGGTATATGAAACATTAAAACTTGTTGAGATAAAATAATTGCTCTCCTCGGTATTAATAGCTTTTGAATTTGCGTTCCCTACAGAAATATGCTCTGAAAGCTGCTCAGGAGTTATATCTCCTGTGAGTCCCAAATATTGTATCGCACGTTCTAAAACCGCATTTGATTTTAGCTCATACATATTAAATCTTGTTGAATTTGGATTAAGACCTTTAGAACCCTCCTCATAATTCAAAGACATTGTAGTATTTACGGTGTTTCCGCTTTGATATGCAAAAAAGACACACAAAATCAGCATAAATGCTATTGTAGAAAAAATAATTTTAAACTTCTTTTTCCATAACAAAAACACAATAGTTTTTGTCGATGAAAGTCCAAGTTTAGCAGGGTCTTTTTCTACAACTACAGCTGTGTTTTCCATATATTCTTTTTTATTCAAAACAGATTTTTTTATATTCATATTTTTGAATTTTCCAAAATCTTCTTTAATATATTCCTTTAACTTTTCAAAAATTATCAATAAAATCACCCAACTTAGTAATAATGACAAGACTTTCGTCTTACCGCAGTTTATGGTTTAGCTTTTTCTTATATAAAGTTACACTTTCTTCTCCGCGCTTTGATAAAATCTCAAATTCACTCTTTTCCCCATCATTTAAAACAACAAGCTTTCTTTTAAGCTTCCCTTTTCCCAAACTGTTCTCCTTTCCAATGTGAAGAGCATAACACATTGGAATCAGCCGCAAAACGGTTCCTGTATAGAAATAAAATAATGTATTGTCAGTCATATAAGTCAAAAAGATATATAATTCACAAAGAAAAAATAATCTTACCGTTTCCAGTCCAAACTTTGATTTTATCCAATTATATTGAAAAATCAGAGTATACCATCCCCAGGCAAAAAATCCCCAAAATCCCATTTCAATATACACACGCATAAAATCATTATGCAAGTCAATCATGCCGTTAAAGGCTTTACCGCCTTCCTGCCTGATTTCTGCCATCATCATATGGACATACTCAAAGCCGTGACCAATATAAGTCGGAGAAATCTTATAATATTTGTCAACAGCTCCATATAAAACATTTCTGCCCATTACATCCACACCGAGTTTATCCATTATCATCATAAAAATATTATATTTTATGCTGAATAAATATAAAAATGAAAAAATCACTCCGCATATAAGTATAGTTTTCATTATACCAAACTGCACACGGGGAGTAAGCTTTTCAAGCCCCCATGCAGCCAGCAGCATTAAAATACAACTAGCTATAGCGATTCTCTTAAATCCAAGACCGAACAAAAACAAAGCCAAAATTATATTTATGACTTTCATCTTCTTTGAACTTATCTTATCAAAGAAAATAAAGTAAATCAGAAAAAATCCATAAGTAAACGTTACATCATGAATTTCTAACCCTTTCATATATCCTTCCGCAGTTCCGCCCTGGGTTAGAAAAACGGTTACAGATGATACTATTTCTGAAATCGGATACCGCGGAACCAAAACCAAAGCTATAGCAAGATTGCCCAGTGCCAGCCCCCAGAACATATAGTGTATGCCTTTTTCACCAAACAAATATGCTGCGGCAAATATATTAAGTATCATTATAAACTGAAATACTATTTTTGAACAGCCCCTCATCATATATGACACTGTTTCAAAATTAAGTATCCATATTATAAAGGAATAAACAAGCACAACAGTAAGCCATATTCCATACACAACCATAAATCCGGATATATTGCCGAGATTATTAAAATCTGCCGTAATAAATATTACAGCCGCTGCAAGAATAACTGTAACCAGCGTTATTGCTTTTGCATTACTGCTTCCGAATCCCGAATCAAGAACAACCGCCAAAGCGAAACAGACAATATAAAACGCCGCAAGAATTTTAGAATTTTGCCTGTTCTGCAAATTAGACATAAACATTATTCTCCTTGTCTGTTGATTCGAGCCGGCCAAACTTTCTACAAAGACAATATTGCATTAAAGTTACGTTCACAGTTGTTATCGTCTCTAATCTCAAAAAATGTTTCGGCTCTCGCTTTATACATATCATCAACTAAAAATCCGTCGTTCACCTTTTCTGCTAAATAATTTATAACCTCATCTTCGGTCTTCAAAACCGGACCAAAACCATCCCGGCCATAGTCAAAATAACCATGTGAATAATGAATATCATCAAATTGATAATAAACTATTGGTTTTCCCATATATGCAAAATCAAAAAATACACTTGAAAAATCTGTAATCAGCATCTTAGAATTCATAAGCAATTCCTGTACATCATAGTCGTTAAACGAAGCGATTATGACTCTCGGACTCACAGAATGAAAATCTTTTAAAAATCTTTGTATTTCAAAATGAGGATAAAAAACAAGTTCAAGGTCGTTTTTGTCAAGATAATCAATTAAATTCTGATTATTAATAAAACTTTGGAGTTTTCTATAATACTCAGATTGAGTAAACTTATCACGGTTCCCCACCGCACACACGTCGATACGCCAAGTAGGCATTAATAATATTCTATTTTTTAGAACACACGGTTTATTTAAAGCGTCATATCTGCACAATCCGAGATATTTCACGACACCGCTGGGATATCCATATCTTTTAATAACTGCTTCATATTCAGGACGTGCTCCGCAAACAAATAAATCAAGTTTAGTTTTCGGATAAAACATCCACTCAATATCATTAACTATTATACCATGCTGAAGAAATACCAGCTTTCCCCTGATGAGACCCAATTTCTGAAAACGGTTGTAACTCAACACATCAGGCGAATATCCAAAAATGTGACTGCTTATTTTATATTCAGAAACTGCAAAGAGAAAATGATGTTTTAAACTTTTATATTTGACGATATTACCAAGTTTAGCAACTTTATGGTAATCCGCCGATTTTTTTTCAATTATATAATACGCTTTAATTTCAGGATGATTTTCTCTTATATATTTAAAAAAATGGTACCCATTATCTCTGGCGTCTGAGCCGCGCTCAGAAACTATCCAAACATCACGGTATTTTGGGAATAAGACTTTTGCTATTCTCCCTATTGGATAAAATATAACCAAACAGAAAAGGTACCATATATACTTAGGCGCGCGAATAATCAATCTTTTAAAATGACTCATTAACTACCACCTGTCGTTTCTGCTTCCGCCGTATTATTTATTCTTTAAATACCAAATCATTGATATTTATTTTAAATATTATACCACTATTTAGGCGTTATTGCAAGCGTCTTAAACAATATTCTCTGAATATATAACAAAAAACGTTCCCTTTTCAAAAGTTTTCAGTTTTATATTATTCGTTGAATAACTTCCCGGTTATGTTGACAATTGGAAATTTATTTTGTAAAATAAAAAGAGTTTGATATCATAAGGAGAAATAATATGAAAAAGAATATAGTGCTTGCCGATTGTGTAACTGACGAAGTAGCCTCCCTGCTCAACGGTCTTAACAAGGAAACTGACCTCAATTTTGAGTGTAAATCTATAATTGCAAACTGGGGGAGCAGAGGAATTTTTAATGTTATCAAACGTTATTTAATGTATTTTTATATAACCTTTTTGTATTTTCTTAAACGTGACCAATATGATTATATTTTAGGCTGGCAGCAATTTTACGCTTTGGTATTCTGCTTTTGGTGCAGAATTTTTAGGACTAAAAAGAAAAATAAAGTTGTTGTTATAAATTTTACATATAAACAAAAATCAGGATTTTCAGGACGAATATATAAATGGTTTATGAAAACCTGTCTCAGCGGAGACTATATTAATTTTATACACGTTCCGTCACAAAACTACGCAAATCAATGCAGCCGGGATTTTAATATACCACTCAGCAAGTTTATTGTTACTACTTTCGGAATAAACGATATGTACGGTCAATGGAAAGATTCGGAAAAACCTGAAAAGATAAAATCAACAGATTATGTGTTGGCAATTGGACGGTCAAACAGGGATTATAACTTTCTTTTGCATTCCTGGCAGGGTATTAACGAAACTCTTGTTATAATATCAGACACGTTTAAACCTAAAGTTTTGCCCGATAACGTTTTGTTAATAGATGATATAACCGGAGACGGGCAATATCCATTTATAATAAACTCTAAAGCCGTGATTCTTCCAATAGACGACGGCAGAATATGTTCGGGAGATACAGTTTTACTGACATCCATGTCATTTAAAAAAATAATAATTGTTACAAAGCCAAGCACTTTGAGTGAAATGTATATTAAAGACGGTGAAAACGGTCTGCTTATAACAAAAGATAAATCAAGCGTACATAAAGTTATCTCTGATATTTTTTATACTGACAAATATAATTATATCGGAGAAAATGCAAGGAATTCATTTTTAACAAACTTTTCAAGAGAAAAAATGGGCCGAGTTATTGGCCAAGCTATAATAGGATAAATTAAAAGCGCGGATAATTCCGCGCTTATTTCAGTTATTTTACTTTTTTATAATTTCGGAATATATTTCTTCTATCTGCCTGCCATACTCGTCAAGAGTTGTCATTTGAGTTCTTTTTTCCTCACAAAATTTACTCATTTTTTCACATAATTCTCTGTCATTATAAAGCGTGCTTATTGCTTCAGTCAAAGCTTTGGAACTAACCTCTTCAAGAATTATTCCCGTTCTTCCGTTTTCTACAAGTTCAGGCATTCCTCCGAGAGGCGTGCAGATAACCGGGGTTCCAAAAGATTCTGATTCCAAAATCGAAAGCGGACAATTTTCATACCATATTGAAGGATAAATTGAAAACAGCGCTTCCGCTATCAATTTATGCAGTTCTTTTCCGGTTTTGAACCCCACAAATTCCACATTAGGAATCCCTTTACAAACATTCTCCATAGGTCCAACCCCTGCAACTTTAAACATAATATTTGGAAGGGACCTGCAGGCTTCAATAAATATATCAACTCCCTTTTCTTCAGATAATCTGCCAAAAAATAAAACGTAATTCTTTTTTGTGTGTTCAAAATCAAATTTTGGAAGTTCTATGTAGTTATGTATTGAAACTGTTTTTCCTTTATATATATATTCGCCAAGCCTTTTCTTTTCAAGAAGTTTGCTTTCTAAAAACCTGCTAGGACATATATATTTATCAACTTTTTTATACGTCCCCTTAATAGCGTAAAGCCACGCTTCAACTGCACCGATTATGCTTTTAATCCTTGAATAGTGTATACACTTTCCTTTAATACAATTTATCTTTGAGCCGTTAAGGCATTTTTCACAGGGGGTCTTTTTATATAGGTCAAACATAAGATGATTAGGACAAAGCATTTGTAAATCATGTACGGTTTGAACAATTGGAGTTCCATGCTTTTTTATCTCATCAATAATTGAAGGGGTAAGCTGATAATTGATATTATTCATATGAACAATATCAGGCTGAAAATTTTCAAGCACTTTTCTGAGCTTTTTTCTTGCCTGAAATGAATATATTATTCTAAACGGATAAAGAAACTTTTCCGCTCCGCTGTCATGAAAGTCCATATTTTGTGTGTATTGCTCTGCGGAATTATGCACCACATTATTCTTATCGTACATACCAAAATACTCAACTTCATGACCGGCTCCGCTCAAATATTCACCCAGCTTTAAAGTATATGTCTCTGCACCGCCTTTAGGATACAGATACTTATTTATTAATAATATTTTCATTCGCCGCACCTCGCTATACCACCAAATTATTTTCCTTTTTTATAAAGCGCTGTCGTTTGATCTACAATTTTTTCCCAATCATATTTTTTTAAGATAGTTTCAAAATTTTCTTTTTTCCATATATCAGAATATTCGCCTTTTAAAATTTTATCCAGCTTAACCGACAAGTCCTGAATATCTCCATGCTTAAATGAAGGCATATACCCGCCTACAACTTCCATATTCTCAGGTATATCACTGACAAGGCACGGAACGCCATAGCTCACCGATTCCAGCAAGCTCATTGCCAACCCCTCTATATCGCTTGGAAGAACATAAATATAACAATTCGAGAACAACTCATCGAGCAATCTTCCTTGAACAAAGCCGGTCAAAATTATTCTCTCATCCTCAGACGCCATCTTCTTAATTTTTTCCACATACTCATTACCCGGAGTTAAATCTCCGGCAATTACCAACTTCTTATTTGTCTCAACAGTTTTAAAAGCCTCAATTAAATAATGCAAACCTTTTTCAGGCACAATTCTAGCTAAAAACAAAATATAACCGTCTTTTTGGAGACCAAATCTTTCACTTATTTCCCGAGCAGAATAATCCGCATTTTTCTTGACAATGCCATTAGGAATCAAGTGTGTATCCCGTCCATAAGTTTCTTTAAAATACTTTTGGTTATTATTTGACAATACTATTAATTCGTCAGCATATTTTGAAGCACATTTTTCTCCAAGCTTCAGATATTTTGTTGAGAAGCCGCCCCATTTGGCACGCTGCCAGTCAAGCCCATGTATAGTGGCAACCGTATGTATACCAAAAAGCTTAGGAAGCCACATCATAGCGCACGGTCCTTCAGCATGGTAATGAATACAGTCATAACCTCCAAACAGCGCACGAAAACTTGCCAGCACTGAATAAACAAAGGCGTTTAAAGCGCTAACCTTAAAAGTTGGGATTTGAATTATCCTGATACCTTTATATTCCCGAGGCTGTTTATACGCTTTGCCAAATCTGTCTTTGCGATTATATACGTCAACTTTTAAACCCCTTTCAACCATTCGTACCGACAGCTCTTCTACCACAACTTCAATACCGCCTTCACGCGATGGAACTCTTTTATGTCCAATCATAGCGACTTTAAATCTTTTTTTATCTTTCCGCATCATAGCAACACCTTTCAATATTATGCCTTGCCAAACGGCCTTTTTTTATATAACCGGCTAATAACAGGCGTCAGTGCGGTATACATTTTGGTAACAAACTTCCACATAAGTTCCTTTAAATACACGTATTCCTCTGTTCTGCAAAAGAAGACATAATTCATACACAATGGAACGAATATGGATACCGCCGCCTTTAAAACAAAATCTATGTATAAACTGCCGACAGCAATTTCTGCGCTTATAAACTTCGCTAAAAGCATAATAACAATACCTATTCCAGAGTAAAATATAAATCTAAAATAATACTTTCCGGAATTGATTTTAAAGCGTTCAGTATAAAGCAGACGTATTTTTAAAATAATTTGTATTACCAGAGACGCCAAAGTTCCCAAAAGAATTCCTAAAGTTCCAAACTTTATTCCAAGAATAATAGAAAGAATTAGATTGACAACACTGCCTGCTATAGAAATATTTTTATCCTTGGCAAACAAACCGGATACGGACATAAACCTCCAAAGAGGATTTCTTAACACGGTTAAGAAAAAGTTTACACACAAACAAAATACTACCATCAGACCAATCATAGAATCTGCATTATACGTATATTCCAATCCGTACATTATCCTGACAAGCGTTGACGAAAGACAATAAAGACAGCTTGCAAACAAAGAACCAAAAAAATAATTAATAAATGTTAACTTTCTAAGCACCTGGTCACACTTATCACGGTCATCCTCAGCCATCAGATTGCCTACGCTTCCAGCCGTCGCGGCGTCAACCTGGTCAATAAGTTTTCTCAGTCCCATGGCCAATGTCGAATATCCTGTATAAATACCGACCTCATAAGTGCTTACCAGGATAGAAATCAAAATGTTATCAGTCGAATTAGTTATTTTACCTGAAAGACTTCCAATAAAAATATTCTTTACATTTTTAAATACCATTCGCTTTTCGACGTTCAGAAGTTCGTCTTTCCTGATTAAAAACGGATACATCTTATCTACCTGACCTGAAATAACTATGTTGGTGGCAAGGGTAAGCAATATTTCCACAATCAGATATAAAATATAATTATGAAAAACAAATAAAAGAATTATGTTAATAATCTCAGCAACAATTTTAACAATAGTAGTAACCTTTGAAACTATATATACCTTTTGATCCGCATTAAGCAAGGAACTCTTATATGAGAATAAATAAGAAGACGCTGTCTGAGTTAGAAATAACACAAAAACAAGCCGAATATATCCGTCAGACACATCGACCTTTGTAACAATATTCTGAATAAACGGAACCAGGCAGAGACCTATTCCAAACACAGCCAAAGCTATATTACGGTAGGCTGTTTTATACATATTCATCAGCTTTACAATCTTCTTTTCGTCCCTTTCGGCAAGAGGTTTGTAAAGACTGTAAACTATAGCCGAACCAACACCCATTTCGGCAAGTGACAGTATTGCAATTACCTCTGTGAATAAACCGTTTAAGCTGACTGACAGAATTCCAATCTGACGCACCAGAACGATTCTCACAATAAATGTAAATGCAACGCTGACAAACTGAGAAATGACGCCATATAACAAGTTTTTAGCGCTTTTCTCACTTCTTGTAATATCCGTCCTACTCTTCATATATTCACTCTTTCTACCAATATGTTAAAACGTTAGTTACCGTTCATAAAACTATTTACAATATGACTATAATTAACTTGAATAAAACTTATCTCTAAGTATATAACACTCAACTATTTACAAGTTTACCGACAAACCCATCTGACTCACCGGAATTTTCATTGGAATAGTGCATATATATACTAATATTCCGGCTTACCGGACTTCCGTTTTTATCCCGAACTTTTATCCTGCAATTTAAAACCGGATTATTAATATTAAGCTTATTCACACTATTCATTAACTTTTCTTTCTCCTCCGGGGTCATTGAAGGATCCTCATAGAAAAATTTCTGCGCATTAGTAATCAACCTTGCTTTTCCAAACTCTTTAGCATAGGTTTCCGAGAATTCAATTATATCATTCTTTTTATTGTATTTAAAAATCACATCATCATCTAAAACTGTAAAACTGTCTTCTTTATCAGCATTATCATTTTTACATGTTTTATCAAAATTTTCAGAGTTTTCAAGTTCGAGCTTTGAACTCACTTTTTTCCTCTCATATTGTGGAATTTCTATATTTACTTTGTTTTCAAAGGCCATTTTATCTAAAATATCTTTTAGCTCCATATGACAATTTTTTAAGCACTCAATAATATCAGGATTAAACTTTCCGCATTCCCCGTTTAATATCATATCAACCGCCTTTTCATGTGAATACGGAGGTTTATATACCCTCTTGCTCGTAAGTGCGTCATAAACATCGGCAACAGAAACTATCTGAGCGGATATAGGTATCATGTCTCCAACAAGTCCGTCCGGATATCCGCGGCCGTCCCAGCGTTCATGATGGCTCCTGCAAATATCATAATAATACTTGTACATAGGACTGCATTTTATCATATCTATACTGTCCAGTATTTTACAGCCGTTGACCGTGTGTTCTTTCATTATTTCAAACTCTTCTGCAGTTAGCTTCCCGGGCTTATTTAATATATAGTCAGGCACGGAAATTTTGCCAACATCATGCATTGTGGAGGCCGCCGAAATATTTTCAATCTCCTCATGAGCATACCACTTATTTCCTACCTGCTTCTCCAACTCAATTAAAAGAGTTTTTGTTATCTGCCTTATTCTGCATACGTGTTCACCCGACTCTGAGTCACGGAACTCAATCGCCGTAGATAAAGCGTCAATAATAGACGCATTTGCTTCTTTAAGCTCCTGAGATTTTCTTTCTATTTCTTCAGTCTGCTCTTTTACACGCTTTTCCAAGTTTATACGATAATCATAAAGTTCTATTGAGTTTTGTATACGGCACTTAATAACATAAGGGTTAAACGGCTTTTCTATTCTGTCGACTATGCCATTCTCAAACCCTCTGACTAAGGTTTCATTACTAGTGTCCGCTGTAACAAAAAATATAGGAACAGATGGTATCAGCCCCTCTTTTTTTATTTGTTCCAACGTCTCAAGACCATCCATTACGGGCATGACAATATCAAGAAGCACAGCGGATAAATCAGGATTATTCCTAATCGTTTCCAACGCCTCTTCCCCATTCTCAGCCTCCAGCACATTGTAGCTATCAGCAAAAAGTTCACTGAGAATAATCCTATTCATCTCTACGTCATCAACAACCAAAACTTTTAATTTTCCAGGCACAGCCGCACCTCCTCCCAGCTATATTAAACACTACAGCTGTTTTGCCAACTCACAAACTTTTTTCTGTTCAATCTTAAGTTTTTCAAAATCTTCATCCAAACTATCATAAATATTGGCTCTAACATTATCCACCATTCTCTGTCCGATTTTCTGAATCTCACTAAAGCCTAGATTTCCGGCAACTCCCTTTAAAGTATGAGCGGCTATCTCAATTCCGCTGTAATTCTGTTCAGCCATAGCAGTTTGGAGCTCATTAAAAGTGTTATCGTCTATATACTTCATAGTACATTTTGCTGCCAAATCCATATTACCGACAAATCTTGCCGACACCTCATCCTTATCAATTCCCAGCTCGTCCCAAAATTCGATTATAGTCATTTATATTTCTCCTCTCTGTCTAATCTCTCCTATATATATCTCTTGTATAAACCTTTTCACTTACATCTTCAATCTCATTGGAAAATCTATTGGCAACAATAATATCCGAAAGTTCTTTAAATCTATCTAAATTATTTATAACTTTTGCTCCCATAAACGTTTTGCAGTCTCTTAAGACAGGCTCGTAAATTATTAAACTTACTCCTGAACTTTCCAACCTTCGAATAACGCCCTGAATCGATGATTGCCTGAAATTATCAGAATCAGTTTTCATCGTTAATCTGTATATTCCAACAACTTTTGGTTCTCTTTCAAGTATCCTTGCGGCAATAAAATCTTTTCTGGTCACATTAGCGTCCACAACAGCTTTCATAATGCTGTTAGGAACCTCACCGAAATTGCTCAAAAGCTGTCTGGTATCTTTAGGCAAACAGTATCCGCCGTAACCAAAAGACGGATTATTATAATGGTTACCTATTCTGTCGTCAAGACAAATTCCTTCTATAATTTCTGATGTTTTGAGTCCTTTAATTTCCGCATACGAATCAAGTTCATTAAAAAAAGCTATCCTCATAGCCAAATATGTATTGGCGAAAAGTTTTATTGCCTCCGCCTCTGTCGAACCTGTAAACAATACCGGAACATCCTTGTTCTCTGCCCCTTGCTTTAACAATTCGGCAAATATCTCCGCCCTTTTTGATTTTTCTCCAACTATTATACGTGAAGGATGAAGATTATCATATAGCGCTTTGCCTTCTCTTAAAAACTCAGGTGAAAAAATCAGCCTGTCTGTTTTATATTTTTCCCTCATCATCTCTGTAAATCCAACAGGCACCGTAGACTTTATAACCATTACAGCAGTATCAGAATATTTTAAAACCTGTTCTATAACGCTTTCAACAGACGATGTATCAAAATAATCCTTCTTTGTATCATAATCTGTCGGAGTCGAAATTATTACATATTCAGCTCCGCTAAATGCTGTCTCCGGAAGATTTACAGCACATAAATCCAAATTTTTATTTGCAAGATATTCGCTGACGTCCTTATCAACTATAGGCGATATTTTTTTGTTTATCATATCAACTCTATCAGTATTTATATCAAACGCAGTCACCTTGTTATGCTGTGAAAGCAACACAGCATTTGAAAGACCTACATATCCAATACCCGCAACGGTAATACGCATAATTCCACATCCCATTTATTTTTCTGATCAATAAGCACCATCACCATTAAACACTGCCGGGATAGTCTTTAAAATTATTTTTAAGTCACACCAAATACCTTGGTCATTTATATATTCCAGATCCATATCTATCCATTTTTCAAAACTTATTTTGCTTCTTCCCCCGCATTGCCAATAACACGTAAGACCCGGTCTTACCTTAAGTCTCTGCATATCGTATTCACTATACATGACTACCTCACTTGGAAGCGGAGGGCGCGGACCAACTATACTCATATCACCGATTAAAATGTTTATAAGCTGAGGAAGTTCATCAATACTATATTTTCTAATAAAACGCCCGACTTTAGTAACCCTCGGGTCGTTCTCTATTTTAAACACAGGTCCGCTGGCTTCATTTTTACTCTGAAGCTCTTTTAACATCTCTTCAGCATTAACGACCATGCTTCTAAATTTATACATCCGAAAAGCTTTGCCGTCTTTACCAATTCTTTGCTGCATAAAAAAAACAGGACCGCCGTCTTTTTTGATTGCAATAGAAACCGCCAAAAATAAAGGTGATAAAAAAATAAGAGCAAGCAGTGAACAAATAATATCAGCAGCTCTTTTTACAAACAAATACCACAAATTTTTGTTGGGCTGAATATTTTTAAATATTTCATAATGCTCTTTTTTAACAATATTATGTGCAGGGTTATACTCCCCCCTGTAAATCTTTCTTGCCATTACGTTTCCCCCTAAAAGTTCGTGGCTTACCAATTTTATACAAATCCCGTCCCATATAGGTTTATAATAACACAATTCTAGAATAAATACAAGATTTTTCGTAATATATTAATAAAATAATTTTATTTAATTAAAAAAATCAAACAATTTTTACCAATTTATCCATTAATATGAATCGCTAAACTTATAATACCGCTTAATATTATATGCAGTAAACATTTTTTTGACATCATATTGCTGTAATTTTAGATAACAAAAAGAGCCAAATTGATATGCCCCCCAAAAGTCAGACCAAAAATCTAACGATTAGGAGGTCGGTTCAAATATGGCTCTTTTTATTTTATTTTTTTAAAAATAATTCCAAAAACAGAGGAAGTAGATATAGGTCCGAATTCCCGGCTGTCACGGCTGTTGTTCCTATTATCCCCCATCACAAAGACATGATCTTTTTCAACAACAATAGGAGTTCCGGCGCCATATTTTCCGTCTTCTATCAAGGAAGTTATATACTTTCCTCCGGTTTTAGTCTTTTCGCTAACATATGGCTCGTCAATCATTTCATTATTTACATAAATATCTCCGGAATTAAAATCTATATAAACCGTATCTCCTTCAACAGCGATAATTCTTGAGACAACAGCATTTTTTCTGTCTTCATTAGAATAAAATGTAATTATATCGTTTTTCTGATAGTTTTGATTTGTTTTATTAATCAGCCAGCTTTCCCCTTCCCGAATTGCCGGTTCCATACTGGTTCCTGAAACCGTAACAACTGATATAACAAAAGTTTTAATGAAAAACATGGCTAACATAACCACAACAACGGCGCCAATTATAATAAACGCCCATTTAAATGCCGGATTATTTTTCTTATTTATATCTTTATGAACACCATTACTTGCGGCAACAGTATTAGCATCATTAAGTTTCATATTTTCGCACTCCAAAATTCAATATTGGATTATTGCCGCCCGCCGGCGGCTCATTATTGTAGATATAATTATAAAACAATAAGCTGTTGTTGTCAATATTACTTTAGAATACATAACCTATACTATAACAATATTAAATAAGCAAACTATATAATATATTTTAAATCATTAGGCAAAACTCTATCTTTTGCCATCATTTCCATTTGTACAATACATTCGCTCACAGTGGCAAATCTCTTTCTGGCTGCAAATTCATCGACTATCTCCAAGTCCTTGTCCAGCATCAGCGCTTTTATTCCATATGGAAGATATTTATTATTATCTATCGTCATTGAATATTCTACAGTCACCGGTCTGCCGTGAAATTTTGTCTCGTAATGACATTTTAGAAAACCCTCAAACAAACATTTTATACAATCAGTTGAATTATAAATATTAACTTTCTTTTTTATAATATTAAACAACTTATTTTGATCTTTCATTATAGGTTCTTCAAACGCTTCACTTTCCATTGTTCTCTCACTCACTCTCCAAACTATTTCTCATTTGATTTTATATTTTGCCGCAAATCAGAATAATACACTTATTTTGTTTTATAAGCAAACTTTAAAATATAATATTTTAAAAAATTGCATAACTAGCATAAAAACGAAAACTATTAATTATTTCAAATTTTTATCAGCAATAATTTTGTAACATTTTAAGCTGAGATAAATTAAATTTCAACGATATTAAACTAGTTATTCCGTTCCGAACTTAACGACGTGCAAAAATAACATAACTGATAATTTAATAAAAAAACCTTGTAATCTAACAATTTCAAAATTTATATATTATTATTCTATGCACGGCTAACTAAAATTAGACATAAAAAGAGGCAGCTGCGCTGCCTCAAATAACTTGATACAATTAATCACTCTTCACAGAAGTTTTTTCACCAAACGGAAAACCACATTCCGGACAGAATTTCGGCAAACTGCTTAGTTCTGAGGATTCCCATCCACAATTGCCGCATTTATAAAACGGTCTCTTTGCTCCGCATTCTATACAAAATTTTCCATGGTTTTTGGTTCCGCATTTACATACCCAGCCATCATCAGACATTTTAGAATCAACTACAGGTATTTCAGGCTGTTTATTATCAGAATCAGCGGTTTGTCTGTTAGGCATCATTGTATTCATCATATTCATACCCATCATTCCAACCACAGCGCCGGTTATATCACCGCCATTAACGCCGCCGGACTGTTTTCCCATATTTTCGAACATAGCTGACTGTGCCGCAGTCATACGCCCCTGAATAGCACCTTGAGTGTTTCCAAGCATCACGGCAGTGTCAAACTCCTCAATTCTAGCGCGTGATTTGTCATCCGGAGTGATTTTTTCAATCCCCACCGAGATAATCTCCATGCCGCGCCCCTGTTTCCATGAGGAATCTAATATATTACTCATAAAATCAGATAATTCCATTTGGTGCGAAGGAATCTCACTGAACTTCACACCTTGACCGGACAGCTTATTAACTGACGTATCCAACGCTGTCAGAAATTCACTTCTGCATTGTTCTAAAAGCTGTTCGCTGTTATAAGTGTCACTGACGTTTCCGGCAATGCTGTTATAAAACACTAACGGGTCAGTAATTTTAAATGTAAACATACCATAATAGCGAATATATAACACCGTTTTATAATATGGGTCATCATAGGCCATTGGCTGTGCAGTTCCATATTTATTTCCTAATATCTCTTTTGTGTTAATATAGTAGACGCGCTGGTCGTTTCCTGTATCGCCGCCAAAAGTAAACCTCTTGCCAACTTTTCGAAACGATTCTCTTAGACCTTCAGAAAAATTACCATTCAGCATTGATGGCTCTGATTTACTATCAAAAGTATAAGCTCCAGCTTCACAGGTAAAATCAATTATTTTCCCTTGCTCTGTCACAATCATTGCCTGACCTTCATTTACTACCAGCAAGCTGTCTTGAGTTATTATATGTTCACTGCCTTTAGTATTGCTGGATTGATAGTTGGTTGTGTTAATGCGTTTTCGTCCTAACTGCAGCAGCGTCTCTTGAGCCATACTGTCACAAACAAAATATTCTTTCCATTGATCAGCAAGCTCTGAACGAAAAGCTCCTGAAAAAGCTTTAATAAGTCCCATTACTATATCTCCTTTTTATAGATTTTCACCAATAAATTTACAAAGTACCCAATTAAAAGTTCCTGATGTGACAATTGACTTGCAATAAGGACATTCCCCAGCGGAGGTGATTTCTGTAGGCGCTCCGCAATTAGGGCAATTGGTAACACTCAAAGATTCAGGGTGCTCAGATGTTTTTGTTCCAATTGTCCGCATAAAAGTCAAAGTATGAATCATTTCCCATAAATGTGTTGTATTGCCGGCAATAATTTTTCCGGTTGCCGTTTCTTTAACATAGTCTATCATATTTGTAAGCATTTTTACCTCTACATATTCATAACTTTGATCACGATAAACTTTATTGATAAAGCTGTCTTTTACAGCAACACGTTCCAAATAATTAACAGTGCCGTTGCGGATATATTCATCCAATTGCTGAGAATGCTCTCTAAAGAGCTGCTCAGACTCAAACGGTCTTATCATTTTCCAATCCTGTTTAGTCCAAGCGACATTCAAAGTTATAAATACTTCGCGGGTCCATGCAAGAAATGCCTCCTCAGAAAAATTAGGATCCGTCCGCTGAATCTCAACCGATGGGTTTACAGATGGTTTAACATACCCGCCTCTAGGCGCCGACGGGGCGGCAGTATTGCCGGTATTAGCATCATTGCTATTATTTTTTATAATCGATATAATACATATAATTAATAATATTACAATTCCAATTGATATAAACGAAATGTTGCCAAAATTACCGCCATAACCTCCATAACGCATGTAACCGCCGTAACCTCCACTGTATCCGCCGTAATCCGAGGAGCCGCTGTATCCTCCTCCATAACCGCCAGAGCCGCTCGAATAATCGTTTTGGTTGCCAACTCCCGTTGGAACAAGACGATAACTATAGCTTGTATTTCCCTCATCAATATATGTTGAGACAGCATATGCCACGGTGCAGACACACATTAATACAACAATAAGAAGTATACAAACTTTATACACCTGAGAAATTCGTTTTTTCATTATATTTCTCCTTTAAAACTCGAAATATCTAAATAATAAAGCATAATCTGTTTCTCTTAATACAATATAACACAGTGAATTCATCTTGTCAATAATGCGCAAAAATCATATATACTTTTTATAATCATTGTAAACATTTAACATTATATTCTTACAATTTTAAGTAATAAATCAAGTTATGGGATAATAAAAAGTATATAAAATGTAGTTTTGTAAGCATCGGTAGGTGTGGCCACACTCTTCTTAAAAAAGTGTGTTATACATGTTATCTTGTTTTGTCATTGCCTACAATGTCTGTGCCCCCACCTGAAGGATGGGGTAATACAAAGTGACTTGTTTAGATTAGCCTGCAAGGTAAATAATATGAATACGCAATACAGATGAAATCTGCCGCGTAATACGCGCAGCCGTGGTAAAGTTTGTAATTAAATGGGATTCTAAAAAACTTTTTTATGTATGTTCACGCTTCGCGTGATATGGCAGTTCACCTAACGAGGTGTGCACAAGCACACCCTACCGATGTTCACTTTAAATACCGTACATAAGAAAATAATTATTTAATTATTTATTACAAATGTTGTATGTTAAGAATTGAAGGCGTGACTCCGCTTGTAAAACGTATGTGATCCATAGAGATTTGGGCAGTCCGCCTACATCTTTACCTTCTTCCGTTTCCGTTATTAAGTTATTAAGCAACACGAATAAAAAACCGTCAGAACTATAAAAGTTCTGACGGTTTGCTAAAACTATTGTCGTATAAAACATTTAATTATAAATATTTTATAATTTAACAAAATGATGATAATTACAATTCTTGACTAACAGTAAATGAATTTATATATAAGTCAGCTGAAACAGTACCGGCAGTATAACCGTTTCCGGTTTGACAAATCATGATATTTGAAATCGCTCCCTGTGCAGCAAGGTCAGTAAACGCAGAGACCGTGTCACTGTCATGACTCGCCAAAACATTATCCCCTTCGGAAAGTGTTATCGTTACATTATTTGTATTATAATCAAATACAGATACTAACTTATATTTTTTATCTTTTGTCAGTTTTAGTTTATCATCTTTGTTTCCGGCATTTAAATAAAATTTTGATTTTGTGCTTCCAAATTTGGTTTGGAAATAAGCAAAATTCTTTCCATTTACCCTATTGAAATTAATATCAGCCGCAGAGCTCTCATTTATAGCAGTAAATTCAGTTGTTATTGTGATAACTCCTGTAGTAATATCGCTCGGAGCCTCCCAAGTTACACTATTCTGTCCTGCTGCTGCGTCTTTCACTTCAATGACCTTTTCACCGTTCACCTCAGCTACAGATATATCGCCTTCTGCTGCAGTTCCTAGCCCGGCTTTTAAACCGGCAACTGTCTCTCCGTTAGCTATATTACCTACAGGTATATCAGTTAAATCAAGTGTGAAATTTATTGGTTCAACCGGTGGATTGGTCGGAGCTTCTGTTGGAGCTTCTGTTGGGCTTAAAGATTCAGGATATGTTACTGTAATTGATCTCCAATAATTCCCGCTTGGATTGCCTGCAACTATATCGCATGTTCCTGCCGCCGTCACTGTTTCACTTTGGTTTGAACCGGTCTTTGTTACTCCATTAATAGTGTATGTTCCCTCTTCTGAGTAAATATTGTTAACTGTTACAACACTATTCTCAGCTACAGGAACCGTAAACTTAGTTCCTGTATTAACCTGTGCCCAATCTGTCCAGCTTGCATTAGCAAACTTTCCGTTTGTTGTGTCAACAGCGAACTTCACATCAATTTTAGCTGAACCATTTACAGCTTGATATACCAAAAACTTATTAACACCCTGCCACTGAACTGTAGGTGCTCCATTTTGTCTCTGGAAATCGTATACAACCGTTCCTGACAGAGCTTCTGTGTTTTCAGCAAATACAGGTGTTAATGTCACATCGTCCTGCACCGTATACTTTGAACCAATATCAAAAGTATCTGTTCCGTCAGTCCAGCCTGTCAATGTTTTGCCCTCAAGATAAACAGTTCTGTTAACAGGAATTTCAACCTCTGTACCAACCGCTTCTTCAATGGCGTCCGGTGCATCTCCTTCCGCTCCTGTATCTCCCAAACTAAAGGTAACAGTCTTATTTGAAGCCGGAGTTGCGCTCGGCTCAGGAGTTATACTTGGCTCAGGGGATACCGTTGCATCAGGGTCATCTGTTGCTGCAGGTGTTGCTGTAGGATTTGTAGATTCAGGATATGTTACAGTAATTGATTTCCAGTAGCTTCCGCTTGGATTGCCTGCAACTATATCGCATGTTCCTGCCGCCGTCACTGTTTCACTTTGGTTTGAACCGGTCTTTGTTACTCCATTAATCGTGTATGTTCCATCTTCCGAGTAAATACTATTAACGGTAACAACACTATTCTCAACTACAGGAACCGTAAATTTAGTTCCTGTATTAACCTGTGCCCAATCTGTCCAATTTCCATTAGCAAACTTTCCGCTTGTAGTATCAACTACGAATTTCACATCTATTTTGTCGGATCCGCTTACTGCTTGATATACTAAGAAATTACTAACACCCTGCCACTGAACTGTAGGTGTTCCGTTCTGTCTCTGGAAATCATACACAACCGTTCCTGACAGAGACGCTGTATTATCAGCAAATACAGGTGTTAATGTCACATCATCCTGAACCGTATACTTTGAACCAACATCAACAGTTGTTGTTCCGTCAGTCCAGCCTGTTAATGTCTTGCCTTCAAGATAAACAGTTCTGTTTACAGGAATTTCAACCTCTGCGCCTGCCGCCATTTCAACAGCCGCCGGAACATCGCCCTCTGCACCCGTCTCTCCTAAACTAAATGTAACCGTCTTATTTAAGTTAGGTGTTGCGGTAGGTTCTGACGCATCTTTTGTTGTAACAGATAAGCCATGAACATATATTGAACCGCTGTCAATAGTAAATACTAATGTTTTAGCCTCACCGCTATAGTTAAACTCAATTGAATCCCCATCGTTAGCGGTCTTTAATGAAGCCGAAGCAGGAGCCACTCCCTCAGTAGAAGCTGTAATTGTTGCTGAAGCATAAGCACAGCCTTTAAATACGATTGCAGAGCTGCCTTCAGCAACAGGAATCTCTACTGTCATTGCGCCTGCGCTCTGCTGAACGCCATGCTGAGTATCATGGAACTTAACGCTTCTGAAAGTAAGCAGTCCGTCAGGAGCTACTAAGGTATCAAATCCAATTGCAGTTGACTGCGGAACTATGCTGCCGTCCCCAAAGTTGTATGTTCTGCTTCCCGCTGCCGGTTCAGCAACAACTGCAACCGCGTTTATAGTTGGCGCAGCATTATCAGATGTTATTTTCGTGTCAGCAGGAATTGTATATGCGCTGCTTCCGCCTAAAATACCGGTAACATCAATACTCTTGCCCGCTTGAAGAGTTGTAGTAAACTTTCCGTCTTTAATATCTAAAGCAACCAGCTCGCCGCCCATTTTTCCAATGAGTTTAATTCCTTCGGCAGAACTGTCAGCAGCTGTCAATCCTGTAATCATACCATTTATTTCCATCAATGGCTTAGCCGTTGGTATTTCTGTTGACGGATACTTAGGTGAAACAATTGAAACAGAACGATAAAATCCTCCAACTTTCAAAACAATATCAATTGTTTTCTCTAAACCATAATAAGTATACGACTTATTACCGCCTGTAAATGTTTCACCGTTTATTGTGTACTGCTCAGTTCCATAATATGTGTCGCCCATAGTTATAACGCTTCCGTTAACAACCGGAACAGTTAGAGTAACCTCTGGGTTTACCGCTATCCAATCGCCATGGTCTGAACCGCCGAATTTTCCGGTGTCAGCTTTTATTGTCATGGTCTTGCCTGCATTCTCTGAATCCTTCACTGTATAATCATATGATTCTCCAGCGTTTACAACCTGCGTAAAACCATTGTTTTTCTGGAAATCCCAAGTAGCTGTCAAATATACTTCTACAGCGTCTTCACCTTCAACCGCTGCTGTAAATTTAGAACCGAGGAAGTTTCCTTTTGAGCCGGCAACTGTTGCATAATATGTTTTACCCTTTTCAACGGCTATATCTTGTTTTACAGCAACATTGGTTCCCGGAAGACTAACGCTTGACTCGGCATTTCCCATATAGAAAGTCTTTCCGCTTCCTGGTAAAGCATATACTGTCCATGTTCCGTCTCCGGGAGCAACAAACTTCAGTCCGTTCTTTCCGTCAGGAACAACTCCGTTTGACCAAGAGCCGTTATTTGAGCCGCTTGACAGACCCATTGGGAAGTTTATGCCGTCAACTGTTCCTCCGTTGCCTTGCTTATCCGGTGAATAGAGAATAGTAAGACCTCTCATGAGGTATGTGCCCTGAGGTGTTCCTACCTCTGACGGGTCAGCTTTCCAAAATGTTGAATAAGCCTTTGACTTATCAGTATTTGCCGCTACAGCAATATTGTCATATGTGCCTTCAGCAAATGAAATCGACGCTATTCTGTTACTTTCGGTTATTGCTGTCTGCGCGGTAGTTTCAGTTGGGGTTCCGCTGTTTACTGTTACACTAACAGTATTATCAGTTGTATTAATAACGGCTTCAACTGTATTCCACTTTCCGCTTTCAAGACCTTCAGGAACAATTGCTAAATAATCCGCTCCCGCCTGGTCTTTAAGCGTTACAACGCCGGATGTGTTTCCATAGACATCGTATGAAACCTTAACTATACCACCGGCTAAAGGCATAATATTAAACGCTGTCTCAGACGGATTTGTAACTGCATATCCGGAGTTATTTCCTCCTCCGATAGCTGTCAAGTTTCCGCCGATTTTCGTCGTCTTGTTCTCAAAATCAGCATACAATATATCAGCTTTATCCGTAGGAATTGATACATCATATGATACAGTTTCTTTGAGCAATGTCGACCCCTTTACGCATTGGATAGTATAAGTTACATTTCCTATTCCATTACTTTCTCCGTATGGGTTTCTGATTATTGTTCCGTCATCATTAATAAATCCTGAATATTCAGCCCAAACTTTAACGGCTACGTCACCTGTTGAATCTATTTCAGGAATAACAACAGTTCTGTCAAGTACAGCGTCACCGTTTTCAGCTTTTTCCTGATAATTAGAATCAATAGCGTCCTTTGCAGCCTGCATAGCCGCATTAAACACTGACGGGTCAATTGACGGGTCTCTAGTAATAGTTATGTTTATAGTCTTGGAAGTTCCGATAAGCTTATTATCAGAACGTCTGATATAAGCAGTAATCTCAGCCGGTATTGTATCACTAACCGGTCTTATAACTGAAACTTCGCCGTTTTCACTGATATTCAAATACTCGCTCTCAGACTCAAAGTGAACATCATAACCATCAAATCCTTCAATAAATGAAGGAAGTGTAAAGTCACCTGATACCTCATATGAATCTGAATCCAATTTCTTGATTGTGTCGCTCTCAGGAAGTTCTAATGTCTTTATCTTCTCTTTTACCGGTCCCCACATTGTCTTTGCAGCCATTGGATCCCAGTCATCGCCCTCTCTAATTAAATAATCATAAGGGTTGATAGCGAGAACTTCCCATTCGTTCGGAACGAGACAATTTCTCTTATCAAGATTTATTGGATTGCCGGACGCGTCAACCGTACCATATTCATAGTATCCGGATTCTTTAGCAACTGTCGACCAGTTGCCCCATCCTGAATCCATAACAGCAGGCTTAGATGCTCCGCCAACAGTTATATTATCAATTTTAACACCTATTGCGGCTGTTGGTGAATCTTTACCGCCCCACGGTCTTCCGAAATCACCCTGAGCAAAATTAGCATTTGCTGTAGAAGCACCTGATACTTTTCCGCCCCACATCAAATATCCATACTTAGTGGAAGCATTCTTGCAGGCAGTCACATGTCCGCCGGCTGTCTCGCCGCTCTTTGAATATCCTGCCCAATTAAAGTTACAGTTGTCAAACACAAGTGTATTTCCGCCGAATATATAGTCGGTCTGTCCCTCTATTGTACAGTTCTTGAAATATACACGGCTTCCTTTAGAACCTGAATACAATGTATCCTGACTGCTCTTGAATGAACAGTTATAAAATTCAACCTTATCGTTATCTTCTATCGCTATAGCAGCGGCTCTTTCAGTAAACGATCTGCTATATACATCGCTTTCTAAAGTTCTTTCAGGCTTACCGCCGGTGTCGCTGTAAACTCCTCCAACCGGTGCCGGTTTAACACCGTCATCAATTTCTTCTTCTGTCACATATCTGTTAAATGAATTTTCAAAAATCAAATCTTTACCAATGAAGTTGCCCGCATTCAAATGCGTTGAACATCCCCATCTTGCTACTGCCTGATTAAGAGCGTCTCTGCCAAGCGCCTTATTTCTCTCATAAGCTTCCTTGCTGTAATATCCGTCTGTATCTGCGCTGTAGTACATGTATCCGATACCGTAATACCATGTCAGCAGAACATCGCCTTCTGTGCCATCCATCTTCTGCATCGTAAGATAAGGAACAGTTATATCAAGCTGTTCACGATAAGTTCCCGGAACAATATTGATTTCGATTCTGTCCGCCTCGCTGGCATGATTGTTTAGCTTTCCGGCATATACCAAAGCTTCGGAAACAGTCTTAAAAGTTTTTTGAGCTTCATCTGTATCCTTTGAACCGTCAACAGTTAAAACATTTTCCGGATTCGCTGAAGGACCGGGAGTTTGGGTTGGCTCAAATGTAGCCGGAGGAATGGTCGGCGGTCCTGGAGTTGGTGTCTCGGGAGCCACTGTCGGTGTAGGCTGATCATGATCAGCTGTAGGCGTAGGACTTGCCGGAGGCTCTGTTGGGTCAGGAGTATCACCGAACGTAACATTTACATCAACATTCTGTCCAGGCATAATGAACTTTCCGCCTGCCGTTGCAATATCTGTTTTATCCTCAGCCACTACTTTTACATTTGGATATTTTGCCGCATCATCCGATACTGCGTCAACAACAACTTCTGCGCCCTGCTGCACTAAATATTTTGTTGTGTCTATCGGCGATTCAGTAAAGCTGAAACCATAAATATTCGGCTTTGAACCATCAAGGAACAAATAATATGTAGCACCGCTCGTCACATCAAATGTTACTGTTGTCTGAAGAGTACCCTCTCCTTGAGGATTTAAATGGTTATATTCTTTTCCGTTCACAGCGTCAGTCAAGTATTCACCTGATACACCATTTTCCGTAATTCTTACTACACTGAGAGGCTTAGTCTGTCCCCAGCCTATAGCTACTTCAACACGTCCGTCCGCAGCAGGCTTAAAGATATAGAATGCACCGCCGTTTGGAGGACTGTCCGGGGTTCCGTTTGATCCTTTATCTGCACTTGAATAATTCTTAGCATTCTGAGTTCCTGTAGATGTCGCGTCATAAATTACGCCTCCAATCATTACAGGCTCAACAACAGCCGTGTTAAACACATTATCTTTTATATCATCAGCTGTTCCAAAGGTAACCTTCAACTTTTCACCCACTGAAACTTCTTCGCCCGGCTGATATATTTTTGTCCCATCAATTTTATAATTAACACCTTTAGCTAATGGATACGGCTCTCCGTTTGGCTGTTTCAAAACTGCCGTTCCGCCGGTTACGCTAACTGTTGACATATAAACAGGATTAGGAGTCGGAACCATTGTCGGTGAAGCAGTAGGTTCATCCGGTCCAATTGTTGCTGTCGGTGTCGGTGTTGGCTCTTCCGGCTTTTCTGTTGCTGTCGGTGTTGGTGTCGGCTCTTCCGGTTTTGCTGTTGCTGATGGAATTGGTGTTGGTTCTTCCGGTTTTGCCGTTGCTGTTGGAATTGGCGTTGGTTCTTCCGGTTTTGCCGTTGCTGTTGGCTCTGCTGTCGGTTCATCCGGCTTTACCGTTGATGTCGGTTCCGGAACAGCTGTTGGCACAACACTATTCTCAATAACTACCCTAAATACAGGATTATCACTATCCGTATTTGTTGTGTTAATAACAAAATCATAAACACCATTTTGTAATCCTGACAAATAATCCTTATTTATTGTCAATGTATTTGTATCAGAATTATAGACATAATCATTGCTGCTCAATGGCTTATCGGATAAACTCACACCATCAAAACTGTCTTTTTCAGCAAATTTTATAACAGTTGATGCTTCTGTATCGTTTGAATCAATGGTTACAATTTGCGGTTCTATTGAAGCTGTACCGTTAATTTTAACCGGATATGCTAATTCTGCAAACTTTTCACCGGTGTACGGCGCTGCAGCAGTAGCTACTACCATCAAAATATGTCCTTGATCCGCTTCCTGAACACTATATGTTTCAGAATTTGCACCCTCTATAGGTTCAAAAGCTTCGGTGCTTATATCCCTGTACCACTGATAAACTACATATTCTTTGGCTGATTCCGGAAGCACATTTGCTGTCAATGTATCGCCAACGTATATGTTAGGTTGATCGTCTATCTCAACAGACTCAAGTTCATAACTTGGAGTTGCTGTTGGTTCAGGATTAGCAGTTGGACTTCCGTTGCTGACAAATCCGGCATAAAACTTCATAGATTTTGTTATTCTCTTGCTGTCAAAATCATAAGCTTCATTATTTTCTGCGTCATTTGCAAGATTCTGCGACAAATACCATCCAACAAAGTCAAACCCCTGTTTTGACGGCTCCTCAGGTCTGTTTGATTTCTGCAAATAAGTATTCTTTGTTATAGTCTTTGTTGCATAAAGTTTTGAATCCACATAAAACGTAAGCTTAACATCAGATGACGGAGAAACATTGCCGCCTGAGCTTCCGCCCGAATTGGGTCTGAAATATGTATTATCAGGTTTTGCTGTAGCGTTTGGCGTTACAACATTACTTATATTTGAAGACACATTAGCGTTTCTGGACATATTTACAACACTGCCGGAAACCTGTGAACCTGTAATAGTAACATCTCCGCTCACCTGAGGAGAAATAACTATACTCTGAGCGACTATTCCATTCAAAGTTACGCCGCCCGTCTTTATCATAACTATTCCGCCGGCATACTGAGGGCCGTATGAACCTGGCTCCGTAATGTAAAGCTTAATCATATTATCAATAATCTTAACAAATTCTGCTCTTGATATATAATCTTTAGGACGTATGGTTCCATCCTCATAACCGCCGATATATCCTGCGGCTGTCATTGCACCGACATATCCTGTTGCATAATCAGAGATATTTTGGTAGTCCGCGTATTGTGTAATACCGGCCTGAGAATTTTCAACCGTCAAACCATATGCACGGGCAAGCATTGTCATTGCTTCTTCACGAGTCATATAATTACTCGGAGTCATTGTGCCGTCTCCGTTACCGGTGAGAGTACCGGCCGCAACAAGTCTCAGCACTGCATCAGCAAACCAATCTGAAACTGACACATCTGTAAATTTGTTGTTAGCCTTGTCTATATAGCCTATTACATTTTGAGTCACCTGCGCTACCTCTGCGCGGGTTATTGCGTCGTCCGGTCTGAAATAGCCGCCGTCGCCCTGAATAACTCCATACCCTGACCAGGTATCAATATAGCTTGCAGCCCAATGTCCCTCTGTATCATTGTACTGTGCCGCTGAAACAACAGTCATACCGAAAGTGGTCAAAACCATTGCAACAGCTAATACCAAAGCCAGTGTTCTTCTAAAGGATTTCATATCTAAAACCCCTCCTTATTATATTTTATTATTATTTTTCAATAAATGTGGTAATAAATCTGTAAAAAACTTTAGTCACTTTCATATATATTAAACATTTTACTATAATTTGCACTCGTTGTCAATTATATAATTGTAATATTTTGTTTAAAATAACGGTATTTTTGCCATCGAGGTTAAACCATGCAAAAAAATTTGAATTCATTATAAAATATCTGTAGTTTTTTGTCTACGATGTTAAATAATTAACGCAATTATTCTGTCTATTATTTTATTTTTAATAAAAATTTTATGTATTTAATTATAGTTCATCAAATAAAAAAACGATTGGATTGCTCCAACCGTTTTTTTGTTACTTTATATAATATAAAAATTCAAATCTTATTAAACGTTTAGTTTGCTGCAACATAATGAACAGGAGTCCATCCATAAAAATAATCTTCAGGACTTGGAATTTCTGTTGCTTTATCATTTGGATTATCCCTATCAGCAGTCAAATCTGTAGTGCTGTTAATATTATGTACATAGTTAACATAAAGTTTCGATGTACTCAGCTCTCCGCCCATTTTTGTCCAGCCGTTCGGTTTTGAGACTCCGTCTAAAGTAACGTCATTAAAGAAAACTGCGCATCTTGCACCGCCCCAGTTTCTTCCGAAACCGCCGGGAGCAAATTTCATACCGCTTATATTACTGTTCTTAACTGTACAGCCTGTGAAGAAGTATCCTGGGTCAGTTTCAGAACTTGTTTTACAAGCTGAAATATAACCGCCATTTGCCTTATCCGAGTAACCATACCATGTTAAATTACAATTTTCAAACACTACGCTGTTACCGCCAAAAATGTAATCTGTATTACCCAAAATATCACATTCCTTTAAATAAGCTGTGCCGCCGGTATACAAAGTATCCTGACTTGACACCATCTTGCAGCGGTAGAACTCCACGTTATCTGCATCAATTGCTACAGCAGCAGCTCTTTCAGTAGAGTCTTTTATAGTAACTTTTGTGCCTTTCTTTCTTGTAAAATTCTTTTTATCCGGTCCGCCCGGTTCAACGCCGTCAGCTATTTCAGCATCCGTTACATATTGATTAAATGTATTTTCAAAATCAATATTCTCAGCCAGGAAATTATCCGCTGTAATACGAATAGTAGCGCCCCATCTTGTTGCAGTATTCTTCGTATCCTTTGCAGCTGCACAATCAGCATCATAATAATTATTGCTGCCCATTGAGTAATAAACATATCCTATACCATAATAATTTGATACGACTGCCGGATTCGATTCATCAGCACTCTTAATTGTGATATTAGGAACATCAACTATTACCTGACCATAATATGTTCCAGGGTCAAGAACTATAGTTACAGGATTTGAAGTTAAATCCTCATTAACTCTGCCTGTCATAGTACGGATTGAAGCCATTGCCTGATTTATATCCTTATACTCTTTGTCAGATCCAACATATACAGTATCAGCATATGGCACCGCTTCTCTGTTTTTCATAAACAAAACATTTTTGCTTGGCTCATCAACTACAACCGGAAGACTATACGATGTTGACTTCGGAGAAAAAGTATATCCATCTCCGCCGCTAATAACAGATACATCGTAGGTTTCTCCTGTAAACAGTGAAACGTTATAGTTACCATCTGCGTCAGGAACAGCTGTAGCGTACGGTTCAGACTCACCGGACTTTGTGAAAGCCAAAACAGCATTTATGGAATTGTCATATGGTTCAAGACTGTTTTTCAAATCATTTGAGAATATAGTGTAGGCTTTGCCTGTTACATTAATATCCTGAGGAATATATGTTTTTGTTTTGAATGCGATATTATCAACGCCCAAAACTGCGCTTCCTCCGCCGGGAGTATATGCGCCAACTTTATTTATTGCAAGCTGAGGCACTGTATCCACTTTTTTAGTTCCGCCTGTATTTCCAAGCTCAATTGAGCTTCTAAGCGTATAATCTGCCTCACCATCATTCTTTGTATAGATAGAAACTATATTGTCAGCTTTTGTATACTCTACTTTTACTCCATACCACTTATCCGGACTATAAGTAAATCCGCTTATTGGGACGCTTACAGCCTTGTTGTCAGAACCAACTGAAAAATAGTCAACAATGGCAAGAGCTCCTTTATCGGCTGTTTTAAGTTCAAACACACGTCCGTCGCTGGAATATGTGTTGTTTGCATCAGCGTTGTTAGTATCAAAAAATCTCATTAATATAGTATCTTTTAAAGTATCGCCTTTTTTGAAATCTAATTCAGCTGTAAATCTATCTCCATCCATAGGTGATTCTGCAGCATAAGACCAACCATCCTGCTTTGCTGTTCCTGCTGTAGTTGTATCATTAAACTCAAGGTAATTATCCCCGTCAGCTCTTACTTTTACAGTTGGCATAATGGTATCAGCTTCTGCAACGTTTACTATGATATTTTTGCCGTTTGCATTACTTATTGTATCACCGGTATTATAAGATGTTCCGCCGGCAATGTCATTAAAGTTCCAAACCTCACTGGTTACAGGACCAGAGGTAGGACCTTCCGAAGGAATAGGACTTGCTGTAGCTGTTGCTACAGGTTCATCTGTCGGGCCTTCTGTTGGTTCAGGGCTTGCCGTTACCACAGGTTCTTCTGTCGGACCTTCTGTTGGTTCAGGACTTGCCGTTACCACTGGCTCTTCTGTCGGGCCTTCTGTTGGTTCAGGACTTGCTGTTACTACAGGCTCTTCCGTCGGGCCTTCTGTTGGTTCAGGACTTGCTGTTGCTACCGGCTCTTCTGTCGGTCCCTCTGTAGGTTCTGAAGGATTAACAGTAGCAGTCGGTTCCGGTTCCTCTGTCGGCACTGGACCTGCTGTAGGACCTCCGGTAATAGAAACCATAAACATTGGGTTGTATACAGCGTCTTCAGATACAATAATTGTGAACGCACTTAATCCATCTGTTAATCCGGCAAAATAATCTTTCGAAATTGTCAGCTTTCCAGTTTCTTGATTATATGTGTACTGTTCAGCGTTCAGCATCTTTCCGCTCTCATCTGCAACTCCGGTTACATTCATACCTTCGCTGAGGGTAAGGGTGGTTGACGCGTCGTTTCCATAAGATACTGTAACTCTTTCAGGATATACCGAAGGAGCATCCTTTGCCAAAACTAATGAAGAAACATCATAAATGGTTCCATTATATTTATTTCCGTCACCTGTAACTACTACCTTCAAGTACTTGCCCTTATCAGCTTCAGTGGCTGTATATGAGCTCTTTGTCGCGCCGGAAATTTTTTCACCTGTTCCATGGCTTTCTGAAGCTCTGTACCACTGATAAGAAACATAATTTTTAGCAGCTGCCGGAGCAAGATTTGCTGCCGTTAATGTATCGCCTACATATACGTTAACGTAATCAGTTTTATTACCTACCGCAATTTCAACGTCTGTCAAATCAGAACTGCTTATATGACCTGCATACAAATTATAATTTTTGTTAACAGCTGAAACCGATGGGTCAAATGTTGTACCGCTGCACTTTTCAGCTGCAGCTTTTGAAGTATACCAAAGACCATCCCAGTTACTCTCTTTAGGAGTAGGAATAGCACTCTGAGACAATTTCTTTCCTTTTGTTACACTCTTTGTTTTAACTGTACCATAATTATCGCCGTAATAAAATTTTACAGTAACAGTGTTTGCGCTTGTTCCTCCGCCTGAATTGCTTCCGCCATTGTTTCCGTTAATAATTACATTAGGATTGCTTGAAGCGTTAGGGCTTACAACATTTCCTGAATTAGATGTAACGTTCGCTGTTGAAGACAAGTTTATAATATTTCCTGAAACCTGAGAACCCATAATAGTAACATCTCCGTTTACCTGAGGTGATACTACCATTCCCTTAGCGATAATACCGCTTAAGGTAACTCCGCCTGTCTTAATCATAACCAAACCGCCGACGTACTGGCTTCCGTATGAACCGGGCTCGGTAATATAAAGCTTTATCATATTGTCAAGAATCTTAACAAACTCCGCTCTGGAGATATAATCCTTAGGACGAATGGTTCCGTCTTCATAACCGCCGACATAACTTTCAGCTGTCATGGCTCCAACATATCCTGTTGCATAATCAGAAATATTCTGATAATCAGCATACTGGGTAATACCGGCCTGTGAATTCTCAACTGTGAGTCCATATGCACGGGCAAGCATTGTCATTGCCTCTTCACGCGTCATATAGTTGTTTGGAGACATAGTTCCATCACCATTTCCCGTGAGAGCTCCGGCAGCTGCCAGTTTCAATATAGCGTCAGCATACCAATCTGATGCAGATACATCAGTAAATGTATTGGCAGCCTTATTAACATAACTTATCACGTTTTGAGTTACTTGAGCTACTTCAGCACGCGTGATAGCGTCGTCAGGTCTGAAATAACCTCCGTCGCCCTGTATAACTCCATTGTCTGACCATGTGTTTATGTAGCTTTCTGCCCAATGCCCCTGCGTATCACTGTATGACGCCGCTGAAACGACAGTCATACCCATAGCTGTCAGAACCATTGCCAAAGCTAACACCATTGCTAATGTTCTCTTTAAGGTTTTCATTTAAACCCTCCTTGTTGTAGTCAAAGCAAGAATATACAATCCCTCTAACTTAAAAACAATCTGTTTACTCCTGCTATGCTTATATAAATTAATTATTTTAACTTTTAAGGCAGCATTGTCTTTTTACACTCAAAAGACAAAAACTGCATGTGTTATTTTACAGCATTTACTCAAATTTGTCAAGTGAAACCACTCTATATAATACCGAAAAACCGCTGGTTTTATCTGTAAATTTGCCATTTTAACAAATCAAAACCCGTTTTGTAATTTTTTTAAAACATAAAATTAGCCCTCATTTTATCAAGAACAATCCAAACAAGTATCTTTCTCTTTACAGACATAAAACTGTGTAATTTGGGCTTGCTAAAGACTGAAATATTTGTTATAATTAAATTTATGCAAATAATTTTAAAGATTAGGCAGGATAATTATGTTTCATTATATTGAAGGAAAACTGGCATTAAAAACTGACAGCTTTGCAGTAATAGAAACCGGAGGCATAGGATATAGAATATATTCCACCCGCCCCTCGCTGGAAGCTTTGGGTGAAATCGGGTCAAAAGCGAAGTTATACACCTATTTGAATATAAAAACAACATCTGATATATTATCATTATATGGATTTGCCACACAGGAGGAAAAAAATATTTTTGAAATGGTTTTGGGAGTAAGCGGAATAGGCGCTAAAACCGCCGCTAATTTGTTATCTAATATATCTCCCTCAAAATTTGCTCTTTCTGTTGTGACCGATGACGCTCAATATCTAGCTAAAAACACGCCAGGTTTAGGACCAAAAGGCGCAAAGCGTCTCATTCTCGAGCTTAAAGATAAATTTAAAGATGCAGACATATCCGATATGCCGGCTGAAGAAATATTTTCTCCCGAAATGGATGACGATAACGAGGCCGTATCGGCTTTGGTGGTTCTTGGGTATTCTCCTGAAGAAGCCCGCAGAGCACTGAAAGGAGCAACAGGGTCTGCCGAAGAAATGATAAAATATGGATTAAAAAACCTACTTTAGTATACTGAACGGTTATACTAACATAACAAACACATAAACCGACATGATGAATAAAGAAACGAGTGAAACATATGGCAATAACTGACAGTAACGAAGAACGCATAGTTTCCACCGGGGAAACCAATGCCGACACTGAAATTGAATACACGCTCAGACCTAAAATTCTTTCAGAATATATCGGGCAAACAAAAGCAAAAGAGAACCTTAAAGTCTTTATTGAGGCTGCAAAAATGCGGGGAGAACCTCTTGACCATGTTCTTCTGTACGGGCCGCCGGGGCTTGGCAAAACCACTCTTGCAGGCATAATCGCAAATGAAATGGGTGTTAACATACGCATTACCTCCGGTCCCGCTATAGAAAAACCGGGCGACTTAGCGGCTCTGCTCACCAATCTTTCACAGGACGACATATTATTTGTTGACGAAATACACCGAATGAGCAGAAGTGTGGAAGAAATATTATATCCGGCTATGGAAGATTACGCTCTCGATATAATAATAGGAAAAGGTCCGTCCGCACGCTCCATACGGCTTGACCTTCCTAAGTTCACTCTTATTGGCGCAACAACCAAAGCCGGTGCTTTGGCGGCTCCGCTAAGAGACAGGTTCGGCGTTATCAGCCGTCTTGAGATGTATAAACCAAATGAACTGAAAACTATTATTAAAAGAAGTGCAAGTATTTTGAATATAGATATAGACGATGAGGGCGCCTCTGAAATTGCAAGGCGGTCACGCGGAACTCCGCGAATAGCCAACAGATTGCTGAAAAGAGTCCGCGATTTCGCCCAGCTAAGCCAAGACGGCGTTATATCCAAAGAACTGGCTGACCACGCATTGAATAAGATGGAAATTGATGACCATGGGCTTGACGCAATAGATAAACGAATGCTTTTGACGGTTATCAATCAGTACGGAGGCGGACCTGTTGGAGTTGAAACACTAGCTGCAACAATCGGTGAAGAAACTGATACTATAGAGGATGTTTATGAACCTTATTTGATGCAGATTGGTTTTATTAACCGCACTCCCAGGGGAAGAGTTGTCACTCCTTCCGCGCACGAACATTTCGGTATACCCTTCGGTGACCGATAGATTGATAGACCGTCTATCCTATATTTATCAATAAACTTAAGGAGAGATTTATAATGTGTGATAAAGAAAAATATTATATAACTACCGCTATCGCTTATACCTCAAGAAAACCCCATATCGGAAACACATATGAAGTTGTGTTGACCGACGCTATTGCCCGCTTTAAAAGATATATGGGCTATGACGTCTGTTTCTGTACCGGAACCGATGAACACGGACAAAAAATACAGGAGCTGGCTGAAGCTGAGGGAATAACCCCAAAAGAATATGTTGACCGTGTTGCCGGTGAAATTAAAAAAATTTGGGATCTTATGAATGCAAGCTATGATAAATTTATTAGAACTACTGACGGCTATCATGTCAAAACCGTTCAGAAAATATTTAAAAAACTTTATGACCAAGGCGATATATATAAAAGCAGATACGAAGGCTGGTACTGCACTCCATGCGAATCATTCTGGACAGATACTCAGTTAGTTGACGGTAAGTGCCCGGACTGCGGACGCGAAGTTCATAAACAAGACGAGGAAGCTTATTTCTTCAAAATGAGTAATTACCAGGACCGCTTAATGAAGCATATAGAAGAAAACCCAAACTTCATTCAGCCTGAATCACGCAAAAAAGAGATGGTAAACAACTTTTTAAAACCCGGGCTTCAGGATCTCTGCGTTTCCAGAACCAGTTTTGACTGGGGAATACCGGTTTCATTTGACGAAAAACATGTCGTATACGTGTGGCTTGACGCACTTACCAACTATATCACCGCTATAGGCTACCGCGGCGATGAAAGTTCGCCTGAGTTCAGCAAGTATTGGCCTGCCGACGTCCATATAATCGGTAAGGATATATTAAGGTTCCACACAATATACTGGCCTATCATTTTAATGGCCTTAGGTCTTGAACTTCCTAAACAAGTATTCGGCCACCCATGGCTTTTAAACGGTGAAGATAAGATGAGCAAATCTATAGGCAACGTAATTTATGCTGACGATTTAGTAAAACATTTTGGTGTTGACGCAGTAAGATACTATCTGCTCCACGAAATGCCATACGCTCAGGATGGAACTATAACCTATGAAATTTTAATAAACAGATATAATTCTGATCTTGCCAATACACTCGGCAATCTCGTGAACAGAACTGTATCAATGGTGAATAAATATTTCGAAGGTATTATACCCGCACCCGGCAACAGTACTGATTTTGACAGTTCACTTTCAAATACTTGCATAGAATGCAGTGAAAAAATCGTCAAAACTATGGATACACTGAGAGTTTCAGACAGTCTTGACCAAATTTGGAAAATAGTTGACCGTTCTAACAAATACATTGATGAAACAACACCATGGATACTTGCAAAAACAGACGAAGGAAAAGAAACTCTAAAAACCGTAATGTATAATCTTATAGAAGCGATAAGATATATCACATCTCTTCTACAGCCCTTCCTGCCTGATACTGCCTCTGCAATAGCAAAACAAACCGGTGCTGACGAGTTATCATACGCAAGCCTTACAAACTTCGGAGCAACTAAACCCGGAACCAAGGTCTCAGAAGCCACGCCTATATTTGCCAGAATAGATTTGGATAAAAAACTTGAAGAACTTACTGAAGAATTCGGTGCAGAACAGGAAACTCAACCTGAAATTGAACCGTTTAAAGAACCGGTAACCTTCGATGACTTTGAAAAACTAGATATAAGGGTCGGCAAAGTTAAAGTTTGCGAAAAAGTTCCTAAATCCTCCAAATTACTCAGATTTGAACTGGAATGCGGAGGCGAGACAAGACAAATATTATCCGGAATAGCAAAATATTATAAACCTGAAGACCTTATTGGGAAGAATCTGCTCTTCATTGCAAATTTTCCTCCGCGCAAAATGATGGGTTTAGAGTCAAACGGAATGATACTGTCAGCCGAACACGACGGTAAATTGGTTTTAACCTCAACGCTTGATGATATCCAAAGCGGCGCGTCAATAGTATAATTATTTCTAAAAAATATAATAATTTATTAACAATTATGTAATCATTCCTAGATAAAAGATGCTATAATTATTTTATAAGAAAGATTTTTAATAAACTTGAATATTATTAAATAAATTAGAACGGAGTGAGGATAATGTTTTGCAGTAATTGCGGAAAAAAATTACCGGATGACGCCAAATATTGCGACGCCTGCGGCACAATAGCAAGATCTGACGAAAAGGAACAAAGCTCTTATTCGAAGGACAGCACCACATATCAAAGCAATAATGACCATTTCGAAAATACAGAAAGTCCGTTTACTAATGCGGCTTACAATTTGGGAGTTACACAGGCACAGAACGGATACATTGAACAACCTATTTCTTATCAGCCAAATAATCATAAAAAACTGTGGGGAAGAGAAATAACTATACCGATTGCCGCTATATCTCTTGCAGTTGTTTTGGTGTTTATTGGATTTTCTGTCTACAGCACTTTTAAAACCCAAAGATATGGCGCACAAGATAACCGTATTCATCAGCAGTACGGCGCCCATAATTATGGAAACATCCCGGACAGCGGCGGCTATGACGAATATGGTGACTTTTTTAATCAATACGGTGATTATTTCGGTAAATACGGCGGCGGTTATAACTATGGAAACGGAAACAACAATGGTAGCGGCGGTGATTCCGGCGGCGGTTATAAAGGATACGGAAATAATAATGGTTCAGGCAGCAACGGCGGTTATGCAAACGGAAACAACGGAACTCCCGGGAATAACGGCGGTGGTTATGGAAACGGAAATAACGGCGGTTCAGGCGGACAGGTGAGCGATCCTCTTCCAACCGACAGAAACGGCAATTCCGCTTCAAGCAAAGATTACGAGTGGCCGACCGGAGACGGAACATATGAATTCTATGCAAAGTCTACTATACCCAAATTTGAAAGTGTTACCGGAAAAACTATGACAGCTTCAGAGACCGATAACAGCGGCAATACTTACTATAAATATGAAATGGATATGGACGCTTATAACAAGTATCTTGACGCTTTAAAAAACGCCGGATACTCACAGACAAAGTTTGACGCTCAAGGCAAAGATTCCTATGTTGTATACGAAAATGGTAACCAATATTTAATTATATATCTTATGAATTCTGAAAATCAAATAGTAATTATGGCTTAAGACACTATTCAAAATGCCCGCATATAAAGCGGGCATTTTATATTCTATAAAACAATTCATTATAAAATTTAAAATTCAATATCAGATAACTCTATTGAATTTTGTAATATACAAATGGTCTAGATTGTAATAATAGTTTGCTTGAAAACCAAACAGGTGTGACCGACCATACTTGTTCAAAATAATATATTAATAGATATTGTTTTTATATGTCAATAACGTCTGAAATTGTGGTATAGCAAGCTTCGGAATGGCGTACGTAGTACGCCGCGTAGGTGCGCAGCCACGGAAAAGTTTATTAGTAAAAAGGATTATAACAAACTTTTTTAAATATGTTCACGCTTCGCATGAGATGACAGCTCAGCTAACGAGGTGTGCGCTTGTACACCCTGCCGATGTTCACCAAAAAACACTTTTTTAAGATATTAATTCTAAAAAATTTTCAGAATAATGCAGTATAGCAAGCTTCGGAAGGGCGTACGAAGTACGCCGCGTAAGGCGCGCAGCCGCGGAATAATTTATTTAGTAAAAAGGTTTATAACAAACTTTTTTATATATGTTCACGCTTCGCGTGAGATGACAGCTCACCTAACGAGGTGTGCGTTTGCACACCCTGCCGATGTTCACCAAGAAACACTTTTTTAAGATATTAATTCTAAAAAATTTTCAAGAATAATGTGGTATAGCAAGCTTCGGAAGGGCTTACGTAGTACGCCGCGTAAGGTGCGCAGTCACGGAAAAATTTATTAGTAAAAAGGATTATGACAAACTTTTTTATATATGTTCACGCTTCGCATGAGATGACAGCTCACCTAACGAGGTGTGCGCTTGCACACCCTGCCGATGTTCACCAAAAAACACTTTTTTAAGAGATTAATTCTAAAAGTTTTCAGAATAATGCGGTATAGCAAGCTTCGGAAGGGCGTACGAAGTACGCCGCGTGAGGCGCGCAGCAATGAAAAAGTTTATTATAAAAAGATTTTAGTAAATATAAAATGTGTACTCAAGCCTCACGTGATATAATAACAATTAGGAATTCTAGCATATCCTACTAACGTTCACTAAAAACACCATTAACCTTTCTGTCTAGTTTGTTGCAGTCTTTCCAAGGTTAAAATATAAAAAGTAATTGTGAATAATACCTATCTTACAGGAGTAGTCACAATCTCCACGATGCTTATACCCCATACGTTTTTATATAATTTTATATTAGATATAACCTAAACATTTCTTTACACTTTATTCGAGCGACTACAATATAACATATAAAATATTTCACTCCATTACACTTTATATTTCACTCTGTAACATCATTTAAAATCATTAAACTTCAACATATAAAATACCGTTTATTCTTAAATTGATTTACAAATATATCTATAATATTTTTATACACTCTGTAAAAAAATGACTTATCTGAAAACTATAAAAACACCCTTGAAATTTTTCATCGATTATGCTATAATTAATGAACAATATATTATGGAGGAGTTTTATATGAAAAAACTAGCGGGATTTTTAGCAGTTATATGTGTGTTGACAAGCTTTTCACAAGCGGCTTTTGCGGCGGCTCAAAGTATAGTTATTAACGGAAACGTTGCAGAAATACCGGCTGAAATGGGTGAAATTATTGAGCAGGACGACAGAACTTTCGTTCCTATCAGATTTGTTTCTGAGTCTATGAATAAGACGGTTAAGTATGATGAGAATACTAATGCTGCTCTAATTCTTGATGGTTCTGAAATGTATATCGTTCAGGAAGGTTCTTATAACATATTCAGAATTTCTGACATGGGTCAGACTGTTGTAACGCCAATGGATACAACTGCTTTTGTTAAACAATATGACGGTATTGGCGGACGTATGTATATTCCGCTTAGATTCCTGGCTGAAGCATTTGGCTATACAGTTGGTTGGGATGAGGCAACTCAAACAGTAACCATTGATTCGCCTCAGGTATAAAGTTAATACAAAACAAAAACAGCTTCATAATAATGAAGCTGTTTTTTATATATAAAAATTACAAATATTTCTTTAAGATATTTTCTGCAATCCTTGCCTTACTTTCCCGGCTGTCCATTGCCTGTTTTTCTATGTATCTATGAGCGTCTTTTTCACTGCATCCCTCTTTTTCTATCAAAACACATTTTGCCCTGGAAACCATTCGCAATTCTTCATACTTCTTTTCATATTTTGAAATCTCTTTCTCCATCTCAATAAATCTGTTTGAAAATCCCAGTGCTAATCTTACCGCACCCATAAAAGTTCTCTGCTGCAAAGGTTTTGGAATTACAAATATCCCATCTCCCTCCACTCTTGAAGCAAGCATATCCGCAACGTCGGATTTAGCTATTAATATTACTGATGAATGTGTGCTGTGAATAAAATCAGAAGCGAGAGAGCTTCCCTGTTCATCTTTAAGAGGAGCATTTATGATAACAAGCTGATATGATGAACGCAGGACTACACGTCTGGCTTCAACTCCGCTTGACGCAAAATCTATGTTATTCATAGCAAACCGTCTCAATATAAGAGCCAGCGCGTCTCCGCTCTTTTGAGATGCCGAAACTATAAGAATTCTATTGTACAACGGCATAACCTCCCAAATAATTAATGGTAAATTTTATTATATAGAGCCGAAATACAAATCGCGTTCATATTGCTCCTTAACTCTCGCCTTGACATACTTGTCATATTCAATTTTCTTATTTTCAATATAAGTAGACAGGATATTTTCAGGTAAAACATTTTTCAGAAAATCACTATCCTTCGCATAATTCACTGCCGTCTCTAAGTTTTGAGGCAAACATTCAAGACCTTCTATGTCTTCTTTATAGGTCACGTTTACAGGTTCTCCCAAAATCATCTTGTTTTTTATTCCGTCAATCCCGGCATAAATCATCAATGCAAAAACGAGATAAGGATTCGCTCCGCCGTCCGGCGAGCGGAGTTCAAGTCTGCAGTCTCCTGCCAAATTCTTTGGTATACGCATTAGCTGCTGTCTATTCTGAGGTGACCATGTTATAAATTTAGGAGCTTCAAACTCTCCAAATCTGCTGTATGAATTCGTTAAAGGATTCAAAAATAGAGTAATCTCCTTAATATGGTTAAGTATACCTGCCATAAATTGACTGCCAGTCTCATTATTATAATCTATAACGCTGTTTCCGTCCATATCATAAAGCGAAAGATTTACAAAAATACCATTTCCATTCTGTCTTTGCAAAGGCTTTGGCATAAAAGAAGCGAAAAGTCCGTTCATATGCGCAATTGTCTTAACCAAATTTTTAAATGTCATTAGATGATCCGCTGCTTCTACCGGTGCGCCATATTTAAAAACTATCTCGTGTTGCCCGGGGCCTGCCTGATGATACGAACTTTCGGGTTGAATACCCATTTCCTCCAGCGTAAGACAAATTTCTCTCCGAATATTTTCTCCCTTGTCTACCGGAGCCACATCATAATATGTGCCGTTGTCATGCGGCTTGTTTGTTGGATTTCCGTATTCATCCAACTCAAAAAGATAGAATTTACACTCCGAACCGATATCGCACGAGTATCCGAGCTCTTTCAAACAGTCTACCGAACGCTTTAAAATATTTCTGGAATCGCCCTCAAACGTTCTGCCGTCAGGATAACAAATATCGCAAAATATTCTAAGAACCCTATCCTGCTGTGGACGCCACGGCAAAATTTCTGCGGTTGAAGGGTCAGGTTTAAGCAAAAGATCGCTTTCGCCAATATTCATAAACCCATTTATTTCGGAAGCATCAAAAGTGACGCCATACTCCAAAGCTTTTGGAAGTTCTGTCGAGATAATTGATATATTTTTCATACTGCCGAAAATATCAAAAAATACAAGTCTGATAAATTTGACGTCGTTTTCCTCCACATATTCCATTATATCATCAAAAGAAAAAAGCATAAAATAGCCTCCTAAAAAACTGCGCTGAAATTAATATATAGTTTACCAATATAACACGGAAAAATATTTATTCTAGTCATATATTTTGAAGTTATGATAACATAAGATAAAAACATTGTCAATTAATCTTACCGATTGTATAAAGATATATTTTCATAATATTCTATTTATTAATCTGATTATTAAGAATAAGTATTGAGTTATATATTGAACACTTCGTGTTCAGATGATTGCTCGCCTCACGTGGTGCATAGATGCACCCTACCGATGCTCTCTTTACCTGATACTCTTTTAATATTATTTGTTATGTTTTATTTTGCTTTATTTTATTTGAACACTTCGTGTTCAGATGATTGCTCGCCTCACGCGGTGCATAAATGCACCCTACCGATGCTCTCTTTACCTGATACTCTTTTGATTTTATTTGTTATGTTTTATTTTGGTTTATTTTATTTTGAACACTTCGTGTTCAGATGATTGCTTGCCTCACGCGGTGCATGAATGCACCCTTCCGATGATCTCCTTAACGGATGCTCTTTTGATTTTATTTGTTATGTTTTTATAGTCTCTTTTATTTTAAACACTTCGTGTTTAAGTGTAAATCATCTTATACGGTACAGTTATTAGCTAAGCACACCTCATATGGTTTTTGATTGTTAATCAAATTATGTTTTTTTTATTAATATATGAATGTATTATTTTTTCAATTATTAATAAACGAATTTTAAAAGCCGATTCAGATTTGAACTGAATCGGCTTTTATAAACTATATCATTACATTACTGCCGCTTTCGGCACATGCTTCTGCTCTGCTCTAACTCTTCTGTCAGACAATTTCACACATATTACTGTCATGTCATCATTTTCAATACCATTTTCAGCATTTCTCTTAACAGCCTCGTCTAGTATTATCTGCGCCAATTCTTTTGGCGGTATCTCCATGTCTATTACCTCAACCAGTTCCCTAATCCAATTGTCTTCCGCCGCTGATATTACACCGTCACTAGTCATAACTACCATAGACCCGTTTTCCAAAGTCCTGGCAAACGTCTCGATATCGCCGATTGATACTATTCCTATTGGCAATGACGCCGCGCGCACAGTCTCTGTATATTCTGTATGTTTAATATAACTGGCTTCAGCGCCGTTTTTGATAAATTCTATCTCACCAGTATACAAATCTATAACGCACATATCCACAGTTGCAAAAGCATCCCTGGCTGACTTCATCACCATTACTGAATTAACCAGCTTGACTGCTATTGTCTTATCAAAACCGGCTTCCAAAAAGCTTCCCAAAAGTTTAACAATAGCGTCGCTTTGGATAGCCGCCTTGTGTCCTGTTCCCATACCGTCGCTTATAGTTACCGCCAGTTTCCCGCCGCTCAGGTAGTTCGTATAGTGCTTGTCTCCGCTTTCTTCGTTACTTGAAAGGCTTGCCACCCCAATACTGGGATCAAAACCTTCTACCTGGCAAAAACGTATACAGCACTTTCCGCTGTCTGAGGTATCACCCTCATTATACGGCACAGCCACATTGATTCCAAGGACCTTTTTAATTACGGGTTTTATTCTCTTTTGGCAAACTGAGAAGTCATCACAGTCAAGCACGCTGATTTCTACCATATATTTTCCATTCTTGTCACAAACAACGTTAACTCGCTGGGCTGAAATTCCCATATCGTTTAAAACTTCTTTTATTTCATCCGCCGACCTGATATCAAAACTCTTTTCGCCGCATATTTCCGACGCGGCATTCTTTATTATTTCAGAAATCCCCTTAAACTGCTCGCTCGTAAGCTCTCTGTTCTCCTGAAGCTTATTTTTCCAAGTTCTGTTTATTTTATAAATCTCAAACAGCCTGTTTATTTCCGTTATCAGCGGAAGCAAATGTACACACTTATCCGAAAAACATTTTGGAACATCACTGAGCTGCAGACTGCCTTTCCGCTCCATTATCTCCAAAAATTTAAACATAGCTGCATATGTAGCATTAAAATCCTTTTTCCAGCAAAAATTTGCTCTCTCACAGTTTTTACACACTCTATCCGCCGCAGTGTCAAACAGCAGCGAGATATCACTCATATCCATGCCTGTCTGCTTGTCCGACATTGAATCAAATGTCTTTGAAATATCATAGAACGAATCAGATATACACATAAGTTTTTCAGTAACATACATTCTAAAACGCTCAGTATCGTCTGAATTGTCAACATTAAAATCAGTTACTTTCTCACCTATTATAACAGCCTTTCTGGGAAGAAAGTACACAACAGCCGCCGCCAAAACCAACTCATATATATTTGGTATATGCGTTTGTCCGCCGGGTATACCCATATACAGCATTATCCCTAAACCGCATACACCAAGACAAAGGCAAACAACCTTTCTTCCGAACTGGGCTGAAACACCGCACAGCAGGCCGCAGATTGTGAGTACTGCCACAAACTCCGGAAATAAACCGCCGATTCCTAATATAATCCCGGAACATATTCCCGCAACGGCGCCATGAGTCAGACCATGTCTTGACAAAGACACTACCCCGATTAAAACGCATGCCAAAAAGTTAGATATATTAAACGTATCCAAAACAGTGATTGACTTTGTACTGAGCAAAATCACACCTGCCATTATACATAAGCTTATCTTTTCATCTGTCAGCAGTGAACGCGACAAAAACTTATTTTCAAGCAGAACATCCCTACTTCTGTCAAACACCATCACTCCGACTGCCATAAGCATTGTATCGCAAATTATAAGTATTAGACCCGCAACAGTAAAGCCTGTCCACATTAAAACGCCAAACTCACAAAGAAACAAGGCTGCCGCTGAAACAATAGCAACGAAATACAAAGACGGTTTTTCGTTTCTTTCTATAACGAATAAAACCGTCTCAAAAATAACACAAGCAGATATGTATCTTAAAGCAAGCTCAAAATCAAAAAGAAGAAGATAGCCAACAGACACAAAAATCAAATTAATGACGCTTTTTAGTGAAAACTTTCGGTCAAGCGTCAAAAAAGACAAACCAAACGGCGCCATTCCGCTTATAGGCATTGCCCCCGCAAACAATAAGCCCAAAAGCCGCACCGGAATATCCCAAAATTTTAAATCGATTCCTTTCCGCTTTTTTTGTTGTACCTGCAGAGAAGTCTCAACAGACACCAATTCTGTGTTTCTCATAATAAATACCTCCGTAACCACATTAACATTTCATTACGAAAGTATTATAAACAAGTTACAAGGCAAAATTTGTCATAAACAGTTCCCTAATAAGAAAAATATATAAAATTTTTTATATCGCTGTAACTTCGGAGATATTAATCTCTAAAAAAGGCCATTAACTCCTGTCATTGTCGTCTTTTACCTTTCTTCTAATAAGCATAAGCGCCAAAGCTCCTACACAAATCGCCAAAACCATGTACTTTTTTACTTCTTCCTGAGTTACTGGGTCAACAATCGGAGTATAACAAGCCAGCAATATCAAGACTATCATAGCAAACCAAACTCCTGCAATGATATAAAATGTTTTTCTCTTCATGAAATCTCTCCTTATATTTATTTTACTTAAAATACTTCACGCATAACGGCATATGTCATATATCCAAGATATGTCAACACCATTAAAATACCTGGCAGTCTCTCTATCTTGTTCCTAAAAAACGTAACCAGGTAAATTATCAGGCAGAATCCAATGAACAAACTTAAATCTATAACGGAGAATCCCGAAACTTTAACAGGACTGACAGCAGCGGATAATCCCAGCACACCTAATATATTAAAAATATTAGAACCGATAACATTACCCATTGCCAAATCATTTTCTCCCTTCCGCGTCGCCACCAAAGAAGTCACAAGCTCAGGAAGAGATGTCCCCACAGCCAAAATAGTCAGTCCTATTATTGTCTGGCTCAAACCAAAAGCGGCGGCTATATCACTTGCGGAATCCACTACCAAGTCTCCGCCCACCACTATTCCTGCAATACCTAAAGCTGTATAAAAAACGCTTTTAAGAGGCGACATTGTCTTTATTTCTTCGTCTCCGGGAAGGCCTGTCCTGCCCTTTACAGCTGAGTATACTAAAAATCCAAGATACGCCATAAGTCCGGCAAAAAGAATTATGCCCTCTGTTCTGTTGATAGTAAAACCTTTTCCCCCAATTATCAAACTATTTAAACAAAAGAAAAGCAAAAGAGCAGCTATACCAATAGAAAACGGGAAATCTCTTTTCCGCAAATCAATTGACACCGGAAGACTCTTTATGACCGCACAGCCCCCTGCCACTACCAAAAGATTGAATATATTTGAACCCAGCACATTGCTTATTACTATATCATTTTGACCCTTTATAGCTGCACCCACGCTTACCGCCATCTCCGGCGCGCTGGTTCCCATAGCAACAATAGTCAGTCCTATTATTATACTTGGTACTTTTAGAAGCTTCGCTATTGATGAAGTGCCGTCAACAAACAAATCTGCTCCTTTTATTAATAAGAAAAACCCCACCAAAAGCCATACATACATTAAAATATTATTCATCATCTCTCCATCTTTCTGACATTATTATATAGTTTTATTATTTAAAATTATTTTATAGCTCCATAACCCAGCGCATTCAGTTCAGTAGAAAAATTGTTCTGCTTAGGAGACTTAAATTTAGGGTCTACACCGGTTATCTGTTTAGAAAGCTGTTCCGCCGGAAGCATATCAAACCAACAGTTATACCCTGAAACACTATTCGGGTCATACCAATAGTTTGCTCCAAAATTGTTAGTGTCATTATACGGACCAACACCTTTATAAACAAGTTTTCCGTCCTCGTCTGCAAAAGAAAATACAAGTCCATTCTCTCCGCCGTAAATTATATTCTGTGATATTATATTATCTTCTGCCTGCTGCACCATTATCCCGACAATATTATTATATAAGGTATTATTAACAAAATCGCACTGTTTTGTCCAGCCAACCTTATTATCATAACCTCCGAAACAAATTCCTGCCAAACCCTTGCACTCAGAAATTATATTATTATTTACAGACACATTATATGATATATTATACGGCGCCCGTGTAGACTCACTGGCTACTTCAACTCCTATATCACAATTATAAATATTATTATCTAATATTTCAATATCATGACCTCCGTCAATATATATTCCCGCACAGCACAAGTCGTAACCTGAACCATCTTTATAACCCTCATTGCCATAGGTTGAAACATTATAAACAGTATTATCTCTAAACACGCCGTTTCTGGCACAGTCCAGTTCTTTTGTTTTGCATGTTCCCTCATAGCCTATCGCGTCGAGACCTATATTATTGCAATCATGAATTATATTATTAGACACTCTGAAACCATCCACGTTTCCGTTTAGAGTAACCGTTTCACTCGTATAAGTTTTGCAGTTATATATTTCATTCCCGTCAATAATCACATTTGTTACCGGATTTACATTTTTAGCATAAAAAACCACTGCAAAGGTATCGTCATTATTGCCGTCTATATCATGTATTTTATTATTGCATACCGCAAAATTCTTTCCTGATTTAGAGGTTGAATTTTCGCTGTATATTCCGCCCCAGCCGTTTTGAAGCTCTAAATCTGATATTATAATATCGCTTGACGAAGCCTCAAGTTCAATTATATTCTCGTTCAGCTTTCCGCCTCCATCTATCACCGCATGCGCGCCGGGAGCCGCCTTTATTGTTATCGGCTCTGCCTCTGTGCCTTTTACGCCCACATATATATTTTCTTTATAGGTTCCTTCCATAATATAAAGAGTTTTACCCGATGACAGCTTCGATACACTGAAATCAACCGTTCTGAATGGCTTTGCAAACGTTCCGTCTCCGTCGGAATCACTTCCTTCAACAGATACAAAAACTGAATTTGCATCATCTCTGTAAGTATAAAGTTCGTTAGTGAATACTATCGTCTCCGAAATAGGTTCTGCACTCTCAAAATCTCTCCAAACAAAGACTCGTACTGATTTTACAGTTCTATCTGCACTGTCCAAACTAAGAACGCATTCTGCCGTTTCCCCCGGAGCAATATTTAAATCACCGGTACTGCTGATACTTATGATATTATCTTCCTCATCATACGCTGCCATTAATAGCACCTCAGAAGAATCCGCACTGTCAGTATTCTTAATTTCACTTGTTATAAACTTATCTGAGTACGAAAAAACATCATTTCTTAATGTCAATCCGTTTTGATTTTTCACCGTTACTTCCGGCTGGGCTTGTCCTGCCGCAAATACTAATGTTATACACGACATCAGAACTACAATCACAGCACCGGCAAATTTTAAAATATTCTTCATTTATGATTCCCCCTAAGGTATCTATTGGAATAATAATACACCAAAACCGTATAAAACACAAGCTAAAATCACAGTAAAATAAACTTGCATACTTAAAAAATACCTTAAAAGCCTTGAAATATTAGGAATTGTGTGTTAAAATTATTTGAAATAACGTTGTATAATTATATGGGAGGTATTATATATATGAAAGAACAGCTTAGCGCTATCAAAACCAGCGCCGAGTCAGCGCTCGAAAAAGCACTGGATTTGACTGAGCTTGAGAATCTCAGAGTCAAATATCTTGGCAAAAAAGGCGAGCTCACATCTCTGATGAAGGGTATGGGCAAACTTACGCCGGAGGAACGCCCTGTTATAGGACAGTTAGCCAATGAGGTCAGAGGCTTTATCGAAGGAATACTTGAGGAAAAGAGTAAAGCTCTCATAAAGCTGGCAAAAGACAAAAAACTCGCTTCTGAAACCATTGACGTCTGTCTGCCTGGCAACAGACCCGAACACGGAAAAAAGCACCCTATTACTACTGTTTTAAATGACTTAAAGGATATATTTATAGGAATGGGTTTCACTATAGCCGAAGGTCCTGAAGTTGAACTGGATTACTATAATTTTGAGGCTTTAAATCTTCCGCCTGACCACCCTGCAAGAGATACCCAGGATACATTTTACATCAATGAAGATACTTTGCTTAGAACACAGACCTCTTCAGTTCAGGTTAGAGTTATGGAAAAACAGCAGCCCCCCATACGTATAGTTTCACCGGGCAGAGTATATAGAAGCGATGCGGTTGACGCCACACACTCACCAGTTTTTCATCAAGTTGAAGGGCTGGTTGTGGACGAAGGCATAACTATGGCAGATTTAAAAGGTACTCTTGAAGTGTTTATAAAGAGACTTTATGGAGAGGACACAAAAGTTAGATTCCGCCCTCATCATTTCCCGTTCACCGAACCTAGTGCAGAGGTTGATATATCTTGTTTCAGCTGTAAAGGCGAAGGCTGCAGAATATGTAAAGGCGAAGGCTGGATAGAGATACTTGGATGCGGTATGGTTCATCCCAAAGTTTTGGCTAACTGCAATATAGACCCTGAGAAATACTCAGGTTTCGCTTTTGGAATAGGTCTTGAGCGTGTTGCTATGTTCAGATATGGTATAGACGATTTAAGATTGTTCTATGAAAACGATCTCGGGTTCTTAAAGCAATTTTAATTATGAAACGCGTAATGATAATTGGATTTTCAGGCGCAGGAAAATCTACTTTGGCTCGGTTTATAGCTAATAAAATAGGGACGACCCCTACGCATCTTGATTCGCTCCACTGGCTTCCGGGCTGGGTGGAAAATACTCCTGAAATTGAGTCTGAGACTCTTCAAAATGTGCTGAATCAAGATAAATGGGTAATCGATGGAAATTATTCAAAGGTTCTATATGATAAAAGATTAGAGCTGGCGGATACTATTATATTTTTGGACTTTAACCGATTTTTATGTTTTAAACGAATACTCAAACGCTATTTTAACTACAAAGGCAGAACCCGTGAAGATATGGGTAAAGGCTGCGATGAAAAAATTGATTTTGAATTTGTAAGCTGGGTACTTCACAAAGGAAGGAAAAACAGAAAAAAATACCTCCGCCGTCTTGATGAAGCCGGCAGGAAATATCCGGGGAAACAAATACTTATATTTAAAAACCCGAAGCAGGTTCAGAAGTTTACTGAGAACCAATGTTCTAATATTTAGGAGGAAACAAGTATGAATTTACCATTATCCTGGTTAAAGGATTATATGAATACAGACGGCATCAGCGAGAAAGAGTATGCAGACAAACTAACCATGAGCGGTTCTATAGTTGAGGGCATTGAAAACCCCGGTGCAGAGTTTAAGAACGTTGTTGTTGGGAAAATAGACAAAATTGAAAAACATCCGGACGCAGACAAGCTGGTTGTTTGCCAAGTAAACGTCGGAGAAGACGAGGATATACAGATAGTTACCGGAGCTTCCAACGTATTTGAAGGCGCTGTTGTTCCTGTTGCAAAACATAAAAGCACACTTCCCGGCGGTATTAAAATCACAAAGGGTAAGCTAAGAGGCGTTATGAGTTATGGTATGATGTGTTCAACTGATGAATTGGGCATTTCAAAGGAACGTGCTGCCGGAATACTGATTTTACCGGATGATACACCTATAGGCGAGGACATAACCGAAACTTTGGGGCTTAACGAAAGCGTTGCTGAATTTGAGATTACCTCCAACAGACCTGACTGTATGAGCATCATCGGTCTTGCCCGCGAAAGCGCCGCAACCTTTAACAGAGAGTTCAAAATACCTGAAATAAAACCAACGGGAAACAATGAAGACGTTAATGATTATGCAAAGGTTGAAATTGCCGACCCCTCCATCTGTCCGCGCTATACGGCAAGAGCTGTTAAGAATGTAAAAATCGGCCCATCGCCCCAGTGGATTCAGCGCAGACTGACTGCTTGTGGTCTTAGGTCTATCAATAACATTGTAGATATAACAAACTATATCATGCTTGAATATGGTCAGCCGATGCATGCTTATGACTTAGATAATATTGAAGGTAAAAAAATAATAGTCAGAGACGCGTCAGACGGTGAGACGCTTGAAACTCTTGACGAACAGCCGAGAGAACTGAAATCAGGTATGATAACAATAGCTGATGAAAAAAGGGCAATAGGCGTGGCCGGAGTCATGGGCGGAGCCAACACTGAAGTTACCGATACTACCACAACCGTTCTGTTTGAAAGCGCGAACTTTAATCCTATACTTGTAAGGCGTGGAGCAAAATCCTTGGGAATGAGAACTGACGCTTCAGCTCTGTTTGAAAAGGGACTTGATTCTGAAAACTGTTTAAACGCTATAAACCGTGCCTGCGAACTGATTGAAGAAATGGGCGCCGGGGAAGTTATAGGAGGCTGTATAGATATATATCCAATCAAAAAGACTAAAACAGTTCTGCCTTTTGAACCTGAAAAAATGAACAAATTTTTGGGGACTGATATACCGGCCTCTGATATGGCTGAATATTTAAAGAGACTGGAATTTGAGGTTAACGGTTCAAATGTTGAAGTTCCGACATTCCGCGGAGATATCGAAACAATGGCGGATATAGCCGAAGAAGTTGCCAGAATATATGGATATAACAATCTTCCTACTACCATGATGAAGGGCAGAGTAACAATTGGCGGAAAAACACTTAAACAAAAAACCGAAGACTGCATAAGAGAGCTTCTGACTGCATATGGTATGTATGAGACCATGACTTACTCTTTTATTGACCCCAAGGAATTTGAAATGACAAAGGTACCGGCCGATAATGTTGTCAAAATAATCAATCCTCTTGGCGAAGAAAACAGTATCATGAGAACCAATATGCTCTCGTCGGTAATCAAAACTTTAAAGATTAATTATAACCGCCGGGTTCCGAAAGCAAAAATATTTGAGCTGGGTATGACCTATATTCCGGTTGAAAATCAAAAACTTCCCGATGAGAAAATTGTTGTGGCGCTGGGTATGTACGGCGATGTAGATTTCTTTGATCTTAAAGGAATAGTGCAAAATCTTCTTGATGACCTTGGTATCAAAAACGCTGAGTTTGAAGCCGACACAGAGTCGCCGGCATACCATCCGGGAAGATGTGCTAAAATATGCGCGGGCGGAAAAATTATCGGAACAATCGGTCAGCTTCACCCTGACATAGCCGAGAACTTTAAGCTTGACACCGATATATATTGCGGAGAGCTGGATTTTAACACCATAATGGAATTTTCAACATTCGAAAGAGAATATAAGTCTCTTCCAAAATTCCCGGCTTCAAACCGTGACATTGCGCTGGTTATAGATAAGTCAATAAGCGTTGGCAAAATAGAGAAAATATTAAATGACACAAAACACGGAATTTTAGAAAGTTATAAACTCTTTGATGTATATGAAGGACAGCAGGTAGGAGAAAATAAAAAGAGCGTTGCGTATTCTCTAACCTTTAGAGCTCCTGACAGAACACTTACTGATAACGAAATAAATGACGTCCTAAATAATATACTTGAAAAACTTAAAAATTGCTTAGGCGCTGAACTTAGATAATCAATATAATATATTTAATATAAAGGCAGGTGAAAACTATGGAAAATCAGGAAACGGTTAAATTTAATGTTGAAACAGAACGTGCTGACCCTAAAAAAATAATACTGTCTGTATACCAAGCGCTGTCTGAAAAAGGATATAATCCTATAAATCAAATCGTGGGATATATTTTGTCAGGTGACCCGTCTTATATAACGTCATACAACGGCGCAAGAAGTTTGGTCCGCAAACTGGAACGCGATGAAATCTTGGAAGAACTTGTGTCCAACTATGTTAAAGACAAGCTGGACGAATAACTTTATAAATTTCTAAAATAAGCTGATTTTGACATCAAAAATTGCACTTGACATTTTAAACAAATTAATATATAATATTTATCGTTGTTGCCGATATAGCTCAGTCGGTAGAGCGATTCACTCGTAATGAATAGGTCAGCGGTTCGATTCCGCTTATCGGCTCCACGAAAAAAGCCCGCAGCCTTTAGGCAGCGGGCTTAATTTTTACTTTTTTAAAATTGAATCTGTTAATGCTTTATAGAGCTGTTCAGCGTCAAATGGTTTTGGCAAAAACCCTGTCATTCCAGCTTCTGCCGCTTTCTCTCTGTCCTCTTTAAATGTATTTGCGGTCATTGCCAAAATAGGAACTTCAGCCGAGTCTTTTCTATTCATTTTGCGGATTTCAGCTGCAGCAGTCAATCCATCTTTTTCAGGCATATTTATATCCATCAAAATAGCACTGTATTCGCCGTCCGAACTTTTTGCAAACATATTGACAGCCTCCTGTCCATTTGGAGCTCTATCCACGGATATTTGCTTCATTTTTAACAGCTCTGTGGCAATTTCGGCATTTATATCATTATCTTCTGCTAACAGAACACGCATATTTTTCAAAATATTTTCATCTAAAACAATATTTTTTGTTTTATCAGCTACGTTATTTGGTTCACTCAATTTGCCACTATATATTGGCAGTTCTATGATAAAATAAAATTCCGAACCCTTGCCGGGCTCACTTTTTACTTTTAAATCTCCTCCCATTAAACTTACAAGACTGCTGCTTATAGAAAGACCTAGTCCTGTTCCGGGAGCTCTTAAATTACTTCCTTCCGCCTGTTCAAAAGAATTGAAAACCCTATCAATATCTTTCTCATTTATACCCACACCTGTGTCTTTTACACTAAATCTAAGCTTTGATTCATTCTCGTTAATTTTTGACTCTGTAACTGACAGCCAAACACTGCCTCCTCTGTCGGTAAACTTACAAGCATTAGACATCAAATTTGCAAGCACCTGATTAATACGCATTTTATCCCCTAAATAACATGTATCTTCAAGTTCACAAGTTACGTCAAAATTTAATTTCTTCTCGCTTATCTGTGGGACGAACATAATTTTTATCTGCTCAATTAATTCATACATATCAAAAGGCAATTTTTCAACCGTCATTTTTTTACTTTCAATTTTAGACATATCCAAAACATCATTAAGAATAGACAAAAGGAATTTAGCGGATGAATCAATTTTATTTAAATCCTCTTTTAATGCAGGGGTAGCGTCTCTGCTTAATATTGCCAAATTCGTCAGCCCTATTATCGCATTCATAGGCGTTCGTATCTCATGCGACATTCTGGATAAAAAGTCTGATTTTGCCCGGCTGGTCTCCTCCGCTTTTTCAAGCTTTACAGCCATCATTTTTGTACGCATACTGTAAAATATAAACAAAACAGCCATTAGGGACAAAATAAACACAAAACCGACACATATACCAATCACGAGAACAGGATTAGTATAAAGGACAGTTTTAAGTGTAACTACACCGTCAGGTAAACTTAAATTTGGCTGTGACACAATATGGGCTGTATCCTCATCGCTAAAACTATTAACAGCCTTACTCAGGACAGAATACATTTGAACATTTGCAGGAGCCTTCATTGCTAGAGTCAGTGTTTCCTGAATATTTGTATCCGCTACAATAGTCATATTAGCATAATAATCCTTTGTATAAAAACCTTCTATAAAAGAAGCAGGCATTCTTGTATAATCCGCCAAGCCATTGTTTACAGCTTCCATACAGTCTTCATACTTAGGATACCTGATAATAGAATCGTTTTTTCCCGTAGTCTTTAAGGATAGAGTTTCGGGTACAGCCATCGTAAGACCGTCTTGTTTGTCAAAACTTTGTTTATTTCTCAAAATAATTGAGTCTAAATCAGCATATCCGGCAGTTCTTATAAGCCCCAAATCATCCGCAGATGTATCGTCATTCATAAAGGCTCCGATTATATCCGCTTTCCCGGATGCTACCATTTCAACAAGTTCACTATATGTATCAGCATACACATATTCAAAATCAAGATTCGTCCGATTAGAAATTAGTTTCAAACATTCCGGTACGATTCCGCTTTTTTTCCCATCGCTCTCATAAAACAGAGGATAACGGTCTCTTATAACAGCAACTTTTAAAGTTCCGCATTCCTTTATAAATTTATCTTCTTCATCAGTAAAAGTTATGGAATTTATATATTTATCAGGAAAGTATTTATTATAGAGTTCCTCTGCAAAATTTGGATTCGCAGCATAAATTTCTTCCATCGCCTTTGATAACTGTTCACATAATTTAGGCTTATCTTTTGACGTAACCAAATAATACGGGTCGCTGTCAAGTTTAACGGCAACATTATACCCGTCTTTCATATATACGTCACTGCCGTAAATCAGGTCGACATCTCCCGAATCGATACATTTTTCGTATAATTCCCTATCATCATAATACACAAGCTCACAAGTTAAATTATTATATTCAATAAACTTTTTTAACCGTTCTATTTTACTGGCGGCTTTGCCAAAAACTCCTATGCGTTTACCGTTAAGAGTGTTGTAATCATAACCTTTAATATCACTGTTATCCTTTTGGTACATCAAGAGTGAATAATTTGAACCCATAATATATTTCGGATAGTTAAAATACTGCTCATATTCCTCCTGATAAAACATTCCGCCCATGATGTCATATTTTCCTTCAATCATTCCGTCCAGTAATTCAGTGGTCGCTTCATCATTTGATTCATCTGCGGTTTTTATATCATATTTCCAGCCGGTATACTTAGAAATTTCTCTAAGCCAATCATAAACGCATCCGCCATAAGTTCCATCTTCATAAACCTCATTTATTCCCGGACTGACAGGAAACGCAACAGTCAAAACTGTCTCATCCACGTCTTCAGCAACCACAGCCGGACAATATGAAAGAAAGATAAATAAAATTACTGCCCATGCACCAACAGATTTACACACTCTGTGAATACCGCCAAACTTAAATGAATGTCTTTTTTTACAATAGCTCAGCTGCTCTTTCATATCTCTCATTAGCTGCTCACTCCTGACGTTTTGAAAATCATTCTATTAAATACGCAATCAATCTACAATTATATTTCTAATCAAAATATCTATTGTAAAAAAAGAAATGTCGATTATTGAATAACTTTATACTTTATTTTAAAAACAAAAAAATTTTTTGAGTTCATGGCATAGCACTCAGAAAAATTTAATTGTATAAACATACCCCATTATAACTTTATTTAATTATATCACATTATTTATATAAATCAACTAAAATTTCACCTATAAAATATATAGTTTATTGCTATTTACTTTAAACTACATTACAATAATGCAGTTTATGCGCGGTTTTAATATTTTATAGCCAATATGAGAAAAAAAGCCGCATTTCTGCGGCTTTTAAAAATAAATACAATTTATTAATTGTATATATAATATAAGAAATAAGTATATATCTTATTATCTTCTATATTTTGTCAGGATATTTCTAACTTCTTCTTCTGTAGAACATGCCATAGCTTCTTCTGCAACTTTTTGAGCGTCTTTTACTGACCATTTTGATATTTCATTTCTTGTTGACAAAACAGAAACCGGATTCACACTATATTCTTCCAGTCCAAAAGCAACCAAAAGCGGTATCAATAGTGGATCAGAAGCGGCTTCGCCGCACATTCCTACCTCAATACCTTCTGCCCTTCCACAGTATATAATACTTTTTATGTTCCTAAGCACTGCCGGATTATATGCAGAATATAGGTAAGCAACATTAGCGTTTCCTCTGTCTGCAGCCATTGTATATCCAGTGAGGTCATTGGTACCTATGCTGAAAAAATCGGCTTCCTTTGCCAAAAGGTCAGCTATTACAGCGGCAGCAGGAGTTTCCATCATAACTCCGACTTTTATGTCCTTATTGTATGCCACTCCGTTCTGATCCAGTTCAGACGCTATCTCAGCTACAAGCTTCTTAACAGCTCTGACTTCTTCAACACAAGTGACAAGCGGAATCATTATTCTTATATCACCGAAGGCGCTTGCACGCATCAGAGCTCTCAGCTGAGTCTTATACAGGTCTTGATTCTTAATACAATATCTTACTGCACGAAATCCCATAAAAGGATTATCTTCTTTTTCCAAGCCCAAATATGGAATATCCTTATCGCCTCCGACATCCAAAGTTCTGATTGTTACAGGCTTTCCCTTCAGAGTCATTGCGGCCTTTTTATAAGCTTCAAACTGCTGCTCCTCACCGGGTTGTTCTTTACTGTCCATATATAGGAACTCAGTTCTAAACAGTCCCACACCTTCACCGTCACGCTCAATAACTAAAGCGCAGTCATCCGGTTTGCCAATATTGCACAAAAGCTCTACTCTCCTGCCGTCGGCTGTTACTGTGGGCTTGCCCGCCAGTTTCAAAAGCTCTTTCTTCTCATCATCAAAACGCTTTTTAAGCTCCCGGTACTTTTCTACTTCTTCAGAACCCGGCGAAGCAATCACGCTGCCGTCCGTTCCGTCTACTATTACCACTTCACCGTCAATGAGTTCTTTTGTTATGTTATCTATACTTAAAACTGCAGGAATCTCAAGAGCCCTTGCCAAAATTGCGGAGTGTGAAGTTCTTCCTCCCACTTCTGTGATTATACCTGAGATATTCTCCCTTATTATCCCGGCCGTCATGGATGGGGTCAAGTCTCTGGCAACTATCACACTGCCGGCAGGAAGGGCGCTTATATTCACCTCTTCCACCCCCAGCAGAGTTTTAATCAGCCTAGTCTTTATATCACGAAGGTCTGCTGCACGCTGGACAGTCAATTCGTCTCCCGTAGCCTCAAACATTGAGGCAAAACCCTCAAAAACTTGTTCTGTAGCCGCTTCGGAAGTAAGCCCGCCGCTTATACCTTCCTTGACCTCATCTGTCATCGCAGGATCGCTGATCATCAGCACATGTCCCATCAGGATTTCAGACTCTTTATCACCCACATTATTCCGCATTTCTTCTGCCATTTTCTCAGTTCTCTGAGTAAATTCCTGAACCGCCTGCTCAAAACGAGCTGTTTCATCCTGAACCGACAATTTTGATTTTGGCTCATAGGTCAAGTCTTGCTCCTTTATCATTGCGACTTTTCCTATACCAATCCCCTCGGAGCCTGCTATTCCCTTGAACATTTCATCACCTACCCTGCGGACTGCACCAGCTCAACCGCCTTTTCGAGCGCTTCAGTCTCGTCGCTTCCGCTGCATTCTATTTCAATTTCGCTGCCGCATTTTATACAAGCGGCAATAACATTCATTATGCTTTTTCCATTAAAACTCTTTCCGTCAAAATTTATTGTCACATCAGAATCAAACTTTGACATCTCTTTGGTAAACACTCCTGCCGGTCTCATGTGAAGACCTTCAGGATCCGTAACAGTAACCGTTTTTGAAACCATAATATACACTCCTTTAATTATTTTCACTAAATATACTATAATATTATCACTATATTTTAGCAATGTCAATAATAATTTAAATTATTTTACCGTAACTTTATCACCTTTTTTAACTAATCCGGCTTTTTCGCCCAAAGGCTTTTTTAAAAATGCGAGCAGGAGCGCTCCCACAACCGAACCTATAACAAGCGCTGCTATATATCCCAATACGTTTCCTACAACCGGGAAAACAAATATTCCTCCGTGAGGAGCCATAAGAGTACAACCAAACGCCATTGACAAAGCACCTGAAACTGCGCTTCCTACTATACATGAGGGAATTACACGAAGCGGGTCAGCAGCGGCGTATGGTATAGCGCCTTCACTTATAAAGCAGAGACCCATAATATAGTTAACAGCTCCCGACTTTCTCTCACTGGGCGTGAACCTATTCTTAAAGAAAGTTGTGCAAAGAGCTATTACCAAAGGAGGAACCATACCTCCAACCATTACAGCTGCCATTATGTCATAGTTGCCTTCAGCTATTGAAGCGGTTCCGAAAACATAAGCCGCCTTGTTAAATGGACCGCCCATATCAATAGACATCATTCCGCCTAACACTAATCCCAAAACTATCTTGCTGGCGCCGTTCATCGCTTTCAAACCACTATTCAGCAATGTGTTTAATCCACCTATTATCGGGTTGAAGAGGAACATTATCAGTCCCATTACCAAAATACCTATTAACGGATATATCAGCACAGGCTTTATACCCTCAAGTGACTCCGGAAGTTTAGAGCAAAGCTTCTCAAGTCCGAGAGTTAAATAGCCGCCCACAAAACCGGCGAACAATGCGCCTAAAAATCCGGCTGATACTACATTTACGTCAGGATTCATAAGTGAAGCAAACGTAGTTCCTGCCACTGCCAGAGCTCCGCCTACAAAACCTACTGCAAGACCGGGTCTGTCAGATATACTCATAGCGATAAATCCTGCAAGTATTGGAAGCATAAAGTTAAACGCTACTCCTCCGACCGTCTTAAAGAAAGCGGCTACAGGTGTATTCATACCAAAGTTTGACGGATCTATAGAATAGTCGTCAAGCAGGAATGCCAGCGCTATCAAAATACCACCGCCTACAACGAAAGGAAGCATATGTGAAACACCATTCATAAGGTGTTTGTATACTGAGTGCCCTACTCCGTCGCCGCCTTCTGAGGTAGTCTCAGCTCCTCCTGTATGTGAGTATACACCGGCAGTACCGTTAACTATTTTCTCTATTAGAGCTTCCGGCTTATGGATACCATTAGAAACTGTAGTCTGAACGATATGTTTTCCGTCAAATCTTGCCATTTCAACATTCTTGTCAGCCGCTATAATTACTCCGTCGGCATCAGCAATATCACGGCTTGTCAAAGCATTTTTTGTGCCTCCGCTGCCGTTAGTCTCAACTTTTATTTCTACTCCCATTTCTTTGGCCTTTTGTTCAAGAGCCTCAGCGGCCATAAATGTATGAGCAATACCTGTAGGACAAGCTGTGACGGCAACTATTTTAATACCTTTGCTTGTGCTGCTTGAAGCCTGCGTTTTTTCCTTACGCTGTTCATTTCCATACTTCTCAATTTCTTTTTCGTCAATATACTTTAAAAATTCCTTTGCGGACGTTGCGCTGAGCAATTTTTGTCTAAATTTTTCGTCCATCAGCATAACCGTCAGTCTGGATAAAACTTCAAGATGAACATCTCCGCCTGATTTCGGTGCGGCTATCATAAAAATCAAATTAGATTTTCCACCATCCATAGCGTCAAGGTCAATCCCCTTAGGCACTGTCACAGCCGCTAATCCTGGATTCTTTACAGCGGCACTTTTTGCGTGAGGAATAGCCACTCCGTCGCCAATTGCAGTAGGTCCCTCTTCATCTCTCAAAAACAAATCTTTTTTATACTGGGCCTTGTCTGAAATGTTTCCGGCTTTGCTTTGCAAGTCAATTAGTTTATCATACAAAGCTTCTTTGGAATCCGTATTGAAGTTTAGCGCGATTGCGTTCGGCTTCAGCAAATCAATAACCTTCATATTTACCTCTCCTTTTCTTTATTATATAAAAATTTATAATTTATAAGTTACAAGATTTTCATAAGTTCTTCAACTTTCTCTTTTTCAGCTAAACCTGCGGAGAAAGCCGTCGCACTTCCGCAGGCAGTTCCCAGTTTCAGCGCCTCTCTGTAATCTCCGCTCTGCAAGTATCCAAAAATAAATCCTGCCACCATAGAATCTCCGGCGCCCACTGAATTTAAAACCTTACCGCTCGGCACTCCCATTTTTATAACCTCACCGTTTTCAGCAGACAATACAGCACCGTCTCCAGCTCTTGACACCAAAACGTTCCTTGCCCCCATCTGTCTGAGTTTTCCCGCATATTCAATAATTTCTTCCTCAGTATTAATTTCAATTCCAAACAATTCTCCCAGCTCATGGTTATTTGGCTTAACTAAAAACGGGTGATACTTTAGAACATTTTTTAATAAATCTCCGGTTGCGTCCACTACAATATTGGAACCGCTGTCTTTTAAACGCTCCATTATTTTTTCATATATATCATCTGGCATTGTTGCAGGAATACTTCCTGCAAGAATCAGAAAATCGCCTCTCTGCAAAACTTTTAGTTTATCTAGAAGCCCTGATATCGCCTCATGGCTTATAACCGGGCCCTGACCATTTATATCAGTCTCTTCTTTTGATTTTATCTTAACATTTATCCTTGTGATACCATTTTCAAGCTCTATAAAATCGGTTTTTATACCGTTTTTATTAAGACCGCTCTCAATAGCTTTCCCAGTGAAGCCCGAAATAAACCCAAGCGCAATATTTTCAGCGCCTAAATTACTTAACACAGTAGAAACATTTATGCCTTTTCCTCCAAAAAATATCTCTTCACTCTCGGTTCTGTTAACAGCGCCAAGTTCTATATCTTCCAGATGTATAACATAATCTACAGCCGGATTAAATGTCACTGTATAAATCATGCAAAAGCCTCCTTAACAACCGCGTGTTCCCTAAATTCATTATCCTCAAGCTCATCAGTAACTATACAAGCGTCTTTAAGTATACCAAATGTTACCGCATATTCTTTGTCAAATTTGGTATGGTCACCTAAAATAAAATTGTTTCTCCCTCTTTTTAATACCTCTGACTTTACGGCAGCTTCCTCAACATCAGGAGTGCTGTATCCGCCTTTAACACTGATACCGTTTGTGCCGATAAATGTTTTTGTAAAATTATATTTTCTCAAATTATTTATAGCTTCTGTTCCAACAACCGCTTCGGTTGTAAGTTTTATCTGTCCGCCTATAATATAGGCTTTAAGCCCTTTTTGAATAAGCTTTTTTGCATGAACTATACCATTAGTAACAAAAGTGGCTCTGACATTGTCGTAAATAAAATCAATCATTGCCGCCGTCGTCGTTCCGGCGTCTATAAAAACAAAATCATCATTAGTAACAAGCCCGGCTGCAACTCTGCCTATCGCTTCCTTCTCAGTAACATTCAGTGCTGATTTTGTAGTGACGTCCTCTTCAAAAACAGTGCTCACCCTATGAATAGCCGCCGCTCCTCCATGCACCTTTTTTACCTTGCCCATTTTGTCTAAAGTTACCAAATCCCTTCGGATAGTTGATTCTGAAGTTTCTAACCCTTGTGATAACTCGCCGACTGTGACCGTATCCTGCTTTGTGAGCAGTTCCAATATTTTATTATGACGCTCCTGAGTAAGCATGACCTGTCAACCCCTCTTTTTCATTTTTAAGATTTGATTTTTAAGCTTCATTTTTCATTTATTTATCTTACACCGTAATATTATCACCATTTTCAATCATTGTCAAGCGTTTTCGGTCATAAATATTTCACAAACAAGCATTTATAATCATTTTCATTCATTTTTACTAATAATATAGCCTTTTCTAGAAGAAAAAATACATTTTTTTTAGTAATAATGCACACTAATTTAATGGCACGCGTTTGCACTATATTTTTATTATAATTTTAATTGTGGAAGACACTTAATCTCCACAAAATAAAATATGAAAGGAGCAAAAATATGCTCGGATTCGGAAACAAAAGACAAAGGCCGGCGGCCGGCGGATATAGGGAACAAGGAAACGGCTATCCTCCAGCGCAGTCACAAACAGCAGGTTATCAAGGCGGATACCAAAACACCCAAATGGGTCAGCCTCAAACGGCGGAATATCCAGGCGGTTATCAAAACGCCCAGCAAATGGGGCAGTTCGCCGGATACGGTGAAGACCAGCAGGATTTGCAGGATTATATCAATAAAAGAACTTCAGAAATTGACGCTCAGGTCAAGGAATTTTCAGAAAAAAATCCTAATTTTGATATGAGACGTGAAATGCAAAACCCTAAATTCTGCAATTATGTTTGGGGAAATGGACTAAGCATTGAAGACGCCTACTATCTCTGTCATAGGGAAGAACAGAACTACGGTGATTCCCAGTACCGCAGCCGCGGAGAAAAGCCGTCCGCCGAAAGGCGAATCACCGAGAACGGTACAGGCAAGGCAGGAAGCGGAGCTATGGTTAAAAAGAACCCTGAGGAATTAACTGACGATGAGCTTGACGAAATAGTTAAGAGAGTCAGAAACGGTGAAAAAATTTCATTTTAAGAGTTTATAAAATAAGTAAACACAAGGAGGATAATAAATGAGTATAAATTATAATACACAAACTACATCAACCAATAATCTTGGAAATAACGTTACTCCTGAATTGAAAGCGTATTACGACAGACAGATGATTAGGTTTGCCAGCCCAAAACTGGTTCATGGACAGTTCGGACAGAACAAGCCTATCCCAAAGGGTTCAGGAAAGACTATTGAATTCCGCAGATTCAGCCCGCTGCCTAAAGCGCTCAAACCTTTAACCGAAGGAGTAACGCCTAAGGGCAACCAGCTCAATGTCACAACAGTTGAATCCACTGTTGACCAATACGGTGATTATGTTACACTCTCTGACATATTAACCCTGTCCGCTATTGACAACGTTATAGTAGAAACACAAAATGTTTTAGGCGATCAGGCAGGAAGAACTCTTGACACAGTAATAAGAGAAAAGGTAAATGCCGGAACCAACGTGCAGTACGGAAACGGCAAGTCTGACCGAAATCTGCTGGTAGGCGGTGCTGAAAACTATGAGGATAACGATTATTTAAATGTGGCGGCTGTTAAAAGAGCTGTAGCAACACTGAAACGAAACAACGCTCAGCCAATGAAAGACGGCTGTTACGTGGCTATAATCCACCCTGATGTTGCCAACGATTTGACAAACGACCCGGACTGGAAAGAAATAAAGCAGAATGTTGACCCAAAAGACTGGTACAACGGCACAATAGGCAAAATTCATGGCGTTGTATTCGTTGAGTCCACAGAAGCTAAAATATTCAGGGCAGCTCCGCTCAGAACCGTTGAAAACATCGAGACCGGAGACCCTGAAAGCCTTACTGTTGCAAAGGTTAACGGTAAAACCATTACTGTTTCAGAAGAAATAGCCGCAAAGGACGCTGCTGCTCTGTCCGGCAAAGCTGTACAGATAAACGGATTTGACTACTCTATCACCTCAGCGGCAGCGGGAAGCGCCGGAAGCGCAAGCATCACCCTGTCCGAAACTCCAAGCGCTACTATTGTTTCTGGAACAACTATATATCCGGCAGGAGCCGGAAAGGATGGCAGGGACGTATACTCTACTCTATTTATTGGTCAGAATGCTTATGGGGTTACTAATATAACAGGCGGCGGCCTTGAGACAATAATCAAACAAAAGGGAAGCGCAGGAACCGGAGACCCTCTCGACCAGAGAAGCACTGTCGGATGGAAAGCAACTCAGACAGCAGAAATACTCTCTCCGGAGTTTATGGTTAGAGTAGAAACAACTTGCAGCTATTAGGAGGTAAACATGGCAAATACAAAACAAACTGTTACAGATGAACTTGAACAATTTTATAATGAACCTGTCCCTGTGACATTAATTAAAGATAACTGGAAGAAAAAAGACGATTTGACCGTTACCGTTAACGGAACCAATTATCAAATTAAACGCGGCGTTGAAGTAATGGTTCCTAGAAGTGTTGCTCTCGCCATTGAAAGAAGTAATAAACAGGAAATTGAGGCTGAAAAATATATTGAAAGCCTTAAAGAGGCTTAGAGGGCAGGTGGATACATGAAAATCATAAACGCAATTTCAGCTGCAGACGCTCTCAGCCCTAATCAATTTACTTTCAGTGAAAAGCTGCACTGGTGCGACGAAGTTTCACTCGCTTTAAGACGGGACATAAAAAAATATTACTCCGTTATTGAAACTTTAGTAACATGCCCTGATGAATTTGAGCTGCCTGATGATATTTCTATTGACGATATTGAAGCTGCGTATGTGGCAGGTAAGTTAATAGATAAAGCAGATTTAAGAAGCCTGCCTCATCTATGCGGTTCACTGACCTCAGCATTCAGCAATTCAGCTCCTAAAATACTTAAACTAGTGTATCTCACCAAGCCTGATAACATCAGAAACATTGAGGTAAAAGGTACTTATAAACTAAGTGAGAATATCATATTCGGCTCTGAACTTCCACTTTTTGAGGGGGACAACATAGAATGCGTACTTCTCGAAAACTTAGATGATGAACCCAACTGGGACTCCTGCCTGGATAGCTATGTATATCAAAATGACGGTGAAGCAGTCTATCTTACAGATGATATATTTACTCCGCAAACCTCGGCACATTTGGCAATTCGGCGCGTCATAGACGACGAAACAGAGGCAGACCCTCCATATGACAGACTGTATATAGAATATATTTTAGCAAAAATGGCGCTCTATCAGCATGATTACGACGCGTATTCTGCCCATATGACCCAATACAACAATTTGTACAGCGAATACAAAAAAGATTATAAAACCAGAAATCCCTTGAACGATTTGGCAAGGTTCAAAAATTTCTGGTAGGAGGTGAGGAATATGTATCTGCCGCCATGCGGTTCGTCCACAAGCAGCAACACAAAAAAAGTGGATATTTTAAACTTCTTTGGATATGATCAAAGAGAAAAAATTGACGACAGACAAATGTCTGAAATGTATAATATGTCCTCCGATTCTATTCCTGCCGCCTCGCCGCGTAAACCGAGAGAACACATTGTTTCTTTAAACGGAATATCAGCGGTTACGGCTCCGGAATACCAGCCGGGAAGTCTTGACTCATTCACAGGGGTAGCAGAAAACTATTTTTACTACAAGGGCAGCTCTGTCACAAACATTAAGCTCTTGGACGGTGAAAAATCTATAGTGGACTTTAATGGGAACATATGTATTTTCCCTGACAAGGTGTACTATAGGTATCTTCCTGACCCTGACACCGGAGAAATAGGGAATGAGTTAAAAAAGATGGGACGTCAGATTGCTGTTACAGACGCAAAATTTTACTCAAGTCATAACGAAATAAGCGGAGTATATACTGCTTATATACAAAAAAGCGGCGCGGAATTTGACGACATTTTTAAGGTAGGAGACAGTGTAATCATAAGCGGCTGCAGTGAAGACCAAAACAACACCCATGTAATAAACTCAAAAAAAGATTATGCTTCTGACAGCCAAATAGTCAGTGCGGTAGTTGACGAGGCCACAACATCTAAACTTTCACTTCTTTTATATACTAAAAACGGCAGTTACGGGCTATTCAAAAACACTACTGACAGCAATTCTGTGACTATTGAAATAAGTATTCCTGATATCAGCTGGGCATGCGTTCATAATAACCGTCTGTTTGGAACAGGAACCAGCGGCGAATACATATATGCGTCCAAACTAGGCGATTGTTTCAATTTTAATTCCTTTATGGGTCTAGCAGATGACAGCTGGTACAGTGAAATCGGCACTGCCGGCGAGTTTACAGGTATAGTCAGCTACAGAACAGCAGTCGTCGCTTTTAAGAGCAACTATATACACCACATCTACGGAGACTCGCCGCAAAATTTTTCTATACCCAAGCAAACCTGCGGCGGTGCAATAGACGGAAAAAGTATTGCTGAACTCGGCGGCATACTTTACTATATGGGAGCCGACGGCTTTTATGAGTACAGCGGCGGTGAACCTGAGAAAATCAGCAGTTGTATAAAAACCAACTATTTCACTTGCAAAAGCGGAACCGACGGACAGCGTTACTATGCGTGCGCCAGAAACTCAAATGGTAACGATCTTTTAGTATATGACCCTCTTTATAGTCTTTGGCATAAAGAGGACAACACGGAATTCATTGACTTTGTTCGCTATAACGAACATCTTTACGGCGTTACTAAAACCGATATGTATAAATTTTCAGGAGAGAGCGATGAAGAGATAAACTGGTGTGTGGTATCCAAAAAATTCACCCTTGATGATTTTGATTTCAAGGGAATAAACACAGTATATCTCCGCCTGGATTTAAAATCAGGCTCCAAAGTTAAAATATACTCAGCCTGGGACAATGAGGATTTTAAGTTTTGCGGTGAGATTCAAGGCAATGGTTTTATGGTTCACAAAGTGCCGGTTAGATTTAAAAAATGCGACAGTTTTCGCATAATGCTTGAGGGCACAGGTCAGGCGGCAGTGCACGACATAGAGATAATCACATACACAGGAGGTATAACAAATGCCAAACACATCAGATAAATATATCACAGATAACAAATTGGCGGCAGCAAACAAATCCCCCTCCCTTTCAAAGAAACAGACAGTACCGTCCAGGGAGGACGGTACTGTCGGAATCCGCTCCACACTAACCAACATGGGGATAAGCAATGACCTGATTGGCTATGACGACAGGAGCGGAACCGTCACCTTGGGCGGCCGAACTCTGATGAAGCCGTCATATATGGATGAAGACGCAGGGGTTTCATACGCCAGTCCGTCTGAAATACAAAACAGTCTGGTAAGCTATTACTCCAAGTCTAATAATCCAATAGTACAGGTCTCAGACGCATATTCAAAATATGCCGGACAATACGGGGTATCAGCAGACGTGTTAGGTTACAGTAACGGCTCGGCCACTATAGGGGGAAGACCGCTGAACACCTTATATACAGATGAAAACGGAAAGGCATGGGCGTATCAAAACGATATTGAGGACCTAACATCAGATTACTTTAACACCCTTGGGGTCTCAACTCCAAACGAAATATTAGATGAGTACAACAACCGCTATTTAAATTCAATCACAAACCTGAGCAGGTCTATAATGAACCGAAAAGACTTTGAGTATGACCCTGACGATGATCCGGTTTATCAAGCTTATAAAGAAAAATACCTCACTGAGGGTAATAGAGCAAGTCAAGACGCTATGGCGAATTATGCAGGGCTTACCGGAGGATATGGAAATTCTGCTGCAGCCACTGCGGCAGCGCAAACCAATCAATACTATATGAGCAAACTTGGCGAAATGGTGCCGGAGCTTGCACAGCAGGCATATGAACGTTATGCGGACAGCTATAACACGGACATAAACTTATTAGAAAACATGCTGGACACCTACAACTCAGCCTACAGCAACGCATATGGAGCCAACAACAAAACTATTTCTAATATCAACTCAGTTCTCGCTTCAAATACAGACCGAGACAAAGCGGCATATGAAAATTATTGGAACACACTTTTTAACCAACAAAAATATGACAAAAATGAACAAGATTATCGCTGGACAGAAGCCAATAATTCTCAGGATTATAACTGGAACGAGGTACTCAACGGTCAGGAATCAACACAAAATAATTTGGATATAGAGGATTCCAGAATGGATAATGTAATGAAACAAATATATATGCAGTATTACAACCAAATTATTAATAACCAGTTAAATTCTGAAAGACTGAACAACCGTTTAACAGAAGAACGAATTAACCAGCTTATGCTTCAAAACGCTATGGGGTATTAAAGAATAAAAAAATTTTTTAGTTTTGAACTGAATATCTAGTAGAATATTATGTTTTAAAATAACAATAATATAAAAATCAAGGGACTGCATTTGCAGTCCCTTGATTAATTAAAAACTTAAATTTACTGGTAGTAGATTACTGAACAACCGGCGTATAATAAGCAATTGCTATATAATATACCAGACCTTGCTTATTGCCATATGTCAATTTAATTGTACCATCAGCCTGTGCATCAGAAGCGTCAATTCCTCTGAATACGCCTTCAGCCATTGCTGCCGCTGCCGTAATAGTACCAAACTTGCCTGCATTTGCACCCTCAAGTTTTGCTATTGTTGTATCAGCAACAGAGTTTGGCGACAACATTGTGAATATCTGACAATTCTGATCTGCATAAGAATCTACGAGACCCAAATCAATAAAATATCCTGCTCCATTTGAACCCTTAGATGCTTTCTTGTTCCAGCTTATGCTTGTTCCGCTAAGAGGAAGTTTCCCCTTAATATCAAGAGCCGTTGCTACTCCATAGCTTTTAGATGTATTTGTCAATGTAAATACCGGAGTAGGATGTGTACCACCTTGATATGTTATAGCCGGTGCAGTTGTTGAATTAATAGACGTATTGTGCGAACCATCAAACAAATACTCAACATACCCAGTAACCTGAGCAAATATTGCTCCTATAGTAACATCATATGCAGGCATTGTAAACGTATATTTTGTAATATCCGTTGATGTAATTGTTTCTGCAGCTTGTGTTTCATCAACCACATATACTTCCTGAGTTACGTATCCGCTGTTCGGAGTAACTGTAAGAGTTACTTTTTCACCCTCTGCTGCGGTTGCTTTATCTGATGAAACACTTCCGTTTGTATAAGCATCCAAATTAACATTATACTTTGTTGGTGTAACAAACTCAACAGTTACTTCAACATTGCTGTCTCCAACAGTAAACAAATTCTTATCTGTGTCAAGTGTTGCTCCAACAACTGTAATCTCTGCAACTTGTTCAGCGACATCTGGTGTAGCTGTAATACCTATAACAGTTCCTTCTGGAATACTGTTATAATTAGCTGGATCTATTACAGAATTATCAGCAGCATTATAAAGTTCTACACTGCCGCCTGTAGCTGAAACGCTTACACTACGTAAAGCATTATAAACTACATCAACTGTAACAGCCTGGTTTGGCATTATAAACTTATTATCTGCAGTCAAAGGAATCTGAATTCCTCCGGCAGTAACCGATACGCTTACTGCATATCCTGTTACATCTGATGTTTTTATTTCTACTACATCACCTTCCGGAATATCACCTTCATAAGCTATACCGTTAGAATCAAGTAACTCAGCTGATGCGCCGGCTACATCTGTAACATTAACTGTTGCTGCGTTAGCTGCAGCTTCGCTTACCGGTGCTATAGCAAAAGCTATAGGGTCTGAACAGAAAGATGTATCAGTTCTGTAATACTTTGCTGTATAAGTTCCTGCAGTTAATGCAACTGTATATGTCAGAGCCTTAATAGCATAACCATCACTTGCTGACGCCAGCTGTGGACTCATGTCTATAAGATGAGCGTCAAAAGCCGGAGTAGAAGAACCACTCTTTGTTAATGACATACTATTTCCATTATTAGGATTGTAAACAAGCATATATACTTTGTATAATCCGTCTTCAGGAATCTCATAACTCATTGTTGTGTAATTATGGCTTGAGCCGCCGAGGAATCCCATTTTCTTAGCTCCGGCTTTTGAAAGGTTCTCACCAAATATTACTGGATAAACCCCTGTATAGTCAGCTGTTATATCCTTGAAAGCCACATCAGCTGTTTTTCCGCCGTTTGATGTGCTCATTCCAGATTCAGCTGTTACAATTGTTACCGGCGCCATTGTAGGAGCCTCAGTTGGTTCTGCTGTTGGCTCTGCAGTAGGAGCCTCAGTTGGTTCTGCCGTTGGCTCAGGTGTTGCCGTTGTCTGAGGAGTCTCAGTCTTGGCTATTGCCAATGCGACAAAATCACGGTTATTTAACGTTCCTCCCCATGAACCAGCAGTAGGCCGCATAGTGATTTTATAATTTCCTTCTTCAAGATCATTAAACTGATACTTAGCTATTAATATATCTTTAGAACTATTTTGTTCGTTTAGTTTCCCAAAAACTTGGCTGTTAACTAAATCTTTTCCATCAACTATTGTAGTGCTGCCCCTTGTGAGAGTAAATTTGCCTCCCTCTCCAAGATTAGTTGCGCCCATAAAATAGAATACATATGAACCCGCTTCGCTTATGCTGAATTCATAGCTGCAACTAGCACCAGAGCCTGCATTAAATGCTATTTTACTTGTTCCTGCTTTCTCAAAGTTCTGTCCGAACAAACTGCTGTATTCCTCAGTATAGTACTCCGTTGGATCGCTAAAAGATGTAAAACTTGACCTGCTAACCTGACCGAACAGCGTCATTTCATCCGCTGTTACCACCAAAGGTGTTGCTGTAGGAGTTACTGTCGGCTCTGCAGTCGGCTCTGCTGTTGCAGATGGAGCTGGTTGTTTGTCAGCAAAGGTAAACTTATATGTGAAGATTGAGTTTCCATCTGCACCATAAGCTGTTACATTTACAGAATATTTTGAATTTGCTTCAAGATATCCCAAGAATGTAGCAAGGTCTGTTGTTGAAATGCTATTAAACTGTTCTGTATTTAATCCAAGTGAAGCTGATACCGCTTTTCCTATAGCAATAGCTGAAGGAGAATCGTCTTTTCCGAATACTGTTACAGGATTGTAGTTCTTATAACCATCCGGTCTGTTATCAACCGTATCAAAGTTTGTTGCTGCTTCATTTGCAGCGCTTACTGTTGCATAATCAGAACCATCATAATGAACAGCATACTTTGCAACCGGGTCATACTTATTTACGAGACCTATAGCTGCTTCAATAGATTTTACAACGCTCATATTTTTTATTGTTCCGTCAAGAACTTCTACATCAACAGTACTGTTATCATAGTTAGGTACCAATTGTGCATATTGAACGTCTCCGTCTACTAACTGACTATTAACATCATCAAGATTAGCTTTGATATAGTCGTCAATCGGCATAGCTGTTGCTGATGGTGCCGGAGTTTCTGTTGCTGGTGCTTCTGTAGGTTCTGCTGTTGCACTCGGTTCAGGAGTAGCCGTTGCCGGCTCCTCAGTTGGAGCCGGTGTCTCGGTTGCCGGAGCCGGTGTATATTTTACAAAACCCATTGCAAAGAAATCTCTGCTGTTGTTTGCAGCTGAAATTACAGAAATTGTATGTTCACCCTCTGTAAGTTCACCCAAATCGTAAGTCGTGATTGTTAAGTCTGAATTACTTTCTGTCGGGTCTATCAATGCTACCTTACCTGGATTCGTATTCTCAGGTGCAATCGCATTTCCTGAATCAACCTTTACATTATAGTATCTGTTACTGTATTCGATACCCAAAACCATTAACTTATAACTTCCAGCCTGTTCTGCTGAAACATTTATTTTTGCTGAAATAGTTCTGTCTGCAGCACCCATTGGAACTAAAGCTTCAGTATTAACTCCTGTTAAAGGATCACCAAATACTGCCTTCATTTCATCTGTTGCTTTATCATTCCAATTATATATCTTACTTGACTTATCTGTTGTATTAACTCCGCTAGGTAAAGTCATTCCCTTTGCTGGTATTGGAGCTATTGTTGATACAGGTGCATCTGTAGGCGCCGGTGTTTCTGTTGCAGGTGCCTCTGTTGGAGTTGCTGTTGCACTTGGAACAGGAGTTTCTGTTGCTGGCGCCTCTGTTGGCTCCGGTGTTTCTGTTGCAGGTGCAGCTGTTGCTGTAGGAGCCGGTGTTTCACTTGGCTCTGCGCCTTCTTTGAATGCAACATTTATCTCCACATTTGCTTCCGGCATACTAAATGTATAACCTTCTGCATTTTGAGAAACAACAGTTTTATTTCCGTTTTCAGGTGTATAACTTACTTCGTCTACTGAATATCCATCGTTTGCAGATGGCAATACTTTAATTGTATCACCGGCAAATGCCTCGGTAGTTTCAATATATGGTGTAAACTCGATATATCCAACTGCAATCTTAGAAGCCGGAACGAATACATAATAATCGTATCCAACCTTCATCTCAATAGGATCAGATGTATATGCAGCTTTTGACGGAGCTGTTACCTGATATAAGTATGATCCGGTTGTTTCGCCCTGTTTAGCTTCAATAACTGTAAATATCTTACCTGCATTAGTCATATAGTTAACTACTGCCTGACCGCTCTTTGCAGATGTAAGTTTTAAAACTGTTCCATTTGTCGGCAAGTCCTTATCTGAAGGAGAACCAGCCAACGAAGACGGACGAGGATTACCATTTCCGCTGATACCGTCAACTGTATCTGTGTTATGCTTCCAGAAATCTGACGCTCCGCCTGTAGCATTATTAAGAGGATCAATTGTAATATCACCTACGGTAATTGGCTCAGGATCTACTATATTCTCAAATTTTGCTAGGTCATTTTTTGCTGTCCACTTAACTTTATTAGCTGTGTCAGCTGTTTTTGTAACTAACTCCGGATGAGATACATTCTGAACGTCAAATGAACCGTTTGTTGTTGCACCCTTTGTATATGTATATCTTACACTAGGTGTAGCTGATGGGTCCGGTGTCGGCGCTTCTGTAGCTTCAGGTGTTGCTGTAGCTGGAGCCGGTGTTTCTGTTGCAGGTGCAGGTGTTGCTGTTGCAGGTGCTTCAGCGGCAACTATAGCAGCAGCTACGAAGTCTGAACACTGACCAAGTTCTGAATAGTACTTAAATTCATATGTTCCGGCTTCTAAGTTATCTATATCATATGTATAGATAAACAAATCCTGACCGTTTGTTCCTACCTTTTCACTCTTGTCAACCAATGTTCCCTGAACAACCTGTGTACCATCCTTGCTTAACGCAAACTGGTTATTGTTCTGTGCATATGATACCATAATATATGCTTTATATGATCCGGTCTCATCGATTGTGTAATTCTTTGTTACATATCCGCCAAAGTTTGAACCAAGGAATCCAACTTTGCTTGTTCCAGCCTTAGAGAAGTTTTCACCAAAGATATTCGAATATTCCTCAGTGTAAGCAGCTGTCGGCTCTTTTGGTGCGTCATTATAAACTTTTGCGCTGCCGTTGAGAGTCATATCACCGGCAATCATAACTTCCGCAGGTTTAGCTGTAGGAGCTGCTGTTGCTTCCGGTGTTGCTGTTGCAGGTGCTTCAGCAAATGTTATGTCTGCTGTTACATTCTGTCCTGGCATTGTGAACTTGTTATTCTCAACTTTAACGTCCTGTCCGTCTGCACCCGTTACTGTAACTGATGCAACCTGACCGGCAGTTTCAGCTGTTGCGTCAACTTTTACTACATCGCCTTCCGGAATCAGATACTGAACTGCACCATCAACACCAGCAGCGTTAGCTGCAACTGTTGTATTTGTCAAAATAACTGAGAATATATCCGGCAACCATTGTTCTGTTGTGTTAAATGTTAATGTAGCGTTTGTTAAAGCTGTTTCTGCAGTAAATGTAAACTTATATGCCTTTAATACACGAGATGCATTATTATCTTCCCTAGCTACCGGAACTCCGCTGGCTGCAGGGATTGAGAAACTTATGTCTCCAATAGTAGCATCAATTGCAACTTCGTTGTTATAGCCCAAATAATAAACGTTGTACGTACCCGGCTCTAAGTTTATTCCTTCAATGTATGGCTGTGATGCCTTACTGCCTGTTCCACCTACATAATTCTTATAGTTAGCTGTTAATGCAGGAGCTACTTTAGCAGCATCGCTTCCATCCGCAAATAAAGTTCTAATCTCTTCACTTGCTTCATCAACAAATGTGCATGTATCGCCTTCGCACAAATTTCCACCCTTAATTTCTGAGGTTGATGTATATTTATATGTTACAGGTGTAACAGGAGCTGTTGTTGCTGTAGCAGCAGGCTCATCAGTCGGAGCATCTGACGGCTCAGCTGTAGGAGCGTCTGACGGTTCTGCTGTTGGTTCTACGGTTGGTGCTACTGTAGCTTCAGGTGCATATGTAGGATAAACATTTCCTTCTGCATCCTTAAGAACTGCTGTTCCGCCTGTTACGTTAACTGTTGCAATATACTTATTTGGTTCCGGTGTTGCTGACGGATCAGGTGTTGCCGGTGCAGCAACCGGAACTACAGCTATAGCCAAAATATTTCTGCTGTTATTAGCTGCAGATGTTACCTTAACTGTATGTTCTCCATTTGTTAAAGTGCCTAAATTATATTCTGTCACAGTCAAATCAACATTGCTTCCACCTGCATTATTTGTTGCCATCTTACCTGGAGTTTGACTCTCGGGTTCAATTGCAGCGCCATTATCAACACTCGCTGTAAAGTATCTGTTATTATATTCAATACTCATAACCATCAGCTTATATTCGCCGTCAGCCGGAATATTGATTGTCTTAGATACATTTCTTCCATCGCCGTTCATTAAAGCAAACTTTGCTGTGTTAACGCTATCGATTGGATCGCCAAATGTTGATTTCATCTCATCTGTTGCTTTTTCAGTCCATGTATAATTTTGACCAGCGTTATCGCTAAGCACTGCCCCGCCGTCTAAAGTCAAATCATTAGCAGGAACTACTATTGAAGATACCGGAACCGCTGTCGGACTTGGTGTAGAAGGAGCCGGGGTAGCTGTCGGCTGACCTGATACGGTTATAGCCATATCTGCAAATTGTGCGGCTGCAGCTGTCTGTATAAGACGAACCTGTCTTAAAGCTGTAGACTTACCTGCAATTGCGCCCATCTTTGCTGTACCTGCTACTGTACCATCCGGAGCTTTAACTTCTAAAGTAATAAAGTCTGTTCCTTCATAGTCGAGAGTGATATTAAACTTATACCAGCCGGCTGTCATTTGACTATAATCAAACAGCTTATTTTCTTCTGCCGGATTAGGTCCATAATTTACAGATAAATTGTTGTTATTTGCTACTTCTGCAAATACATATTCACCATTAGGATTCTGATAGTTCTCTGTTCCGCTCTCTAAATAAATTCTAAAGTTCTTTGGAACTGCCGGGTCAATATATACATCTAATGAAACATTAGCCTGACCTGCTGAGACTTCCTGATCCAAAGTTGTGTAAATATTTCTGCTCGTTACTTCGATAGCTGCTTTTCCGCCTTCAGCAGGATATACTACTTCTGCTGCCGCGCCATCTGTGGTATCGATTTTTGCTTGACCGATATTCCAGTTAGCATAGCTTGGGAATACAGGTGTAGCAGTCGGAGGAGCAACTGTTGCTGTGGCTGTCGGTTCCGGTGAAACAGTAGCTGTTGGAGCCGGTGTTGCTGTTGCCGGTGCGTCACCGAATGTTACTTCCGTTGTTACATTCTGTCCCGGCATTGTGAACTTGTTATCGCTTACCGCGATGTCCTGTCCGTCTGCACCCTTAACTGTTACTATCGGATACAAACCTGCTGTATCAGGTGTTGCGTCTACTGTTACTACATCGCCTTCCGGGATTAAATATTGAACCGCACCATCTTCAGCCGCTGCATTGGCTGTAGGCTCTACAGTAAATCCTGCTATAAACAAGTCTCCGCCCGAATTGTCAGCGTCGTTAACAGCTGTCAAATATACAGTGGTTCCAGCACTTGCATTAAATGTAAATACTCCGCTTCCTGTTTGGCCTTTACCCAATTCAACTCCGCCGTTTGTTGTGCCTGCTGCATATACTCTGGAATCATGAGCATTTCCATATACAGTTACCGCAACGTCAACGGCTGTTTTAAATACCAATGAGTTCTGAGCGCCCTTCAGACGCATTGAATTAAGATGACTAGCTCCATTAATTTCTGAAGATTTCTTGTTTGTCGCAGCATTGTTTCCAGCTGGTGAATATACTTTTCCGTTATCAAGCATTGTACCTTCGCTGATCGGCAAAGTTCCTGCTGAATTGAAATCATCTGCTATAAATGTGTAGCTTTCTGTAATCTCTGTAAGCGGCGGCATTGTCGGTTTTGCTGTTGCCGGGGCTTCTGTTGGCTCCTCTGTTGAAGCTGTTGCTGTCGGAACAGGTTCTTCTGTAGGATTAGAAACTTCTACTAAAGGATAAGTATTTCCGTTCGCATCCTTAAGTACAGCTTTACCACCTGTTACGTTAACCGTTGCTACATACTTCTGAATCGGTGCTACGGTTGCTGTTGGTAATGGTGTTGCTGTCGGCTCATCCGGTGTTACCGGTGTTGCTGTCGGCTTATCCGGTGTTACCGGTGTTGCTGTTGGTTTATCCGGTGTTACCGGTGTTGCTGTCGGCTTATCCGGTGTTACCGGTGTTGCTGTCGGCTCAGGCTCTTCTGTAGGAACCGGTCCTTCTGTAGGGCCGCCTGTTGTTGTAACAACAAATGTTACATTATAAGCAGCATCATCAGATACTACAATTGTGAATACATTTTGTCCGTCTGTCAATCCTGCAAGATAATCCTTTGAGATTGTGAGTTTTCCTGTTTCAGCATCAAAAGTATACTGATCAGCTGTAAGCATTTCTCCGCTCTCAGTCTTAACTCCAGTAATTGTCTGACCCTCTGTCAGAGTTACAGTTGTTGCTGCGTCATTTCCAAATGCTGCTGTTGTCTTTTCAGGATAGATAGAAGGAGCGTCTTTTGCCAAAACTATAGTTGAAACATCAGATACAGTTCCATTATAGTTTGTTCCATCACCTGTAACTACAACTTTTAGATACATACCCTTATCGGCTTCTACAGCTGTATATGTACTCTTTGTTGCTCCGGAAATCTTGTCTCCTGTTCCATTGCTTTCTTTTGTTCTATACCATTGATATGATACATAATTCTTAGCAGCTGCCGGAGCAAGATTCGTAGCTGTTAAAACATCTCCAACATAAACGTTAACATAATCAGTCTTATTATCAACAGCTATTTCAACGTCTTTCAGATCATAGTTATTAATATGTCCTGCATACAAATCATAATTCTTGTTAACAGCTGAAACAGTCGGATCGAATGTAGTTCCGCTGCATTTCTCTGCTGCTGACTTAGATGTGTACCAAAGACCGTCCCAATTGCTTTCGGTCGGTGTAGGAACAGAACTTTCTGACAACTTCTTGCCTTTTGTTACACTCTTAGTCTTAACAGTTCCATAATTTTCGCCGTAATGGAATTTAACAGTAAGCGATGCGGGTCCGCCGCCGTTACCGCCACCGCCGCTGCCACCGCCGCCTATAACAATATTGTTAGGCTTTGTGGTTGCGCTTGGGTTTGTAACATTACCTGTGTTTGATGTAACGTTTGCTTTTTCAGAGAGATTAACGATATCCCCTGAAATCTGTGAACCTGTTATAGTAACATCGCCGCTCACCTGAGGTGATACAACAACGCCGCCTGCAACGATTCCGTTAAGGGTAACGCCGCCTGTCTTTATCATAACTATACCGCCAACATATTCTGGACCGTATGAACCAGGCTCTGTTATGTAAAGTTTAATCATATTATCAATAATCTTAACGAACTCTGCTCTGGAGATATAATCCTTAGGACGAATTGTTCCGTCTTCATATCCGCCTACATATCCGGCAGCGGTCATAGCTCCAACATAACCTGTAGCGTAGTCAGAAATGTTCTGATAGTCAGCATACTGGGTAATGCCTGCCTGAGTATTCTCAACTGTAAGACCATACGCACGCGCAAGCATTGTCATAGCCTCTTCACGGGTCATGTAGTTATTCGGAGTCATCGTTCCGTCACCGTTACCTGTGAGAGTACCAGCGGCAACCAGCTTTAATACTGCGTCAGCAAACCAGTCTGTAGTTGATACGTCTGTGAACATATTATCAGCAATTTTTTCATAACTGATAACATTATCGGTTACCTGTGCAACTTCTGCACGCGTAATAGCGTCGTCAGGTCTGAAATAACCGCCGTCGCCCTGGATTACGCCATAGCCAGACCAAGTGTTGATATAACTCTCAGCCCAATGACCTTCAGTATCATTGTACTGAGCCGCTGAAACAACGGTCATACCAAAGGTGGTCAAAACCATAGCGATGGCCAATACTAAGGCCAAACTTCTCTTAAAGGTTCTCATTAAAAAACCCCTCCTTGTGTTTTTTGGAATATAAAATTCCTATATATTTAATTTTTTTTACATATGTAATTACTACCTGTTGTATCTAAAAACATAAACACAACAACCGATACACAATATATATGTACCGTAACTCAAATATGCTGTAAATATAATACATTTAATGTTTACATTATAGCATATTTGTAACAAAAGCGCAATACTTTTGTGGCTAAATTATTAACAATTTTTATTTCGAACATATATTTTTGATAAATAAATGATAATATAATAAATATATAAATATTACGCTTTTTATTGGAATATAAAATAAAAAACAAAAATAAATAAATATTAGTTCACAAAACAATGCGGTGTAATATTTATATTAAATATAAGTGAAAAAAATTCACTTATATATTAACTTCTATAAGTGTTAAATTCACTAATACAAAATAAACTAATTAACTACTAAGGCAAACTGCATAATATCAGCAAATATCACTTTTCTTTATATATTAAACAAAAGCCCATGACAAATGCCATGGGCTTAATTATTTATTTTTATCTCAAATGCCAAATTTCTTTATTATAACTTTCAATTGTCCTGTCACTGCTGAAGAATCCGGCTTTTGCCGTGTTTATTACAGCTTTTCTGTTCCATTCATCCTGATTATCTTTATATAAACTATTTGCCTGCTGGCAAGTGTGAACATACGATTCAAAATCAGGCAAAAGCAAATATGGGTCTGCAAAACTGCCGTTATTTCCCTGAACCAAAGACCTATATATATCATAAAACAGATTATGCTCATCTCCGGAGAACGTCCCGTCTATCAGTGTGTCGACAATGCTCTTAATCCCCATATTTGTAGCATACAATTCAGGGCTCGGCGAGCGGTTTGTCGAATATAGTCCTAAAACTTCATCTGACTGCATTCCAAAAATGAATATATTATCATCGCCAACCTGCTCCCGTATTTCAACGTTTGCACCGTCCATTGTTCCTATTGTCAAAGCGCCGTTCAGCATAAGCTTCATATTTCCTGTTCCTGAAGCTTCCTTGCTGGCTGTTGAAATTTGCTCGCTCAAGTTAGCAGCTGCAACAATCTTTTCAGCAATAGATACGCTGTAATTTTCAATAAATACAACTTTTAAAATATCCTTTGTCCTGGGGTCATTATTAACAACCTTAGCTATATTATTAATAAACTTGATTATCAGTTTTGCCATATGATAGCCCGGTGCTGCCTTTGCAGCAAATATAAATGTCTCGGGCATCTTATTTGCATTTTCAGGTGTTTCGGTAATAGATTTATACCTATATATTATATGAAAGGCTTTGAGCAGCTGTCTTTTATATTCATGCAGTCTCTTTATCTGAACATCAAATAAAGATGCAGGATCTACAGTTATACCATTATGATCCAGTATATATTTTGCAAGTTTCTCCTTATTATTAAGCTTAATCTTTGCAAATTTATCTCTGAACGCTTTGTCATCAGCAAACGGAAGCAGATTTTCCAGCTGTGTATAATCTTTCACCCAGCCGTCGCCTATCGCTTCACAAATAAGCGAAGAAAGCTCAGGGTTCGCCTTATACAGCCATCTTCTGAATGTAACTCCGTTAGTCATGTTCTTAAACTTATACGGATAAATGCTATAATAATCCTTGAAAGTTTCTTTCTTTAGTATTTCAGTATGCAAAGCCGCCACGCCGTTCACACTATGGCAGGCAGTCAAGCACAAATTCGCCATGCTTACCTGTCCTCTGCTAATTACAGCCATATACTCAATCTTGCCTGTGTCACCGGGGAAACGTTCGTTCAGGGCGATTCTCTGCCGCCTGTCTATCTCATGAATAATCTGACCAAGTCTCGGAAGCAGCGAATCCACCATGTCCATCGGCCATTTTTCAAGCGCTTCACACAGAATGGTATGATTTGTATAAGCGAAAGTTCTGCCGACTATACTCCACGCGTCGTCCCACGACATCCCTTCTTCATCCATCAGAAGTCTCATAAGCTCAGGTATAGCTATGGTAGGATGCGTATCGTTTATATGAATCTGCACATACTCAGGAATATCAAACATAGACAAATTCTTCTGTTTATGTTTGGATATTATCCACTGGATTGTGGCTGATACAAAGAAATACTGCTGCTTCAATCTCAAAAGCTTGCCTTCATAATGATTGTCCTCAGGATAAAGCACTTTTGAAATAACTTCAGCCAAATCTTTATTTTCATTGGCTTTAGCATAATCTCCTCTGTTAAACTCTGTCATATTCATAATCTCAGGCGAGCAGGCTTTCCAAAGTCTTAAAGTGTTAACCGTGTCTGTATCAAATCCTGTGATAGGCATATCATACGGTTCCGCTATGACAGTATTATAATCAACATGCTCAAACTTCATATGGCCGTCTTCCCACTTTTCAATAATACGGCCGTTAAAATGAACTTCTTTAGTGTCCTCAGGTCTTGCTATATCCCAAACATTTCCGCTCTGCAGCCACGGGTCAGGCATCTCTATCTGATATCCGTCAACTATCTTTTGCTTAAACAGTCCATACTCATATCTTATACCGCAGCCAAAGGCCGGCAAATCCAAATTGGTGAGAGAATCAAGGAAACAAGCCGCCAAACGACCCAATCCTCCGTTGCCCAAGCCTGCGTCAGTCTCTACCTCTTCAATATTTTCCAGCGAAAATCCCAGCTCTTTTAATGCACTCTTATAAACTTCCGTCTCCATGATATTCATCAAATTGTTTCCCATAGCTCTGCCCATTAGAAACTCAAAAGATAAATAGTAAAGCTCTTTCTGCGGCTTTCTCTCACATTTTTCCTGATAGCTTACCCACTTTTCCATTATCTCGTCGCGTATAGTGAGCGCTGCAGCACGGTAGACTTCCATGTCGCCTGCTTTTGCTATTGTTTTTCCAAAATAGCGTTTCACCTTACCGGTAATCTCATCCTTTATAAAGTCCTTTTTCATATCAAACTCGGGCGTTCCGGGTTTTAATTGTCTATGATACTCAGCAACATTTTTTGCCGTTTTATCTTGCGTCTCTGCCTTAGAAGTATTGTTTGCCATAAATAAAATCCCTCCTGTGCATATAATCGCTGTATTATTATAATATTATTCATCCTTCTAATACAGCTCCATTATTTATTGTACCTTATTATTCCAATTTTATCAAGTCAAATCGCACAAAAATAAGGTTGTATCTGACATCTTTATGTTTTTTTGTAAAAATTGCCTATTACATCAATCTTAATTGGCTCGTCTCTTATAGTCTTTATTGTGGTTTTTAACAAATTTTAAGCCGCGGAAAACGAAACATGTTTCCGCGGCTATATACCTTATTGTTTTTATTTGCTGTCTATAAGAGTTTTTATTCTCTGCACAAAGAGAGCAACCTCAATCCTTGTAGCGTCATCTTTTGGACGGATAGTTCCGTCGCCGTATCCACCCATAAGGTTGTTTTCTACACACGCCGCTATAGCGTCTCTGGCGTAAAAGTCAATATCACGCCAATCCCAATAATTATTAAGCGCCTTTGCCGTGTTCGGAATTGCCGTCAAAATTTGACGGGCTTTCAAAACTCTATAAGCAAGTGTAGCCATATCCTGCCTCTGCATAGTTCCGTCAGGATCAAACAGATTATTTCCAATTCCCCATGCAACCCCTGTTGCTTTGGCTTGTCCTATTTCATCATAATAGTATTTATCAGGATATACATCATCAAAGTTTTCTGTGAAAGTTATATCTGATTCCTTTAATATTCTATATAACAAAACCGTAGCGTCGGCGCGGGAAATAAATATATCGGGCCCGAACTCTGTATCACTTATGCCTTTAACTATTCCCTGGTTTACAAGATCTTCAATATACGGCATTGCCCAGCCATATTCACCCATATCAGTAAACTTTGAGGCGTCTCCGACGTTTGTTGGTGCGCTCGTGGGATCAGCAGCAATCGGAGCGTTTGTCGGGTCAGAGGAAGCCGGATCCTGAGTTGGCTCGGAAGGCTTGTCCTCAGGTGCCTGAGTTACCTCAGGCTGAGGGTTAGGCTGATTAATTTCTCCCAGCGTCGGAGCCGCGGCAGGTGTGGAATGAAGCTGTTTTATGAGGTTATACAGATTTGAATTTCCCATAAACGAAGAATACTCAAACATGCTGTAACCACCTATATACTGGCTCTGCCTGCACATTGAAACCTGGTTGGACAGCTCATTTATACCATTCTGCCCTTTCCAAGCAGCTTCAGAGCCGGAAGCCGCCTTATAAGCCGCTTCGCCAATATAAAGCTTAACATTTGTCGGGGCGCAAACACCCGCCCACCAATTTATTAAAGTATTATAATCAGCGTTTGGCTGACCATTATACCAATATATCTGCGGCATTATATAATCAAGATATTCCCGTTCAACCCACAGTTTGGTATCCGCATACAAGCTATGATATGAACTGCTTCCATTTGTATTGCTGCCTCCCGGCGTGTCGCCGGCATTCGCCCAAATACCGCTCGGACTTACTCCAAACATACAGTTTGGTTTAATTTCCTTTACTGCGTCACGGGCACAGGAGATTAAAGTAGTAACCATACTTCTGCGCCAGTCCGCTTTGTTTGGATATGCGTCCTGATACTTAAAATAGGCCGCAGAATCGTCAAATCCGCTGCTGGGATAAAAATAATCGTCCATGTGAATTCCATCGACATCATAATTTCTTACAATCTCTCTGATTCCTTCAAGTATAATGTCGATAGAATCAGCTTCGCCCGGGTTCAAATACATCTTGCCCGAACTGTCGGTAAGCACCAAGTCAGGTCTTGATACAGCCGGATTATTTGCAGCCAATTTGCCATTATCATTAGACGAGTTGGTAACTCGGTATGGATTTATCCATGCATGCAGCTGCATTCCCCTCTTATGCGCCTCGTTAACAGCATATTCAAGAGGGTCAAACCCGTCGCTCGGAGCCGTCCCCTGTGTTCCTGTAAGATAACGCGACCACGGAAATATATCCGACTTATAAAGAGCGTCTCCTGACGGCCTTACCTGTAAAAATACTGTATTAAATCCCATGTCCTGACAGTTGTCCAGAACCTCGTCCATTTGAACTCTAAGCTGCCATGCATCAGCAGTAGGCGACTGCGGATAGTCCAAATTTCCGACCGACGCCACCCAAATTCCCCTCATCTCTGTGTCCTCAGCAGAAACTATATCAGTTTTCGGTGTATAGAACAGGTTAACCGCAATGACGGCACAAACCGCTAAAACTATCAGTTTCATACTGAAATCAAATCTTTTCATTACGTTTCCTCCTATGTACATTTTATATCTTGTCTCACTCTAAAATATTATATGAAACGAGTGTAAATTATATCACAACTTTTACACTTTGTCAATTTGACAGATACACAAATCAATAAATAAAAAATTTCCAAAAATTCCCCAAATCAAAAGCAAAGTACATTAAATTAAAAAGTTTAATTCAGACATTAAAACACGTCTTATAAATAAGCAGCTTCAAATTGTACAACAAGCACAATTTAGACTGTTTAAAAATAAGACGCGTACTTAATATAATAACTTAAATGCAGATGTTTAGTCTGTTATCTCGCAATTTTCTACAGCATATCTAAGCAAAATACCAATTAATTCATTTCTCGACCTATTTGTATATTCGGCAATATTATCTATTCTGTCAACGAGCTCCTGTTCCAGTCTTACCGAAAAGACTTTAAATCCATCGTCCCCCTTCAGCCTTCTCTTGGATATTTTTAATTTATCCTCTTTCACTAGTTATCACCTCATAATAAATTATATGTTGACAAAAGCACAGAATATATGTTATACTTAATAACATAATATGTAACATTAAAACAGTTTGAGGTGATATTTTGATTAACTATAAAAGAGCATACTTTGTTATGCGCAAAGATATTGAAAAAGCGATTGAGCAGATACGTAACGACCAAATCAGTGAAGCCGATGCAAGACTTCAGTTTTCACTTATAAAAACAGGCGAAATGTATGATATATGTATGAACGATGAACCCGAAAACAACTAAATAATAAAAGTTTAAAAAATATCTCTGATAAATGTTATTATATCCTTATATACGCTCTTTACTTAAATAAAACTCTTAATATTTTTAACACATACAGCAAAAAGCCTCCATACTAAAAAATGGAGGCCTTTCTATTATCTAAAACTTTATATTAATTTAAATCAACACTCTGTGGAGAATCAAGATATGGTATGTCTCCCATATCGCTCCAAATAAACACTTTTAATGTATTGGCATTTAATCCGCCGTATTCAACTCCGCTTATCATAAAAGTTCCGTTTTCATCAAACACAGGAGTTATCTTTCTAAATCCTACCAGAATTCCGTTACTGTTATAGATCCCAACTAATACAGCACTGTCTTCACAGCTTGCGTCAACTCGCGTCACAGTCACATCTACGGTCTGTTCAGCTTTATTTACTACGATTTCCGGTTCTCCAAACTTTTCGGGATAAGGAGACACAATTGGTTCTGCCGTTGGCGAAACAACCGGAGCAAAAGTTGGGGTCACGGTTGGCGAATCTGTTACTATAGGTTCCTGCGTCGGAGCAGAAGTTGGATTCGGGGACTCTGAGACCATCGGCTCCTGCGTTGGGGCGGACGTTGGACTTGGAGAATCCGAAACTACCGGCTCTTTCGTGGGGGCGGACGTTGGGCTCGGTGATTCAGACGCTATTGGCTCTTGAGTCGGAGATGCGGTTGGCAATGGAGAAGCGGATGGCTTTAAGCTGTTTGAGCCGGTATAAGCTTTAATACACCAATTATATCCGCTCAAATATATATCACCCCAGCCATTAATTGTATCTCCCCTCTTCGAAGAGGAATAAAAACATACATTTTTCTCAGGCTGATAGTACGAAGCATTAACGCCTTTAGTACATCCGGCTATTCTATATTCATCAGTGGATGTCTTCGAATCATTAGACTGTCTAACATATATATAAAAGCTTCCATTAACATCAATAGGGGCAGCTAAATCTAAAACCTTGTACCCGGGTGAAGAAAATTGTACTGATTTTGAAATTACGCCGGTATCCGGGTCTTTCAAATTCACCCTATTATTTTTAAACTCGCTTTCTGAAAGGTTCATTGGCAGCGAAGTATCTTTAGGACTGCTGTCAACCATTATTTCAAAAGTATCATCCATATCTAACGCATATAAACCAATAGATTTTAAAGGTTCCTTGCCGCTCGTTTCAAACCGTATTGCCTGATACGTACAGCCAAAACTATTCTTAAGACTAATACTTCCCATCAAGCCAACATAATCATAAGAATAAATATTCTCATCAGTCTCATCTGAAAACTTATAACCGGAAGCTGAAAAACCTATAGTTGGATCCATATAAGAAATATACTCATATCCATCATTGGCCCAATCGCTTCCCCAGCTGTTTCTTACTATCCAAGCCCCATTCTCATAATTATAATTTTTTCCGTCATAAGATGAAGGTTTAGTTTTAAAGTTTGTGTATGAATAATTATCATCCCAGCCTATCAGCGTTACTGCGTGATTAGTAGGCGTATTAAATTTATATTTTATAGAACCGTCATTTTGATAAAAGCTAACTTTGTTATTATCAGGAGCTGTCCCATTAAGCAAATCACTCCAGCTTCCGCAATAAGCTCCGGTTTTCGAATTATAATATCCGTCATGGCTTTCATTAGAAAGATAGGACACTGCCACCGCGCCGTATTTCATAATCCCGGCTTTTATCGCGTTGATAACCGATTCATTTTTATGATACTTAATATTCTTTATAGAACCGTCTTCATAACTATAATCAAGAACAGAACTGCCCTCGTATAAATTTGTAATACTCTCCTGCGAAATAAGCTTTCCGGCTCTGTCAATACCCAAAAGAGATGAATAATCTGTTCTGTCCCCGGTATACTTTGAATATTTACTATTATCAAAATCCTTTAATAATACAGAACCTCCGCCGGTCTCCCTCGACATATACGCAACCGCCATAGCAGTATTACCGCCGGTTTTGTTATCCCATGTAAAAGTTTTATATCCCTCATCATTGGTATAATTCATTGCAGCCGCCATGTGGTATTCTGAAAGTATTTCATTATCATTCTTATAGCTCTTGTTGTTAAGAACAACATTAGAATATTCCTGGGCAGCAGTATTTGCAAACGCCCAGCAGTCACCGTCAATATTTTGGTCCCTTACCGCAGGGAAGTCTTTCTTGTCTTTTCCTGCATCCGTTTCAGTATTATACTTTTCAGGCATAACCTCTTCAAGATAAGCAGAAGATTCGCTTTTTCCAAATTCCACAGGCTCAGGAATGACTGTATAAGCCGATGGATTTTTAAGGTAATCCTGATATGCGCCGGTCTGTTCAGCTACAATCCCGCCGCTGTATATAACATCAGCACCGATTGACTCAGCATATCCGGATCCAGTTATCACAATAGCAAAAACGAGCAGTAATACGATACTTTTTAACTTTTTCATAATTACACCTCTGACAGAAATTTAATTTACTTTAATTAAATAACCCTCTAATCTATTTCTTATGTTATAAAATTATAAAGCATTTTATCATTATACCATGATATTCATAAAATTACAATATAAGACACAAAAAATATTATAGCATGTTATGGTATTTTGAGGACGACGTTAATTAATATGGCGTTAACTAATATAATAAGCAAAATTTAAAATTCAGGCTTGACATATAAAAAAAATCATGTTATAATGTCAAAGTTGAATTTAGGGGTATAGCTCAGTTGGTAGAGCAGCGGTCTCCAAAACCGCGTGCCGTGAGTTCAAATCTTACTACCCCTGCCAATAAATAGCCTGAAATGAAAATTTCGGGCTTTTTTTGTAAATAAAAGGAGTTTTTATATGAGTTTTACATTTAAAAAAGAAATGCCTTCAGCGGAACACTTGAAAGAACTTTTACCGGTACCGTCTGACAGCGCAGAAATCCGTATTAAACGCATAAGAGAAATAGAAGCCGTTTTGTCCGGCAAAGACAACAGAATACTTCTTATAATAGGTCCGTGCTCGGCTGACAACGAAGATTCTGTCTGCGACTACATATCACGGCTCGCCTCTGTTCAGAATGAAGTGAATGATAAAATTCTTTTGGTGCCAAGAGTATACACCAATAAACCCAGAACCACCGGAGAGGGTTATAAAGGCATGATGCACCAGCCCGACCCTAATGAAGCGCCCAACGCTTTTGAAGGTATAAAAGCGATACGTCAAATGCACCTTAGAGTTCTTAGAGAGACAGGTTTTGTATCTGCTGATGAAATGCTCTATCCGGGCAACCACCCATATCTAGACGATCTTTTAGGATATGTTGCCGTAGGAGCCCGCTCAGTTGAAAACCAACAGCATAGACTTGTTGCCAGCGGACTTGATATGCCCATCGGTATGAAAAACGGTACCGGCGGCGATACCGGAGTTATGTTTAACGCAATTTATGCTGCGCAGCATGGTCATGACTTCATATACCAAAACCATGAGGTGACTACAAATGGGAATCCATACGCTCACGCTATCCTCAGAGGCGGAATAGACGAACGCGGCAGAAACATACCAAACTATCATTATGAAGACCTGCTTAGAATAGCCAGCGAGTATGATGAGAAAGGTTTTGAAAACCCTGCTGTAATTATTGATACCAATCATAATAATTCTGCAAAACAGTTTAATCAGCAGCCTCGGATAGCCTCAGAAGTTATGCACAGTATGGCGTACGAACCGCTTCTTAGGAAAATGATAAAAGGCTTTATGGTTGAAAGCTACATCGAAGAGGGTAATCAAAAGATAGGAGAAAACAGCATTTATGGAAAATCTATTACAGACCCTTGTTTGGGCTGGAAAGATACCGAAACGATGATTTATAAACTGGCTGACCAGCTTATATAATAATTTTCCAATCTTATAGATGTTTATACAAATTATAAAATAGGATAAGAGCACTCACTTATTAATAATTAATAACATTATCAGCAATTCAAACAAAAAAAGTAAAAATTAACAATGACACAAAAGACCGCTTATGATATAATAAATTATAGGCGGTTCTTTTTTATACTGTCAAATCGTTGGCAGCCCATTTTCTCACGAAAAATATGCCGCTTTTATAAACCATTTTATATTACGCTTCAAATTTTCTTTACAAGAAAAATAACAGAGAGTGATAATCACATCTTTTATCTGCCTTATAAATTCAACCTTTGAACGGAAAACTGATTAATATTATCCTGATACCAGAAAATAATATATGAACTTATATAAAATATTACCTCTCTTTTTCGTGCAGATAAAGAGAGGACAACCATTGCAGCAAATATTATAATTATCATTGAAAAGGAGAGAAAAGGACTGAATAGAAAGATTAAACAATTGAAGTATATTTGAACCATGCCCCGAGAAAAACGCCCAATATAAAGTATAGATACTTATAACTAAAAAATAAGGAGTTAAACTATGGATAATCAATTTATGTTATTTCTTGAAACGGTTGATGAGCGCTTTCAAGATTTTGTAACCCAAATAAACAACTATTTAACAGAACAAGGATGTAAGTGTGACATAAAAGAAGCTAAAAGCGGATATGTTGTTTCCTATATTTTAAACAAACCAAAAAGGACTTTAGCTAACTTTGTAACCCGCAAAACCGGTATGAAGATTAGAATTTATCCTGAACACCTAAATAATTACCAAGACTTTTTAAACACACTTCCTGAGAAAATGAAAAAGGATATACGGAAGGCGTCTGTCTGTAAACGACTGCTCAATCCTGATGATTGCAATCCAAAATGTGTAACCGGTTATTCTTTTGAACTGGACGGCGAGCAATATCAAAAATGCCGTTATATGGCTTTTATGCCCGTTTTAAGCGAAGAAAACAATCCATATATTAAGCAGTTCTTGGAAAGAGAATTATCATATTGCGGATGAGCATCAAAGGTTTATTTATTTCAATGCAGGTTGATATAGTTTTCGGAGAATGCCAAAAATCATTGTTTCTATAAGATACATTATATAAAATTCTTTTAAAAAATTATACAGTAAGTTGATATATAAAAATAAAAACCGCTTATTCCAGTTAATAAGGAACGTGCGGTTTTTATTAAGCTTTTATATTTAAACAACATTTATATCGTTTTATATTTTGATAAAAAATGGCAAACACCTTTTGTGTTCGTCATCTTTTTATTATATCATTTTAAAATCGTCTTTTTTAATACTTAATGTCACCGGACGTTTTGTTAAATTAATTCTTATTTCTAGCTTTGGCACGAAGCTGATTATTCAATATCTTTTTTCTGATTCTTAAACTTTCAGGTGTAACTTCAAGAAGTTCATCCTCCGCCAAAAACTCTAAGCAAGCCTCAAGGCTCATCTGAACGGGCGGAACCAGTTTAAGAGCGTCATCGCTTCCGGAAGCACGGGTATTTGTCAGCTGTTTTTTCTTACAAACATTAACGTTCATATCCTCCGCTTTAGGGTTTATTCCAACAACCATACCCTCGTATACTTTAGTTCCCGGAGTAATAAACAGCGAGCCTCTGTCCTGAACCTTAAACAAACCGTATCCTACGGCTTCACCGGTCTCAAACGCCACCAAAGAACCAGTGTGCCTGCTGCTTATCTCACCCTTATATGGCTGATACTCATAAAAGACTGAGTTCAGTATACCCTCGCCCTTTGTATCAGTTAAAAACTCATTTCTGTATCCCAGCAACCCGCGGGCAGGTATTAAATATTCAAGTTTCATTCTTCCGCCCTGAGGAGTCATCGAAACCATTTCGCCTTTACGCTGTCCGATTTTATCCATTACCGCGCCTACGCTCTCTTCAGGAACATCAATAATAAGTCTTTCTATAGGTTCACATTTTACTCCGTCGACTTCCTTATACAGAACTCTTGGAGTTCCGACTGAAAACTCATATCCCTCACGGCGCATAGTTTCAATCAATATAGAAATGTGCATTTCGCCTCTGCCGGCAACATTAAAACTGTCTGTTGACTCTCCTTCAGTTACCCTCAATGAAACATCCTTTAAAAGTTCTCTCATCAAACGGTCGCGCAGCTGGCGTGAAGTTACAAACTTACCCTCTCTGCCTGCAAACGGACTGTCATTTACAGAAAACGTCATCTCAATAGTAGGCTCGCTTATCTTCACAAACGGAAGAGGAGCCGGGTCTTCAGGTGAAGCTATCGTATCTCCGATAGTTATTTCAGGAATACCCGAAAAACATATAATATCCCCAACTTTTGCCTCATCAACAGCAGTTCTGTTAAGACCGTCTATCTGATAAAGATTGACCATTTTTGCCTTATAAGGTTCATGGTTATTATGATATTCAGATACCATAACTTCCTGATTCTGTTTTACACAGCCTCTCTCAATTCTGCCGATTCCGATTCTGCCCACATAATCATTATAATCTATTGAAGACACCAGCATTTGCATAGGGCCATCAGCATCTCCCTCAGGCGCCGGGATATAATCTTTTATTGTTTCAAACAGCACCTTAAGGTCTTTTCCCTCTTCATACTGGGAAAGCGAAGCGGTTCCTGCCCTGCCTGAACAGAAAAGTATGGGACTTTCCAACTGTTCGTCATTGGCGTCAAGCTCTATAAGAAGATCAAGAATTTCATCAGGGATTTCATCAAGTCTGGCGTCGGCTCTATCTATTTTATTAACCACAACAATAACACGATGGTTCATTTCAAGAGCCTTTTGAAGCACAAATCTCGTTTGAGGCATAGGACCTTCAGCAGCGTCAACAAGCAAAATAACACCGTTTACCATCTTCAGAATACGCTCAACCTCTCCGCTGAAATCAGCGTGACCCGGCGTATCAATTATATTCATCTTTATACCGTCGTAATATACAGACGTGTTTTTAGCAAGTATAGTGATACCGCGTTCACGTTCCAAATCGTTGTTATCCATAACGCGTTCCTCAACGACCTGGTTCTCTCTATAAACTCCGCCCTGTTTCAGCATTTCATCAACTAGCGTCGTCTTACCATGGTCAACGTGTGCTATTATCGCAATATTTCTCAAATCTTCTCTTACCATAAAATTTACTCCTTCTAACAAGAAAATAGACACGGCACTCCGTGTCTCTTACATTTTAATATTATACCACAGAAAAACATGTTCTGTAAACGTAAAATATATTCAAAATTTGCAAATAATATGCAATAAATCTTGATATATTTTTACTTTTTATATAAAAAGTTCGTTCTCTTTTCTGTCGGCGCAAACCTTATGAAGTTTTAAAGACACCATCTTTAAAGCAAGCTTGGAAACAGCTCTGGCTCCGTTAGGGCAAACAGAAACGCATCTCATACAGGCAATACACTTTTTCGAATCTGCTTTATAATCTTTTCCTATAGCTCCAACCGGACATTTTTCAGCACATATACCGCAAGATACGCATTGTTTAGTTGGCTGAGGTGAAAATGGAACCCCGCCAAAATCACGGAACTTCTCATTTCCGGGTATATTTTTTATCCCAATTATATTATGTGAATTTAAAAGTTTGTTTTTAAACTCTTTCGCATAATCTTTTATTTCTTTAATATCTTTACTATCAGGTCTGTCAGCCGCTATATCAGTAACTATAGAATGCCTTGAAACTATGGAAGCCGCTCCTGCAACAACAAATCCGTTGTTTTCAGCAATGCTTCTCAGCTCAGTTAAAGTATCATCATAAGCCCTGTTTCCATATGTAGTTAAAATAAATGCAGGAGTATTATTTCCCCTAATATTTTTAATTCTTTCGGCGGCAATAGCCGGAACCCTTCCTCCAAATGACGGAACTCCAATAACTGCTAATGTATTTTTGTCAATCTCACAACCATATTCCTCGTTGTCGGTTACATCCAAATATTCAGCCGGCTCACCAAAAGCCTTGCAGAACAACTCAATAACCCTTTTTGTATTACCCGTAGCGCTAAAATAAATTGCTTTCACTCCATTAATTTTCATTTCTTCTCCTCTTTTCTAAGCTAGAACCCAAACTCCATCAGCATCACTATGTCTTAATTTAAACTCCTTATATGCCTTTACTGCCAATTCCCTATCATCAAACATTCCAAAAACAGCACTTCCGCTTCCGCTCATCATGGCAATATCAGCTCCCAAATTCAGCATTTCAGCTTTATATACATTAACCTGCGGACAAATCTGTACCGCCGAATTCTCAAGTATATTTCCCATAAATGGTTGAATCTTTTTCAAATCTCCAGACTTTATACCGGAAATAATTTTGTCAATATCCAAATTTACAGGCTTATTATTATAATCAAGATGCTCATAGACCCACTTTGTTGAAATACTCTGTCTCGGTTTGGCTATCAAATAACAAACTTCAGGAAGTTCGGGCAAAACCGTCAATCTTTCACCAATGCCCTCAGCCAAAGCACAGCCTCCCATAACACAGAACGGAACGTCAGCGCCAAGCTTTTTACCCATTTTCATTCTTTCTTCCAAAGATAACGGAGAATCAAAAAGCTTATTTAACCCGTTTATAACTCCTGCGGCATCGGAACTGCCTCCTGCCATTCCGGCTCCCATTGGTATATGCTTTTCTATATATATATCACAGCCGCCATCAAACTTTATGGCTTTAAAAAACTCATTGGCAGCTTTCCATGCTAAATTGCTCTCATCAACGGGCATATTTATATCACTTCCGGCAATTTCTATCCCCTTCTCATCTTTTAAAGATATGGTTATCACATCAAAAATACCAACCTGAGTCATTATCATTCTAACTTCATGATAGTCATTCGGATATTTTCCAAGAACATCTATTGCAATATTTATTTTGGCGCTGCATTTTTCAGTTATCGATTTTACCATTACTTACCTCCGCATTTATACCAGCCAACTCTTTTCCTGAATTATACTCCTTCAATGATTAAATGTCAATTATACAAAAAATACGTCTCCATAAAAGAGACGTATTTACAATATTATAATATAAAATAATTAACTTCAAAATTTATTTTACTGAACAGAAAGCACCAACTGATCTCTTCTTATATATCCCTGATTTCCATCATAATCTACCCTGGCATAGGTATCAGAAACAATCTCCACAAGACCAACAGGCGTCTCAGCCGCAAGAGTTAGAATAATGCCTGCTCCGCTTCTTGGCTGGTCAAGCATCTCTACAGCGCCGGAACGCCAAACATACCTGACAGCGGAATATTGTTTCGGCGGAGAATAATTCGACAAGTAAAACTTAGCTACATATCCATACATATTGTCATATTTTACACGAGCATATTCGCTGTTTGCATCCTCAACATATCCTATCCGTGTTCCATAAGGAATGGTAGTTATAATTGTTGATGATGCGCTTGGTTTCTGCCTGAAATTTACTGCATTCGCCACATTTGTAACATATCTATATCCGACAACCTCTTGAGAACGCTCATACGCTGCAATCTCATCCTCAATTTCTCCCCTAAGTATTTCAGCGGTATTGCGCACGTCATCGCTTAGATTCTCTTGCTCAAGGAAAGCGTTCACTCTGGCATAAGCTCCATAATAGTCACCGTTTTCCACCATTTTTCTAATATCATTTAGAGTACGGTAAGGCAAATAATTAATTTGTTCCTTAATATCTGAAACAAGTTGGTTATATTCGTCAACCAACGCCGGAGTAGTTCTGTACAAATAAAAATCACTCAAAGCGTCAGCCGCCTCATAATACAGTCCCTGATTATACAAATTTATAGCATTATCAAGATATGCTCTTGTATCAGCCAGCTGCTGTTCAATCTCGTTAGGCAGTCCATTAGCCATCAGTTGGATATTTCGCTCAGTTGTTTCTTTTTGAGTATAAAACTCAGCAAGACCAATAGGATTTATAATTCTTGCGGATTCTATTTCACTATCTGTCACCAAACCAATTATAGCTTGTGCCTGATAAAAATCACCGTTAAAATTATAATTAATAATATTAGTTAGCTTATCCTCAAACGACGCTTTATAGTAAACCGGTAAGTTTGTTATATTACTATAAGATGAATCACTGTTAATAAAAACTGTGGTGGAAGTCTCGTCCCATTTCACACTCATTCCCAGCTTCTCAGATACAAATCTAACCGGGACCATTGTCACGCTGTCATTTAAAACAAAAGGAGCTTCAGGAAGATGGTATACTGCATCTGTTCCATCCGTAACATTGACGCTTCCAATAGTCATATTTAAAATTATATTTTCTTTAGTAATAGTAACGCATTGTTCTGCCTCGTTCCATTCAACATTGCACCCCAATGTCTCAGAGACAATTCTTACCGGAACAAAAGTAGTATCATTTATAACTACGCCCGGTTGCGAAGACTGAACAACTTTATCATTTACATAAATAGTTACATTGTTATAATCAGCAAACACTGTTCCGCAAATAAGACAAACCATTGCTGCAAACCCCAAAAAGCTAAAAAATACCTTTTTCATAACACTGCCCCCTTTAATATATTACCTTCCTTTTATACTATTATTATACAATAAAACTTTTGTTCCGTCAATCATATTTACGCATTTGTTAAGAACAAATATTTTATTATAAACATTTATATATCAAACGAAATAATTCGACATTTTTCTTAAAAATTGTTATATCGTTGTAATTTTTATTTTTATAAACTATATTGACATAAATATTTTATCGTGTTATACTGTGCTCGTACAAAATTAAAGGAGGCAATTATATGAAATTTGTAAAAAGATTATTAGTCATAACGGCAGCGTGTGCAATGATACTAAGCTTAGCGTCATGCGGAAACGGCGACTCAAACAAAGCGACTGATACCATGAAGCAAACTGAACCGACCTCAGCATCAGATTCGGCTGTAACAAATGAACCTTTGGCAAGCGATGAAATCGTAAATAACGTCGATGATGTAAAAAAACAGGCCGAAGCTATCGAAGAGAGCCGCGAATCCCTCAGAGCTCTTATTGGAAAAGCGTCTACTCTCAGTTCTGAAGAGGACATAGCCGCATGGGGCAAAGAATTTTCTGATATTAAAAATGATTTAGAGGAAAAAACAAAAACTCTCTCAGACACTATAGCAAACGCCCCCGAGGAATATCAGGAATCTTACGGAAAAATATCAGATGCTGCCACAGCTGCTTATGACGCAATGGCCGGTTTTGAATCTGCTGTTACTTCCGCTGTCAGCGGAGATGTATCAGAGTTTAAATCAAAAGTTTCAGACTTTTTGGGCAAAATGGGAGATGCAGACAAACTCTGGGATAACGCAGAAGTTAGATAACATCGTGTTATAATATAAATATTAAGTAAAAGTTAAACTATTGATATACAATAGTTTACGCGGTTACAATTATTTAAAATTAATATATTTTTAAAAGTGATATAAAAATAAGCATAGTCAAAAGTTTTATTAAGCTCTGACTATGCTTATGTTATATTAAACGTGTGTTATACAATATTAACATATTATACTTTAAATCATGTAAACTAAGACTTGGACTAAAAAGATTACATTTAAATCGGACTGAAATATTAAATTTAAGTATTATAAACATAAAAATATGATTTAGCAAGCATCGGCAGGGCAAACGCAGTTTGCCGCGTTAGGCGCGCAGTCACGGTTATTTTTATTATAAAAGAATTATGACAAACTACTCCATGTGTGTTTACGCATGCGCGGTGTAAAATAAAAATTATTGCCGCAACTGATCGCAGAGAACAAATACAAACCTTAAACACACAAAATTTAGTATCTGCTCTTAACAAAACGAACGCCTTTTAATTTGGGCGTCCGTTTCGATTTAATTAATATTATCCGTTCTGCACAATCACTTTAAAAACTTTCTAATTATATTTTTGGCTATAGGAACCGCGGACTTTCCTCCCGAAGTTGCCGCATTTTCAAGAACCACCGCAACACAAATAGTCGGGTTTTCTACAGGAGCATAACCTACAAACCATGCATGGTCTTTATCAGTTTCATTCTCAGCTGTTCCCGTCTTGCCGGCCACTGTTATACCGCTGATTTGAGCCCCTGTACCTGTTCCATCCTCAACAACGCCTATCATCATATCTTCGATATAGTCAGCACATGCAGTTCCAATGCTGTCATATAGAACTGAAGGCTTTGTCTGTCCTATAACAGTCCCGTTCTCGGTTGTTACAGTCTCTACGAGATACGGTTTCATCATCTTTCCATTATTAGCAACAGCGCTCGCCATCATTGCTACATGCAGAGGAGTCATAACCAGCCCACCCTGTCCTATAGACACCAAGGCGCCGTCTAAATCTGTCATCTTTTTATATTGAATCTGACTTTGTGAAACCGGAATATCAAAGTCAAATGATTTGTTTACCCCAAACTTTTCAGCTTCAGCTTTTACCGCGTCCGCACCCATCTCATACCCTAAAGTACAAAACACATAATTACTGGACACTTCAAATGCGGTCTTTATATCTAATTTTCCAAAAGATTCTTTATTATAATTATATACGGTTACGTCGTCTTTTTTAAATAATCCTTCATCGTCAAAAGTTTCAGTGGTCATTCCGTTGTCATACACTCCTGCAGCTGTAACAATTTTATATGTCGAACCCGGCGGATATAACCCCTGTGTTGCCCTTGCTAAAAACGGTGAATTCTCATCCTCCATCATTGACGGCCAATCCTTTTCAATTGTTTCCGGATTAAAGTCGGGCAGACTCACCATTGCCAAGATTTGTCCGGTAGTAGGTTCCATAGCCACAATAGCTCCATCCCTTCCGTCGAGCTGTTCATATGCGTACTCCTGAAGTTCATCGTTTATAGTAAGATTGAGATTATTACCGTGCTTTATCTCATTCAAAGTCAAGCTTATTGTGCCTTTTCCAATAAGGTCATCATCATGGCTCATTTCAAGCTGAGTTTTTCCATACACCTGAGAACAATATCCGATTATGTGAGAATATAATCTTCCCTTTGGATACTTCCTGATTCTAGCGTCACCGTCTATCTCCGTTTCGGCAAGCAGCACCCCGTCCTGAGAATATATCTCTCCGCGCTGAACCTGCTGTTCGCTCTCCCACTGGCGTTTATTATATGAGTTTGTATACACATCCTTGGCACGAAACATATTAAACCACAATAAATAAGTTACCAGCGCCAAAAAAAGCAGCGAGATGGCAATCAGGACGCGTATGATTCTTTTATTCGTCCTCATTTTCGGTCATCTCCCCCTTTCTTTCTGTCTTCGCGGATATTGCCTGAACTATTCCCAACGAAGCAAAACTTATAACTATAGACGTACCTCCATAGCTGACAAACGGCAGTGTAATTCCCGTCAGAGGTATCATTTTTGTAACTCCGCCTATAATGATAAATGTTTGAATAGCAAACATAACTGTAACGCCAAAGCTAACAGCTTTATCATAAGGGTCGCTGGCCATAATTGAAATCTTAAAACATCTGTACGCAATTAAGAAAAACAATAGGATTACTGCAACTCCTCCGAAAACTCCCATTTCTTCACAGATAGCAGCAAATATAAAATCTGAGTGAACTTCGGGTATATAATACGGCGAACCGTTTCCTAATCCGCGTCCAAAATAACCGCCTGACGCAATAGCAAAAAGCGACTGTGTAATTTGATAGCCCTTACTGGCTATATCAGACCATGGGTCAAGCCATGTTGATATTCTGACCTGTATATGATACAAAAACTTATATCCCAAAATACCGATAATTCCAAGCGCACCTATATTTAAAAACAGTAATTTTTTGTCTTTCTCATATACATACACCATAAACAAATAGATAGAGAAAAGAACCAATATAGTTCCCCAATCTCTTTGAAGCACCAAAAATCCCACAAAAATATAAGTAATAGCCAAAGTTATCCACTTCGGAGAAAGTTTTCCCAGCACAGGCTTAGACCATGCTCCCGAGTAATAGCACGCTAAGCACATTATATACATAATTTTAGTTATCTCTGAGGGCTGAAAAGTAATAGGTCCAAATGATACCCAATTCTTTGAGCCGTTTATAGTAGTTCCCAAAACCAGGGTGAACAAAAACAATCCTACACCGATTGCAAAATAAATATACCAAAATCTGTCCCATATTTTAATATTATAATAAATAAAATAAGCTACAAAAAAAGCTGCGCCGCCTACTAGTATCCAAATGATTTGCCTGAAACCGTAATCGAGGTTTATGCGGCAGAGCAATAATACCCCAATAGACATAAGCATAAACGCCATAAGCATTATAAACTTGTCCCCCATACGGCATATCACTAGAACTGTATACATGACAAGAAAAAGAACAAGAACGGCTATCCCGGTATATACCACGTTCATATTATAACTTTTTGATATATACAGCAGTCCGAATCCGAGTATATCCAATAAAATCAAAAGATAAGCCGGCTTTCTGTAATTAGCCGATTTAATACGTTCTGTTCCCATTTTCTCACCGCCAATTCTTAAAAATATAATTTATGTCTCAAATATAAAATTCAAGCCGCCGACCGTAATCTGATCCTCGGTATCAAGGATAACCTCCTGCCGGATTCTCTGCCCGTTAACATATGTGCCGTTCCGGCTCCCTAAATCCTCAAGATACCATTCGCCGTCTTCATACCAAATAATTAAATGCTTCTGAGAAATAAATTTCTCATTTATAATTATATCACACTCACGGCTTCGGCCTAAAATTGCTTCTCCATAAATATTATACCTATGTTTAAGAGGCGCTGAAAGTTCAACCTTTGATTTTATCGGTCTCAGGCTTGAACACGCCGCATCATTTATACTATTGTCCTCAAACCGGCTCATTTTTTTGACATCCAGATAGATCAGCCTGATGACAAAAATAATAAACACATATATTATAACTGTAAAAACATAGCTTAATATCGTGGAAATAAAACTATATATAGTCATGTTGCAATCTCCCTTCAGTCAAACCTAGTATTCATTCCAATAATCATCGTCGCCGCCGGCGTCGGCCGCGTTTTCATTAACAATCTTATGCTTTTTCTCCATAAACCAAAGAAGAAGCGCAAAAATTAATCCGACAGCAAAACACCCCAAGTATAAATAAACAATTGGCGGGGGATCAAATCTCATTGTTGCAAGCGGATTATAAAAAGCGGCGCTTGATTTATACCCGGATTCCCCTGCGTCAAATTTTGCCGGCGCAACCTCGCACATACGTTCAAAAAGTCTATATAAAAACTCAGCGGCAGAACTCCGGTCAAATCTATTTTCAGTTTTTGTAAGCGATATTCCGTCATTAATAATACCTTCTCTTGCACCAAGAGCAAGTTTTCCCAATGATGCTTTTTTCATATACTGAATATCAGGATAATTCAAATATATACTTGCATACGGTCTGTCTGTATCATTCCCTAAATCAGGAAGATAATATCCCTTATAGTCAACAAGCAACGCCAAACTCATTGTAAACGTGTCTTCGAGACCCACAGCGGAATTACCGTTAAATCTAAGGCCACCCTGGTCGGAATAAAGCTTTATCCCCGCTTCTTCTATAGACGCCACATACATAGACTGTGGGTCCGACTCGTCAACGTCATTATATTGCGCCCTCGCTTCAGTATCCACCGTAAACAATATTCCGGAAACCGCTCTGGCGGCATCATAATTGGTATATTGGTCATAGGGTCTAAAACGCCCGCCTACCGTTGCAAAGTAATCTTTTGAGACCAGCAGTTTTATATGCTCCTGCTCATCTTCACTTAAATCACCAATGTCAGAAATCTCAGGAACACTTGCTTTCACTTTAAATAGACCGGAAGTGTTTGTCTTAAACTCAAGAGCTTTATTACTGGAGTCAAATATTCCTCCTATATTAAAGTCCCTGCCGTCGCTGGTTGTAAACACGCTGTCATAAGCGTTTTCAGCGGGGATAGAAAAGTTGACTTTAGCCGGCAGTTTTTCTATCCTCTCATTATTTTGATCAAAAAAGTTTATTATATATCCGCCGCCGATTGCGGAACCCATTTCAACAGTAAATTCACCATTATCATCAATTATCCTATTACAAGTTGCTTTGTCCATGATAACACTGTGACTGTTATCGCCTATAAGTATACGCATGTTAGATATTCCCAAATCATCATCTTTTAAATCACTGTCAAAAATAATTTTTGGAGGCAAAGCGTCATTTAATTCTTTTATAACTATCTGTATAGGAACAACAATACTTTTGTTAGGTTTGATATCCTTTTCTCCTGCAATTTTCCATAATTCCTGACTGGTTGCAGCAGCTGCAACAGCCGAGTCTCTGATATTAGTCAAATTAATATTTACGGTATTATTCTCAGCTTTAAGCTCAATTTTAGAATTTCTCAGACAAGCCGCTGATATATACGCCGCAATATCGTTTACACCCGGACCATTCGGAGAATTTTCTCCAAGTCCTGCGAGAATTTCTGTTAAATAATCGCCATACTCTTTTATGGTTGTAAACCCGCCGGTACGCTCATAGTCAATATTTATATTAGACAAAGCCTCCGAACCTTTATCGGCAGCGTCTAAAAATCCCATTTTAATGTATTTATCATCAATTGCCGAAACAGTACCGAGCTCCGTTGCAACATATCCTGAGCTAGTATCAGCAGTTTTCAGTTTTGCATAATATAATGAACCATTGTGCATACCTTCAGCTGATTCCAAATATTCCGGAATATAATGTACTAAAAACGTTCCGTCTTTCAACTTAACAAAGTATTGTATTTTACAGCTTTCCGGAGATCTTGTCCACATAGTTCCGCTCGGGTCCTGCTGCGGCGGATGATAGTTTCCATCTGTATGGTCTATGTAATAATCATCAGCCACACTGCGCACCGCGTCAGGAGTATCTGACACCGCAAAAGTATTCTTAACGCAGAGCCGAAGAGTTGATGGAGTAACCGTTTTAGTATTTCCGTCTATAGGAGCGTTAGGGTTTTGCCTGTCGCGCTTGCTGTAAGCCAAAAACTGCCACCAAATTATCTCAGACATCTTTTTAGTCCAATTACCAGGATCCAATACAATTTTGCCGCCGTTCTCTCCCTCAAAATCTGTTGTATAACACGCGCCGAACCTACAAAGATAATCACTAAGAGAATTTCTCTGCTCATTGCTTAATGAATGCGTTATATCAGTATAATCTTCTGTCGCCTCATCAGCAAATGCCGGTACCTGAACCGTCACACAAGAGAAGACAACTGCAGTCAGTATCAGATAATATATAAATTTTCTAATCATGTTTTTATTCCCTCATCCTAGAATACTTTATTACAAAACATAAAAAACTAATTACACCAAATATTTATAACGCATAGTTTTTTAATCAACTGTTATAAATTAAAATCTTCTTACACAAAACAAAAACAATTATTGTGCAATTATAAAAACACTATTGCTTTTACTGCATTAAAAAATATATTTTTGCAAGAGTATATCCCTATATTTAAAAAATTAATATGGTACATTAATCTTAAAAACAAAAAGAGTATACAGCACTAGGATAATTATACCACATTTTTTATAAAATTCAACAACAGTTTAATTTTTTGTATAAGTTTTCAGAAACAATATTTTTCTAAATTCGAACTTATACGTTTTTATAAACTTTTAAGAGCCCCTCAATATCCATCGTATTAATCTCAAAATTAAAAATTTAGAAGCTTTCAATAATTAAAAGCATGAGCGGCTTAAAATTATTTACAAAAACCGTTTAAAGTCAATACCAGAATTCATACAGACCATAAAATGAGAAACTGACCTTTCTAAATGATTTACTAAGTATAACTTTTTATGATTTTAAGCAACCGTTCACGTATAATTGTCTTTTTTATCTACTTATTTCTGTTGTCAGTTAACGGATCTAAGAACATCTAATCTGTCCAACCGGTTTATATTCTTCTAACTGGTCTTTGATGTAGTCAAATATTGACTTCTATCACTTCATACTGTATCTACATAGTATTCTATATATCTAACATATTTACTCACATTTTTGTAACTTAGATTTCCATGTTCATATAATATCATTAATGAGCTCTTTTTCCTTTAGATATTACATAAACTATATCATAGTCAAATTTGTGAATGTTCATCAGCATATAAAAATGATTGGAATATGTCTATGCTTCTATGCTTCTATGCTTCTATGCTTCTATGTTTCTATGCTTCTATGCTTCTATGCTTGCTAAACCTTCTTCAACGTGCCGCCTGTAACCTTCTTTAACTTACCATAGATTTATTTGGAGCTATTTTTTGCACAATGCTATTAAATATTTGCATCTATTTTTTAAAATGAACTATGGTTTTAACTTCTATCAATTTTTTGTTTTTTATTTTGAAATTTCTTAATACTCTTTCATTGTGTTTTTTTATATCTTTACTGATTATGCTATTGAGAATTTTTAGTTTTTGCCAAAACTTTTATCCACATATAACTAACAGAATTCCAACGCTTTAAAGCGCTAAACAAAAATATCCGGCGGAATACCGCCGGATATAAGTTTAAACAAATTTTATAAATACATCAATATTCAATAATCTTATTCAGCTGTATTTGATGTACGAACTCTTGAAAGCAACGCTGCTGATTCCGCCCTTGTAGCAGTCGCCTGTGGTCTGAACATTCCACTGTCGTCACCTGTAAGATAACCTGCCTCTGTCAAACCTGTTACATATCCTAAAGCATAATCCGCAATGGTATCTGCATCAGTATATTCAGAAGCAGTTTCAGATATAAGATTGAGCTTTCTTCCTATGATTGTTGCCATTTGTTCACGTGTAACTGTTTCGTCCGGTGAGAATGTTGTTTCGCTTGTACCTGTTACTATACCTGCCTCAGCAGCCGCAGCAACATATTCAGCATACCATTCATCTGCCGGAACGTCTGTAAACGCTGATTCAGTACTCGAAGACTCTATTTCAAATAATGAAACTGCCATTTTAGTAAATTCAGCACGTGTAACATTATTCTCCGGATAAAAATTGCCGTCTTTATCTCCATTTACTATATTATTAGCATACAAATCCATAATATAGCTGTAAGCCCAGTAGCCTTCGGCTACATCCCCAAATACCTGACCTGAAGGTGACGCTGTAGGAGCAACAGTTACTTCAGGTGTTGAAGTTGGCACAGGACTTTTTGATACTGCCGGAGTTGCTGTTGGAGTCGATGTTGGATCAGTACTATTATTTGTATTTCCTGATGGTTTAGATGTTGGCTTAGCAGTTGGAGCCTCTGTTGGCTCTGCCGTTGGATTAGGCGTTGGCACAATATCGCTTACTACGCTAATTTGAATGGTTGGCAGAGACGCTTCAAGATTGTTCAGTTCACTATCTACACCATTAAATTTTTCAATCTTTATTGTTTGTGTTCCATATTCATCCTTGTCTTTTACTCTAAAAAAGATTTTTGCAACAGTATTAGAGGTGTTTGCTCCTTCTGCATAAACAGTGGTTCCTAATGTTCCAAAAACAAAATGTCTTGTAGTTTCATTATAGCCCGATAATTCTTCCCAATCGCTTGAATTGTTACCAAGTTCGTCTATGCTTGTATAAAAATTTACATCACTATATTCAAATATATTTGAATTAAATGATAAGTCAAATCCAATTATCCCCGAATGAAACGACTCATTTGATGATAAATTAACGTCCACCTCAAACGTATCTCCGGGCTGTACAGTATCTGTCGATGATATCATATTTATAGTTATAGATTTATCAGAATTGTCAGCAAATACGGGAATAACAACTAAATTAAAAATCATAACTATAGAAACAAATATAGATAATTTTTTCATGCTTCTCATAAGTGATTCTCCTCTCGCAGTTAAATTAATTGTATATAGCAAAATAGCAAAATTTTAAAAAGGAGACCCGAGGTTCGGGTCTCCCTTATAGCTAACTTAACCTCAAATTACTTAGAAGGTGTTGCTGTAGCTTCCGGTGCTGCTGTTGCTGTAGCCACTGGCTCAGCACTGGCAGTAGCTTCCGGCTCTGCGCTAGCAGTTGCTTCCGGAGCAGCTGTTTTCTCCGGTGCTGCTGTCTCTTCAGGAGCTGACATTGTTGCCTTTACTCTTGAAAGAAGTGCAGCGGCTTCAGAACGTGCTGCTGAAGCAGCCGGTCTAAATGTACCGTCTTCTTCACCGGTTAACAGACCCTTTTCTGTTAAACCAGATACATACGGAACTGCATAATCTGAAATAGCTGCAGAATCTGTATACTTCATAGCTGCTTTAGATGTTATATCAAGATAACGTCCGATTATTGCTGCCATCTGCTCACGTGTTACATCATCATTCGGAGCAAACTCTGTTTCAGATATACCTGTAACGATTCCAGCTTCTGTTGCTGCTACTACATACTTAGCATACCATTCATTTGCAGGAACATCAGTGAACTGAGATTCAGTTGATTTAGAATCAAGTCCGAAGAGTACAACTGCCATCTTAGTAAATTCAGCACGTGTTACATTGTTCTCAGGATAGAACATTGTAGCAGAAGCACCGTTTACGATACCTGCATCATAGAGATCCATGATGTAGCTGTAAGCCCAGTATGTTGACGGAACATCTTCAAATACCTGCTTACCTGGCTCTGTTGTAGGCGTTGGAGCCTTTGTCGGAGCCGGTGTTGCTGTAGCTTTACCTGTATTGCCTGTGTCTGGACCGCTAGGACCGCTGCTTGAGCCCTTCTTAGATGTCTTAGCAAACTCATATGTTACGACTGCTGTCTTACCATCAGCGCTAACTGTGATACTGTCAGCATCATAAGAATTTACTGTTGCAACTGCATCTGCGCTAATTGTGCAGTTTTCATCAGCTGTAGCTGTAAATGTAATTGTATAAACTGTGTTATATTCATATCTTGACTCTACTGCCGGATTCCAAGAAACGTCGCTAAGTTTATAACGTGCGCCTTCAGGTGCAGCGATATCATAAGATACTGCTCTATTTGAAGCCGGGGCAGTTATAGAACCAGCAATTGTTGTTATAGTAGCCGGATCAGCAGAAGGTGTCGGCACTGAACCGCCGAATACTACATCAACTGAAGCATTCTGCTCAGGCATTACAAACTTACTGTCTGATACAGCAATATCTGTACCGTCTGCAGCTTTAACAGTTACTACTGCTGTTGCACCAGCGATATTAGATACTGCATTAATTGTTACTGTATCACCGGCAGGAATGATGTATTGAGCGCCTGCTGTATCAGCAGCAACACTTGCAGCTTTTGCTGCTGGTGTGTAAACTAATTTAGCTAAAGCGACATTGCCGTCACAAGAAATCTTAACTTCGCTGTTTGCAACTACAGGTACAGTCTGAACAACAAACTTCTTATCTGTACCAATAGTTTCCACGATAGTCTTCTCGCTACCTTGTTCAACTATTAAGTTACGAATATCAGTATTAAGTTTATCAGGACTACCATGCTTTACATATACTGTTATAGCACCATCTGCTGACGGTGTGTAAGTTAAGTATCTAGCCGCAGCAGTAGTCTTACCGCCAAACTTAAGAGCGCCAGTTACAGTCTCAGTTGTGCCATTCTCTAAAGTAAATTCTGTGTCAGTTTTTCTATCAACTTCAAATGCATCCTTATACTCTATCTTATTCTCATCAATTGTTCCATTTGAATAGGACATTAGACTATTGCCTAAATCCACATTACCTACATACCACTCTTTTTCAGCGCCAGCTTTATTAACAAGCTTTGTTCCTGCAGGAGCATCAGCAAATGTCCATTCAACTGATTTACCAGGAACAGGTGCATCTGTAACTACTGGTTTGTCAGTAACAACCGGTGCGTCTGTAACGATAGGTGCATCTGTTGGAACGGGAGCTTCTGTTGCCGGGGCAACTGTCGGATAAACCTCTCCGCTTGCATTTGTAAGAGTACCTGTACCATTTGTTACATTCAAAGTAGCAATATAGTTTTCAACCGGTGCAGCTGTAGCTGTTGGAACAGGAACAGCTGTAGCTGTTGGAACTACTGCTCCGCCAATAGTAACACTTGTAGAATTCATTGTTGCCCCAACCTTATCCAAGTTAGCGTCAACACCATTGAATGTTGTCAAATTAATAGCCTGAGCGCCGTCAGGTGCATTATCTTTAACCTTCAAAGTAACAACAGCTATCGGCTGATGTTTTGCATGGTCAGCTGTATATACAGTTGTTCCAAGCGTTCCAAATACAAAATGATTTGTTGAAGCATTAAAGCCTGAGTTTGCTTCCCAATCTGATGTTTGGTTACCCAAATCATCTTCATAATAAGCAAATTTAACACCTTGATATTCAAATACATTTGTATCAAATACTAAATCAAATCCGATTATACCTGATTTAAATGCCTTTGCAGAAGTCATATCAACTGTCATATCAACTGTTCCACCTTGTGCAACATTTTCTGCAGATGGTGTAACATCAATCTTAACAGTCTGTGCCGGTGCTTTACCTATCTCAACTTTTGCAGAATTTAAAGTACTTGAAACCAAATCCAAGTTACTGTCAGCTCCGTTAAACGTCTCAATAGATATATTCTGAACTCCGTCTTTAGCAGTATCTTTTACTTTTAAAGTAACTTTAGCCAGTGACTGACGTTTTGCATTGTCAGCTGTGTATACTGTTGTGCCGAGAGTTCCAAACACAAATTTATTTGTTGAAGTATTAAAACCTGAGTTTGCTTCCCAATCTGATGCCTTATTACCAAGATCATCATCATAGTATGTAAACTCAACATTTTGATATTCAAATACATCTGTATCGAATACCAAATTAAATCCGATTATACCTGATTTAAATGCCTTTGCAGTTGTCAAATCAACAGTGACATCTACAGTTCCGCCTTGTTCTACAAACTCTGCAGATGGTGTTGCGCTTACAACTACTGAATTATCATATTCTGCAGCGAAAACTGAACCAAATGACATAAGGCTGAGAACCATGGCTACCACAACAGTAATTGCTGTGATCTTTCGTAAATTTCTCATTAATTAAAACTCCTTCCATGAAAATAACATATTTCAAGTAGTATTGTATAACTGACTCTCGACAGATTGCCGGGAGTCAGTTATTAAATAAATTTCTCTTATTGTTCTACGGGGAAATTTGTGATTTTTCCAGCAGCGTATTGCATTATAAGGATTGCATCCCCTGCATTGATACCATCGGTACCGCTAACATCAGCAGCAGTCTTCTGATCATCGCTGAGCTCTGTTTTACCAGCTGCATACTGCATAACAAGTATTGCGTCACCTGCATTAATATCAGTATCCATATTTACATCACCATACACAACTCCAGGAGCTGTTTTTAATGAATATGACTTAGCGTCAGGTGTTGAAACACCGGTTCCTCCGATTTTTACAATAATAATTGAATCATCATTGTAGTCAGTCTGTGACAGCTTAAATGAATATGTACCAGAAGCCTGACCGTCATACTGGTTGATATAACCTACAGGTGTTGTAGATGTAAAACCAACTGTATTGTTCTGATCGCCTGTGATACTTGTGATATCATATACAAAGAATGTCATCTGACTTGGTACCTCTGTACCGGAAGCAATTGTAAACGGAACGTTTACATTATAGTATCCGTTAGCATCATCTTTTGAAGCTGAAATTTTACCTATCTCAACTACTGAACCAGTGTCAACGTCATCAATCTTAGATTCAAGATTAACATCGCCTTCTGTAACCGGCGCTGTGTCAAGCGGTACATTTACTTCTTCTGAATCTACAGGAGCTTCTGTAGGAACAGGAGCATCTGTATCCTCAGCAGGAGCCTTAACGTCTTCTTCAGGTGCTTCCACATCTTCAGGCATAGCTGTAGGCTTTGGAGCTTCAACTGTATCTGTAACAGATGCGTCTGCATTATTGTCAACAACATCTCCCTCAGCGAAAGCTAAACTAGCTGTTGCTGAAAACATCATTAATGCAGCTGTAAGAGCTGCGCCAAACTTAAAAATTCTCTTCTTCATTTAATTTTCCTCCTAATTTTGTTTGTTTATAAAATCGTCGATTTCTTCCCAATTAAATCTGCAATTTTAAACTACAATCTCAAAATTCGAGGTTATCCTCCTTTCCCCAAAAATGTGTAAGAAATGCGGATCACAGAACATAACCTTTAAGTCTTAGGCAAACACCCAAAACAACCGGAAATGTGCATCCGGCTAATAGGTTCAAACTGATAAATAACGCATTTTATTTATTTTTCACTATTATGATACGTTAGTATTATACAACGAATGTTCAAAAAAATCAACCCCTTTTTAAAAAATAATAAAAGTTTTTCTAAAAATACAAAAGTAATTGACTTTTTATGTAAATCGTATATAATTGTGCTTATGAAGAATAAAAAGAAACATAAAATAATAAAATACATGACATATATATTGTTAATAGTTATCATAATAACTATGTTTTCAGGCTGCTCGGCCCAGTATCAAACCATATCTGACACCCAATTTATATTAGATACCGTATGTACCATAACCGCCGGCGGTGTGAAAAATACAAAAGAATTGATTTCAGGCGCCTTTGATGTCGTATATAAAATTCAAAGCAGTATAAGCTATTATGATTCCGGCTCTACCGTCTCCATATTTAACAGTTCGCCTGCTGGTGTTCCTGCAGCGCTTGATCCGGACACATATACTATTGTAGAAAAGGCTCTTGAAGTTTCCAAAGCTTCGAACGGAGCCTTTGATATAACAATTGCTCCGGTTGAGGAACTATGGGATTTCAAATCAGAAAGTCCGGTTCCTCCTGAACAGAATTTGATAAATGAAAATTTAAAATATGTCGGGTATAACAACTTGATACTTGATTCTGAAAACAAAACTCTTACTAAAACCATTGACGGTGTAAAAATTGATTTGGGCGGATGCGGCAAAGGTTACGCTTGCCAAAAAGCTTTGGAATATATAGAAGAAAATTATCCCGATTCATACGCTATACTTGATTTTGGCGGTAACGTAAGCGTTTACGGTCAAAATCCAAAAAAAATAAACGGAAGTTTTACGGTTGGAATACAGGAACCTTTTGCGGCAAACGGAACTTATTCTGAAATGGTTGATATAACTTCCGGGGAGAGTATAGTTACAAGCGGCACATATCAAAGGCACTTTTATTATAACAACAAAAACTATCATCATATTCTCGACCCATCGACCGGAACGCCTTCTGACAGCGGTTTTGACAGTGTCAGTGTTATTTCTTCATCATCACTTGAGGCGGACTGTTTGTCTACCGCCTGTCTAGTTCTCGGAGAAACTGACGGTACAGAGCTTGCAAATAAATTTAACGCAAAAACGTATTGGATAAAACAAAGGAGCAATTAATATTAATGAAAATAATTAAAAATGCCAACCTAATAACCATGAGTGAAAAATATGGCAATATAGAAAACGGATATGTTAAAATTCTAGACCATAAAATTATAGAAGTTGGAAAAATGTCTGACTTTTCAGATAGCAATATTGATGCCGAGATAATTGAAGCCGAGGGGAGAATTACAACTCCCGGTTTGGTTGACGCACATTCACACCTGGGAATGTGGGAGGACGGTTTGGATTTTGAGGGTGATGACGGGAACGAAGATACCGATCCCTGTACTCCTCAGCTCCGGGCGATAGACGCTATAAATCCAATGGAGGCGTCTTTTAGAGAAGCTTTTGCTTCCGGTATAACGACTGTTATAACCGGCCCGGGAAGCGCTAATCCTATCGGCGGACAGCTGGCGGCAATCAAAACATACGGGAAGCGTATAGATGATATGATAATAAAAGCTCCTGTTGGGATAAAAATTGCTTTTGGTGAAAACCCAAAGGCTACCTATAACGACAAGAGCCAGTCGCCCAGTACCAGAATGGCAACAGCAGCATTGATAAGGGAGACGTTTAAAAAAGCTCAGGAATACCAAAGGCAGGTTGAGCAGTACCAAAATAACTCTGATGAGGAAGACCCTCCCGAATATGACATAAAGTCAGAATCGCTGTTACCGCTTTTAAATGGTGATATACCCCTGCATGCGCATGTGCACAGAGCGGATGATATATTCACGGCCGTTCGCATTGCCAGAGAATTTAATCTTAATTTGATATTGGTTCACTGCACAGAGGGGCATTTAATAGCTGAGCAGCTGGCAGATGATGGTTACCCGGTTCTGCTGGGCCCAATACTCACTGACCGAAGTAAGCCGGAACTGAAAAATCAAAGTGAAGTAACTCCTGCCGTACTATCAGAGGCTGGACTGAAAATCTCAATAATAACTGATCACCCTGAAACGCCTGAAAAGTATTTAACCCTATGCGCGGCTATGGCTGTCAAGCATGGGCTTAGGAAGGATGAAGCATTAAGGGCAATAACTATAAATCCAGCTGTTTCCTGCGGGATTGGAGACAGAGTTGGTTCTATAGATGACGGAAAGGATTCGGATATTGTTATATGGGACGGTGACCCGCTCGACATAATGAGCAGTCCGTATGGGATAGTTATATAAAACATGCCGTTTTATCGCAATAATAATATAGGTTTTGCTCCGCATATAATTTTTGCGGAGCTTTTTTATTTTGTTGATAATAACACATATTATGATGATAAATTTTTATCTATATTTAATATTTTATTTTTAGAACTAAGTGTTATTTTTTTATTTATGCTCTAAACAATTTTAGATACTCTGTAATATATTTGATTTATAGAAAATAATATTACAAAATCTAAGGCTGCGGACAATATTGTCCGCAGCCTTTAAGCATAATTTTCTCATTTATCAGTTCTTAAATAGTCGTTTATTTCATTGACAAAAAGTTCCCCATACCTTTGAAGCTTCGCGCTTCCTACACCTGATACTGTCTCGAACTCATCCAAAGTCTTTGGAAGTATCCTGCACATATCACGGAGCGACGCATCTGAAAATATAACATAAGCCGGAACACTGCCTCTCTCAGCCAGCTCTTTTCTGAGATCCCTCAGCTTTGAGAACAGTCCCTCGTTAACTGTTTCAGCCTGCACCGGCTTCTTCTTAGCCTTTTTCTCCTTCGGTGCTTTCATTGAAAGCCGATCCCCGCCAAATAATATGCTTTTTGACTTCTCAGTCGGTACTAAAATATTAAAATTATCCTCGTCTTTTATTATATAACCGCTCTGAACCAAAAATTCGATTATATTCATAACTCTGGTCTTGGTCATACCGGACATTATTCCATACGTAGATAACTCGTCTAAATGCCTGGAAATAACATTATCGTTTTTTGAACCGCACAAAATATCAGCCACCATGTTTTTGCCGAAAGCGCGTCCTTGACGTTTTATCCTATATATACAGCTTAGAATCTTCTGCGCTTCCTCGGTTATATCCACTGTTTCAAACCTCGTATTGCAATTTGAGCAGCTGTCACAGCATATCGGCGCTGTCTCACCGAAATATTTTAAAATAAAACCTCTGAGACAATCATATGTAGTGCAATAAAACGTCATATGCTTCAGCAGTTCTAAATCCTTTTTTATAACCTGCCGGCGCATTTCCTCTGTCATTTCTAAATTTTCGTTTCCGTTTTCTATCAGAAACTTATTGATTCTGACGTCTTTCGGGGCGTAAAGCAATACGCACTCAGCCGGTTCGCCGTCTCTTCCTGCCCTTCCGGCTTCCTGGTAATAACTTTCAATATTCTTCGGCATATTATAGTGAACAACATATGAAACGTTGGACTTGTCTATTCCCATACCGAACGCATTAGTGGCAACCATAACTGTTTTTCTGTCATATATAAAGTCGTCCTGATTTATGCGCCTTTCCTCATCATCCAAACCTGCGTGATACCTGGTAGCCGCAAAGCCTCTGGAGATCAGTTCGTCACATACTTCCTCAACGCCTTTTCTGCTTATGCAATAAACTATTCCGCTTTTTTCCTTATTCTGCGGACGGTTGAGTATATCCACCAAAGCATTAAGCTTATACTTTGGATTCTGAACCTCAAAATATAAATTTTTTCTGTCAAATCCGGTAACCATCCTAAACGGGTTATCGAGTTTTAGAATATTGCAGATATCCACGCTTACCCTTTTAGTAGCCGTCGCCGTAAAAGCGGAAACCACAGGCCTATACGACAAAGTATCGATAAACTCTGAAATTTTAAAATAACTTGGTCTGAAATCCTGACCCCACTGGGACACGCAATGAGCCTCGTCAACGGTTACCATAGATATTTTTGAGTTTTCCGCAAAATCCAAAAAATCATCGGTCACAAGCCGCTCGGGAGCAACATAAATTATTTTATACTGCATCTCCGCCGCCCGTTTAAACACCTCACGCAGCTGGCGGTAACTTAAAGAACTATTAATATATGCAGAAGGTATACCCGATTCCGTAAGAGACCTTACCTGGTCTTTCATAAGGGATATAAGCGGAGAAATAACAATGGTTATTCCGTCCATCAACATAGCCGGAACCTGATAACAAACCGATTTTCCCGCTCCTGTCGGCATTATTCCCAGCACATCTTTTCCGGACAGAATATTGTCAATAATATCTTCCTGTCCGCTCCTGAACTTCTCATGTCCAAAATATTGTTTTAAAATTTCAAGTTTTGTCATATCTTTCTCCGCCGTTATTTTATACTTTCGATAAACTCAGCCAAAATTCCCTCTTTTAATCCGGCAGATGATACTATCACTTCTTCAGAGCCTATTTTGTTTATAAGCTCCACAATCGGCAGCACTCCGGCAATTATAGTGTCTGTTCTGGAAGCTTCTATCCCGGCGTCGCCTCTTTCAGTTTCATTCATTTCAAGAATATTGCCGAACGCATCAGCGACGCAGTCGCCTGCCATTACACAGCCGTGAAGCTGGCTTCTGTCCGCTCCCGGAACATTATTTTCAATTATCGCAAGATTATATATGCTGCCGCCCATTCCAACTATCGGAAGCTGATAAGCGTCCTCCAGCCAGTGTATTTTGTCAAGCTGGCTGTCAATATAATCAGTCAGCGCACTAAGCGCCTCCTCAGTTTCTCCTCTAAACAAAAACTGTTCAGTCATGTTTACGGCCCCGACAGGTATACTTGTTCTTGCCAGCGGCTCTCCGTCATTTACCAATATTATCTCGGTGCTTCCGCCTCCTGTGTCTACTATTACACAGTCCTCTATATCAAGCGAACTGGTCACGCCAAGAAAATCATATTCGGCCTCCTGCTCGCCTTTTATCACTCTCACAATTATTCCGGTCTCATCCTCAACCTGTTTTATGAACTCCTGGCTGTTGCCCGCTTTCCTGACTGCTGCTGTCGCCACAGTGATAACGTCATCAGTATTATTTTCTTTCATAATTTTTTTGAACTCTCTAAGCGCCGAGATAGTCCTGTCTATGGCTTCGGGCTGGAGATTCCCGTCCAGGTTCATACCCTCGCTCAGCCGCGCCATATCACGGCACCTCTCTATATATCTATGAGATCCGGTTTTTTCATCAATTTCAACTATATCCATTCTTATAGAATTAGAGCCCAAATCTATTATTGCCAAAACCATTTTTATCCGCCTTCCTATGCCAATATCAAATTCAATAGCTATCTTGTCCATCACAAAAAGTTCAGCGGCGGCTTATGCCGCAGCTGAAATATTAAACATTCGCCGCCGGCTAGACACCCGGCAGACATTATATCATTATTCTAACACAAGTGTAGGGAATAATACTTCTTCCTCTCCTCTATACTCAACAGTTCCCTGTCCGCAAATATTGTTAACATATGCTTCCTCCGCATTCTCGGCTGTTTTAACAGAATGCGGACCGCTTGTTAAAGTTAATTTTATTATTCCATCTTCATTGGATGTAAACTCTCCAAAAGCTTCTCCGTCCACATAAACCGTAACGGTCTTATCAGTCAAAAGGTTTCCGTTTATATCTTTAAGATATAGGCTGGCGGTATAATCCTTAGCCGTATATCCGCTCATTTCAACTATACGCCCTTCTGTGTTGTCTACCTCAAGCGGTTTTACTCCATTATCAGTAAGCTTCAATATATAATCGCAGACTATCTGCTCAACATCGGTTCCCTGCATTATCTCAGGCAGGCCAGGCACCATATCATAATCGTTTCCGCCCATTGCCACAAAATCATTTGTTGCAAGCAGAATCTTCGTCTCGGAATCAGTCCTGTCAAGCGGCTCTGTTTGACCGCCTAATGTTACAGAAATAACCTTTTCACCCTCTTTGCCTGACGGGTCATACTTTACGCTCATTCCGCCTATCTGCAAAAAACCTCCGTCTGGATAAAGGTCAAGCAGTCCCGTCTCCTCGTCCTGGGCGATTGCATTTTTAACGCTTCTCTCCATGACTGAATATAAAATGTTTGGCGTTATTTCCTTAACAAACAGCGTGTTTCCGAAAGGCAAAACATTAAATATACTGCCAACCGTTATATCGCCGTTCTTAACAGAAGCGCGAACCCCTCCGCCATTTTGAACGCTGACAATCGGCAGGCCGCTGTATTCGGCGCTTATATTATTTTTAACCTCGTCTATCATTGCGTCGCATATAAGATTTCCCAAATTTGTCTCAACCGCACGCGGCACAGCAAAATTATTTACATAACCGCCCCAGAGCGTTGTCTTTGTCTCGGCAATTTTATTGTCAAGCAGTTTCGACTGCTCAGCCGTTACCTTTTCTAAATATTCAGTAACCTCAGGGTCAGGAGTGACTTTTTCTTTAACCTCAGCACTGCTGAGCATATTTTCTTTAACTCCGGTTACCTCTCCGTCCTTTACCGAAACTGACATAATACCTATGTTCTCTGAATATGAGCCTGTCTGAGCAATTAATACGCCGTTTTCAGTATTATTATACACAGTATGGCTGTGACCGTCTATGACCGCGTCAAGACCTGACGTATCCAAAAGCCCGTCTACAATAGCTGGAGTGGTGACGGATGACGCTTGAGAAACACCGACATGGAACAAGCCTATAACCACATCTGCTCCCTGGCTTTGAAGCTCCTCAACCTGTCTTTTTGCGGTCTCCGTCTCGTCTTCAAAAGAAATGCCCAAAATGCCCGATGGTTTTGTTGAAGACGCTGTATCTGACGTTAATATGCCAAAAAATCCGACTTTCACTCCGTCTATTTCTATAATTGTATTTTCTCCATTATTCTCTTTTGTTCCATCGGCATAACTGCCTTTAAAAAACGGCTGACCATCTTTTAGGGTGTTCGCCGATATAATCGGGAAATCAGCGGCTGCCGCATTTTTCTTTGCTGTCTCCTGTCCGTAGTCAAACTCGTGGTTTCCGCACGCCATCACATCATAACCGGCTAAATTCATAGCCTCAATGGCGCTCGCCCCCTTATCCAGCGAGACAAAAGCTATTCCCTGAGTAGCGTCCCCTGCGTCTGCCAAAACAGCATTATCCGTCTGCTTTTTCAGAGCAGATATTTCATCCATTCCAATCACAGATTTATCGCCCACGTCATAGCCATGAATATCATTTGTATGAATAATATTTATGGTCAAAGAATCCGCATTCAGGTATTCCGCCAAACGCATAGCCACAGCGGCAAGCTCAGAGCGGGTCATATATCCCGACGGGTCAAAGGTTTGGTTCTCCTTGCCCGACATAATATTGTTCACCGAGCACCAAGCTACTGCTGTATAACACTCAGAAGAAATATTCTCCGCGTCAGAATAGGCTACTGCAATATCCTCAGTATTAGCAGAACCTCCGGCCGCATACACAAGAACCGCCATATCCTCCCTTTCAACCGGCTCAGACCATATATAACTGTCAAAGTCACAAGATGGCACTAACCTCTGCAGCACAGTTTTTGCCATAACATCACTGACAATTCCGTCCGGCTGGAATTCTGATTCATTCACACCATTCATCAAGCCGTTTTGTATACAATACTCAATGTACGGATAAGCCCAGCTGTCCCCACTCAAATCTTCAAATTGTGTATCTGCTGCAAAAACAGAAACTCCTGCCGTCGCAAATACCATTATAACGGCTGTCAAAGCACACAACACACGCTTTAAACTTCTAAATTGATTATTGTTCATGAAAACTCCTCCAATATATTTATTTAAAATCAAACTCTTTATTTAATCTCCCAAAACCGCGTCTTTTAGAATCTGCAGACGGTTTGGCACACCAAACTCAGGCTGTATAGTCATCGTTACAAATCTTTCAAGAGTTCTGGAGCCTGATGACAAAATCGCCTTCGCCTGAATCGTCTTTGCATCCTCAAAGAATGCCGGAGGGTTTATTTTACCGGAATTTGTTATTACACTCTTTCTGAATCCCAGTATATTTCCCAATGAATAATTATCATTAAAATCCCACTTTATTGTTACTCTCTCTCCGTTTTCAGCTATATAGCTACTCGGCAAATCGCTCGTGACATTATCAAATGAACTGTTGTTTCCCTTTAACTCCATAAGAGCCTCACGAATTGCAGTCATATTTTTATCGTCTGTTACAGATACTGAAAGGCTTGGGGCAAACTCATGAGAGTATGACGAATAGAGTTCCAGACTGTCTGTTGAAGCCGGGTCGGTTTGTGTTCCGTCTATCAAAAAGCTGGCAGTATATTTGCCTGATTTGACCAGCTTATAGACTAGATCCGTTACATCCACGCTGAAACCCCCTGAAACTTCAAGTCCGTTATAGGACTTAATCAGGGACAGTTCACCTTCCGGACGGTTATTGTAAGATAATTCTCCACTGTTCCAGCCGTCATTTTCCAAATAATATATATCGATTTTTGTATTCACAGATTTACCGATAGACCTGAGAAAAATCCGCGCGTCCTCAACAGCGCCGAGAATATTTTTAGGTTCGATATTAAATTTTAAGTATACGGCCGAGCCATTGTCAACCGCAAGCCTTCCGTTATTTTTATAAAGCAGCTCGTTTGAGTTTGTATTTGGTTCCGCCTTTGATACATAACCGTTGGTATCCAAATAACTCTTGTTTAACGTCTTGGTATCAGTATCCACAGCGTCACCCACCAATATTTTTAAATACGGCCGGTATGACGGGTCGGAGTATCTTGTTGAAGCTATTTGAACCGGCGCAGTATTGCTCACGCTCGGACTAAGCTTTAACGTAAAAACTTTTTCATCATTGCCAACAGCCTTTCTTATAAACTCTGACAAATCAATTTCAAGTATGCTGTCCGAACCATTACCCGCAGCTGTGCAAAGATATTGTTCCTCACCGCCCGGTTTGGTTGACCAGGTCATGTTATCTCCCCAGTTATTATTATCAAGGTAGCTGACGTTAAACGAACAGTCTGTTTCATCCGGTTCATTTCTCCCGTCCCAGGTTACCGCAAGTCTCAGCTTTGCTTGACTTATATCGCTCTTTTTTGCGTTTCCGATTGCCGACAAGTCGAACCGGAAATAAGTGTTCCAGTAATTACCGACCAGCAGGTTATCCTCATCCAGTCTGGATTTGTTCTTATTTTTGGCGTCACTGTATACAAAGGTCTCAGCGCCCGGCGAAATTTTAACCACTCGTCCCTCAGCAACTACCGGCGTTGTAAAGTAGAGAAGGCCGACAGGAACTATACCCAAAACCAATAAAACAGCCAGGGCACAGCCGATAATCTTTCTGATGATTCCAACCTGCAACAGTTCCACCGTCCTTTCAGACAGATATTTACTAAATTATAGCATAAATAAGTTCATTGGGCAAGTACAATACAGGCTTTGATTTTAAAAATATAATATAATCTGCAGCATGTATAAAAAGGTCGGTTTGTGATATTTTCAGGTTGACATAAACTTTAATCTAAGATATAATTTAAGGTCAGAAGATTAATATACAAATACATACAGGAGGGTGAAATAAAATGAGAAGTGACAGGATAAAAAAAGGCGTTAACGCAGCGCCTCAGCGTTCTCTGCTCTATGCACTGGGACTGACCGAGGAAGAGATAAACAAGCCGCTTATCGGCATAGTAAGCTCGAAGAACGATATAGTTCCGGGACACACGAATATAGATAAGGTTGTTGACGCAGTGAAGCAGGGCGTTGCTTTAGCAGGCGGAGTTCCTATAGTATTCCCGGCTATTGCAGTATGCGACGGCATAGCAATGGGCCATGAGGGAATGAAATACTCACTTGTAACACGTGAATTAATTGCCGATTCTACAGAAGCCATGGCAACAGCTCATCCTTTTGACGGCCTGGTTATGGTTCCCAACTGTGACAAGAACGTGCCCGGATTATTGATGGCTGCAGCCAGACTTAATGTTCCTTCAATTTTTGTCAGCGGCGGACCTATGCTTTCAGGTTCAGACTGGAACGGCGAGTCTGCAAGCTATTCGACCATGATTGAAGCTATAAGCCGTTTTAAAGTAGGCGAAATAAATGAAAACGAACTTAAAGTCTGTGAGGAAAACTGCTGTCCTACCTGCGGTTCATGTTCAGGAATGTTCACTGCAAACAGTATGAACTGTCTGACAGAGGTGCTTGGAATGGGTCTTAAAGGAAACGGTTCTATACCGGCGGTATTTTCTGAGCGTCTCCGCCTCGCAAAAAAAGTCGGTATGCAAATCATGGAACTCGTTAAAGATGATATAAAACCAAGAGATATCATGACAAAGGAAGCGTTTATTAACGCGCTTACCGTCGATATGGCTTTGGGATGCAGCACCAACAGCGCCTTGCATCTCCCGGCCATTGCTCACGAATGCGGAATAGACCTGCCGTTTGACACCATAAACGTTGTTTCAGAAAAGACTCCTAACCTTTGCCATTTGGCTCCGGCAGGAAACCATTTTATGCTCGACCTTAACAAGGCCGGCGGCGTATATGCGGTTATGAATGAACTTGACAAAATGGGTCTTATTGATAAATCTCCCATTACGGTAACCGGCAAAACTGTCGGTGAAAACATAAGCGGATGTGAAATCACAGACAACGAAGTAATACGCTCAAAAGATAATCCATACAGCAAAACAGGCGGACTGGCGGTTCTCAAAGGCAATATAGCCGAGGACGGATGCGTAGTAAAACGCTCGGCTGTATGTGATGAGATGATGAAACATTCAGGAAAAGCAAGAGTCTTTGACTGTGAGGAAGACGCAGTAAACGCTATTTATGACAACAAAATAAATCCCGGTGACGTAATCGTTATCAGATACGAAGGTCCTAAGGGCGGACCTGGAATGAGAGAAATGCTCTACCCCACTGCTGCAATTGTTGGAAGCGGTCTCGGCAACAGCGTGGCTCTTATAACAGACGGAAGATTCTCCGGCGCAACCAGAGGCGCAGCTATTGGGCATGTTTCTCCGGAAGCTGCCGAAGGAGGCACAATTGCGTTGGTTGAAGAAGGCGATATTATAACCATTGACATTCCGAACTATAAGATTAAGCTTGAAGTTTCTGATGAAGAACTCGAGGAAAGACGCAAAAACTGGAAACCAAAAGAACCGAATATTAAAACCGGTTATCTTGCAAGATATTCAAAACTTGTAAGTTCCGGAAGCACCGGCGCAGTTTTATCATAATTTTCTATATTGTTTAACAGCAAACAGCTTTAAATAATATAAATAAAAAAAGTTCTTAGAATTAAGCTAACGCTTAAACTAAGGACTTTTTGTTTTTCCAGCAAGAGCATTTAAGTACGACTTGTTTAAAAGATATTTTATTTCCGTCTGACTTCTAGTTTTTAAAATTTTATTCCTGAAGTATTTCCAAAATTTTTTTAGAATAAATATATTTCCGATAACTTGCTATATATTTTCAAAAATATAAAAAGTTTACAATCAAGCGGCCACAAATGTTAAGGTTCAAATATAAAAAATAATTCTATAACAAATAAATTATATAAAACTGTGGTTTAGCAAGCATCGGCAGGGCTGTGACCACACTTTTTTTAAAAGTGTGTGTAATACAAATTACTTTGTATTGATAAACCTACAATGTCTGTGACCCCACCTGAAGGTGGGGTCACACCCTGCCGATGTTCACTAAAAAACATCCTTAATTTTTCTGTATAGTTTTCTGTCGACTTTACACTTATATTACATAACAACTTTTCGTTTCGGAAGAAAGTTATATGACTTAATACATTCCGTAAATCAACCAATTATTTTTTTAATAAATTTCATCAAAATTAAACTATTATTATCGTCACGTTTCAAACGTTTAATAATGAATATAAAATTACTATAATATGTTAAATAACTCCTGTTTTTATGTTCACAAACTGTTAATTTGATTTTTACAGATTATTCACCCATAAACAAGAAAAGGTGGTATAATATGTATTGTAACAAGGAATTGTTACAGAGTTAAAACATAACTCCCTCCCTTTTAATTTGTAAGACCGTTCCCCCAAACGGTCTTATTTTTTTAGATAAAATATGTTATAAAAGAGTTATTATTAAAAATAAGCAAAAAACCATTGTGTTTTGACTATAATGAACAAACCCAAAAAAGTCCGATTTTTAGGTTCACGTCAGAACAAGCCTTTTACAATGGTTTTTAAATATTTTCATTCTACATAACAATTGAACTATATTTTTTAAGCCCTGATATTTATTATTTATTTATTCTCTTAATCAAATCAATAACTTCTAAAAGATCCTCACATACATAATCAGCGGCTTCAATCATTTCATCATCGACCGGTATTATATCCGGAACAAGCACCGCCAAACAATTTGCTCTCCTGGCAGAGATTATGCCGTTTTTTGAATCCTCTAAAACCATACACTCCTCAGGTCTTAGACCGAGTTTCTTGGCGGCAAGCAAATAAATATCGGGTTCCGGTTTGCTCTTGTCCACCATATCTCCGCTTATGACTTCGTCAAAATACTGTATAACTTTTCCCTCCTCAAGATTATACACGGCTCTCTCGTTAGATGTAGAAGTAGCAATAGCGGCTTTAATCCCGTTTTCCTTAATATAATCAAGGATTTCCGTCAGACCCTTTTTGTGTGGCACTCCGTCCTCTTCCACAATCTCTTCCATAACTTTATTTTTAGCGCTGCGAAATGTCTCATAATTCAGAACATCTCCGAACGCCTTATCAAATTTTTCTCCTATAGCCTTCGTGCTGAGACCCATACATTCCATCATAAACTCTCTGGAAATATTTATATTGTAATATCTAGCAGTTGCCGCCCAAATATAAATTGACATTGTTTCTGTGTCAAACATAGTGCCGTCCATATCAAAAAGTACGCCTTTAATCTTTTTATCAGCCATTTTATTTCATCCTTTCTTAAATCAACATAATATATGAAACTTAAATTTTACCGGTACGGACTATATCTCAAAACAGATAAAATATGATTTAGTTATATGTATCAGTTTTGAACACTCAAATTGTGACCCCACCTGTAAAGTGGGTGATATTTAATTACTTATTTTAGTATAACCGGAAGGTCTACAGAAAGCTATACAGAAAAATTAAGGATGTTTGTTAGTGAACATCGGCAGGTGTGGTCACAATCACACCTGCCGATGCTTGCTATACCACTCGTTTTTATATTTTATTATTTTATAGTTATTTTTCTATACACAGTGTTTTTAGTGAACTTCGGAAGGGTGTGCGTAGGCACACCTCGTTAGGTGAGCTGCCATCTTACGCGTAGCGTGAACATACTTAGAATAGTTCATTGTAATAATATTATTAAATTTTCCCGCGGCTGCGCGCCTTACGTGGCAGATTTCATCTGCCCTCCGATGCTTGCTAAACCAATCTTTTTTATAATCTATTATCTTATAGTTATTTTTCTATACACGGTGTTTTTTAGTGAACTTCGGTAGGTGTGACCCCACCAGTATGGTGGGTGTGATACAAAGTAATTTGTTTTATTATAGCCTTCAATGTCAATAAATTACGTAGTTGTGATGTATTGTGTGCTTATGCACACCTCGTTAGGTGAGCTGCCATCTCACGCGTAGCGTGAACATACTTAGAATAGTTCATTGTAATATAATTATTAAATTTTTCCGTGACTGCGCGCCTTACGTGGCAGATTTCATCTTTATTGAGTATACATATTAATGACATTGTAGGTTGTAAAGAAATGAGTATGTATGTATTACACACACTTTTTAAGAAAAGTGTGGTCACAGCCCTCCGATGCTTGCAAAACCACATCTTTTATAATTTATTTTTTTATAGTTATTTTCTATATACAGTGTTTTTTTAGTGAACTTCAGAAGAAATATCTTAACCGAACTATACCATATGGAGAAATCAATACATCATTAATACGTATATTCAAATCAAATACATTTTCTGCTTTACAGCTTTATGTAAAATATTTAAAAATTTTTATCATTTTATGTCATTACCTTACCACAAAAACATGAAAAATTCAAGTCTTGTATTAATTATTAAATTAATGTATTTAAATAAGATACTTTATATGTACGTCAATAATAAAAGAAACTTACAGCAAATATTTTATTATAAAAGGGTTGGTAAACATCATAAAATCAACATTAAAGAATTAAACTTTTTATGCAAAAATAGAATGTCTGATATTTCTCAATAATTTTGCCGCCCTCTTTGCGGAACAAATTATTTTCTGAAAACTATAGTTTCCCGTATAAAAAACGCAAAAAGGCTCATCCAATAAAACCATATCGCAGAGAGGAAATTAAACCAATCCGCAAAGTCTAAGTAATTCAGCTCTTCTTCAAGAGCAAAACGAAACTGCAATTATACGAGATGATTTTTATGAATTCAGAAAGTATTAGTCGCCAACCATTGTTTTTGCAAGAGTGCATCACTCAAAAAAATAACGTCTTTAAAGAATGTGAATCACTCTCTTGCAGTGAATACTGTCTTGTCGTGAATCTCTGTCTTTCCGTTAATAATATCTAAACTTTGCATCATATTTTTAATTATAAACAAAAAAATAAGACCGTTTGGGGGAACGGTCTTACAAATTAAAAGGGAGGGAGTTATGTTTTAACTCTGTAACAATTTCTTGTTACAATACATATTATACCACCTTTTTGCATTGGTAAGTGAATAATCTGTAAAGAAAAAATTAACTATTTGTGAATAATTTCGATTATTTTGTCGAAATACGTCGCACACTATACGAAAAAAACTTCTTATCAAAAATTTCGGCCAAAAAACAGGCCGGCTTGAAACAAATAACAAGCCGGCTGTTTTTTAGTTTGCTGTCCCGTTTCCTACCGACATAACGCTGACCGTTTTGGTCTCAGTTGAGAATAAGAAAGTCTGCATTATCAAGTCAGCGTCGTTTTCAGGCTTATTTTCTTTAGTATAGCTTCCGCCCAAATAGTTAAAAGTATCACCGTTCTTTGCATAATATCTAACAGCCATCATAGCAGATGATTTTATAGACTCATCGCCTTCCGCTGCTTGGCTTGGTTCGTTGTACTCATCACCGTATACTGATTTAAACTCATCAAGTGTTGTTGAAAGCTTAACCCCTCTTGGTGAAACAAATCTATTCGGGTTATCATCGCCTTCCATATTGCCGGCTGCAACAATCATTTGTGAAGCGTTTCCGTTATCATCATATTTTATAACGATTCCGCTGTATATTCTAAAACCGTCACGGTCAACTGTTCTTGGAGCGCCTATGAGTTTTTCCACATCCTCGGATGACATGCCGATTTTCAGCAAAGCTCCGCTCTCAGTGTCAACAAATCCTAAATCGTCATTTTCAAAATTATATCTCTCGTCTCCTTCTCTCGGAGCAACAGACACAGAAACGCCTCCGCCTTCCTTTTCGGTAATATTACTGCCGTTCGCCTTAAACTGGCTTGGAACCTCCTCCGGCACAAACGGTGACGAAGCCGGTTCTGCAGTAGTCACATTCTGCTGTGAATTTTTACCGGCGTCAGCACCCGACGGCTCGCTCGGCTTATTTCCGCAGGCAGTTAATGCTCCGACTGCTAAAACTGCAGCGACAGCTGCACATAATATCTTCTTCATAACAATTCTCCTTTTATTCTATATTTTAAAACAAATTACTTTACACATTATAAAACAAAAATATTTTTATACTATGTCCGCATTTTAAACATTTTATAAATTTTATATTATTTTTCTATTTCAATTTTACTATTTTTTCAAATAAACCATTAAAACGGCAATATCTGCCGGATTTACTCCCGATATTCTGGAAGCCTGTCCTAAGGATGACGGTTTTATCTTCTCGAGCTTTTGTCTGGCTTCTATTCTCAGACCGTCTATTTTGCTGTAATCAATATCCTCCGGCAGCTTTTTAGACTCAAGTTTTCTAAACTGTTCTGCCTGTTTAATCTGCCTGTTTATATATCCCTCATATTTTATACTTATTTCAACCTGTTCGGCAACGTCGTCCGGTATATCAGGTCTGCCCCTGTCTATCTCCTTCATGCCCTCATACGTTATATTAGGACGTTTAAGCAGTTCCGCCGCACGGGCCCCTGTTGAAATCGGAGTGCTTCCGACAGATTCCAAATAATTTAAGACCTCTTTTGACGGCGGGAATATCAAATTTTGAAGCCTTGCCGTCTCCTCTTCTATCATACGCCTTTTGGTCAAAAACTTTGAGTATCTCTCCGATGAAATCAAGCCCAGCTCATAACCGTAAGGGGTTAAACGCAAATCAGCATTATCCTGTCTTAGAAGCAGACGGTATTCGCTCCTTGAGGTCATCATTCTATACGGCTCGTTGGTTCCCTTTGTAACCAAATCGTCAATGAGCGTTCCAATATAAGCCTCTGAGCGGTCCAGAACAAAAGGCTCGTTTCCCTTAATTTTTAGAGCCGCATTTATTCCTGCAATCAAGCCCTGGGCAGCAGCTTCCTCATACCCTGATGTGCCGTTAAACTGTCCTGCACCATAAAGCCCGCCTATTTTTTTAAACTCCAGCGTTGGGTAAAGCTGAAGCGGGTCGGCACAATCATACTCTATAGCATATGCGTTTCTCATGACCTGAGCGTTATGAAAGCCCGGCAGGGAATGAAGCATATCTATCTGCACATCCTCCGGCATACTGCTGGAAAATCCCTGCAAATACATTTCCTCTGTATCCAGCCCCATAGGCTCAACAAATAATTGGTGTCTGTTTTTGTCACTGAACCTCACCACCTTATCCTCAATCGACGGGCAGTACCTCGGTCCTATTCCAACGATTCCACCGCCACCGTATAACGGTGATCTGTGAAGATTATCATTTATTATCCTGTGCGTCTCTTTATTGGTATAGGTAATATAACAAGAAACTTTATTGACCAATCCCTCTCCATTCGTCTCAAATGAAAAGGGAATTATCACATCATCGCCAATCTGTTCTTCAAGCTCATCAAAATCTATGCTCCGCCTATTTATTCTAGGCGGCGTACCGGTCTTAAAACGTCTTAGCTCAACTCCGATATTCTGCAGATTTTTTGAAAGCTCGGTTGCCGGAAACACTCCGTCCGGTCCGCTCTCCTGAGAAAACTCGCCTATTACTATTCTTGATTTTAAATAGGTTCCGGTTGATACAATCGCGGCCTTGCACAAAAACTCTGCGCCGGTTCTTGTGACAACAGCTTTCACGTTATTATTATCGTCTGTCTTTACCTCAACTATTTCGCCTTGTCTCAAATCTAGATTTGGCTCAAGCTCAATGCGGTGCTTCATCTCCATCTGATAATTCCGTCTGTCCACCTGAGCCCTCAGAGAATGCACCGCCGGACCTTTACCCTTATTCAGCATTCTGGACTGGATAAAGGTTTTGTCAGCGACTTTCCCCATCTCACCGCCCAGGGCGTCTATCTCCCTGACAAGGTGCCCCTTTGCCGTCCCCCCAATACTTGGGTTACACGGCAGATTCGCAACAGCGTCTAGACTTATGGAGAAAATACATGTTTTCATTCCGAGACGCGCCGAGGCAAACCCGGCCTCAATCCCAGCGTGGCCTCCGCCCACAACGATAACGTCATATATATCCTTTGATGTAAACAACTGATTTCAACTCCTATATATTATTGCTTAAAACAATCCTACAATTGTTCCGTTTCTGTCAATATCCATATTATTTGCAGCCGGAACTTTCGGCAGCCCCGGCATGGTCATTACCGCTCCGGTCAGCGCAACTATAAATCCGGCTCCGCTCGATACGTTTACTTCTCTGATTGTTATATCAAACCCGGAAGGACGCCCCAAAAGTGACGGGTCATCAGACAGCGAATACTGAGTCTTCGCCATACACACCGGCATTTTATCAAACCCCAAATTTGTCAGATTCAATATCTGCCTGTTAGCGGTGGCGGTATAAGTTACTCCATCCGCTCCGTATATCTCCCGTGCTATTGTCTCAATCTTTTCCTTTATAGGCAGATTAACGTTATAAATCGGCTTAAACTCAGAAGGCTCAGACTTTATAGTCTCAACGACTTTCTTTGCGAGATCCACTCCTCCGTCTCCGCCTTTTGCAAACACTTCACACATTGAACACTTCACATTTTTCTCAGCGCAGTAATTTTCTATAAAATCAAGCTCCGCGTCAGTATCAGTATCAAATCTGTTAATAGCAACCACTACAGGAACCCCATACTTCCGCATATTTTCTATGTGCTTGCCAAGGTTGTTTATACCTAAGCTCAAGGCTTCCAAATTCTCATACTTCAGCGCTTCTCCCTTTATCTGACCGCTGTTGTATTTAAGTGCCTTAACAGTTGCCACAAGCACCACACAGTCAGGATTCAATCCGGCAAAACGACATTTAATGTCAAAAAACTTCTCAGCGCCCAAATCGCTTCCGAATCCAGCTTCAGTTATACAGTAATCCGCCAGTTTAAGTCCCGCTCTGGTTGCTCTGATAGAATTGCATCCGTGCGCTATATTGGCAAACGGACCTCCATGCATTAGACATGGGGTATTTTCAAGGGTTTGCACCAGGTTCGGCTTTATAGCGTCATGGAGCAGAAGAGTCATTGCGCCTTCTACCTCCAATTGTTTTGCAGTTACCGGCTCGCCTGACAAATTATAGCCTATAACAATTCTTCCAATTCTTTCTCTTAAATCATCAATATTTTTAGCAAGGCATAATATCGCCATTATTTCACTTGCAACAGTAATATTAAAACCATCCTGACGCGGAAATCCGTTAATTTTTCCGCCAAGCCCTATAATAACTTCCCTCAAAGCCCTGTCATTCATATCAAGACAGCGTTTCCAGGTTATCTGTCTCAGGTCTATCATCAGCTTATTTCCCTGGTGGATATGATTATCTATTGCGGCCGACAGCAAATTATTTGCGGCTGTTATTGCATGCATATCCCCGGTAAAATGCAGGTTTATATCTTCCATAGGAACAACCTGGGCATAGCCGCCCCCGGCTGCGCCCCCCTTAATCCCCATAACCGGACCCATCGACGGTTCACGGAGAGCAATGACAGCGTTTTCACCAATCTTGGGCATTGCTTCTCCCAGCCCCACCGTAACAGTCGTTTTACCTTCGCCAGCCGGCGTAGGGTTTATAGCTGTCACCAAAACAAGTTTTCCTTCAGGGTTGTCCTCTAAACTTTCAATATAATCCTCGCTGAGTTTCGCTTTATACTTTCCATAAAGCTCAATATCATCTGCAGACATGCCAAGTTTTTCAGCAATCTCAGCAATAGGCTGCATAACGGACTCCTGAGCGATTTCAATATCGGTTTTCATTAACTGATCCCTCCGCTTTCATATTTTACGCCATCGCATAATGTTCGGCTCTGTAAGAGCATATATGCAAAAATCCTTTTCACTACATGAAATAATATCATAATATTGAAATTATGTAAATCTTTTTTAAAAACTTTTCACCAATTCTTAATTTTGTCATAGTATACAGTGAAAACACTTTAGGAGGTGCTTATTAAATGAATGGATGCTTTGGAGGAAACGGCGGATGTCTTTGGATTATCATATTGATAATCATAATTTGCTGCTGCTGCGGAAACGACAACAATGGCTGCGGATGCTGCTAATAAATTCCCGGCTTTGTTTCTTACCACAGAACATTAATGTACTTATATAACTGATTTTAATTTTGACTGTCATGTGGGGCGGTGTGCAGTATGCTTTTATTTCACGGCGGAAAGCATATTGCACACCACCCACTGACAGCGAGGACAGAAGGAGGTGCACACAGATGGGATGCTTCGGTAACGGATTTGGCGGAGGCGGCGGATGTCTTTGGATAATTATTCTTATTATCTTAATTTGCTGCTGCTGCGGCAATGACAACAGCGGCTGCGGCTGCGACAACGGCTGTGGATGCGGCTGCTAATTAAGCAAATACATGCCTTGCGGTTCCGGCGGTTTTTCGCCGGAGCCTTTATTTTTTAATCAGTACTTTTTTAGTAATATTTTACATACATTTTACTTTACAATCTGACCTTTTTCGCTGTATAATATATACATAATAATCCGTTTAAACGACAAACTATTTTTAATAGGCTGGGGTGATAATTTATGAGTCAAAACTCTGCTAAACCGGAATATAAATTTATGCAAAACCGAGAAATATCTTGGCTTAGGTTTAATGAGCGAGTCCTGCATGAAGCTGTCAGCGATGAGGTCCCGCTGTATGAGAAGTTAAAATTTGTTTCTATCTTTGTCAGTAATCTCGACGAGTTTTTTATGGTAAGGGTGGGAAGTCTGTTCGACCTTTCTATTGCCGACAAAAAGGCAACCGACAACAAAACCGGTATGACGCCGACTGAACAGCTGACAAAAATATACTCCGCCGTTCGGCCGTTATATTTAGAAAAGGACGCTATTTATTCCTCTGTTTCTCAAAATCTTAAAAACTATGGTATTGTTCATCTCACCCCTGAAGCGCTGACGGCTGACGAACTGAAATTTGTAAAAGAATACTTTACAAATTATGTTCAGCCAATACTTTCCCCCCAGTTGGTTGATGAACACCACCCGTTTCCTTTTATTGCCTCAAAACAAATATGCGTAGTCGGAAAAGTTCAGAGAAAAAAATCAGTTTCGCTGGGAATTGTGACAATTCCGCCTGCGCTTCCGCCCATACTCTATATGCCGGGCAAAAAAATCAGGTACATACATATAGAAGACATTATATTTATGTACTTTGAAAATATTTTTGAGCGGTATACCGTGAGTGATAAAAATATATTCTGCGCCACCAGAAACGCGGATATAAATCCAAACGATGAGGCTTATGAAATAAATGAGGATTTTAGAAGCAAGATGAAAAAGCTTCTGAAAAAAAGAAAACGTCTGGCAGTAGTTCGGCTGGAATCGCTGAATGAGTTTGATGAATACACAAAAAATCTTCTGTGTACAAAACTCAGCGTTACTGACAACCAAATATTCGCCACAAAATCCCCGTTGTCTCTCGGCTATGTTTTTGGGCTTCAGAGCAAGTTTAATCAGGATCAGAACGACAGCTTATGCTATCCTGATTTTGAACCGCAGATAACCCATACGAATATTATGAGCGGAAAACGCAACGACGACATTATTCTGTCATACCCATACGAGAGCATGGACCCGTTTGTTGATTTGATTAAAAGGTCGGCGGCTGACCCTCAGGTTGTGTCTATAAAAATAACCATATACCGTTTGGCTAAAAACGCCAAACTTATAGAACATTTATGTACCGCCGCGGAAAACGGCAAAGAAGTCTTAGTCATTATTGAGCTTCGCGCCAGATTTGACGAGCAAAACAATATTGATTGGTCAGAACGGCTGGAACAGGCCGGTTGTAATATCATCTATGGATTAGACGACTATAAAATTCATTCAAAAGTTTGCCTTATAACCAAAAATGTAAACGGAGAAATGAAATATATCACACAGATAGGAACCGGAAACTACAACGAAAAAACAGCCAAACTGTATACCGATTTTTCATTTATAACCGAAAACCATGAAATTGGCGAAGACGCTGTAAACTTTTTTAATAATATATCCATTTCTAATCTTGACGGCGAATATAAGCATTTGTGGGTTGCTCCCAACGCAATGAAAGACCGTATAATTAGCTATATAGACAATGAGATGAAAAAGGGAAAAGACGGTCAGATATTTATAAAGGTCAACTCTGTGACAGATAAGGAAATAATCTGCAAACTTCAGGAGGCGAGTAAGGCCGGGGTAGATATCACTATGCTGGTGCGCGGAATCTGCTGTATACTGCCTGGGATTCCGGGGCTTACCGAAAACATTAAAGTTTATAGTATTGTCGGGAGATTCCTTGAACACTCACGCATATACAGCTTTGGAAAAGGTGAGGAACAAAAATTGTTTATTGCGTCAGCGGATATAATGACAAGAAATATGGATAACCGAGTTGAGGTTGGCTGCCCCATATATTCACAAGATATAAAAGACGCAATAAACCACTATATCCGCATATGTCTCAGCGACACGGTCAAAGCCCGTGTTCTGCAAAACGACGGGACTTATGATATGAAACCTAATGTTCAGAGCAAAATTAACTGTCAGGAGGTTTTACTCCGGGAAGCTATCTCTGAAAAAATTAATCGGCAGAGCATTGTATCTCTTCAGCCGTATAACTCAGCGCAGGACAGTCACAATGGCTTTTTTAAACGGCTATACGCCTCTGTTATCACAAAACTGTATAATAATTTAAAAAAAGACTCAGATTAATAATAAGTCATATTTCTGCGTAAATCTTTGGTTGATTTTACCTTGAACTGACCGGCGAGTTATGTTATAATTGTTTTTTGCAAAATGACAGACAGCTTTGCCTGCACGGAATGATAGATTTTGAGACCCGGAAAGAGAGGTGCTTCATATGGCAGAACAGATTAATTTGGACGAAATGAGAAACAATGTGAACGAGCTTTTAGACAGCAGGGAATTTGGACGAATACGAGTCTTGTTTACTGCTATGGAGCCTGCCGATATTGCCGAACTGCTCGGCGAGATTGATGAACAGCGCCTCCCTATATTATTTAGAATACTCCCAAAAGAGCTGGCAGCTGAAACCTTTGTTGAAATGGACAGCGACGAGCAGGAGCTTCTGATAAACGCATTCAGTGAGCGGGAACTTCACGACGTCGTTGAAGAACTTTTTGTCGACGACGCTGTTGACATCATTGAAGAAATGCCGGCAAACGTGGTAAAGCGTATACTCAGACATACGGACTCTGAAATGCGTAACAGCATTAATGAGATACTCCGGTATCCAAAAGACAGCGCCGGCAGTATAATGACCACAGAATATGTCAGCCTGAAAAAAGACATGACTGTTTCTGAAGCATTTGACAGAATACGCCGCACAGGAGTAGACAAAGAGACGATTTACACATGCTACGTTACTGACACCGACCGCAAACTTATTGGTTTGGTCACGGTTAAAGAGCTTTTGCTGTCACCGTATAATACGGTTATCAACACTATCATGGAGAAAAATATAATCAGTGTTGAAACCCTTGACGATAAAGAAGAAGTTGCCAACATGTTCGACAAGTACGATTTTATGTCTCTGCCGGTTGTTGATAAAGAAAACCGGCTGGTTGGTATTGTAACATTCGATGACGCTATCGACGTTATCCAGGAAGAGAACACTGAGGATATTCAAAAGATGGGTGCCTTGCAGCCGATTGAGGAAACATATCTTAAGACGCCTGTTTGGAGACACGCCAAAAACAGAATAGTTTGGCTGCTTCTCCTAATGCTCTCGGCCACAATAACCGGAAGCATAATTGAAAATTATGAGGCGGCTTTTACAGCGCTTCCGATACTTGTCGCATTCATACCAATGCTTATGGACACCGGAGGAAACTGCGGAGCGCAAAGCTCCACAATGATAATACGCGGTTTGGCGCTTGACGAAATAACCCCAAAAGATATTATGAAAATAATGTTTAAAGAAATAAGAATAGCAGTAGTTGTCGGGCTTATTCTTGCAGCAGTCAACACTCTTAGAATATATATTATGTACAGCGGTCAGGACCCGCTGTTCCTTTCGGCAGTCACAGGATTAAGTTTGATAGCAACGGTAGTAATAGCTAAGATGCTTGGAGGAGTGCTCCCCATACTCGCCAAGCTGTGCAAGCTTGACCCTGCTCTTATGGCGTCGCCTCTTATTACCACAATTGTAGACACATGCTCTGTTATTATCTTCTTTAATATAGCGCTATGGATTATGAGCTGGGGAATTTAATCAATAACAAAAAAATAGAAGAGGTATACCATTCAAGGTGATATGCCGCTTCTATTTTTTATTTATATATCATCTAATCCGCTTTAAAAAGACTACTTTATAAAAGAACGGCTGTGAATATAAAATTCTTCCTGGCTTGGCTGATACTTCTTCTCCATTTTTTCCAGTCCGTCGTCAAAGAGCTGAGCTTCCTTCTCATCAAGCTGCATAACTTCGCTGTCATGATAAATCCATTTTCTTCCATCCAAAGCACCGGGCTTCAATTCTTTCACCAGCATTGCTGATGGAAATGTCCCGTCTTCAAGACAGACGTTATATTTTTTACAGCTTTTAAATCCACGGGCTACATAATTGCCCGGATTTCCGAATATTACAATAACATCGTATCCAAGCTCAGACGCTCTTTCAAACGAATGTTCCATTAGTATTTTTCCATATCCCATTCTTTGGTATTCAGGCAATATACTAACCGGGCCGAAAGTCAGTATTTCCTTTTTTTCTCCATTTTCGTCAACTAGTTCGGCTTTGGTATACATAATATTTCCGATAACATGTCCGTCAAGTTCAATAACAAAGTCCAGCTCAGGCAGAAAGTCTTTGTGCTGGCGCATAATATGAACCAGGTAATGTTCAGCACAGCCCGGAACATATAAATTATAAAAAGCCTTTCTGGTGATTTCTTCTACTATTTTATAATCTTTTTCTGTTTCATTTCTAACCTTAACCATTATTTTGCTCCTTAAATATGAATTTAATATATAAAACTCTTTTTGTCAGTCAGCTGTTTTCGTTTATAATTTAAATATTTCTCCGATAGGTTTAAACAAACACAAAGCTTCCTTCAGCTATAATTTTCGCCGGTTAGATTTTAAATATACAAATCAATTAATTTCAAACGTTTCCGATTTAAAGTTGGAATAATAACGTCCGCCGGTTGCCGCAAATTTAAGCACGCAATAATCCGGGTCAGTTACTCCCAAAGGATAATACATAGTGTCGCCTTCTCTCCAAATCATTTCTTTATTCTCAGAATCTTCTAAAACTTCCATACTGCCGACAAGCATAACCCCTCTGAAAAAGCGCTTATCACAAAAATAAATGCTGGCGTTTGGATTTTTTCTATATTGTGCTGCTCTCATAGAAGAAGTATTCGTAGTAAAATAAAATTCCTTGATACCTATCCGCTTGCGGGGCGCCAGCATTGCCTTTATATTTGGAAAACCGTCTTCTGAAATAGACGCAATATATGAAACTCCCTGCTTATCAATAAGGTTACCTATAGTTTTTTCTGCGTCACGCATCATATACTCTTTCTCCGTTCTCATATTTTATTTATATGTTGTGTTAACACCCACTTTATGTAGATAGGTTAATTGTAACACACTTATCTTGAAAATACGAGAATTATATTATAAATTACAATACAAATTTTATTTGATTATTTTGATTCACTAAAAAGCTGTTCCGAGTTCCCATTAATTTAATTCACCAAAAAAGTTGGGGTTCAGCGAACATCGGCAGGGTGTGCTTACGCACACCTCGTTAGGTGAGCTATCATCTGAACACATAGTGTTCAATATATAATTGTATTATTCAAATATAAAGGTTTCTTACATATGACACCATATAAATTTTTATTAATTTACTTAACTAAAAAACTGTTTATATACTTTGTATATGACCCCATATACAAAAAAACACTTATGTTAGATTTTAAACAAAATATATAAATAAAAATAATGATTTAAGACAAGTTGATGTTGCAGAAGTTCTTGGAACAAGTCAAACTGTATATTCAAGTTATGAGCTTGGCAAAAAGGATATTCCTGTAAGACATTTGGTGAAATTGGCTGACCTTTATAACGTACCTACTGACTATATATTAGGCCGTACTAATGTATTGATTCCATATCCTAAAATATAAATTGTATATTGAACACTGCGTGTTCAGATGTTTGCTCACCTAACGCGCTTGCTACCGCAAGCCTACCGATGTTCACTGAAAACCCTGCTTTTTGTGTTAAATTAAACTGAAACCTCGGCTTTTTTGATAAGTAAATAAATAAGAACTCGGAATATCTTCATTCACGGCAGTTCACAAAGTCAACGGGAAAGTTACAGGGCTTTTTTCATCATGAAGCCATGCTTCATGGTGAAATGAGCGGGGTGCGAGCGCCCCTTGAAGCCGTTAGGCGACATAAGCGAGCAGTACTTTTTCTTTTTTGAGTATACATATTATTGACATTGTAGGTAATGGCAAAACAAGTCACTTTGTATCACACCCACCTCGTATAATAAAGTAGTAGTTAATATTGTTCGATTTTAAGGGCATGTGCT